>Ga0114129_10001107_pt1 | contig 35478 bp, 28 predicted proteins | sample RhiMetdeltSRZDD1_FD_80071 | JGI IMG/M metagenome (GOLD analysis project Ga0114129, IMG submission 80071) | Populus rhizosphere microbial communities from Tennessee, USA - Rhizosphere MetaG P. deltoides SRZDD1 (version 2) (version 2) | ecosystem: Host-associated > Plants > Roots > Rhizosphere >...
CTCCTAAGGCGGGGGCCGGCCGTTCGAATCGGCCCGGGCGCACCAGAGTACGAGGGCTCCCATGAAAGCGCAGGAACGGCATCAACTGAAACAGAACGAGGTCGCCCGGACCGCCGCACGGGCGATCGAGACATTCAACGAAAACCGCAATCGCATCCTCCCGATCTCGATCGTCGTGCTGGTCGTTGCGGCTATCGCCGGCGGGTACTTCGGCTGGCGAAAGAGCACGAATGACAGGTCGAGCGGAATGCTGGGCGCGGCGATGACCATCTCGCAGAGCCCGATTGTCCCGGCGCCGACCGTGCCGGGAAGCGCTCAGGCGCCTGGCACGTATCCCACGGACAAGGCGCGGCAGGAAGCCGCGCTCCGCGCGTTTCAGGACGTCGCCGCGAAGTACCCGTCAACCCAGGCCGGGCTGGCGGCACAGTATCAAGCCGCGGGATCACTGCTCCTGCTCGAGCGTTTCGCTGAGGCCGAGAAGGCCTTCGCCGATGTCGCGGCCCGGGCCGGGTCGTCCGTCTACGGGCCGATGGCTAAGATGGGGCGCGCCGAAGCGTTCATCGGTGAGTCGAAATACGACGATGCCATCAAGGTGTTGACGGATCTCTCCGCGGATCGCGACGGCGCGCTACCGGTCGACGGCGTCCTGAACGAGCTCGCGCGCGCCTGCATCAAAGCGGGCAAGAAAGCGGAGGCACGCGCCGCCTTCAAACGGATCGTCGACGAATTTCCGGAATCGATCTACGGCGCCGACGCCCGGCAGCAGCTGGCGGCACTGAATTAGAACTTCAACCCGAACCGATAGCTGAGCAGCTTGTACACCAGGCGCGCCGCGATGAAGTTGGGCGCGACGAGGCCCGGAATCGGACAGAGCTCGACGACATCACACGCGACGACGCGTTTGCGCTCGAACGTCCGCCGCAGAAGCAGGGTCAGCTCACGCCATGACAGCCCGCCGGGTTCGGGCGTGCCCACGGCCGGCATCGCGGCTGGATCGAGCCCGTCGAGATCGATCGTGACGTAGACCATCTCCGACAGCGATCGGACCGCATTGTCGATCCAGTCCGGATCATCGCGCATGTTCCAGTCATAGAAAATCTTCGTCGGCAGCGACGGGAGCGCGCGGATTTCCTCCTCGGAGATGTTGCGAATCCCAACCTGGACCAGCTTCGCGTGGTCCACCGTCCGTCGCATCGCGCACGCGTGCGAGTGTTTCTGGGACTGATAGGAGTCGCGCAGATCGGCGTGGGCGTCGATTTGCAGCACGCTGAGACCCTGGTGGCGCTCCGAGGCCGCCGCGACGATGGGCGACGTGATCGAGTGCTCGCCGCCGATGGTCAGGAGGAACTTGCCGCGATCGAGGATCTCGCCGGCCACGCGCCGGAGATCGCCGATGGCCTCGTCGAGCGTCGCCGACGACAGGTCCATCTCGGGCAGCGTGCAGATCCCGCGGGTGTGGACGTCGGCGTGGACCTCTTCATCCCACAGCTCGACCTGCGCCGAGGCCAGCAGCAACTCGCGCGGACCATGCCTGGTGCCGAACACGTACGACGTCGTGCGATCGAACGGCACCGGCAGGATGACCGCCGCCGCGTCCTCGAACCGGCAGGGCTTCGGCAGCACGCCCCCGAACTGATACGGATCGAGTCGTTCGTAGTCGATCGGCGTCGACATCATGGCTCCTGGTAGCGGTTGTCGGCCAGCGGCTGGCCGTTCATCACGAGCCGACGCCCGGACGGATCGAACTCGGGCCGCTTGCGTTTGTGCGCGGCTTCGCGCGACGTGGTCTCGAGCGCGGAGACGAGGATCGGCAGCGCGACCGTCACGTCCGACTGGACCGTGACCTTTTCGGACTCGATCGACAGCTTGCCCCAGCTCTGCGCCTCTTCGAGGCTCGACCCGCTCGCGCCGCCGAAGTGCGGCACGTCGGTCACGATTTGAATCGCGTACTTGTGGCCCCCGACGCGGTCGTCGTAGAACTCCGCCTGGACGCTGGCCTGGTTGATGAAGTTCTTCGGCGTGCCGCCGCCGAGCACGATGGTCGCCGTGGACGGCTTCCGGATGACGATGTTGGCCGACTCGATGATGTCGCCGATGACGTCCACCATCCCGGCGGTCTGGTCGCGATGCCGCGCCTGCGACAGGCCCATGCCGATGGACGAATCCGCGATCGCCGGGCAAAAGACCGGTACGTTGGCGCGATAGGCGGCGGTGAGAATGCCGCGGTGCCCGGTTTCATTCCACAGGTGCTCCCCGAGCTTGTACAGCACCTCGCGGCTCGTGTACGGACGCCGCTCGAGCTTCATCGCGAACGCGGCGATCCATTCGTCGTTCTTCGCGAACTCGTCTTCGCTCGCCAGCGTGTCGTACACGCGATCGATCCGCTCGGCCGCCAGCGCGGCGTCGTCGATCTGCGGCGAGCCGATGAAGTGACGGCGGCCGCGCGTTTCGTGGAGGTCGTGGTACAGATTGGCGCCGGTCGACACGAGACAATCGATGTACCGGTGCTCGATGAGGTGGGCGATGACGAGCCGCATGCCGCCCGCCGACAGCGCGCCGGCGATGCCCAGGAAAATCGTCGCGTCGCTCGTGAGCATCTTTTCCCAGATGCGGCGTGCGGTCGCGAGGTTGCGTCCCTGGAACGACACGCGCTCCATCCGCGCGAGCACGTCGTCAGCGGAGAGATCGCTCGCCACGATGAAGGGCTCGACAGGCTTGCGCAGGAAACGCGATTTTCGACGGGCCATCGCGACACTATATAGAAACGACCGTCACCGCAGGCACGGCCGCTTCACGTCCCGGACTCGCGCTTGAGCCGCGCCAGGAGGTTCAACGCTTCGAGAGGCGTCAGCCGATCGACGTCGGTGCGCCGCAGCTCCTCGACGACGGGATGGGGTTCCGGCACCGTTTGAAACAGACCCAGTTGCTGCTGGTCGGCCACAGGCGTACCGCTGAGGCTCGGCCTCCCGCCCCGCCGGAGTTCGTCCTGCTCCAGCTCCGCCAGGATTTCCGCCGCGCGCCGGACAACCGCTGGCGGCAGCCCGGCGAGGCGCGCGACCTGGATTCCGTAACTGCGATCGGATCGCCCCGGGACGATGCGATGAAGAAACACGATCTCGTCATGGTATTCGCGCGCCGTTACGTGGGCGTTGACCACTCCGGGAAGCGCGTCGGCGAGATCGGTGAGCTCGTGATAGTGCGTGGCGAAGATCGTCTTCGGCCGGGCGCGATCGTTCGACGCCAGGTGCTCAGCCACCGCCCATGCGAGGCTCAAGCCGTCGAAGGTCGCGGTGCCGCGGCCGATTTCGTCGAGGATCACCAGGCTGCGAGGCGTGGCGGTGTGCAGGATGGTGGCGGTCTCCTGCATCTCGATCATGAACGTCGATTGGCCTCGCGCGATGTTGTCGGAGGCGCCCACCCGCGCGAAGATGCGGTCGACGACGGCCAGCTTGGCGCGGCGCGCGGGCACGAACGAGCCCGCTTGCGCGAGGACGGACAAGAGCGCGACCTGACGCAAGTAGGTCGACTTTCCGCCCATGTTCGGTCCGGTGAGGATCACGAGCTGGTGTTCGGTGCCGTCGAGACGCACGTCGTTGGGGACGAACGCGTCGGTCACGTGGCGCTCGACGACCGGGTGGCGCGCGTCGGTCGCCGCAAATTCCTCCCCGTCGTGCATCTGCGGCTTGATGTAGTTGTAGGCGGCGGCCGTGTCGGCGAACGCAGCCAGGACGTCGAGCGCCGCGATCGCGCGCGCGGTGTCGAGCACCCGCGGCGCCTCGGCCGCGACCCGCGAGCGAAGCGACTCGAACAGCTCGAGCTCGCGCTCGATGATCCGCTCGTCGGCGCCCAGGACCTTGTCTTCGTACTCCTTGAGCGCCGGGGTAATGAATCGTTCTCCGCCGGCAATCGTCTGCTTGCGGACGTAATCGAGCGGCACGGCGGCGAGGTTCGACTTCGAGACCTCGATGTAGTACCCGAACACGCGGTTGTACCGAATCTTGAGCGACGTGATCCCTGTCCGCGCGCGCTCGGCCTCTTCCATGGCGGCGATCGATGCCTTGCCGCCGCGGCTGACGCGGCGCAGCTCGTCGAGCTCCGCGTCGACGCCATCCCGCATGACGCCGCCTTCGCGCGCCGTGGCCGGTGGGTCGTCGACCAGCGCCGACTCGATCGCCGCTCGCACGTCAGAGAGCTCGTCGACTCCGGCGGTGAGACTTCGAACGAGCGGCGCCTGCATCTGGCCGGCGAGGAGCCGCACCCGCGGCACCGCGGCCAGCGACTGGCCGAGCGACGTGAGATCGCGCGGCCCCGCCGTGCCCAGCGCGATGCGCGCCACGAGCCGCTCGATATCGTGAATGCTCTTCAATACCTCACGAATCTTGGCGCGGTCCGTCGCCCGGAACGCGAAGTCCTCGACCGCGTCGAGCCGATCCTGAATTCGCGCGAGCGCCACGAGCGGCCGCGTGAGCCACTGGCGCAACAGCCGGCCGCCCATCGCGGTGATCGTCCGATCGACGACCTCCAGGAGCGTTCCGGATCGGCCCCCGGTCACCCCCTCGACGACGTTGAGATGCCGCAGGGTGACGGGATCGATGAGCAGCGCGTCGGCGGCTACGCGCAGCGAGATGTCGCGAACATGGCTCAGCGCGCCCCGCTGCGTATCGCGCAGGTACGACACGACCGCGCCGGCGGCTGAGACGGCCGCGGGCGCGCCCTCCAGGCCATGACCGGCGAGCGACGCGGTCTTCAGCTGTTCGCAGAGCGACGCCGTCGCGTGTGACACCTCGAGCGTGTACCCATCGATGCGCGTGACGCGGGGAGGGTCCGAAGGAAACGCGGCCAAGATCGAGGGCACGTCGAATCCGTCGACGGCCAGGATCTCCCGCGGGCGAAGCAAGCCGATCTCGGCGCCGAGCGCCATCAGCGCGCCCGTGCCGTGGAATTCCGCGGCAATGAACTGACCGGTCGAGACGTCGACGACCGCCAGGCCGAACGCCGATCCGCCGGATCCGGCCGCAACTGCCGCGAGCCACGCGCTCTCACGCGCCTCGAGGTACGACCCTTCCGTGAAGGTGCCTGGCGAGACGACGCGGGTGACTTCGCGCTTGACGATCCCTTTGGCCTTCCGCGGATCCTCGACCTGATCGCAAATCGCGACGCGATAGCCCTTGCGCACCAGCCGTGTGAGGTACGTCTCGAGCGCGTGGTGCGGGACGCCGCACATCGGGATGGCGTCGCCTGCCGTGTCGCGCGCGCGCGACGTCAACGTGAGATCGAGGGCGCGCGCCGCCGTCAGCGCGTCCTCGTAGAACATCTCGAAGAAGTCGCCCATCCGGAAGAACACGATCGCGTCCCGATGCTGGCGCTTGACTTCGAGGTACTGCCGCATCGCCGGCGTCGCCGATTGCAGCGAGGCGGTCGCGTGAGAGTCGGAAGGAGTGGTCGTCACACGAGCGGAAAATCGGCAGGTCTTGCCGGAGTATAACATTGCGACAATGGTGATCCTCGCGCTCGAAACCGCGACCACGCGTGGGAGTGTCGCGCTGTGTGTCGACGATCGCTGCGTCGGCCGCGAAGGCGACGACGCGCGGACGCACGGGGAGCGCCTTCCGGGCGAATTGCTCGACTGGCTCGCCGCGCACGGACGCCGCCTCGACGAGGTCGATGCGCTCGCCGTCGTGTCCGGGCCTGGATCGTTCACCGGTCTTCGTGTCGGCGTGGCGGCCATCCAGGGCCTGGCGCTCGCCGGCAAGCGACGGGTCGTCGCCGTGCCGACCCTCGAGGCGATGGCGGCCGCGTGGCTGGCCGCTCACGGCGAGACCCCGCCGATCATCGTGCCCTGCCTCGACGGACAGCGCGGCGATGTCTTCGTCGCGGCGTTCGACGCGACCGGCGCGTCGACGATCGAGGAGTGCCGCGTGCTGATCGAGCCGCGGGTCGGACAGCCGGAAGAAGTCGCGTATCAGCTCGCCGATCTCGGTCCGGCAGCGCAGCTCGTGCTGGTCGGCAACGGGGCCAGTCGCTACAAGGAGACGTTCGGCCGCTGGTTGCCCGACGCGCGCATCGCGGACATTCCCGCGCCCATTGCCGAGGCTGCGGCCAGAATTGCCGCGAGACGCCTTGATCAAGCGGTCACGCCCCATGCGCTGAGGCCGGTGTACCTCCGGCGCCCGGATGCCGAGCTGGCGCGCGCCCGTGCGGCGCAGGGCCGTGCACCGGCGGGCGCGAACGAAAGCGACGACTGGCACATTGCGGCCGGTATCGCCAGCGATCTCTCGGCGGTCGAGGCGCTCCAGCGCCGGTCGTTCACGAACCCGTGGGGCGCCGAAGCGATCAAATGGGAGCTCGAGAACACGGACGTCGCGCGCTTGTACGTCATGCGTGACGCGTCGGGCGCGCTGGCCGCGTACTGCGCGTGCTGGATGGTATTCGACGAGCTCCATATCAACAGCCTGGCGGTGGAAGAGGTGCTTCGCCGCCGCGGGATCGCGCGCCGTCTCCTGCAACACGTGCTCGCGGACGCGCGCCGCAGCGGCGCGAAGAGCGCCACGCTCGAAGTCCGGCAGTCGAATCATGCGGCGCGCCGGCTCTACGAGGGATTGGGATTTCACGTCGAAGGCGTACGGCGCGATTACTACCAGGATCCACGCGAAGACGCGCTGATTCTGTGGCACCGCGATCTCGCGGTATTCATTCGTTGAATCTTCGCGGTTGCCGGACCTCGGAGCTTGTGGTAGGTTGCGCGAATCACCTTCGCGAAACACGGACCCGCCGATTGAGCAAAGGAGGTTGGGGCATGACAGACACTCAGCTCCCCATGAAAGATCCTGTGAAAGACGCGCTGCTCCGGACTGATGATGGGTTTCGCCAGTTGGTCCAGGAGCATCAGGCGCTCGACGAACGCATCCGCCACTTGTCCAACCTCAATTACCCCACCGACCAGCAACGCTACGAAGAGATATCATTGAAAAAGAAAAAACTGGCTCTGAAGGACCGCATCGAGGCAATCGTGCGCGGACGCCTTCCGAACCAGGCGCCGCCGCTCACGCAGCAGTAGATCGGCCCCTCGGCTTCGCGACACGATCGTTCCGCGGCCGCCGGCCGGCGCCGCCGCCGTCGAGTTGCGTCAACTTTTCGTGCGAATCGATCCTGCCGGGTTCCCGTTCATCGCGATTGCCGCGCTCCCGGCTGTGGTGGCGCTGGTCGTCGCCCGCCCGGTCGTGGCGGCGGCGCTGCTCATCCTGCCGATCCTCATCGCGCTCTTCTTTCGCGATCCCGATCGGAGACCGCCGCGCGATCCGCGCCTCGTGCTGGCGCCCGCCGATGGGAACGTGCTGCACGCCGGCGCCGCCAGGTCTGAAGAAGCGCCTCCGGGCCAGTGGTTGCAGGTGACGATCTTTCTGTCCCCGCTCGACGTCCACATCAACCGCACGCCGGTGTCCGGCCGCGTGACGCGCGTGGAATACGTTGCCGGATCGACGTTCCCGGCGTACCGCCCTGACGCGCATAAGAACGAGCATTCGGAGATCTGGTTGGACCATGATGGGCAACCCGTCGTCGCCCGACAAGTGGTTGGTGTGCTCGCGAGGCGGGTCGTCTGCCGCGTGACGTCGGGACAGCAGCTCGACGCCGGCGCCCGGATCGGGCTGATGAAATTCGGATCGCGAATGGACGTCTTCGTGCCGACGACGGCGCAACTTACCATTTCGTCAGGCGTGCACGTTCGCGCGGGGGAAACGATCATCGCTAAACTGGCGTCAAACTCAGCATGACGGCCGACCCCCTCCCCGGTCGCGGCACGGGCGTCGAACCGCGCCGGTATCGACGCGGCATTTACCTGCTGCCGAGCCTGTTCACCATCGGCAACATGTTCTGCGGCTACGCCTGCATCGTCTACGCGATGCGAGGGGAGTTCGAGCTGGCGGCGCCGTTCATCGGGATCGCCTTCATTCTCGACTCGCTCGACGGCCGGATCGCGCGGCTGACCAACACGACGAGTGCCTTCGGGGTCGAGCTGGACTCGCTCGCCGATGTGATTTCGTTCGGTCTCGCCCCGGCACTGCTGACGTTCGCGTGGGGACTCTCCGAGATGGGGAAGGTCGGCTGGGCGGCCGGGTTCGTCTACGTCAGCGCCGCGGCCATGCGGCTCGCGCGATTCAACATCCAGTCGGTCACGCAGCTCGACAAGCGGTACTGGGTCGGGATGCCGTCGCCGGCGGCCGCGGGCGTGCTGGCCTCGACGGTCTACGCGTGGCCGTATCCGCTCACGGCCTATCACCAGGGTATCGCCGCGCTCGTCGTCGTCCTCACGCCGGCGGTGCTGATGGTGAGCACGATCCGGTTCCGCAGTTTCAAGACGATCAACTTCGGCTGGAATCTCTCGTGGCGCGGACCGTTCATGTTCGCGCTGCTCATCGCGTTCATCGCGACGCAACCGCGGATCACCCTGATCATCCTCGCGTACGGTTATCTCATCTCGCCGTTGATCGAGGCGGCGATCACGCGCTCGCGAGGCGGGGGTGGTCAGCGCCTGGAGGCGCCACCGGAAGCGTCACTCTGACGGTGGTGCCGGCGCGCGGAACGCTGCTGATCGTGATTGTCCCGCCGCCGAGCTCGATGTTCCGCTTGGCGTTGGCCAGACCGAGACCCGAACCGCCGGTTTTCGTCGAGAAGTACGGCTCGAACGCGCGCTCGACGGCATCAGGCTCCATCCCGACGCCCGTGTCGGCAATCGTGATCGCGACGAGGCCAGGCTCGGCCGCGGCTCGCACGCTCAGCTTGCCGCCCTCCGGCATCGCCTGAACCGCGTTCTCAACGAGATTCGTCAGCGCGCGCGCCACCAGCGTGCGATCGACCCAGACTGCCGGCACGTTGTCCGGCACATGGACGTCCATGACGATCCGATCGCCGAGTCCCAGTTCGTACGGCGACACGACAGACGTCACCAGATCCTTCACCGGCACGAGCGCCGGCCGCGCTACCGGCTGGCCGGCAAAAGTCGAGAACTCGGACGCAATCTGCCGCAGCAATCTGACCTGCCGCAGAATCGTCGACACGCACTGGTCGAGCGGCGCTCCGAGCGGCCGGCCGCGATCCTCGTGGACGCGCTGCAGGTGTTCCGCGGCCAGCTGGATGGGGGTGAGCGGATTCTTGATCTCGTGCGCGACCTGACGCGCCATCTCGGCCCAGGCCTTCAACTGATTCGTACGCGCGAGCTCGATTCGTTGCGCGGCCAGCGTGGCCGCCATGCTGTTGAAGTCGTCGACGAGCCGGCCCAGCTCGTCGGCCGTGTCCGTCGGCAGCCGCACGTCCAGGCGGCCTGCCGCAATCTGCCGGGTTGCCCGGGTCAGCCGCGCGACTGGATCCGAGACGCGGCCGGCCACCGCCGTTCCGAGCGCCGCGGCAAAGAGGACGACGATCACCGCGCCGACCAGGACGCCGCGATTCAGCTCGTCGATTTGATGGTCGATCTCGCGCTGTCGCGTGGCCAGCGGCACGCTGACCACCGCGTCCCGGCTCACGCTCGGCACGGGTGCCGCGGCGACGAGGTATTGAAAGGTTCCGAGCTGGTCGGTCTTCACGACGGTTGGGAGCCGATTGAGCGCAATATCGCGGTACACAAGGGCCGGCGTCCGTTTCGGCAGCAGCCCGGACTCGAACAGATCGCGTTGGCTCGTCGCGACGAGACGCGACCCCTCGAACAGATTGACGTCCTGATCGATCACCTGCCGGATCCAGACAAGTACGTCGTCGGTCGGAACGACGGTTTGATCGGGGTTGCGGCCCGCGGCGGCCAGCTCCTCCAAGGCGCGCCGCGCAACGGTGACGACCCCGGCTGATTCCGATTCGATATCAGCGCGCAGCTGACTCGTCATGTAGCCGCCGAACGCCAGCGCGAACAGCATGACGGGCACGATGGCGGCGAGCACGAAGAAGAGGAACAGCTTGCGATAGAAGCTCGTGCGAATCTCGTCGAACAGGAGCTTGAGCGGAGCGTCACGGCGCCGGGCGAACGGCGTGTACACGGTGGCGCCCACGAGCAGGAGCACGAAGATCACCGACAACACGGCCGTCACTTCGGCGAACCGCATGACCTGCTGCAGGAGCGTCGGCGCCGGAAATCCCAGCGCGTAGACCCCGGCGCGATCGTTCGAGAAGTGGACGCGATATTTCCGCCCGCGCGAGTCGGCGAGGTCGACCCAGAACGGATCGCGCGAGTGATACAAGCGCTCGTCAATCTCATGGGAAATCGGCCACGGTCCGTTGCCATGCGCGAAGAGCGACTGCAGGCTCCAGCCGTAGACCACGACCTGCAGATCCGTGAGCCGCGATCCGGTGCGGGCGCCCGGCTGCGATTCGGCCACCACGTCGTAGTACGGATTGGCCGACGGCACGAACGGCAGCGCCTGGTAGTCCGGCGCGACGTGCACGAGGATCGCGCCCCGGATCTGGCCGTCCGGATCGCACACCCCGCGCTCGGCCGTGAAAATCGGCCGATCCTTCGCGCCGAACACCTCGCCGAACACGTGCCACGCGCAGTTCGTGCCGCGCCAGGTCCGGCCGCTGGCCTGATAGGGGTACTCCGGCAGATTGAGCGCGAAGCGGCTGACGATCGATCGGTCCGCGCCAAACAGCTCGATCTCTGACGTCACACGCGATCGCGAGAGGCTCGTGCGGCTCCAGATCTGGAACGCCGCCTGACTGGGAATCGTGTCGCCGGCGGGCGGGCCCGACACCCAGTCCGGCAGATTCTGAATCCGATCGATTTCGCCGCGCGCCTCACCGAGCTGGGCGAGCAGCTGCTGTGAATGATGCGCCGTCGCCGGCGCGTACTCACGCTCGATGAGTGTCCTCGCGGCGCGATCGGCGAGGACCACGGCCATGGGATACGCGGCGAGCGCCGGCAGCAGGAGGGCCGCGAAGGCCAGAATGAGCCGCATGGCCTGGGTCGTGCGCCGGTACGTCCGCCGAATCGATTCGGCCAGCACGCCGAAGAGCGCCAGCGCCAGCGCCGTGCTGACGAGCGCCTCGAGTGAAAGCGGCTGGACGTGACGCGGAATCAGCGCGAGCGCCAGCACCGGGACAATCCAGAGGACCATGGCGAGCAGCCCTGTTCCCGGACGCCGCCACGTCACCCGCCAGCGCAGCGCCGCGATGGCGAGCACGGCCGCCGCGACCCAGCAGAGCGCCAGCTGAATGACGAGGATGCCGCTCAGGTACAACAGCGCTTCCAGGTCGATTGGAAAGAGCGGAAACTGCCATTTGTCGATCGCCGCCGCCGTGATCCGGGCGCGAAGGATCTGAATCAGCGCGTAAATCGCGCCCGCGGCGATCGCGCCGGCGAGCAGTTGTTCGACGATGAACCGCCCGGGCTCGCGTCGAGGAATGCGGCGCTGCCACGACCGGCCCCAGGCTGACACCGGCAGAAGCGCCGCAAGCCCGAGCGCGCCGAGCGCGACGATGCACATCGTGAGTGCGTCGGGCGCGTCGATCAGCCGGGCGAGGCCCGCCAGCGCGGCGCAGCCGGCGACGAGCGTCGCGCCCGCGGCGGCAGACCAGCCGAGCCACCCCGACAAGCGGCGCGATCGGCTCCGCCCCTCGAGCATGGGTCCGCTCGCGAGCAGCGTCGCGACAACAAGCGGAAGCAGGGTGATGGCGATCGCGCGGCGGCGGAATTGGTACCGCCGTTCCGCCAAGTCGTCGGGGGAGTAGCGCACTTCGAGCAGCGCCTTTCCGGAAGGCGGGGCGATGACGAACCGATTCTCGCGGTCGGGTCCCTCGCCGGCGCCGACGTACTCGACGACGACCGGCCCGAAGGTCGTGTCGATCCGATGCGTGCCGGCGTCCGCGCCCAGGCGCGTGATGGGCGAGAGCACGGCCTCCGCAGCCGCGACGCCGGCGCGGCGCGCCGCGATCTCGATCGGCTGGACGAACACGAGCCGCAAGCCAACCGTGCCGCGCTCGACGAACAGCGTCGGCGGCGAGAGCAGCCGATCGGGCGTGAGATCCTCCGGACGTCCGTCGCTCCAGGCCAGCACCCGGTACGCGCCGGCCGGCCCGGCCGAAACGTACACGGTTGTGGAGACCGCGCTGCTGGTGGTCGTGCCGCCGATCTCGCTCAGGCGATTGAACAGGGCAGGAAGCCGATCGCGATTGACCGATGCCTCGGCGACGAGCGACTCCTCACGCGCGACGCGCGTGGCGAGCGACTCCACCTGCCGCGCGAGATTCCAGAATCGCGCGCGCACTTCGCGTTCGAGCCGTGCAGCCGTGGCGGCGTTGCTCAGCCCGAAGCGCGTCGCTTCGAGCGTGAAGCTTATTGCGGCGAGCGCAGCCGAGAGCGTCAGCGCCGCGACAGCGAGACGAGTCGGGGATGAAGGCAAGGCTCGTGGGGCGGGCCGGGCATCGCGCTGAGAATACCAAAAAGGGCGGATGCTATACTGGCCCGTCAGTCGGTCCGCTGCTTCATTCCCACATGACTTCTGCGCTTTCGTTGCGCGCGGCGCTCAAACGCGGCGCGCTGGTGACCGCGGCGAACTGGCCCGTGGTGTTGATCGATTTCACGATCGAGTCCCTCTACAAGTTCGCGCTGGCGATTCCCGTCGTGGGCGGCGCGCTGATGGTGGCCGTTCTGCTCGGCAGCGACATGCGCACGCTGTTCGCCGAAGGCGTGCGCGCGACGGCCGACCTCGTGCTGGGCTCGCTCGCCAGCGCTCCGGTCGCGCTCGGCGCCTTCCTGGGCGCGATTACGCTCGTCGCGTTCGGCGGCGGCGTCGTCATGGGGATCGTCAAGGCGAGTACCCTGGCCGTCCTCGTGACCGGCGAACGCGGCGCCGGCGAGCTGCATCGCCCGCCGCTACGGGTCGATTCCTTCCGGCGTGCGTCGGCCTACACGCTGGCGACGGTGCTCGACTGCCTCCGGCAGTTCCGCCGCCGCGCCATTGTCATGGCGATTTGGCTCGGCATCGCGTATCTGATCACGGGGCTCGGGTACGTCGCTTCACTCACGTTCGGCTTCCAGCTCATCAGCGCGTCGAGCTGGTCGGCGGCGTGGCCCCTGCTCGTGCTGATCGTCACCAGCACCGGCGTCATCGCGATCACCATCATCAACGTCACCTACGACCTGTTGCGGATCATCGTCATCAACGACGATTGCGGCGTCGGCGCGGCGTTCAAGAAGCTGCGCTCGTTTCTCATCCAGGATGCCCGGCAGGTGCTCGGCATTTTCGGTGTCATGAGTGCGATTCTCGGGCTGGCCACGGCCGCCTCGGTGTTCGCGACGGCGGGGCTCACGCTTCTCGCGTGGGTGCCGTTCGCCGGGCTGATCCTGTTGCCGTTGCAGCTCGCGGCGTGGCTGATTCGCGGCCTCGTGTTCCAGTACATGGGACTCACCACGCTCAGCGCCTATCAAGCGCAGTACCGCAGGTTTGCCGGATCCGTCGACCTTCCGACCGAGCGTCCGGCCCGCATCAACGCATGACCAACTACGACAAGTTCTTTTCGCACGCGGCAGGATTCATGCGCGAGTCCGCAATCCGCCAGATGGGCGCCGTGCTGGCCGCCGCCAAAGACATGGTGTCGTTTGCGCCGGGCTATCCCGCGGAGGACGTGTTCCCGTGGCAGGCATTCGGCGAGATCGCCAAGGGACTCCTTGGCGGCGCTGACGGGTCCGTCCTGCAGTACGGGCCGACCCGCGGCTACAAACCGTTGCGCGAGGCTGTGGTCGAGCTCATGCGATCGCGGGCGATCGCGTCGAGCCTCGAGCGCGTCGTCATCACGACCGGCTCGCAACAGGGACTCGATCTGGTCGGGCGCGTGCTGCTCGATCCGGGCGACGTCGCGCTGCTCGAGCTGCCGTCCTACACCGGCGCGATCAGCGCGTTCCGCAACGTCGGCGCGAGCATGGTCGGCATCCGGCAGCAGGCGGACGGGATCGATCTCGACCATCTCGACGAGACAGTCGCGCGGTTGCGCCGCGAACAACGTCGGGTGAAGTTCCTGTATCTGGTGCCGAACTTCCAGAACCCGAGCGGATTGCTCATCGGTCTGGAGAAGCGCCAGCGCGTCGTCGAATGGGCCGAACGCCAGGACGTGCTCATCGTCGAGGACGATCCGTACGGCGACCTGTACTTTCCGGACGTGTCGCGCGTCGAAGAGACGCGGCCGATCGCCGCCGACGATCGCCACAACCGCGTCATCTATCTCAGCAGCTTTTCGAAGACGCTCGCCCCCGGATGGCGGGTGGCTTGGATCTCGGCGCCAGAGCCGGTCGCCGCGAAGATCGAACTGGCCAAGCAGGCGGAGGATCTCTGCAGCGGTGGATTCGATCAGCGCGTCGTCTACGAAGCGTGGCGCCAGGGAATTCTCGCCGGCCACCTGCCGGATCTGCGCGCGCACTATCAGCGGAAACGAGACGCGATGAGCGGCGCGCTCAGTCGCACATTGGCCGGCCGCGTCACCTGGGATCCGCCACGCGGCGGGTTTTTCCTCTGGGTCCGGCTGCCGGACGGGCTGAATGCGGCGCAGTTGTTGCCAGTCGCGCGCGCCCACGGCGTCATCTACGTCGTCGGCAGCGCGTTCTTCGTCGACGGCTCGGGTCCCGAGTACATGCGCCTGTCGTTCTCGGCGCCGCCTCCCGATCGCATCGAGGCAGGTGTGACTCGACTGGCCGCGGCCGTGAGTGAAATGACATCCGGGGTCACTTCCTCCGTCTCGCGGTGAGCAGCCGACGCTGATCGTCGCCAACCGCGACCATGTAAATCGACAAGACGTCCGGGGTGGCGGCGATCGCCTGGAGAGTCGCAGCTGCCGGTGATGCCGGCGACTCTGTTTCGCCGGGCTTCGGGCCCCGAATCCGTCCATCCTTCGTGTCGACCACGACAAGGTCGGCGTTCGTGAGCGGGACGACCAGCATTTTGCCGGAGAGCATCGGCCCGGCCGCAGGCCGCCCCGGCAGGGTGCGAGGCGACCAGCACTGGGTGCCGGGCCCTCGTCTGAACCCCCGAATGGTGTTATCGAGAAAGGCTGCGTACACGCAGCGGTCATCGACGACCGGCGCGCCTATCGGCTTTACCCGGATCGGAAAAGCCCAAGCCGCGTCCTCGCTAGTAAGCGGATAGGCATAGAGAAAACCGTCTTCAGCGCCAAAAAAGAGGCGATTCGCTGCAGTCGCCAGCTCGCTTGGCTGCGCGCCCAGCAACATCTGCTTTCGAACCGTGCCCGTCACGACGTCGAGCGCGACGATGCTGCGGTTGGCGAGCGCGGTCAGGACCAGACCGCTCTCTACGGCAAGGGGCGCGACAGAATCCGCGCGGACGTTCTGGTGCCAGATTACGCTGCCATCCGCCGTCCGCAGCGCGATGATCTCGACGCCGGACGAAAACACGACGATGCCGGGCGACCAGGTCGGTCCCTCGGTCGTCGCGACTGGCGCGGCGATCCACCGCTGGGCGCCGGTTTTCTCATCGAGCGCGTAGAGCTTTTCTCCCGAAACGACGAACACCATTCCGTCGCCGGTCGCGAGACGCTTGTCGGTGGGTAGGTCTTTCCACCAGACTTCGGCACCATCGGCGGCCGACATCGCGATCAATCGTGATTTGGCGTCAGCGACGAACAGATGCGTCGGGCCGACGGTCAGGTGAATGGCGCTGTCCGAATCGATCGGTTTCTGCCACGCGGGTTCGTACGTGACGGCCGGTGCTGCCACGGTCGCGGCTGGCGGTTTGACGGGAACGGGTGGAGCAGTTTGTTCACCAGACGTCCGCGTCTGGGGTAGCAAAAGACTCACGCCGATTGCGACACCACAACATATCGTGGTCGCGGCACTGCCCACACCTTATAATAGCGAGATTCTTACGAGGCACCGGGCCTCGCAGTTGCTTCCGTACCGGCCTGCAGTGACACATCAAACGATCGTCGTCCTCGATTTCGGCTCGCAGTTCACGCAGCTGATTGCTCGCCGCCTGCGCGAGCTTTCGGTGTACTCGGAGATCCTCGCGCCGCAGACACCAGTCGCGGAGATCTCGAAGCGGCATCCCGTGGGCATCATCCTGTCGGGCGGACCGCGCAGCGTCACCGAGCCGGGTGCGCCAAAGCCCGATCCGGCTGTCCTGCAGCTCGGCACGCCGACGCTTGGCATCTGCTACGGCATGCAGCTGATGACCGACGCCCTCGGCGGACAGGTCACGCCCGCGCCGAGTCGCGAGTACGGCCACGCCGTCGTGCATCTGATCGACGGGGCACCACTCTTCGATCACGTGCCCGACTCGCTGAAGGTCTGGGCGAGCCATGGTGATTTCGTGGCCAAGCCGCCGTCGGGATTCGACGTCATCGCAACGTCGGCCAATGCGCCCGTCGCGGCGATGCAGGACCCGAGCCGTCACCTCTACGGGCTCCTGTTCCATCCGGAAGTTGCGCACACGGAGCGGGGCGAACAGATCCTCCGCAACTTCGCCTTCGAAATCTGCGGGTGCCGCGGCGACTGGACGATGGCCTCGTTCGTCGACGAGAGTGTCGAACGGATCCGGGCTTCGGTCGGCAACGGCCGGGTCGTGTGCGGCCTGTCCGGCGGCGTGGACTCGACGGTTGCGGCCTTGCTGCTCCATCGCGCGATCGGCGACAGGCTCACGTGCATCTTCGTCGACAACGGCCTGCTGCGGTTGAACGAGGCAACTCAGGTGCGCGCCCGATTTGAGCGTCTGCGTCTGCCGCTCGAGTTCGTCGATGCGTCGGATCTCTTTCTCGAGCGCCTGCGGGACGTGATCGACCCGGAGCAGAAGCGCAAAATCATCGGCGCGACCTTCATCGATGTCTTCGAGAAGCGCGCGCAGGAGCTCGGCACGTTTGATTTCCTCGCCCAGGGCACGCTCTATCCGGACGTCATCGAGAGTGTTTCGGTCGTCGGCCCGTCGGCGGCGATCAAGAGTCATCACAACGTCGGCGGGCTGCCGGAGCGGATGCGGTTCAAGCTGATCGAGCCGCTGCGGTCGTTGTTCAAGGACGAGGTCCGCGCGGTGGGCACGACGCTCGGTCTCGAAGACGAGTTCGTCTGGCGTCAGCCGTTTCCAGGGCCGGGACTTGCCGTGCGGGTGCTCGGACCGATCACGCGCGAGCGTCTGGACCTCGTGCGGCGCGCCGACGCAATCGTGGCGGAAGAAATGCGGCGCTCGGGATGGTATCGGCGATTGTGGCAGTCCTTCGCGGTGCTCCTCCCCGTCCAGAGTGTGGGCGTGATGGGAGACGAGCGGACGTACGAGTACACCGTGGCGATTCGCGCCGTGGAGAGCCGCGACGGAATGACGGCCGATTGGGCGCGGCTGCCCTCGGATCTGCTCGCGACGGTGTCGTCGCGAATCGTGAACGACGTCCGCGGCATCAACCGCGTCGTCTACGACATCAGCTCCAAGCCGCCGGCAACGATCGAGTGGGAATGAGAGAGGCGTGGGGCTTGGGGCATCGGGCTTGGGGCATGAGGTTTGGAGCGTGAGGCCAGCAGGATGAGCGAGTTCGTACATCTTCACCTGCACACGGAGTTTTCGCTCCTCGACGGCGCCTGCCGCATGGGTGAGCTTCTCGATCGGGTTTCCGAGCTGCGGATGCCGGCTGTCGCGGTCACCGAACACGGGAACCTTTTCTCCGCAGTCGCGTTTCACGACGAAGCACGTAAACGTGGGATCAAACCGATTCTCGGCTGCGAGGTGTACGTGGCGCCCGGCAGCCGCACCGACCGGTCGGGGCAACCGGGCGAGACGGCGAATCATCTGGTTCTGCTGTCCGAAACGTCGGAAGGGTTTCACAACCTGATTCGCCTGGTGTCGTCCGGGTATCTGGACGGGTTTTACTATCGGCCGCGGATCGACAAGGCGCTTCTGGCTCAGCATGCGCGCGGGTTGATTGGCCTCAGCAGCTGCCTCAAGGGCGAGGTCGCGACGGGCTTGCGCACCGACCAGCCGCGCAAGGCGCTCGACGCGGCGGCGATCTATCGCGACATTCTCGGACCGGACAATTTCTTTCTGGAGATGCAGGACCAGGGGATCGACGAGCAGCGGACGGTGAACACGGGCCTCGTGCCCATCGCGCGCGATCTCGGCCTTCCCCTCGTCTGCACGAACGACGTCCATTACCTGCGGCAGGCCGATCGCCATCCCCACGACGTGCTGCTCTGCATCGGCACGGGCAAGAACGTCAGCGACGAGAAACGGCTGCGCTATCACGGCGATCAGTTCTTCCTGAAAACCGCCGACGAAATGCGCGCCGTGTTCGGCGATTACCCGGACGCGATCGCCAACACGGTTCGCATCGCCGAGCGGTGCAACGTGACCCTCGAAAAGGGCCAGGCGCACCTGCCCGACTTCCAGGTCCCGGCAGGATTCACGGTGGACTCGTACTTCGAGCAGGTCGTCCGCGCGGGGTTCGAGGAGCGCCTCGTGCGCCTGCGCGCGCTCGAGGCGGCGGGTGAGCTTCGCCGCCCACTGTCCGAGTACCACACCCGGCTGGCCTACGAAATCGAGCTGATCAAGCAGATGAAGTACCCGGGCTATCTGCTGATCGTCTGGGACTTCATCCGCTACGCGCGGGAACGGGGCATTCCTGTCGGTCCGGGGCGAGGGTCGTCGGCCGGCAGTCTCGTGGCGTACTCGCTCAAGATCACCGACGTCGACCCGCTGCATTTCGATCTCTACTTCGAGCGGTTTCTCAACCCCGAGCGTGTGACCCTGCCCGACATCGACGTCGATTTCTGCGAGCGGCGGCGCGGCGAGGTCATCAGCTACGTCGCCGAGAAGTACGGCCGCGACAACGTCGCGCAGATCATCACGTTCGGCACCATGAAGGCGCGGGCCGTCGTGCGCGACGTCGGCCGCGTGCTCGAAATGCCGATTGGCGACGTCGATCGCGTGGCCAAGCTGATTCCCAATCAGCTGGATATGACGCTCGACCGCGCGCTCGATGAGAATCCCGCGCTCGCAGAGCTGGAGCAGCGCGACGAGCGCGTCAAGCAGATGCTGGAGGTCGCCCGCCGGCTCGAGGGGATCACCCGGCACGCCTCGGTCCACGCCGCGGGCGTCGTCATCGCGCCGAAGCCGCTGACGGAGTTCGTTCCGCTCTACCGCAGCCAGAAGGACAACGGCGAGATCATCACGCAGTGGGCGATGAAGGAAATCGACCGCATCGGCCTGCTCAAGATGGACTTCCTCGGCCTGAGCACGCTCACGCTGCTCGACGATGCGGTCAAGCACATCCAGGCAACGACCGGCGAGGCCATCGCGCTCGATCGGTTGCCGCTCGACGACCCGAAGACCTATCAGATTTTTCAGAGCGGGCAGACCTACGGCGTGTTCCAGTTCGAGAGCTCGGGGATGCGCGACACGCTGCGCAAGGCGAAGCCGCAGTGCCTCGAGGACCTCATCGCGCTGAACGCCCTCTATCGGCCGGGACCGCTCCGCGGCGGCGTCGTCGACGACTACATCGCGCGCAAGCACGGACGGGTCGAGGTCAAGTACGAGCTGCCGCAGATGGAGCCGGTGGTCAAGGAGACCTACGGCGTCATCGCCTACCAGGAACAGGTCATGCGGCTGGCGAACGAGCTGGCCGGCTTCACGCTGGGGCAGGCCGACGAGCTGCGCCGCGCGATGGGCAAGAAGGACGCCGCGAAGATGCAGGCGCAGCGCTCGACGTTCATCAAGGGCTGCCGCGAGCGCGGGATTTCCGAAAAGAAGGCCGCGAAGATCTTCGAGTACATCGAGTACTTCGCCGGATACGGCTTCCCGAAGTCGCACTCGACGACCTACGCGCTGCTTGCGTACCACACGGCCTATCTCAAGGCGAACTATCCGCGGCACTTCATGGCCGCGCTCCTGACGATTGAATCGCAGAACTCCGACAAGGTCGCGCTGTATCTCGCCGAGTGCCGCGAGCTGGGCGTGCCGATGCTGCCTCCCGACATCAACGCCAGCGAGCTGGCGTTCGTGGTGCAGTCCGCCGGCGTGCGATTTGGCTTGGGCGCGGTCAAGGGCGCGGGCGAGGGGGCGATTCGATCGATTCTCGAGACGCGCGCCGCGCTCGGGGGCCGCATCACGTCCGTGTTCTCTCTCGCGGAGCATGTCGATCTGCGGTTGGTCAACAAGAAGGTGCTCGAAAGCCTGATCAAGGCCGGCGCGTTCGACTCGCTCGCGCCGGAAGGGGCGGACGCGGCCCGTGGCTGGCGGCCTCGCCTCATCGCCGGGCTCGATCGCATTCTCGACCACGGCAGCCGGCATCAGCGTGACCGCGAGCAGGGGCAATCGCAGCTCTTCGGCGGCGACGACAGCGCGACCGATCGGCACGATGATGCCTCGGCGCTCGGGCCGGGACCGCCGTGGTCGGAAGCCGAGGCGTTGGCATGCGAGAAGGAAGCACTCGGGCTGTACATCAGCGGCCACCCGCTGCAACGCTACGCGGACGCGCTCAAAGCCATCGGCGCGCGCCGCCTGGGCGAGTTGACGCAGGCGGAAGCCGACGTGTCGATCGGCGGCATGGCCTCGGGCATCCGTCATCTCAAGACGAAGCGCGGCGAGCGAATGGCGGTCTTCAGCCTCGAAGACGAAGCCGCAAAAGTCGAGGCCGTCGTCTTCCCGGAAGCGTTCAATCGCCACGCCGCGTTGATCGCCGACGACGCGATGCTGCTCGTGCGCGGCAAGTACGAGCGCGACGACGAATCCAGCCGGTTGATCGTGTCGGAAATGACGCCGCTCGACGCGGTCCGCGAGCGCGCCATTCGCGAGGTGCAGATCAAGCTCGAAGGGCGCGGCCTTGGACGCGATGTCATGCGCGAGCTCGTCGACGTGCTCGAACGGTATCCTGGGGACCGGCGCGTCTCGTTCGTCGTCGAAGTCAATGGAGCCGAGCACCTCCGGGTCCGGGCGGCCTCGGCTCGCCGCATCAAACCGAGCGATCTCTTCGTCCGTGAGGTCGAAGCCCTGTGCGGCTCGGGATCGGTCATGCTGGTAGGGGCCGCTACGCGGCCCTGACACGCACGTTTTTCGTCACGGTTCAACGCCGGGTCCGGCAATCGCCGGACTCGAACGGTCGGCTGACGCGGCCCGGTGTAGGTATGGCCGCCCATGCGTTTGGCAGTGAGGCGATGAATCATGCCCGGCGATCTGCTGGATTTCGAGGAACCCGTCGCGGTGCTCCTGAAAGAGATCGAAGCGCTCAAGCTGATGCCGAAGACGCCCGAACGCCTGGCGTCGATTGGCAGGTTGGAAGCCCGGGCTCGTGAGCTGCGCGCCGAGATTTTCGCCAACCTCGGACCGTGGGAACGGCTCCAGGTCGCGCGGCATCCGAACCGTCCGTGCACGCTCGACTACGTGGAACGGCTCTTTACGGAGTTCACCGAGCTGCATGGCGACCGGCGTTTCGCCGATGACAAAGCCATCATCGCCGGGCTGGCGTACTACCACGACAAGCCGGTCGTCGTGATCGGCCATCAGAAGGGCCGCGAGACGAAACAGAAGATTTACCGGAACTTCGGATATGCAAAGCCGGAAGGGTACCGGAAAGCGCTCCGGATGCTGAAGATGGCCGAGAAGTTCCGCCGGCCGGTCATCGTGTTCGTGGACACACCGGCGGCGTATCCGGGCGTCGAGTCGGAAGAGCGCGGCGTCGCCGAAGCGATCGCCCTGAATCTGCGCGAAATGGCGCTGCTCGACACCCCAATCGTTGTCGTCGTCTGCGGCGAGGGCGGCAGCGGGGGAGCGCTGGGCATTGCGATTGGCGATCGCGTACTGATGCAGGAGTTCAGCGTCTACAGCGTCATTCCGCCGGAAGGGTGCGCCGCGATCCTCTGGCGAGACGCGAAACGGAAAGTGGAGGCGGCGAAGGCCTTGAAGATCACGGCGCCAGACCTGCTCTCGATGCAGCTGATCGACGAGATCATCAAGGAGCCGATCGGCGGCGCCCACCTCGATTACGACCAGTCGGCCTGCCTCGTCGACGAAGCGCTGTCGCGGCACCTGCGCGAGCTCGAACGGATGGAGCCGGCGGCCCGGCTCGACGCTCGGTATCAGAAATTCCGGGCGATGGGAAAGCTCGGGCAGGCGTTTGCTGACGATGGCGAGGTGAGCGCCGGACCCGTGTCCCGGCCCGCTGCGGCCGCCGCGGGATCGGGGCGGCACCGATCGTCAGGATCGGGCCGGACGCGTTGATGCAGCCACGGATCTGGGAGGATGTGCCGGCGGATGAGGCGCGCGTTCGAGAAACGGCCGCCGCGCTCGACGTGCCCGGCGTCATCGCACGCCTGCTCTGTCAGCGCGGACTCGACGATCCGGCCGAAGCGCGGCGGTTCCTGCAGCCCGACCTGACGCAGCTGCACGATCCGTTTCTCCTCGCCGGCATGCGCGAGGCCGTCGACCGCCTGCTCGGGGCCATCGCACGCGGCGAACCCATCGCCATCCACGGCGACTACGACGTCGACGGCGTGACGTCCACGGTGATCCTGCGTCGTGCGATCGAGCTGCTCGGCGGCAGCGTCGCGCATTTCGTTCCGGATCGCATTCGCGATGGATACGGTCTGCAACCCGCGACCATCGAACGCCTCGGCGCCGCGGGGGCACGGCTCGTCATCTCCGTCGACTGCGGAATCCGCGCCAGGGAAGCGGCTGAACGCGCCAAGGCGCTGGGCGTCGATCTGATCATCACGGATCATCACGAGCCCGAGTCGCTCCTGCCGCCGGCGCTGGCCGTCATCAACCCGAAGCGCGCGGATTGCCAGTATCCGGACAAGGGTCTGGCCGGCGTCGGTGTCGCGTTGAAGCTGGTCCAGGCGCTGCTCTCGGCAAGCGGCCGCGGACCTGAGCTGCTGCCGCACTTCATCAAAGTCGCGGCGATCGGCACGCTTGCCGACGTCGTCCCGCTGGTCGGCGAGAACCGGGTGATTGCACACGTCGGTCTGAACAGTCTCTCGCGCGGCCCGCATGGCGCCGGCCTGGAGGCCCTGCTGGAAGAGAGTGGGCTGCTCGGCCGCGTGGTGGACAGCTTTCACGTCAGCTTCATCCTGGCGCCGCGCCTCAACGCCGCCGGCCGGATGGGATCGGCGGACCTCGCGCTCGATCTCCTGCTGATGCGCGGGCGGGACGGCGACGTCAAGTCCAGGGCGCGCGATCTCGCGCGGCAGTTGTCCGAAGAGAACACGCGACGTCAGGAACAGGAAGCGGCGATTCTCGCGGAAGCCCGCCGCATCATCGAGAAGGACCCGGAGATCGGCGCGCACAACGTCCTCGTCGTCGCCGGTGACGGCTGGCACCGCGGCGTCATCGGCATCGTCGCCTCGAAGCTCGTGGAGCTGTACTGCAAGCCGACGATCGTGCTGGCGATCGAAAACGGTCTGGCGCATGGCTCCGGACGCAGTATCCCGGTGTTCGATTTACTCGGCGCCCTCGAGGGGTGCAGCGACGTCTTCCTGCGCTTCGGCGGCCACCGGCAGGCGGCTGGCGTCACGCTCGAGGCCGAGCGTGTCGGCGAGCTGCGGCGCCGGCTGGCCGCGTGGGCGAATGCGCGGCTCGGGCCCGAGGATCTCGTGCCCCGCCTGCGGATCGACGCGCCGCTTGGCCTGCGGGAAATCTCGGGAGAGGTCATTACGGGCCTGCTTCGGCTCGGCCCGTTCGGTGCCTCCAATCCCAAGCCTGTCTTCCGGACGGCACCCGTCGATCTCATGGACGCGCCCCGGCGGCTGAAGGATCGCCACCTCGCGCTGCTGTTCAAACAGAACGGCCGCGCGATTCGCGGAATCGCCTGGCGCGCCGTGGAACGTGAGGAGTACCTCGCCACCCATCGTCATGGGCTGGAGCTCGCGTACTCGCTCGATCAGGGCGAGTATCAGGGCGAGCGAACTACGGAGTTGACCGTCGCCGACGTCCGCGTGCCGCATGGGGCTCCGGCATGACCTGGCAGAAACGGGCGAGGCTCGTGGTCGCAGCCATCGGGCTCGGCTGCGCAGCCGCCGTCTACTTTCTGGCGCGCCCGCACGAGAAGCCCGTGGCGCCGCGTATCGAGACGAGAGCCGATCCCACCGCGAGCCAGCAGAGCGGCGCCGGCACGATCGTGCACACGAAGGACGGCAAGAAGGTTCTCGAGCTCAAGTTCGGCAAGAATTCCGACTACCCGGACGGACGCAGCGTGTTCGAGGCGGTGCATGTCACGTTCGTGGAAGGGCATCAGATGTCGGCCGACCGGGTCGAGACGAAGGGCACGGCAACCGACGGCGAGGGCCCGCGCAACTTTGATTTCAAGGGCAACGTCAAGCTCGTCGACAAGGGCGGCGCCACGGTCACGACGGGTGATGCAACGTACGACACCAGCACCGGGATCGTCACGATGCCGGGTGACGTGAATTTCACGCGCGGGCGGATGTCCGGCCACGGCGTCGGCGCCACGTATTTTCGTGACCAGGACTTTCTGCAGCTGCTCGATCAGGCGAGTCTCAAGGTGGCGCCGGATCCAGGCAAGACCGACTCCATCGACGCCACCGCCAAGACGATGAGCTTTGCGCGGCCGCAGAAGTCGCTGCGTCTCGAGCAGGGGGCCAAGATCGTCCGGCCGACCGAGACGCTGGAGGCGGACAACGCGACGTTCGGGTTGACCGACGACGAGAAGAACATTCGTTACCTCGAGCTGCGCGGGAACTCCCGCGTGACGCCCGCGAACGTGCCTGACGCGCCGCCCCGCATGAGCGCGCACGACATCACGCTCGGGTTCCTCCCGGAGACCAGGGCGCTTGAGCATGCGACGTTGACCGGCGAAGCGAGCGTCGGCCTGGCGGCCGAGCAGGGCACCAGATCGATCGCCGCGTCCTGGATCGACATGTTCCTGGCGTCGGACGGGAAAACCCTGAAAGCGATCCAGGCGAAGGATCGGGTGGTCGTCGAGCTGCCGGCGACGAAGGATGCGCCGGCGCGCGTGATCAAGTCGGCCACGCTCGACGGTCAGGGAGATGACAAAGGGCTCCGCACGGCGCAATTCGACCGTGACGTCACGTTCGAGGAGAGCACCGGCGCCAAGACCCCGCCGCGGACGGGAAAATCCCGCACGCTCACGCTGCATCTCGGCGGCCAGCTCGAAGCCATCGAACAGGCCGAGTTCCGGCAGAATGTCGTGTTCGTCGACGGTGACGTCCGGGGAGACGCCGATGTCGGAAACTATGATGCGCGGGGAAAAGGAAAACTGACGTTGAAGCGCGGCGAAGGTCAGTCGGCGAAAGTGCCGCGCGTGACTGACGGCAGCTTCGTCGTGGAAGCGCAGACGGTGGACGTCGCGCTGGACACCCACGACCTCACGGCCAAGGGCGACGTAAGCACCACCGCCAACCCGCAGAAAAAACCGGGAGACACCAAGTCGCCGGGATTGTTCGACCAGGGCGAGCCGGTCCGCGGCTCCGCCAACGAGCTCGTCTACACGCATGAGACAGGGAAGGCGATCTACACGGGGTCGAGCGCCGATCAAGCGCAGCTCAGACAGCCGAAGGCCGGCAACGTGACCACGGCAGACGTCATCACGGTCGTCGATTCGACGAGGAGCCTCGAAGCCAAGGGACACGTGAGTCAGGAGTTCCGGAGCGACAGCAAGAGCGCGGGACGTGACGCACCGGCCAAACCCACCAAACAGACCGTCACCTCCGATTCGATGGTCTACGACGACGCCGCGCGGACCGCGGTGTACGTCGGCGCCGCGACCATGAAGAACGAGGACGGACTCACCGAAGGGGACAAGCTGACGCTCTATCTCGCCAAGGAAGAACAGACGATCGAACGGCTCGAAGTCGAAGGGAAGGGCGACAACGTCTACGCGCAGATGTCGGGCGGCTATGAAGTCCGTGGCGATCGACTGGACTACGAAGCCGCGACCGACATCTACCACGTCGTCGGAAAGCCGGTCCGCGTCAGATCTCCGGCGAAGGACGGCAAAGGCTGCGTCATTTCCCGGGGCCCCGAAGTGAAGCTCAACCGCAAGCTCAACACCGTCGAGTGGCCGCCGGGACGGAGCGACGCCGTGGGCGCCGACGAACTCGTCAAATGTGACGTCTCAATTCGCAAGACGGCGCCTGGCCGCTGACGCGGCGTCGAGCTGAACCGCATGGCCACGCTTCGCACTGAAGCCCTGACCAAGTCGTACAACGGACGCACCGTCGTGCGCGACGTCGATTTGAACGTCGCGTCGGGCGAGATCGTCGGCCTACTCGGCCCGAACGGCGCGGGCAAGACGACGACGTTCGGTATGGTCGTCGGATTGATTGGCGCCGATCGCGGCCGGGTCCTGCTCGACGACCACGACGTCACCGCCGACGCGATGTACGTGCGCGCGCGGAAAGGGATCGGCTACCTCCCGCAGGAGCCGTCCATCTTTCGCGGACTGACGGTCGAGAAGAATCTGCTCTCGATTCTCGAGACGCTGCCGATCGATGCCGAAGAGCGCCGCGCGCGCCTGGCCGAGCTCCTGTCGGAGCTCAACCTCACGCCGCTCGCGCGATCGAAGGCGTACACGTTGTCGGGCGGCGAGCGTCGGCGCGTGGAAATCACCCGGGCGCTTGTCAACCGCCCCAAGTTCATGCTATTGGACGAGCCGTTCGCCGGCATCGATCCGATTGCCGTCGCCGACATTCAGAAAATCATCGCGCACCTGCGGTCGCGGGGCATTGGTGTACTCGTGACCGACCACAACGTGCGCGAAACCCTGAAAATCACGGATCGCGCCTATATCGTGCACGATGGCGTGATTTTCCGCAGTGGAACCCCCGACACCCTGGCCGCCGACGAGGAGGTCAAGCGGATTTACCTCGGAGCCGATTTCCGGCTGGACTAAGATTGAACGGTAGTCGACCGGCAACCTGATGGCCATTCAGCAGAAACTCCACGCGCGTCTCGTCCAGAAGCTCATCCTGACGCCCTCGCTCCAGCAGGCGATCAAACTGCTGCCGATGTCGACCCTCGAGCTGGCGGAGTTGCTGAACCAGGAAATGGTCGAGAATCCGCTGCTCGAAGAGATGCCGTCGGAAGAGCAGACGCCGGAGACTCCCGAGCCCGAGCAGACGCCGACGACGGCCGAGCGTGAAGCGGAAGAAAAAAAGAAAGACGAAACCTGGGACGACGCCGATTACGAGTATTTCTTCGGCGAGTACCTGGACGAAGGCTACCGGCCGCGCCAGCCGCAAGAGGTCAAAGAGCTGCCGCCGATCGAGAACACGCTCTCGTCGAAGAGCTCGCTCGCCGATCATCTGGCCTGGCAGCTGAACCTGCAGACGAGCGACGAGCTCCTCAAGGAAGTCGGGGCGGCCATCATCGGGAACATCGATGAAGACGGGTACCTCGTCGCATCCGTCAACGAGATCGGCGCGCTCGGCGACTGGGACGTGACGCTCGTCGAGAAAGCGCTCGAGCACGTGCAGACGTTCGATCCGATCGGCGTCGGCGCGCGTGATTTGCAGGAGTGTCTGCTCCTGCAGATCCGGCATCTCGGTCTGTGCGGCACGCCGACCGAGGTGCTCGTGCGCGATCACCTCCGTCTGCTGCAGAACCACCGGATCCCGGATCTGGCGCGCCAGCTGAGCCTCGAGCCCGAAGAGATCAAGGCGCACATCGAGTTCATCAAGCAGCTGGATCCGAAACCGGGCGCGCGGTACAGCCCCGCTGAGTCGCAATACGTCATTCCGGACGTCTACATCGTGAAGACCGAGGACGGCTATCGCGCGGTGCTGAACGAAGACGGCTTGCCCCAGCTGCGCATCAGTCCCGTCTATCGCCGGCTGCTCGATAAGGGCGGCGAGACGTCGGACGAGACGCGCGCCTACGTCAAGGACAAGTTCCGCTCGGCGCTCTGGCTGCTGAAGTCGGTCGACCAGCGGCAGAAGACGATCCTGAAGGTCGCCACGAGCATCATCAACTTCCAGCGGGCGTTTCTCGACTCGGGAATCGAGCATCTCCGCCCGCTCGTCCTGCGCGACGTCGCGAGCGACATCGGCATGCACGAGTCGACCGTCTCGCGCGTCGTGAACAACAAGTACATGCACACGCCGCAAGGCGTGTACGAGATGAAGTTTTTCTTCCACAGCGGCATCAGCAGCTCCTACGGCGAGAGCGTCTCGTCGGTGACGATCAAGCAGCGCATCCGCAAGATCATCGAGGCCGAGGATCAACGGCGTCCGCTGAGCGACTCGAAGATCATGAGCATCCTGCAGAAGGAAGGGCTGGTGCTGGCGCGGCGGACGATCGCCAAGTATCGCGAAGAGCTGAAGATTCCAACCTCCAACCAGCGCAAGGTGTTGTATTGAAACTGACAGTGACCGGCCGTCACGTGACGGTCTCCGACGCTGTACGTGACGGGATCAGCAGGAAAGTCCACCGTCTCGATCGGGTGCTCAACGACAGCGCCGTCTCGGCTCAGTGCATCATCGGCCGCGAGCGGCAGCTGTTCGTCTGCGAGTTGACGGTTCACGCCCGCGGCGATCACATGCTGCACGCGGTGGCCCGTCACAATCGTCTGCCCTCGGCCGTGCTCGCCGCCGTCGAGAAACTCTCGCAGCAGGCGACGCGGTTGAGCGATCGCTGGAAGACGCGGCGGCGCACCAGCCGCCCCATCCGCGCGGCGGCGCTCGTCGCCGAGCCGCTCCCGGAAGTCCGGGGTCCGCGTGTCGTCCGCTCGCGCAGTCAGGCCGTGAAGCCCATGTCGCTCGACGATGCGCTGCTCACGCTCACCGACAGTCAGCAGAACTTCCTCGTGTTTCGGAACGCCGAGTCCGACGCGGTGGGGATCCTCTATCGGCGCCCGGACGGCGATTTCGGCCTCATCGAGCCCGAGGGGTGACGTGACGGCGGGGGTCGGCGTCGGAGCGTTGCTTGGCGCGCGCGGAGCAGCGATCGGACTGGATCTCGACCTGCTTGCCGGCGCTGCCGGGCTCGAGCGCCGCATCACGCTTCCGTACGTTCAGAAGACCGGCCTCGCCCTCTCGGGCTTCGACGAGTACCTTCGCACGGGCCGCGTCCTGATCTTCGGCGAGAGCGAAATCCGCTTTCTGGAACGGATGACACCGGACGATCGGGCCGTCACGCTGCGCCGGCTCTTCCAGCGCGATTTCCCGTGCGTGATGATCACGATGGGGCTCGACGGGCCGGCGGAACTGGCCGCCGAAGCCGAGCGCGCCGGCGTGCCGCTGCTGCGCACGGCGCTCACGACACCCGTCGCCATCGCGAGGCTCACGAACATTCTCGAAGACCGGCTCGCGCCGCGCGAGACCAGGCACGGCGTCCTGATGGACATTCTCGGCCTCGGCGTGTTCCTGACCGGCGAGAGCGGCATTGGCAAGAGCGAGTGCGCCCTCGACCTCGTCGTCCGCGGCCACCGGCTCGTCGCCGACGACACGGTCGAGATCCGCTGCCGCGGCGAGGCGGTGCTCATCGGCACCTGTCCGGAGATGACGCGGCATCACGTCGAGATTCGCGGTCTCGGCCTCGTGAACGTGACCGACCTGTTCGGGGTCTCCGCGACGCGATCGTCCAAGCGCGTGGAGCTCGTCGTGCACCTCGAGCGGTGGGAGCCCGGCCGTGAGTACGAGCGTCTGGGACTCGACTCGACGACGGCCGAAATCCTGGGCGTGTCGGTGCCGCTCGTGACGATGCCGGTGGCGCCCGGCCGCAACCTCGCGATGCTCGTCGAGGTCGCCGCGCGGAATCAGCTCCTGCGATCGCGTGGGCGCCATGCGGCCCAGCTGCTGGCGGCGCGTCTCGAACGACGTCTCGAACAGCTCGCCGATCGCGAGAGCGACGACGTGGAGGTTGACGACCTGTGAGTCCCGGCCGGTCGAGAACGGCCCTGGGATCGCGGGCTGCGCCGTTCATCGTGGTCACGGGGCTGTCAGGCGCGGGGAAATCGCACGCCCTGCGCGCGCTCGAGGATCTCGGCTACTTCTGCGTGGACAACCTGCCGATCGCGCTCATCCCGACCTTCGCCGATCTCATCCTGAGCGCCCGCGGTCCCGAACGCCGCAACGCCGCCGTCGTCGTCGACGTCCGCGAGGGGCGTGCGCTCGCGCGGTTTCCGGGCGTCTATCGCCGGCTGAAACAGCGAGTCGGCCGCCGCATCCGGCTCGTCTTTCTCGAGGCGAGCGACATCGCGATTCTGCGCCGCTTCAGCGAGACCCGGCGGCCGCATCCGCTGGGGATCGACCAGTCGCTCGCCGAGGGGATCGGCGAAGAGCGCCGGCTGCTCCTGCCGATCCGGCGGCTCGCGGATCAGGTCGTCGACACGAGTTCCCTTACGGTGCACGAGCTTCGGCGGCGGATTCTCGAGTCGGCTGGCGGCGCCGAGAGCGTGACGCCGCTCATCGTCACCCTCGAGAGCTTCGGGTTCCGCCGCGGCGTGCCGCCCGACGCCGATCTCGTCTTCGACGTGCGGTTTCTGCCGAACCCGAACTTCGTGCCCTCGCTCCGCCGCTTCAGCGGACGTCACGCCCGGGTGGCGCGATACGTCATGCGCTCACGCACCGCCAAGCGTTTCCTGAAACTGACCACGAGGCTGCTCAAATTCCTGCTGCCGCAGTACATCGCGGAAGGAAAAACGTATCTCACGATTGGCATCGGATGCACGGGCGGCCGGCACCGGTCGGTCGCGATCGCGGAAGCGCTCGCGCGCGCGCTGAAGGGATTCCGCGGGATCGAGCTGCGGGTGCGCCACCGCGACGCGCTCGAGGAATGACGCAGTCATGACGGAGAACCCCCGCGGCGTCGGCGTCGTCGTGGTCACCCACGGCCAGCTTGCAACGGAGCTGCTCAATGCGGCCGAGATGATCGTCGGCAGTCTGCCGCGCTTCGCAGCCGTCTCGATCGGCTGGCATGACGATGTGAGCGTCGCGCGCCTCGCGATCGAGCGCGCCATCGCTCGAGTGAGCGTCGGCGGCCACGTCCTGCTCCTGACCGACATGTTTGGCGGCACGCCGACGAATCTCGGGCTGTCGTTTCTCGAGCACGGACGCGTGGAGGTGGTCACGGGCGTCAATCTGCCGATGCTCATCAAGCTGGCCAAGGCGCCGGAAACGGCGGACGTGCTGACGCTCGCGCGCGATCTGCGCGGGCATGGGCGCGAGGCGATCCGCGTCGCCTCCGACTTGTTGCGCGCCGATCACGAGGACCGAGAGGGCTCGTGACGGCGCGGCAGGTACGAGTGGTGAACCCATTGGGCCTCCACGCGCGCGCCGCCGCGAAGTTCGTCGGTGTGGCCGGCAGATTTCGGAGCCAGATTCGCGTGACGCGGGGGCAGCGGACCATGGACGGGAAGAGCATCCTCGGGCTGCTGTTGCTGGCCGCGGCGCGGGGCAGCGAGCTGATGATCACGGCCGACGGGCCGGACGAGGCGGACGCGATCGCCGCGCTCGTCTCGCTGGTCGAGCGGGGATTCGAGGAAGCATGACGAAGCTGACCGGGCGTGGCGTCTCTCCGGGCGTTGCCGTCGGACGCGCGGTCGTCGCCGTGCGCGAGGCGCGGCAGGTGCGGTACCGGCTCGCCACCAGCGGCGTCGATCGCGAACGGCAGCGGCTGCGGGCCGCGCGCGAGCGGACACGCGTCGAGCTCGAAGAGATCTCGTCGCGGGTGTCGAGGACCGTGGGACCGGCGCAGGCGGCGATCTTCGCGGCGCAGCTCCTGATGCTCGACGATCCGCTGTTCGTGCGGCGGGCCGACGAGCTGATCCGCGCCGAGCGCATCAACGGCGACTGGGCGCTCGAGCGGGCGATTGCCGAATTGCATCAGGTGTTCGCGCGCGAGGGCGACGCGTGGCTGCGCGAGCGCGTCGGCGATCTGGCCGACGTCGGCGGACGGCTGCAGCGCAACCTGCGGGCCGGTCACGATCCGCTCGTCGATCTGGTTCAGGAGCTCGAACCGCCGCTCGTCCTCGTGGCCGACGAGCTGCCGCCGTCGATCGCGGCGCAGCTCGACTGGACGCGGGTGCGCGGGCTGGTCTGCGACATCGGCAGCCCGACGCACCACACGGTGATTCTCGTCCGCTCGCTCGGCATTCCGACCGTCATCGGTCTGGGGGGCGCGACCGAGATGCTCGGTCCCGGCCAGACGCTCGCGCTCGACGGCCGCACCGGCGAAGTCGTCGTCGAGCCCTCGAGCGAGGCATTGCTCGGGTGGCGGCAGCGCGCCGAAGCGGCCGCGGCGGGGCTGCGCGCGCTCGACGAGCTGCGCACCCGGCCGGCGGCAACCGCCGACGGCGTCCGGATTCGTCTCGAGGCCAACCTCGGCATCGCCGAGGAGGTCACGCGCGCGCGGGACGCCGGCGCCGAAGGCATCGGGCTGTTCCGATCGGAATTTCTGATCGATCCCGCGCACCCGCAGACGTCGAGCGAGGAAGGGCAGTACGACACGTACCGCCAGCTGCTGGCGGCGATGCGTCCGCTGCCGGTGACGATTCGCACGTTCGACGCCGGCGAGGAGCGGCGCGCGATGGCGCGGCCCGGCGGCCATCGCGAGCGGTTTGGTCTGCGCGGCATCCGCGCTGCGCTCCAGCACGACGAGCGGTTCACGGCGCAGATGCGCGCGCTGCTGCGCGCGGCGCCGTCGGGAACCCTGCGCGTCATGCTGCCGTTCGTGACGACCAGCGAGGAGCTGCGCGCGGCGCGCGCAATCATCGACGACATCCGCCGCGATCTCGGCGTCACGGCCGACGTGCCGATCGGCGCGATGATCGAGGTCCCGGCGGCAGCGCTGACGGTCGATCATCTCGCGCGTCAGGCGGACTTCCTGAGCGTCGGCACCAACGACCTGATCCAGTACACTCTGGCGATCGATCGCACGGACGAGCGCCTGGCGGGGCATTACGAGCCGGCCGAGCCCGCCGTGCTGCGGCTGCTGCGGACGATCTCGCGAGCCGGGCGGCGCGCGCGATGCGACCTGTCGGTCTGCGGCGAGATGGCGGCCGATCCGTTGCTGGTGGCGCTGCTGGTCGGACTGGGATTCCGGACGTTCAGCATGACGCCGGCGGCCATCCCGATCGTCAAGCGCAGTCTGGCGACGTACGAGACCCGGCAGGCCACCGAGCTGGCGCGCCGCGCGGTGTCGGCCGCGTCGGCCGCGGCCGTGCATGCGATTCTCGAACCGCTGGCCGACGCCATGCATCAGGCGGTCGCCGGGACGGAGCGTTCATGACCGAAATCACGCGAGTGGAGAAGCCCTGGGGCTACGAGCTGCACTGGGCGCGCACGGACAAGTACGTCGGCAAGCTCATCCACGTGAACAAAGGCCACGCGCTGAGCCTGCAGTACCACAACGTCAAGGACGAGACGATCTTTCTCTGGTCCGGCAAGCTGCTCTTCGAGATCGAGATCGACGGCGCGCTCTCGGGCCGCGAGATGCTGCCCGGCGAATCGGTCCACATCACCCCGAAGACCGTTCACCGGATGACGGCGATCGAAGACTCGGACATCTTCGAAGTCTCGACACCCGAACTCACTGATGTCGTTCGGCTGGAAGATCGCTACGGCAGAGTGGACAAATAGGAGACAGAAGTACGGCGAGAAGAGCCGCGACGTAGGGCGATTAGAACTCAGAAGTACGAATGAAACCGCGAAGTACGGGCCTGAAAAGCGCACGAGTACAAAGACAAGAGCTTTTGTACTCGTGCGTCAGTTCGCGTACTTCTGCGTCAGCTCCAGTACTTCAGCGTCAGTGCCCCACTTCAGCGAAAGCGCCAGTCCTTCACGTCTTCAGACTAGAAAGGTATGTCGTCGTCGTGCGGGGCGTCGACGGTGCCGGCGTCGGCAGGCGCCGGCTCGCTGACTTCGGCGAACCGATCGCGCGACGGCCGGCCGGCGCGCATCTCGCCGCCGCCCCCACCGCCCAGCAGCACGATCCGATCGGCGCGGATTTCGGTCGTCCGCTGCTGCTTGCCTTCCTTGTCCGTCCAGTCGCGCGTCTGGATGCGCCCCTCGACGTAGATCTGCTTGCCCTTCGTGAGGTACTCGTGCAGCGATTCCGCCGTCTTGCCCCAGATGACAATCCGGTGCCACTGCGTGTCCTCGCGCTTCTGGCCGTCGCGATCGGTGAAACGCTCGGTGGTCGCGATGCTGACGGTCGCGACCGGGGTCCCGCCGGCGGTGAAGCGCATCTCCGCGTCGCGCCCGAGGTTGCCGACCAATATCGCTTTGTTCACGCTGCCCATGTCGTGTGTCCTTCCATGCGAGATGAATCGTGGTCGCCACGCGCGCCGTGGAGCACCACGACGAGCCAGGAACAGCCGTCGTCAGGGGCGTGGCCGAGACGTCGCTCTGAGCCTATCTGAACTGCTGACGGCTGGCTAGAGAGGGACGGAGGTCGCCTCAGTCTCCTTTGACGCGATTCAGCCCCGCCTTGGCGAGCAGCGCCGCGTCGCTCTTCGGATAGCGATCGAGAATCAGCTGGTAGTTCTTCATCGCGTTGGCCTTCTGGTTGAGCGCCTCGTAGGCGAGCCCCTGGCCGAAGTACGCGTCGGGCACCGCATCGGAATTCTTGTACTTGGTGATCACGACGTTGAAGGCCTGCACCGCTTCCTTGTGCTTCTTCAGTTGGTAGTACGCGTTGCCGATGTTCAGCTGTGCCGAGGGCGCGTCGGGCCAGTCGGGGAATTTCTGCAGCGCCTCTTCGTACGCCTGAATGGCCAGCTCGTACTTGTTCGCGGTGTAGTAGCCCCAGGCTTCGTTGTAGTGGGCCGCGGGCGATGCTGGAATCGATCCGCCGGCTGGCGGCGCGGCGGTTTCCGCGCCGGTGCTGCCGCCGGGCGGAACCGCGGGGGATTGCGGCGGCTGCAGCAGCCCGAGAATCTGATTGAGCAGCGTCGCCTGCATCGCGATCGCGGAGCGAATCGACCCCATCTCCTGCGTCAGCTTGAGCACGTTCACGCTGCTGTCGGCGAGCTTCTCGTTGAGGACGGCGAGCGTCGACGCCGTGTCCTTGATCAACACCATCTGCTCGGCGTGGAGCTTCTGCGCCAGATTCCTGTTGGCGTCGACTTGCGCGTTCGTCGCTTTGATCTGCTCGAGCAGGACGTTGACGCTGAGCTGCAGCTTCGCGACCGTCTCCTGCAGCATGCGCATGTCGGCGAAGAGCTGCAGGTCGGTCTTGTTCTGCGCGTAGGCCGGCGCGGTGAGTCCCGCGACCAGCACGAGAATGAGTGGTAATCGTGTGCGATTCATCGGCATTCGGTCGAGCCTGGCGGCCCGGCTCCTACTTGGCGGTGACCATGAACTGGGCCCGCCGGTTCTGCTGCCACGCGTCCTCGTCGTGGCCGGGGTTGAACGGAAATTCCTTGCCGTAGCTGACGGTCTTCATGCGATCCGCGGTGATGCCGAGCGACAGCAGGTAGTTCTTCGCCGCCTGCGCGCGGCGATCGCCCAACGACAAATTGTATTCGGGCGTGCCGCGCTCGTCGCAGTGGCCCTCGACGGTGAGCACCCAGGCGCGGTACTCCTTGAGGATCTGCGCGTTC
>Ga0114129_10001108_pt1 | contig 35473 bp, 31 predicted proteins | sample RhiMetdeltSRZDD1_FD_80071 | JGI IMG/M metagenome (GOLD analysis project Ga0114129, IMG submission 80071) | Populus rhizosphere microbial communities from Tennessee, USA - Rhizosphere MetaG P. deltoides SRZDD1 (version 2) (version 2) | ecosystem: Host-associated > Plants > Roots > Rhizosphere >...
CGCGCGGATACCGATCGGTCAACCCAGCGCGCTTTTTCACGCCGGTGACAGTCGTAGAATTTGCAGTGTGACATTTGGGAAAGAGGTTGAGGTACGATCGACTGTCGCAAGGTTGCACAGTTCGATCGTCGATCTTGGTCATGGGCGGCTCTGAATCGAAATCGGTTGGCCAAACTCAATGACAGCGATCGGAATCACCCAGGAAGTCTAATGCCGGCAAGCCGGGCGGCAGTGCTCCAAAACTGCTGATCGATGATGGCCACGTAGCGCTCGTGCCTTTCGATGTGTCGCTGGTAGGTCCGCCAGCGCATCCACTTCGGCTTCGGGGGAAATTCCCACGCATCTGGATTAAACTCGGCAATCAGACGCGCCTTGATCTTGTCATTTGCATGCAGCGCACGATCGAGTGGCGTTTGAAACTGCGAGGCGTAGGCGACCCGACGACCCCAGAACTGGCGGCTGGCGAACTGCGTGGCACCGGGCGGCATCCAGAGGACGGAGACCGAATGGTATGTGCACGGGCAGATGAAGTACCACTGTCGACCGCCGAAATGACGGGGCATCGCTCGTAAATGGATTGTTTGCTGTTGATCACCAAGCTGCAAGCGAAGCCATCCCTGGCAATTACCCTCCATGTTCGCGGTGATCCAGACCTGGGCGAGTACTTGGCCGTCGCGCGTCCATTGAATGCAAAGCGGTCCGGTTCGCGCTCCCGACCGAACGGAGCCTTGCCGCAGAAGCCGATTCAAGTCCAGCTTCAAGCCGTCCTCCAAGCAGACGCGGGTACGGGCTTTCGGCATTGAGTCATCCGGTCGATGTGAACGAGTTTAACTTATCTCGCGTCGGTTTCAAACAACCCGAGTCGCGTAAATTCCCGGCGTGATGCGAGGGCGGGTCGATCAGAGTGTATCAACGAAAAACGCACCAGCGTCGCGTGGGCAGCGTTCAAGAATCGATCGTCCCGGAGCGTGCTGCCCGAGCAAGATGGCAGTTGAACATCGATGGGGCGTTTGATCACACTGGCGCACTGGTACCGCAGAGCGTAGAGAGCGCAAGGACATAGATCATGCCGCTTCAATCGAAATTTGTTGGCTAACTTGAAAGTAGCACCGGCATCACCAACGAATCGTCATGCGAAACGCACAGGATGGCTTCGCAGTGATCGTACTGATCGCGGGTAAGTACTTTCAGCGCATCCATCGCGAGTGGGCCTCATTCCTCGGATAAAAGGTCAGCATCCGGCATGAGCATCATGAACTTTCGCAAGCTGCGAAGCTGCCCCAACTTGGTTGCGTTCGAACGACCCTGGGCAAGCTCCGAGACGATGCCGTCGCATGGTGATTTCGGAATAGTCGCGCGGGTACTCTGGGCGGATTGGCTGTCATATGTGCCCTGCACAGCAACCGCCCGTACAAATTGAACCGATTGTTCCCTGGCTCCGGCACTAGCGCAGGTTTTCGCAGCTGCAACGCTATCCACCGGACTCGTAGAAGGTAATGGAAGACGCGCTCCAGACGATATTCCGCACCTGCACGCCTGAGTTATTTGCCGATGCAGTCGTCGCTCTGGACCGTATGCGCATCCGTGCTTCAACAGCTTGAAATCCGGCACCCTTCCTGAGCGAACCGATGTTCACTGACTAGGCGATTAGGTTGGCTTAAGTGACTGATAAAAAAGGGAAACTTGGACAGCTTATTATTGATTAGGCTACACCTAATCGCGACTAAGTTACGACCTTTTCGGTTCGGAGCGATTAGACGTTACGCTGTTTTCTCAATCACTTAGATCCAACCTAGTCGTTCAATCGGGCATTTCGCCGTGCTCTCCTTCTTCCTCCTCTTCGTCGAGTTCTTCTGGGCCTGGCAGCACGTCGTATCCGGCGGGTCGTCCACTCGTGCTATATTGTCCGGTGCGTCCTTTGCCAGGCGCGAGGTTCTCGACATATCCAAGTGCCGCTAGCTTGATCAGCCGTCGGTTCACAGTGGCCTGGCTCAGGTCGAGCTTTCGGATCAGGGAAGCTGCTTTAACGCCAGTACCGTCGCGCGGCTGCAGCGCCTGGATCTCGTTGAGCACCCGCAGATCATTTTTCGTCAATTTCGTTCCGGCGCCTTGCGCCAGCCGCTCGGCGAGAAGTTCGAAGACGATGCTGTAGTCCTGATCGATGGCCGCGACAATGCGGCCTTGCGCGTCACGCTGGCGGCGGGCACGATGCAGCAGCGCGTGCGCTTTGATGGCGGTCAACCCTTGGCGAAAGTCGCGCCGCATTCTGACCTCTTTCACGTCGGAGCGCCGAGCGAGCTCCTTGGCGAACGGTATCACCACCCGCCTTTCGCCCGTCGCGAGCCAGCGCTGGAAGGCCAGCCACGGCGCCAGGTCGATCGTAGGCTCGATGAGACCACCTTCGATCTCGGCGATTTTGTCCAAGACACGGGCGGTCTGCTTTTCGGTGTCATCGGTCTCGATCGATAGGATGCGCGTTTCGATCTCGGGATGCAGCCTGGCGCGCGTGGTTGTCGTTACGAACATAATAGGACCCTCCTTGACCACCCGTCGCGTGCTCGGCAACTCGCCCGGCGGCCCCGGCACTGGCACCATGTGGGTGATGCGGCCGTCTGAGATTATTTCCCTCAGCAGGTAGTCCTGGAGCTCGTTATCGCGGCTGCCGGTCGCTTCGCCCATCGAAAGGATCTTGTGCGCCATGTTGTCGGGCAAATAGATCAAAGCCTTTTCGGTCCAAGTGGTGAAGCTGACAATATCTTCCGCAGGGATGTAGGCCAGCACTTGATCGCGTAGATGCGACTTACCGATGGCGCTCAGGCCCTTGACGGTGACGTTCATCGGCCGGGGGAAAAGTCGACTGGTGGCGCATAGATAGAGAATCTGTCCCGCGTAGGACTCGCCAGCCAACGTCTGGGCGATGCTCTTGGCGAACAGGTTGAGCACGTCATCGTCGGCAATGATGTCCTTCGCCGCCTTAGCGAGTTCGTCAATCGTCGGTGCGGGCGGCGCCGACGGTGCCTTGGACGCGCCATCCTTCTTACGGCGGCGAGCCCGTTCCTTGTCGAGTTCGCCGACGCGCCATCCGCGCTTCTTCGCAAAGGCTGCGCGGCTCTCTTCATAGTCGGCATCGTCCAGTCGAGCGACTTCATCGAGTTGACGATCGCGCTCGACCTCCGCCCTCTCACGGGCTTGCTCGCGCTCCCGCACCGCCGCCGCCATCTTGAACAGTGTGTCGACGTCCATGTCGTTGGGCGGGAACTTCGCGCAATTAATCCACCGCGTGCGCACGTCGTCGGCGGTGTGGAAGAGGACGTTCGGCTTCGACCACTCGATGGCGACATTTAGCCCATCATCGCTGCCACTGCTGGCAAACCAAATGGCGTTGATGGTCTTCGCCCAGTCATCGGCGCCGATGTACGGCGAACACGGCATCGCCGATAAAGCGCCCCCGATCTTGGCGATGTCGGGCGTGACCAGGGGTGCTGCGGTCAAGGCTGCTCCTGGCGCGGGCGTCTCGACCAGCTTCAACCGTCGACGTTCGACCATCTATTTCATCTCCAGCAAAAAATCGTTCCAATCGCTCCCCGGTCGCGGCGGGATCGCAAGGCGCACGATCGCGCCGGCGCGGACGAGCCGACAGGCCAGCTCCCGCGCACCCCGTAGGCCAGCGTCGTCATGATCGGCCGCGACGATGTACTCGGCCGCGCGGGGCGGCGTAATCTTCGGCATGTTCATCGCTGACAAGGCCGCGATCGCCGGCACCCCGCCCGCGATCTGCGCTGCCGACATCGCGTTCTCGACGCCCTCGGCAATGATCAACTTCGCGTGGGCGTGAGATCGCCTTCGTAAAGCTTGATGTATCCACCGCTAACGGTTCCGAAAAACTGCCGCGTGGGCTCTTGATCACGCTTCCCCGCAAGGTCCCAGCGAAGCCATGTCACGTGCGCCCCAACAAACTGATGGCCATCGACGATTTCGAAGACCATGGCCGGGCAGTCGGGCACCAAACGCGCACAAATATAGCGGTCCAGATTGTAAGGCAGGGCGAATAGCGCCGTCGCGGGCACCGTTTTAATGCCGCGATTGAGAAAGTACTCATCGAGGACCCTGTCCTCGACGACCAGCACCCGACCGCGGTTGGCGCGCGTGTTGCTGATAATCTCTAGTGCATACCGCCGGCGCTCCTCATCGGAGCGACGCACGGTCGGCACAGACGGCTTGGCGGTGCCGGGAACCGGCCACAACCCACGGTCGCGCAAGGCGTCGAGAACGGCTTCCTGCCCACAACCAGCGAAACAATAGACCAGGACCTTGCCGTGCACTTCCTGGATGTGCAGGCTTGGGGTATGGTCGTCGTGCGCGGGGCAGCAGGCCATGCCTGAGCGCACGTCGCCCCCGAGTCCCTCAACGATCGCATCAGCGGCGGCCTTCAACTTTCCCGCGTCCGCTGCTATAAACGGGCGTTGCGGTCTCATCGGACGTTGCCTCCAAGACCCGCCTCGGTTAGCGGCCCGGCGGGTCTTTCGTTTGTATCAAGCGTCTTCGTGCTGTTTGCGGCTCAATTTGTCTTGATACTTGGCAATGTCATTTTCGTACCAACCAATCGCCCGCGGTCCGAGCCGAACGGGCGCAGGGAACCGGCCCTCGGCGACCATCGTTTGCAGTTGGGTTCTTCGCAAGCCGGTGTACTCGAAAAGACCTTGCCAGCCGCGGATCACGCGTCGTGCTTGTCGCTCGATCATTGTAAGCTCCCTAACTTTCCGCGCCCGGACGGCGCCGTTAGGGAATCATACGGGGCGGCCTAAATAAGAAAACTGTCCGTGAATGCCGGGATTAAAGGACAGGGCGACGCTCGCGGCAAAACTCGACAAAATGCGCACACACTTTGCGGACGCCAGTCCAGTACCGTTGTCCTTGCGAACATCGGAAATCGTCTTGCGGTCGGGAACAATCCAGCCCAACAGCCACATCTCTTCAAGATTGCGATCGGCCTCGCGCTCCGACCGACGAGTCGGCCGCACCCGGTTGAGATAGCCGCAGATGTATCAACAGAACCCGAGGGGTGATAAGACGGCCTTCCGGGCGCTGGCGGCTCGACCCGTTAGTCCCAGTTCGACCAGATCAACAGCAACGAGCATGATCCACGCGAACGGGGTTGCTCTTGTCAATGAAGTCGTCGAAGCATTCGGGCAATACTTACTGGCTGCTTAGCAAGTGCTCTTGCGATTCACTGTGCGCTCGCGCGAATGGCCCAAAAAGTCGGCGGCCGCGTTCGCGTCCATGCATCTTGTGCGCTCCTCGACGGCGCTGTTGCGCGCCAAAACGCTTGGCTACTGCAAGCGGCTTTCGCGAAAAACTGTCTTCCGTCCCTAAGATCGGACGGCCAGGCTTTGCCCTCGAACATTGCGATTCGAGGACACGGCACGACGCCGTTGTCCTGATGGCGGCCGCCGGCTTTTCATGCGCCACGCGGAGCGATATTTGCCAGCTCGGTAATTAAAAAGGTCTTTTGACTTCACGCCGTGGGTTTTGGCGGCAAGCTCGACCGCTTTATCGGCCGCCATTCCGTTCCGAATGCTATGGTCTGCGGAGTCGCTGGCCCATCTCAACTTTGTTTCAGCCGGCGAGAGGTCATAGGAAGGGGTGGATCGTCCCCCTCGTGGACGCGTTAACTCGTAGCGTTTCAACAGATCGGCTATGTGCCATCGCGCCGCCCGCGGCAAGCGCGTGTGGGATGTCAGTAGGTCGACCAATGGTTTTTTATTCCGATCCTCGTCGATCGCCAGCAGCGCACTGATCCAAGGGTGCATGCTCGGGTCAGTATCCCACAGCCAGTGTTTCAGACGCCTGCGCGGTACCATGGTCAACGCGCTCCTCGAATCGATGACACCTTGCCACCTAGCTCAGCCGGAGCGACATCGCAGTAGCTTGCCCAGTCGCGCATCAGCCTGCGGCGTTTGTCGAATAGGTCGCCCCTGCGGTACGCAGCCTCAACCTTATTGCCAACGGCGTGTGCGAGCGCCATCTCGATGACATGGTTGGGATAGGCGGTCCGCTCGGCGGCCCAATCGCGGAATGTCGATCGGAAGCCGTGGACCGTGATCTGTGTCCGGCCCATTCTCGCAAGGACCGATGCCATTGCCATATTCGAGAGCCCGCCGCGGTGCGGACCGATGAACACGAACGGGTTCTTGGCTTCTTGAGGCAGGGATTTCAAGATTTGGATCAGGCGATCCGATAGCGGCACCCGGTGCTCGCGCCCTCCCTTGATCCTGCCGGCCGGGACCGTCCAAACTTTGGCATCCAGATCGACCTCGTTCCAGGTTGCGCCAATGACCTCGCCTGTTCGGGCAGCGGTGAGGATCGTGAATTCGAGCGCGCGCGCCGCGATGCCCTCTCGCTTGCCGAGGGCTGTCGTGAACTCGGGAAGATCGGTGAACGGCAGCGCGGGATGATGGTTTGTCCTCTGAATTCGCCCCCGAGCCGGCAACACGTTGTCGAGGTGGCCGCGCCAGCGCGCCGGATTGTCGCCGGTCCGGTAGCCGCGAACTGTTGCCCAGTCCAGCACACTTTCGATCCGTCCGCGGACACGGCTCGCGGTCTCAGTCTTCTCCTGCCAGATCGGCTCGATGCATTTGAGCACAAGGCCGGTGTCGATCGCGGCCACCGAGAGCTTGCCTATTGTAGGAAGCACATAATCGCGGAGAGTGGTAAGAAACTGAGCCCGGTGCTTGGCGTTTGTCCACTTGCGCTCGTGCTGATCGAAGTACTGTCGCGCAGCCATCTCGAAGGTTAGGGACTTCGCTGCCGCTAATGCCTCCCTCGCCTTCCTGGTCCTCTTGTCCTCAATCGGGTCGATGCCGTCCAGCAGTAGCAGCCGCGCCTTGCGCGCCCGTCCGCGCGCGTCCGCCAGACCGACCGTGTGCAACGGTCCGAGACCGAGCCACCTTTCCCGGCCGTTGCGCTCGTACCGCAACAGCCACGACTTCACTCCGCCTTTGGTGACCTGTAGGCACAACCCGTGGCTGTCGCCGTGGCGCCCCGGGCGCTTTAGGGCAGCAACCTTCTTCGCGTTAAGAGCCATAGAAATGAACCCCGCTGCGACCCCCGGATATGCTGCCGGAATTAGGCGACCATTATCGGCGCTTAGCCGCGGCTAGTAAACCACTTTCGTGTACATAAACAGCTGTTTGTAGGACCCGTCGTGGCGCTTACCGGCGCTTACCGGGTTAGGCGGAGGCGGACCGTCTAGCAGACAACGGCCGCGCGCGGAACCGGCGGAGCCTCATCCCGGGCATGCGCGCAGAAGAACCGGCGCGCCCGCGAGCCGATTGAACCTATTGGCGGCCTGCCGCGTCCAACCCCCGAGGCCAGAGAGCCTGATTGGACAATGCAGACGGAGGAGACGCAATGAAAACCCTTGTGACGGCAACGTTTGTTGCCACCCTGCTGGCGACCGGATCCGCCCTGGCGGCGCCCGCGCGCAGCGGCGAAATGTGCTGGACCAATACCGATGCTTTCGGCTCGGGCTACTGGGCGAAGTGCCGCGGCGCCAGCCAGAGCGTCTCGATGCCCGAGCGCCGGACAGTGCAGTTGCCCCCGTCGCGGGTGCCACGCTCCCCTCTGCCGACCCTCGATCCCGTGCGTGAGCGCAACGGCGCCGACATCGGTGGCGGCGGTGGCGGCGGTGGTGGCGGTGGTGGTGGCGGCGGCGGTGGCGGCGGTAACGGCCGCTAAGCCCCGAGCCTTTCCGATTGCAATGGCGACCCTCTCCCGAGACCGGTCATTCCGGATCGGGAGAGAGTTCGGTTGGCATTAAGTGCATCGACGAATGGTCGTCGAAAGCCGGCCGCGGGCGTGATAAAGGCTTCGCCCGCCGGGGCGGTGCCCCGGATCGGCGCCGGCCATGAACGAAGCAGCGAATACCAATTCGGGGAATGCCGACGCGCGCGCGACCGCGCTGCTCGCACATTTCGAGCGCGCCGGCTACGCGCGCGCCGTTCCGGCCATTCTGCAGCCGGCGGAGCCGTTCCTCGACCTGTCCGGCGAAGACATCCGCCGCCGCATGCTCCTGACGAGCGATGCGGCCGGCCGCGAGCTCTGCCTGCGGCCGGACCTGACCATACCGGTCGCGCGCGACTATTTGGCCTCGGCGGCGGCCGGGGCGCCGGCGAGTTTCTGCTACCTCGGGCCGGTGTTCCGCGATCGTGGCGACGCATCGGCCGAGTTCCTGCAGGCTGGCATTGAGTCGTTCGGCCGCCGTGACATCGCCGCCGCCGACGCCGAGACGCTCGCGCTCGGCATCGAGGCAACCGCGCATTACGGCCTCGCTGCCCCGGAGATTCGCATGGGGGACGTCGGCCTGTTCGCCGCCCTCATCGCCGCCGTCGACCTGCCGCCGGCCTGGAAGCGCAGGCTGGTGAAGGATTTCAACCGTGCGGAAAGCCTCGAGCACGACCTCGACCGGCTGGTTCTCAACGCGTCGGCGGCACGGCCGGAATACCAGGGCGTGCTGGCGGCGCTCGCCGGCTCCGACCCGCAGGCCGCGCACGCGCTGGTGACCGATCTGTTGTCGATCGCCGGCATCACCGCGGTCGGCGGCCGGTCGGTCGGCGAGATCGCGGACCGTTTCCTTGAGCAGTCGGCGCTGGGGGCCGGCGCGCGCCTGCCGCAGGAGACGCGCGCCCTGATTCGGCGCTTTCTCGCGATCGCGAGCGATCCCGACGAGGCGGCGGCGGCGCTGCGCGCGCTCGCGGCCGACGCCGGCATTGCGCTCGACGTCCGCCTGGACCTGCTCGAGAGCCGCACCGGCTTCCTGGCGGCGCGCGGCGTCGACGTCGGCCGCATCCGCTTTTCGACCGCGTATGGGCGCGGTGTCGATTATTACACCGGGATGGTGTTCGAGCTTTACGATCCGGCACGCGGCGTCGACCGCCATCTCGTGGCCGGCGGGCGCTACGACGGGATGCTCACGCGGCTCGGCAGCGCCGAGCCGATCCCCGCGGTCGGCCTGGCGGTATGGATCGACCGCCTAGCGATGCTGGGGACGGCCGCATGAGCGCACCGTTGATCCTCGCGGTGCCCTCCAAGGGCCGGCTGCAGGAGCAGGCACAGACGTTCTTCGCGCGCGCGGGCCTTGCGCTCACGCAGCCGCGGGGCGCGCGCGAATATCGTGGCACGATTGCGGGCTTCGACGACGTCGAGGTGGCGTATCTCTCGGCCGCCGAGGTCGCCGCGCAGCTCACCCAGGGTGCCGCGCATCTCGGCGTCACCGGCGAGGATTTGATCCGCGAGCAGCTGCCGCGCGACGACCGCGTGGCCCTGCTGGCCCCGCTCGGATTCGGCCATGCCAATGTGGCGGTCGCCGTGCCGCAAGCCTGGATCGACGTGCGCACGATGGCCGACCTCGACGATGTCGCCACCGCGTTCCGCCTCAAGCACGACCGCAAGATGCGGGTCGCGACCAAATACGTGAACCAGACGCGCGCGTTCTTCGCCCGCCATGGCATCACCGACTACCGCATCGTCGAGAGCGCCGGCGCGACCGAGGGAGCGCCTGCGGCCGGCACTGCCGAGTTGATCGTCGACATCACCACCACCGGCGCGACGCTCGCCGCGAACGGCCTCAAGGTGATCGAGGACGGCGTGATGCTGCGCTCGCAGGCGAACCTGGTGGCGGCCCGGCACGCCCGTTGGGACGAGACCGTGCGCGAGAACGCGCGCGCCATTCTCGACCGCATTGCGGCGCAAGACCGGGCGCAGAATTTTCGCGAGGTGCGCACGCGCTTCTCCGCCTGCAACGACGCGCTGCTCAACGAGGCGCGGCGGCGCTTCGGCATCGCGACGCCGTTCGGCGGTCCGACCTCGTCCGGGATGCTCACCCTGCACTGCCCGCCGGAACAGGTTTACGGCCTGTCGGACTTCCTGCGCGCAAACGGGGCCGCGGCGGTGTCGGTCGGCGAGATCGGCTACCTGTTCACGCGCGAAAATCCGCTCTACGCCAAATTGGAAGCGGCGCTGGGTGGGTAGCGTTGGCGCAACCCGGCGGCCTGCAACGGCAGGGATTGGTCGCTAATCCGTCGGATGGTTCTGGCCGCGTGGGCGGAACACCACGAAATGCGATAGCGAAAAATTCACCAGAAAGCTCGCCAGGATCGCCAGCGCCTTTGCGCCCCACACCGGCATGACGGTGGCCGCGACCAGCAGCGTCGTCGTATTGGCGATCATGCCGACGATCCCCGACGTCACGAACCGACCGTAGTCGGTGAGCCGCAGGGTGCGGCCCGACTCGGCCGCAAAGGTGACGAAGCTGTTCATCACATATGAGCCGGAGACGGCGACGAGCCACGACAGCACGTTGGCCACCACCAGCGACGAGGTGAGCAGCCACAGCGCGAGGAAAAAGACGCTGGCGTCGACGGCGGTGTTGACGATGCCGATCGTGCCGAAGCTGAGGGCCTTGAGCACGACCATACGCTCCGCCAGCCAGGGAAGGCTGCGTTCGAGCGCATGTTGCAGCGGCGCGGGGAGAATCATGCCGGGGCCGCTTAGCATGCCGTGAAAATCCTGCCGAGCCCCCCGCGGAGCATGGCGTAGGTTTCGCGACAGCAGCGGCCAATTGCGCTAAGCTTCGGAACAATCGACGAGAAAAGGAACCGCGGTCGCGGAGCAGCGATGGCCAGGGGAGCACAGCCGAGAACGCGCGGGATGGACGCGGCGGCGCGCGCGATCAAGCGTCTTGGCCCCGGGCTGTCCATCGTTGTTCCGCTGCGCGACGAGGCGCCGGGGCTTGCGAGCTTCCACGCGCATTTGGACGGCATTGCCGGGCGGCTTGCCGAGACGCGCGGGCTTGCCTGCGAGGTCGTCTACGTCGACGACGGCAGCACCGACGACACGCTCGCAATCGCGCGCCAACTGCCGGCACACGCGATGGACGTCCAGGTGGTCTCGCTGTCGCGCAATTTCGGCAAGGAGGCGGCGCTGCTCGCCGGCCTCGATCATGCGCGTTTCGGCGCCGTGTTGTTCATGGACGGCGACGGACAGCATCCGGCGTCGTTGATCGAGCAGCTGGTCGCGCACTGGCTCGACGGCGGCTACGACGTGGTGTTCACCGCCAAGGCCAATCGCGAAAGCGAACCGTGGCCGAGACGCTTCGGCGGGAGGATGTTCTACGCGGCGCTCAACTGGGGCTCACGCCACAAAATTCCGGAGGATGCCGGCGACTTCCGCCTGCTGTCGCCGCGCGCGGCCGCGGCTTTGCGCCAACTTCCGGAGCGCAACCGCTTCTTCAAAGGCCTGGCGAGCTGGATCGGCTTTCGCCAGATCCGCGTCGACTACCAGCCGGCGGAGCGACTGCATGGCCGCACCAAATGGAACCTGTGGGCGCTGCTCGGGCTCTCGATCGAGGGCTTGACCTCGTTCTCGGTGGCGCCGTTGCGGCTCGCAAGCCTGCTCGGCCTGCTGCTCGCGGCCGCGGCCCTCATTTTCGGCGTGCAGATCCTGGCCGAGACGCTCCTCTACGGGAAGGACGTCCCCGGATATCCGTCGGTGGTCGTCGGCCTGATGGTGCTCGGCGGCGTGCAACTGGTCATGATCGGCATTATGGGCGAATACATCGGCAAGATCCTGTCCGAGCTCAAAGCGCGGCCGGTGTACTTCGTGTCCGAGCACAGCCTGCGGACGGCGCATGCGGACGAGCAGGCGAGCGCGCCCGAACGCCGACCCGCGGCCGAATGAGCGAGAGCGCGGCGCGGCAGCGCGAGCGGCGCATCTGGCTGTGCGCCGACGACTATGGCCTCGCGCCCGGAGTGAACGCCGCTATCCGCGACCTGATCGCGCGCGGACGCGTCAACGCCACCTCGGCGATGGTGGTCGCGCCGAGCTTCAATCGGGAGGCGGCGGAGGCGCTCGCTCGGCTCAATGCCGAACGGCCGCAAGCCGCGATCGGTTTGCATCTCACCCTGACGGCGCCGTTCCGGCCGCTCGGCGGGCGCCTCCGCCCGCTGGCGGATGGCGCCTTGCTGCCGGTCGGCGCGACCTTGCGGGCGGCGCTCCTGCGCCGTTTCGAGCCGGATGCGCTGGCGGCGGAAATCGAGGCGCAGTTCGCGGCGTTCGCGGCTGCGTTCGGCCGGCCCCCCGATTTCGTCGACGGCCACCAGCACGTGCACCTGTTCCCGCAGGTGCGCGATGCCGTGCCCACGATCGCCAAACGGCTGGCACCCTCGGCCTGGGTGCGGCAATGCGGCCAGGTCCGGTTTTCGCTCGACCGGCTCGCCGATCCGAAAGGGCTGCTGATCGATGCTCTCAGCCGCGGCATGCGAGCGCGCGCCCGCGCAGCCGGCGTGCGCGTCAACCCGGCGTTCGCCGGCACCTACTCGTTCGTCGCAGACGCCGATTTCGGCAGTCATTTTACCCGCTTCCTAGAAGGGCTTCCCGAGGGCGGCGTGGTCATGTGCCACCCCGGCTTCGTCGACGCCGAGCTGCTCCGGCTCGATCCCCTGACCGAGCTGCGGGAGCGCGAGTATGCGTATTTCATCAGCGAGGCTTTTCCGCGGGCGCTCGCCCATGCGGGGGTGGCGCTTGCGGTCCCGAGCGAACATCACGTTTCGGCCATGGCGCCGGGCTAGGGTCGCTCCCACATGACTAAGCGGCTCCAGGCAAAGGAGACGACCGATGACCCCCCAAGAACGCGAGCTCGTTACCGACCTCTTCAACCGGCTCGCCGAGCTCGAGCGCACGCCGCGCGATGCGGATGCCGAGCGCGCCATCCGCGACGGACTTTCCCGTGCCCCCAATGCGGTCTACGCCTTGGTGCAGACCGTCCTGCTGCAAGACGAGGCGCTCAAAGTCGCGGACCAGCGCATCGCCGAACTGGAGGATGTGCTGGCGCAGGCGCAATCCGGCGATCGGCGCTCGGGCGGCTTCCTCGATTCGATGCGCGACAGTTTTCTCGGCCGCGAGCCGTCGCGCGGCTCGGTGCCGCCGGTCGGCGGCGATCGGCCGATGGGCTTGCCACCGGGATACCGCGAGCGCGACCCGTGGGGGCGGTCTGATCAGGCCATGGCGGGAGGCGGCCCCGGCTACGGCGGCCCGGGTTACGGTGGCCCGCCGCCGGGAGCGCCGATGGCAGGGCCCGGCGGTGGCGGCGGTTCGTTCCTCGGCACCGCTGCGGCGACCGCTGCCGGCGTGATCGGCGGCGGACTGTTGATGAACAGCATTCGCGGCATGCTCGGGGGACAGGGCGGCAAAGGGCCGTTCGCGGGCGCCTTCGACCAGCTGGCGGGGCAGGGATCGTCGGGCGGCGAACGCGCGCCGTCGGGCGGCGGCGGGGAGCTGTCACGCGATGCCGGCGTCGGCGATATCGGCCAAGGCCGCCGCACCGGCTTAGCCGACCTGGCGCAGAACGAGCGCGGGCGGAAAGACGACTCGGCTCACGGCGACGAACACGAAGACGACGGCGATGTCGACGACGACGGCTTCGACGACGACAGCTACGACGACGACGACAGCTACGACGACGACGATACGGCGTAGGTTTTCCGGCAAGCGCCACGCGGCTATTGCGCATCCGCTCGGCTTGGCACACGCGTCATGCCCGGCCTTGTGCTGCGACGCGGGTCGTCAAGCAAAGCATTGCGGGGCGCGCCGGCAGGCCCCCGTCAAACGCGCGGATGCCGGATCGCGACGAAGCAGGCGAAAGACACGAGCGTGAACGTTCCCGCGAGCGCGATGGCAAGAAAGTCGGACGTCCGCTCGGCCACGAAGGCAACCACGAGCGGCGCCGAGGCCTGGATCACCAGCGCGGGACGAGCAATGCGACCGATCATGCGTCCGTAGCCGGCCGCGCCAAACAGCGCGAGCGGCACGGCGCCGCGCGCGATGGTGACTAGGCCGTTTGCCAGGCCCATCATCACGACGAATGCGGTCGCCATCACGGCCGACAAGCCGAAGGCGCCCAGCATCACGAAGGCCGCAAACAGCACGCCGACCGCAAAACGCACGATTGTGAGCGGATGAACGTTGCGCGCGAACACGAATTCGCACAGCCGCGCCGCCATCTGACACGGCCCGAACAGCGCCCCGATGGCGACCGCGGTTGCCGGCGCGAGCCCCATGCGATCGAACATCGCGAGCAGGTGCGCAAGCAGGCCGGACGGCACGAAGGCGTAGGATGCGAAGGCGGCGATCACCAAGGCGAAGACGGGACCGCTTGCCGGCAGTTTCGGCGGCACCAATGCGGCGGGCGGAAGCGCCGCGGGCACGTCGGGAAGCGCGTGCTGGCGCGGCAGCGCCAGAGCATGCAGGGGCGCGGCGAGCAGCGCCAGCAGCCCGGCATAAACCAGATAGGTCGCCTGCCAGCCGACCTTGGCATTGAGGACATGGGTCGCCGGCCAGCTGACCGTGGAGGCGAACGCGCCGGCCAACGTCAACGCGGTGATCGGGCGGCGCGCGGCCGTGCCGAAGATCCGGCCCAAGGTCGCGAAGGCCGGGTCGTACAGCGACGCTGCCATGGCGGCGCCAAGCACGACCCAGGCGGCGAGGTAGACCAGCGGATGGGTTGCGAAGGCCAGAGCAACGAGACCGACGGCGCCAACGAGCGAGCCGACCGGCATGACGCGGTGGCCACCCCACTGGTCGATCAGGCCGCCGGTCTTCGGCGACAACAGGCCCGCAACCAGCAGGCCGAGCGAAAATCCGCCCATGCAGAACGACACCGACCAGCCGCGAGCAGCGGCAATCAGCGGCACCATCAGGACCGGCGTGTAATAGATCGCGCCCCACGCCAGGATCTGCGTGACGCCGAGGACCAGCACGGCCCGCCAGGGGCCGAGCAGAAGGTCGTGGAGGCTAGGCAATAGGACAGCGCAAACTGATGTGGGTCACTTGACGAGGCGAAGCACGCGCCTGCGCTTGCCGGCCGGACGCCGCAGCTGTTTGGACATGCTGACGGCCGAGGCCGGGCACAGCAACCGCCACTGCGCGGTACCCTGGATCACGGCAGGCACTTGGTCCCGCGCGCATTCGGCATAGCCAAGGCGCGCGAAGAACGGCGCGGCGTCCATGGTCAACAGCCACATCCGCTGCGCACCGGCGGCAAGCGCCTCGATCTCCAGCGCGGCGACCATGCCGCGCCCGACGCCGCGCTTCTGCGCCGGCGGGAACGTCAGCAGCGAGCGCAACAGCGCGTCCTTGCCATGGATTTCCACCCCGCCGAAGCCGAGCGGAACCTGATCGCTGCTCTCGAAACGCCAGAACAACCGGCCAGGCTCGTCGACGTCGTCGACCGGCAGCCGGGCCTTGGCGAGGGCACGGGCGAGCATGGCGCGCTCGCCATGCGGTATCGGCTTGGCGACCAGCTCGACCGGTTTGGGTGCTCGAGGAGGCTCGCCCCGCGCCATGCGATCACGCGCGTGGGGCGCAGCGTACGTAGACCGAGGTGCCGTAGCGGCCAGCCACTTCGGGATCGACCCAGCGCAAGGTCAGCACCCGCCCGTCGAACGAAACGATCTCACGATCGAGCGCGTCGGGAGCGGGGCCATCCGGGCCGAGGTAGCGCCTGCCGTCGGCGCCGGCCTTGGCGCGCATCTCGATCGGCTGCGGCTGGTCCGGCAGATGCATCATCACGCCGCCCCTCGGCCCGCGAGAAATGCTGTACGGGCTGCCACACAGGCCGCGCGCCGCCGCCAGCGTGCGGGTGCGGTCGGCCTCGCGGTGGTAGGACGTGTAGCCCCAGCGGCCGACCAGATCTTCCGAGGAGATTCCAGGCGCCGGCGGCGCCGCGGCAGCGGTCACCGGGGGCGGAGGCGGAGCCTCCGCCGAGCTGCCCAAGCCGCCGAGATTGGCTCCACCGCCGCACCCGGCCAGGACCAGCGGGACAACGGCAAGCACGGAGAACAGGACAGGACGCGACATGGCCGTCGACTCCCCTCGACACGCTCTGATCATTACAAATGCCCCATCATCGCGTCTGGAACGGCCAAAAGATGGCAATCGGCGGCACCGACCACGACCACGATGATCGAGAGCGGCAGTCCCAAGCCGCCAATAATCGCCGAAGCGATAGCCGCCCGGCCCCATCAGCAGCGTATTGCACTGGTGGCCGATCGAAGTCGCAGGCGGCACCGATCGCCACCGCCATCAGGGGTGCGTCCGACCGATAGCCGAGCTTGGCGGCGAAGCTCGCTGCAATCGGCCCCATGACCAACACGGTGGCCGGCGTTGTTGAGGAACGGCGTCACCGCCAGTAGCGCAGCTTTCCCCACGCGACCATGGCCATCATGTCGAACGGGATGGCGAACGCGAGCGCTTGCTGCAGGGTCATGACCGCGAACGCGGGGTTACTTGCGACGTCGCCGCAGCCAGCGCAGGCGGTGCCGCTTGGTCGGTTCGCTGCGGCCCTTCTCCTGGTCGACTTCGGCCTTGGAGAAGATCGTCGGCAGGCGCAGGCGGATGCGGCATCGGCTGCCGACCTCCAGATCGAGCTGCTTGAGCTGCTCGCGGCTGATCACCGCCTCGATCAGCTCGCGCTCGTGCAGCAGCTCGACCGATACCGTCGGGCCCAGCACCGACAGGAAGCGCACCACCGCGTCTCCGGGCAGCAAGGCATCGTCGGAGGGCGGCTCGGCGGTGGCGGTCAGCACGATGTCGTGCGGCCGCACGCACGCGATTGCCTGGCCATCCGGCAGGTCCGGAACGTCCAGGTTCTTGTCGCCGAGCTTGGCCCTGCCGTTCTTGACCTCGCAGGCAAACGCGTTGGTGCGCCCCAGGAAGTCGAACACGAATGGCGTACGCGGGCCTTCGTAGATTTCCGGCGGCGTTCCGATCTGCTCGATGCGGCCGCGATTCATGACGGCGACGCGATCGCCAAGGTCGAGCGCCTCCTCCTGGTCGTGGGTGACGAATACGGTGGTGAGGCCGGTGCGGTCGTGGATCTCGCGCAGCCAGCGGCGCAGTTCCACCCGGACCTTGGCGTCGAGGGCGCCGAACGGCTCGTCCAGCAACAGCACCTTCGGCTCGATCGCGAGCGCGCGCGCGAGCGCGACGCGTTGGCGCTGCCCGCCGGACAGCTGCGCCGGAAACCGCTTCGCGAAGCCGGCAAGCTGCACCAATTCGAGCAGCTCCTCGACGCGGCGGGCGATTTCGTCCGATGCCGGCCGCCGGCCGCGCGGCCGCACCTTGAGACCGAACGCCACGTTGTCGAATACCGTCATATGATTGAACAACGCGTAGTGCTGGAACACGAAGCTCACCTGCCGCCGCTCGCGCGGCAGGCTGAGCGCATCCTGACCGTCGAAGCGGACAGTGCCGGAATCCGGCACGTCCAGCCCGGCCAGGATTCGCAACAGCGTCGTCTTGCCGGAGCCGGACGGACCGAGCAGGCCGAGGAACTCGTGCTCGCGGATTTCCAGATTGATGCGGTCGAGCACGACCGTCGTCAACGTCTTGGTGAGATTCTCGATCTCGATCCGCACCGCGGCCGCGCCCCCTAGTGGATCGGCGCGTCCGGCCGCCCGCCCCCGGCGCTCCATTCGAGCACCGTCTTGAGGGCGAGCGTGGCCAGCGCCATCAGCGTGAGCAGCGACGCAACCGCGAACGACGCCGCAAAGGCGTAGTCGTTGTAGAGCACCTCGACGTACAGCGGCATGGTGTTGGTCAATCCGCCGATATGCCCGGACACCACCGACACCGCGCCAAACTCGCCGATCGCCCGGCCATTGCACAACAGCACGCCGTAGAGCAGGCCCCACTTGATGTTGGGCAGCGTGACGCGGCGAAACGTCTGCCAGCCGTTTGCCCCCAGGATCCATGCCGCTTCCTCCTGGGCCGTGCCCTGCTGCTGCATCAGCGGGATGAGCTCGCGGGCCACAAACGGCAGGGTCACGAACAGGGTGGCGATGATGATGCCGGGAACCGCAAAGATAATCTTGATGTCGTGCGCCATCAGCCAGGGACCGAACACGCCCTGCAGCCCGAACAGCAGCACGAACACCATGCCGCCGATGACCGGAGAGACCGAGAACGGCAAGTCGATCAGCGTGATCAGAAAGTTCTTGCCGCCAAATTCGAACTTGGTAACCGCCCACGCTGCCGCGATGCCGAACAGCATGTTGAGGGGAACCGCAACCGCCGCGGTCACGAGCGTGAGCCGGATGGCGGCGACCGCTTCCGGATCGGTAATGGCCGCGAAATACACCCGCACGCCCTCGCGCAAGGCTTCGGTGAACACTGCCGCCAGCGGAAGGATCAGGAACAGGAGCAGGAACAGGAGCGCCGTGCCGATCAGCACGGCGCGCAGCCAGCGGCTTTCCCGCAACGGCAGCGGGGAGGCCTGCGGCCGAGCGTGCCGCGGCTCGATGCGAGCGGCGAGGTCAACCACCCTGACGCCTCCGGGTCCAGGCCTGCAGCATATTGATGGCGAGCAGCAGCGCGAATGACACCACGAGCATCAGCGTCGCCAGCACGATCGCCCCGTCGTAGTCGAACTGTTCCAGCTTGATCACGATCAACAGCGGCAGGATCTCGGAGATGCCGGGCATGTTGCCGGCAATAAAGATCACCGAACCATACTCGCCGACGGCGCGCGCGAAGGCGAGCGTGGTGCCGGTGATCAACGCGGGAAGCACCGGCGGCAGGATCACGCGAGCCACGATGTGCCGGCGCGACGCGCCGAGCAGCGCCGCCGCCTCCTCCATCTCGCGGTCGAGGTCGCGCAAGACCGGCTCGACGGTGCGCACGACGAAGGGCAGGCCGACGAATACCAGGGCGACCAAAATGCCGAGCGGCGTAAAGGCAACCTTGACGCCGAGCACGGCGAGCCATTGGCCGATCCAGCCGTCGTGGCTGTAGAGCGCGGTGAGCGCGATGCCGGCGACCGCGGTCGGCAGCGCGAAAGGCAGGTCGATCAATGCATCGACCAGCCGCCGCCCGGCGAAGCGGTAGCGCACCAGTACCCATGCGACCAGCAAGCCGAATACGCCGTTGACGAGCGCGGCGCCGATCGCGGTGCCGAAGCTGACGCGGAAGGCCGCCAGCGTGCGCGGCGAGACGAGCTCGTTCCAAAACTTGTCGGCATCGACGCCCCCGGCCTGCAGCACCAGCGCGCCCAGCGGGACGAGCACGATCAGGCCCAGATAGGACAGCGTGAACCCGAGCGTCAGGCCGAAGCCGGGAATGACGCTGGGTTGCTTCAACGATCGCGCCGAAACGGCCGCCGCCATCAAGCGCCCTCAGCTGCCCGGCCGGTAAATCTGATCGAAGATGCCGCCGTCGGCAAAGTGCGTCTTCTGTGCCTGCGACCATCCGCCCAACTGCTCAATGGTCATCAGCTCGAGCCGCGCGAAGCGATCGGCGTAGCGCGCGGCGACCTCCGACGAGCGCGGCCGAAAATAGTGGCGCGCGGCAAGCTCCTGCCCCTCCGGCGAATAGAGGAATTCCAGGTATTTCTGCGCCGCCGCGCGGGTGCGCCGCTTGTCCACCACCTTGTCGACGATCGCGACCGGAGGCTCCGCCAGGATACTGATCGACGGCACCACCACCTCGACCGCGTCCGCATCCACCTCCTGCGCCGCAAGCAGCGCCTCGTTTTCCCACGCGACCAAGACATCGCCGATCTGGCGGCGCGTGAAGGTGATGGTCGCGCCGCGCGCGCCGGTGTCGAGCACGGGAACGTTGCCGTAGAGCGCCGCCAGGAACTCGCGAGCCTTGCTCTCGTCGTTGCCATGCTGCCGGAGCGCGTAGCCCCACGCCGCCATGTGGTTCCAGCGCGCGCCGCCCGAGGTCTTCGGGTTGGGGCTGATCACCGCGACGCCGGGACGCGCGAGATCGGCCCAGTCGTGGATCTGCTTCGGGTTGCCCTTGCGAACCAGGAAGACGATGGTCGATGTGTAGGGCGCGCTATTGTGGGGCAACCGTTTCTGCCAGTCCGGCGGCAGCAGCTTCGCGCGCTCGCTGATGGCGTCGATGTCGTAGGCGAGCGCGAGCGTTACGACATCGGCCTCAAGCCCGAAGACGACCGAGCGCGCCTGTTTCCCCGAACCGCCGTGCGACTGATAGACGGTGAGCCGAACGCCGTGCTCGGCCTGCCAACGCTCGGAAAAAAGCCGGTTGAATTCGGAATAGAACCGGCGGGTCGGCTCGTACGAGACGTTGAGCAGGGTCGTGTCGGCCCGCACGGCGGCGGGAACGGCGCCCCATCCCGGCATGAGGGCCAAAAAAGCGCCGGCAAGCCTTCCGAGCCGCATCAGGCCCCTCCGCTCCGGCGGGCAGGCGCCGCCGCAGCGGCGGCCCAGCGCGGGATGGCCTCCGTGGGCATCGCCATCCCTTCCAAGTTATTGTTTTGCGAGTGATCTTTTCAAAAACCGGTTCCGCCGCCCGGGATCACACGCCGGCCCCACCGGCTGTAGGCAACGCGGCGCCCCGCTTCCGGTTCCTGGGCGGACCGGCGGCAGATTCTTCCGAACAATTATTTGCTCTCTGCGGCTTCCGCTTCGGCCAGCTTGGCGCGCCAATCCCGGCGACGAAGCAGGAACGAGACTATCGCCATCAGCAGCAAGCCGAGGCTGACCGCCAGCAGCACGAGCGCGATCGGGCGCTGGAGAAATATCAGGTAGTTGCCGTTCGACATGATCAGCGACTGCCGCAGGCTCATCTCGAATATCGGGGCAATGACGAGACCCAGCACCAGCGGCGCCGGATCGAATCCGAACTTCTTCAATCCATAGCCGACCACGCCCATGATCAGCATGATCCACACGTCGACGACCGAGTGGTTCACCTCGTAGACCCCGATGACGCAGAACATGATGATGAGCGGATAGAGGTAGGCGTACGGAATCCGCAAAAGGTTCACGAACACGCCAACGAGCGGCAGGTTGAGCGCAAGCAGCATCAGGTTTCCGACGTACATCGAGGCGACAAATCCCCAGAACACCGTGGGGTGATCGTTGACCAGCGTCGGGCCGGGCGGAATGCCGTGGATCAGCAGCGCCGCGATCAGCACCGCCGTGACCGGACCGGTCGGCAAGCCGAGCGCCAGCATCGGCACGAAAGCGCCGGTCGATGCCGCGTTGTTGGCCGATTCGGGTCCCGCGACCCCGGCCACCGCCCCCTTGCCGAATTCTTCCGGGTGCTTGGCGACCCGCCGCTCGACCGCATACGAGAGGAAGCTCGAGATGATGTGCGCGGAACCCGGAATGATCCCGATCAGGAAGCCAAGCACGGAGCCGCGGGCAATCGGCGCGACCGACTGCCGCCATTCTTCGCGATTCGGCCACAGCTCGCGCAGCCGCGGCCTGACGACATCGCCGACCACCTGCCGGCTCGGCGTCGCCAGGATCTCGCCCAGCCCGAACAAGCCGACCGCCACCGGCACGATGCCGAGCCCGTCGCCGAGCTCCGCGATATTGAAACTGTAGCGGAAGTGACCGGTCATCACGTCGATGCCGACAGTGCCGAGCAACAGACCGAACGTCGCCATCAGCAACGTGCGCGTCAGCGAAGTCGTCGACATGTAGGCGAGGAAGATCAGGCCGAGCACGAGCAGCGCGGTGTATTCGGGCGGGCCGAACCGCAACGCGAAGACCGCGAGCGGCGGCGCAATGAGGGTGAGGACGATCACCCCGAACGTGCCGGCGCAGAACGACCCGACAGCCGCGATACAGAGCGCGGCGCCGGCGCGCCCCTTGCGCGCCATCGCGTTGCCGTCGATGCAGGTCATCACCGAGGCGGCTTCGCCGGGAATGCGCAGCAGGATCGACGTGGTCGATCCGCCGTACTGCGAGCCGTAATAGATGCCGGCCAGCATGACGATGGCCTTGGTGGCGTCGAGGCCGAAGGTGATCGGCAGCAGGATGCTGATGCCGGCGAGCGGACCGATGCCGGGCAACATCCCGACCAATGTCCCGACCAGGCAACCCAGGAACGCGTACCACAGCACGTCCGGTCGAAAGGCGACCGAAAATCCCAGCAGCAGACTCTCGAATGTGGCGTCCACGAGCGCTACAGCCAGAACAGGCCGCGCTCGAGCGGCGCCTTCAAGGCCTTGCCGAACAACCAGTAGGCCGACAGCGCGAGCGCGATGCTGTAGGCCCCGGCGCGCAGCGGGTTGGCGCGCTCCACCACGACCAGCAGCGCGAATACCAACAGGGTCATGGTGATGAGAAAGCCGAGCCGCTGATAGCTTGCCGTCGCCACCGCCGTGATCGCGACCACCAGCACTGCGTGCCAGCGGTCGCTCCAGTCGAGGCCGGCGAACGGCGGACTGTCGGTGCCGAACATGATGAGCACCGCGGCGCATACCATCATCAGCGAGGCGGTGAGCTTCGGCATCATGCCGGCGCCTGGCGCCGAAAGCGTACCGAACGGGAGATCGCCGCTAAGCGCGAACACGGCGATGCCGAGCGCGACGAAGATCGCGCCGGCGACGTGATCGGTGCGCAGGATCATGGTTGATCCGACCACAGCGGCTGTTTCGGGCGTCGATGCGCCGCGCTCGCTTCTCCCCTCCCCCCGCGCGGAGCCCGGCGGGGAGTCGGGGGTGGGGGGCCGAAGCGCCGTGCCCTACTCACGTGGCGATCTTTCAACCAAATAACGACAGCGACGACAGCAGACGCGGCTATCCTTGCACCTTGCCGATCAGATTGACCGCTTCCTCGGCGCGCTTGGCATCGGCATCCCAGAATCGGGCAAAGTCGGCGGCGTTGAGATAGCCGACCTCCAGGCCGAGATTCGCGATCGCGTTCTTGAACTGATCGGCGGCCGCCGCCTGCTCGGCTGCCGCGCTCAGCCTGGACACGATCGCGGGCGCAGTATCCTTGGGAGCGAACAGCCCGGCCCACAGATAATATTCCACGTCGTGACCGAGCTCCTTGAGCGTCGGCACGTTCGGAATCGACTTCGCACGCGTGGCACCGAACACCGCGAGCGCGCGCAGCTTGCCGGCGCGGATGTGCTGAACGGAAGCCGAGACGGTTTGTGCGCTCACCTGGGCATTGTTGCCGAGCACCGCGGTGATCGCCGGGCCGCCGCCGGCCGTCGGCAGGTGGCGCAGCTTCGACAGGCCGAGCGCATGCTCGAACATCGCCATCGGCAAGTGGCTGGCGCCGTAGAGTCCGCCCGAGCTGTAGATGATCGCGCCCGGCCGCGTCTTGGCATCGTCGACGAAGTCCTTGAGCGTCTGGTAAGGCTGCTGATCGTTGACGATGAGGGCGACCGGATCGGCAGCCAGGCGCGCAAGTGGGATGAAGTCGGCGCGAGTTGTCTTGGGCTGGCGGCCGAATAGCGCGTCGACTGAGGCGTAGCCGGCGAGGCCATTGTTGTGCGAGAGCAGCGTGTACCCGTCGGGCTTGGCGCTGGCGGCAACCTGCGCCCCGACCTGGCCGGCGGCACCGGCCTTGGTCTCGACCACGACCGGCTGCTTGAGAATCGGCTCGAGCGCCGAGGCAAAAGGTCGCGTCGTGATGTCGTTGAAGCCGCCGGGCGGAAAGGCATTGATGATGGTGACGGCGCGCGACGGATAGACATCCTGCGCCGGCGCATCGTGCGTCCAAAGCGCCGCCACCGACGCGGACGTGCCGACAACAAAGCTGCGTCTGTCCATCACTCGCTCCTGGTACATGTCGGCTTGCGGATCCGGCGCGGGTCGATCGCGGTCCGCGCGCGGCGTCTCAAATCCCTTGGTGCGCCTTATCCCTGCACCTTGCCGATCGAATTCACGGCATCTTCCACCCGCTTGGCGTCGGCGTCCCAAAACGCCTTGAACTCCGCCTGGTCGAGGTAGGCGACGTCCTGGCCTAGGTTCTTCATCGCGGTCTTGAACTGCTCGTTGGCGGCGGCCTGCCGGGCCGCATCGCGCCAGAAGGCAATGACCGGCGCCGGCGTGCCCTTGGGCGCGAACAGCCCCACCCAAAGGTAGAATTCCACGTTGTAGCCGAGCTCCTTCATGGTCGGCACGTCGGGCAGCGCGGGCGCCCGCCCGGCCCCGAGGCAGGCCAGCGGGCGCAGCTTGCCGGCCCTCATCTGCCCGCTGGCGGCGGCGATGGAGGAGACCAGCACCTGCGAATTGTTGCCGAGGATCGCGGTCAAGGCCGGCCCGCCGCCGGCGGTCGGCAGGTGCTTCATCTGGATGCCGGCGGCATTCATGAACAGCGCGGTCGGCAGATGCAGGGCGCCATAGAGGCCGGAGGAGCTGAAGATCAATTCGTTCGGGCGTTTCTTGGCGTCGTCGACGAACTCCTTGAGCGTCTTGTAGGGCTGCTGGTCGTTGACCACGAGCACCATCGGGTCGGCGATGAAGCGCGCGATCGGGATGAAGTCGTCGCGCGTGAACTTCACCGGCCGTCCGAACAGCTTGTCGACCTCGGCGAAGCCCGAGATCGAGACGATATGCATCAACAGCGTATAGCCGTCGGGCTTGGCGCTGGCGGCAACTTGCGCGCCGACCTGGCCGGCGGCGCCGGCCTTGGTTTCGATCACCACCGGCTGTTTGACGATCGGCTCGAGCACGCCGGCAAGCGGCCGGGCAACCACATCGACGGCGCCTCCCGGCGGGAACGGATTGATGAAGGTCACCGGCCGGCTCGGATAGGGCTCCTGCGCGCGACTTGCGCCGGCAGCCAGAGCCGTGGCGGCAGCGACAGATCCGAGCACGAAATCTCGCCGGTCCATGACGTTCTCCCTCTGTTGTTGGGGCGGGCTTTGCTCCCGCCCGTTTTTGCGTCCAGGCGCGCGCCCTGGGCACGCCTTGGCGGTTTCCGTAGGCGATGGTAACGACCTTAGGCGGAGCCGGTCAATTCACCGCCAAATCAGCGTGCTGCCTTCCACCGATCACGCTGGCCGCTGGCGCGCCAGAACCTCAATCGATCTCGGAGCGACGGCGAGGCAATGCAGGGCGTCCACGGCGCAATGATGGCTGCGACCGCCGCAATCGGCGTCCTCACCGTCATGGATGGCATCGTCAAGCACGTGTCGACTGAGCTCGCCACGCCCCAGATCGTGTTCCTGCGCTACATGTCGGGCGCGATCTGCGCCGCAATCGTGTTCAGGATCGCCGGCACGGTCCGGCCGTCGACCGCCGCGGTACGCGCCCACGCCCTGCGCTCACTCGCCGTCGCGCTCACCGCGACGTCGTTTTTCTACGCGCTCGCGACGCTGCAGCTCGCGGTCGCCATGGCGCTCGGATTCACGGCGCCGATCTTCATCGCGCTGTTCGCGGCCCTGACGCTGGGGGAACGGCCAGGACGCGCGACCTGGGTTGCGATCGCGATCGGGTTTGCCGGCGTCCTGGTGGTGCTGTCCGGCGAGCTGTCGGAGGCAGGGCGCACGACCTGGCTTGGCGTCGCGGCCGCATTGTTCTCGGCGGTGGCATACGCGGTCGTCATGGTGATGCTCAAGAATCGCGCGGCGCTCGATCCGGTGCCCACCATCGTCCTGTTGCAGAACGTGCTGGCGGGATTGTTCATGACGCCGGCCGGCCTGTGGGCGTGGAGCCCGCTCTCGCTCACGGCCGCGCTCTGGCTGGCGCTCATCGGCGTGCTGGGAACCGTCGGCCACCTGGCGATGGCCTGGGCCTACGGACGCGCGGAAGCAAGCCGGCTCGGCGTGCTCGAGTACACCGCGTTCGTCTGGGCGGCGCTGATCGGCGTGGTATTCTTCGCCGAGATCCCGTCCCTGAGCACGGTTGCCGGCGCCTGCCTGATCATTGCGGGCGCGCTGCTGGTGGCGCGCCGCCGAAGCTGAAAGCAGGCGCCGGAATCCCCCAACCTTGACTCCCGCGCCGCCACGCCTTATGTCCGCGGGCGCAGCTAGCACTCATCAGGCCTGAGTGCTAACTGACTGTAAATTCTATATTTTCACTCACGCCGAGGGCGTGCGCGCCAAAGAGGAAGAATATGGCCAAGACCAAGTTCCGACCCCTCCACGACCGCGTCGTGGTCAAGCGGGTCGACGCCGAGGAGAAGACCAAGGGCGGCATCATCATCCCGGACACCGCCAAGGAAAAGCCCATGCAGGGCGAGGTGATCGCCGTCGGCCCCGGCGGCCGCGACGAAAGCGGCAAGCTCGTCCCCATCGACGTCAAGACCGGCGACCGGGTGCTGTTCGGCAAGTGGTCGGGCACCGAAGTCGTGCTCGATGGCGAGGATCTCCTGATCATGAAGGAGTCCGACATCATGGGCGTAATCGCCTGACCATGGGTCGCGTCGTGAAGCGCCGCGCGCCGCGCGGACGGACGGACGCGGACAACAGATCGTCGCCCTGATCCTGGAAGACGGCGGGCTCCGCGCCTGCTCGGGATCGGGACCAAACTCAAACTGCTGGAGAAGAATTCAATGGCTGCCAAGGACGTAAAATTCGCTTCGGACGCCCGCGACCGCATGCTGCGGGGCGTCGAGACGCTCGCCAATGCGGTGCGCGTGACGCTCGGGCCGAAAGGGCGCAACGTCGTGCTCGACAAGAGCTTCGGCGCTCCCCGTATCACCAAGGACGGCGTCACCGTCGCCAAGGAGATCGAGCTCGAGGACAAGTTCGAGAACATGGGCGCCCAGATGGTGCGCGAGGTGGCATCGAAGACCAACGACCAAGCCGGCGACGGCACCACCACCGCCACCGTGCTGGCGCACGCCATCGTCAAGGAGGGCGCCAAGTCGGTGGCCGCCGGCATGAACCCGATGGACCTCAAGCGTGGCGTCGACCTGGCGGTGAAGGAGGTCGTGAAGGACATCGAGCGGCGCGCCAAGAAGGTGAAGTCGTCCGAAGAAGTGGCCCAGGTCGGCACCATCTCGGCGAACGGCGACAGCAACGTCGGGCGGATGATCGCGCAGGCGATGCAGAAGGTCGGCAACGAGGGCGTGATCACGGTCGAGGAGGCCAAGTCGCTCGACACCGAGGTCGAGATCGTCGAGGGCATGCAGTTCGACCGCGGCTACATCTCGCCCTACTTCATCACCAACGCCGAGAAGATGGTGGCGGAGCTCGAGGACGCCTACATCCTGCTGCACGAGAAGAAGCTCTCGGGCCTGCAGGCGATGCTGCCGGTGCTCGAAGCGGTGGTGCAGAGCGGCCGGCCGCTGGTGATCATCGCCGAGGACATCGAGGGCGAGGCCTTGGCGACGCTGGTCGTCAACAAGCTGCGCGGCGGCCTCAAGGTTGCGGCCGTGAAGGCGCCGGGCTTCGGCGATCGCCGCAAGGCCATGCTGGAGGACATCGCGATCCTCGCCGGCGGCCAGCTGATCTCCGAGGATCTGGGCATCAAGCTCGAGAACGTGACCCTCAACATGCTCGGCCGCGCCAAGAAAGTCATCATCGAGAAGGAAAAGTCCACGATCGTGGACGGCGCCGGCAAGAAGAAGGACATCGAGGCGCGCATCAACCAGATCAAGGCGCAAATCGAGGAAACGACGTCCGACTATGACCGCGAGAAGCTGCAGGAGCGGCTGGCCAAGCTCGCTGGCGGCGTCGCGGTGATCAAGGTCGGCGGCGCGACCGAGGTCGAGGTCAAGGAGAAGAAGGACCGCGTCGAGGACGCGCTCAACGCGACCCGTGCCGCGGTCGAGGAAGGCATCGTCCCGGGTGGCGGCGTCGCGCTGCTGCGCGCCAAGAAGGCGGTCGGCAAGCTCTCCGCCGAGAACCCCGAGGTGCAGGCCGGCATCAACATCGTGCTGCGGGCGCTCGAGGCGCCGGCGCGACAGATCGCCGAGAACTCCGGCATCGAGGGCTCGATCGTGGTCGGCAAGATCATGGAGAACAAGTCGGAGACGTTCGGCTTCGACGCGCAGCGCGAGGACTACGTCGACCTGGTGGAATCCGGCATCATCGACCCGGCCAAGGTCGTGCGCGCCGCGCTGCAGGATGCGGCCTCGGTCGCCGGCCTCCTGATCACCACCGAGGCGATGGTTGCCGAACTGCCGAAGGAGCCGACGCCCCCGATGCCGGGCGGCGGCGGCATGGGTGGCATGGGCGGCTTCTAACCTGCCTGCACACCAATCAGGGGGCGCGGCCGCATTGCCGCGCCCTCAAGTTTTGACGCCATTGCTTGCGGCGCCTCGCCGCCGAGCTATCGTGGACCGGACCTCCACCGGACTCGAAGCGTAGCGGCCATGCGCTACCTGGCATTCTGGCTCATCGCGGCATTGGCCGGCGCCGGCTCAGCAACGGCGTCGGAGCTGGCGCCGACCGGCACGTTGCGCGCCGCCTTCATCGGCAGCAATCCGGTGCAGGGGCGCGTCGACGCGAGCGGCGAGGTGCGCGGTCCGGTCGCGGATCTCGCCCGAGCGCTGGCGCAGCGGCTGGGCGTGCCCTTCAGCATTGCACCGGCGCCGAGCGCGGCAGCGGTGATCGAGGCGGTCAAGAGCAGAAATGCCGACATCGGGTTTGTGGCCTTCGACCCGACGCGCGCCGAACAGGTCGATTTCTCGCAACCTTACCTGCTCGCGCACAACAGCTATATCGTTCGCGCCGACTCGAACTTCGCCGCCAGCCGGGATCTCGACCGACCCGACGTCCGCATCGGCGTCGGCGAACGCGATGCCGGCGACCTTTATCTGACCCGCACGCTCAAATCCGCGCGGCTCAGCCGCCGCCCGAGCGCCGAGATCGCGACCGGGATCAAGATGCTGGTCGCGGGCGAGCTCGATGCCTACGCGGCCAACCGCACCCGGCTGATCGAAATCGCCGCGCGCGAGCCTGCCTTGCGCGTGCTGCCGGACAATTTCTTCAGCGTCGGACAGGCGATCGTGGTCGCCAAGGGCAACGGGGCAGGCCTGACGCTGGTCGATCGCTTCGTTGCCGAGGCGCGCGCCTCCGGCCTGATCCAGTCGGCGATCGAGCGCAGCGGCCTCAAGGGCGTCGACGTGGCGCCGGCACCGGCACGGTGACGAATCGCCCCCGAACGGGGTTGACTTGAGCCCCCGGTATCGCCTTTTTCGCCACCCTGCCCCCCGCGCACGCGACGGAATCCATGAAGACTGCGATGGTGCAGCGTTACGATGTCGTCGTCATTGGCGCAGGCCTCGGCGGGCTGACCGCCGCGGCGCTGCTCGCGCGCGCGGGCCGCACGGTGCTGGTGGTCGAGCGCAACGCGTCAGTCGGTGGCGCCGCCTCGACCTACAAGGTCAAGGATCTGGTGGTCGAGGCGGCCCTGCACGAGACCAGCGACCCACGCGCGCCGGGCGACCCGAAACAGCCCATCCTCACGCGCATCGGCGTGCTCGACGCGGTCGAATGGGTGCCGACCGGTGCGTTGTACGAGGTGCGCGGCGGCCCGATCGGCGAACCGCTGCTGCTGCCGGATAGCTTTGCGGGCGCGCGCGATGTGCTGGCGGAGCGCTTTCCCACCGCGCGTGCCGGTACCGACCGGCTGCTGGCCGAAATGGAGCGCGCCGCCGCCGGCAGCGGCTGCGCCGGCGAGCCTAAGGGGCTATCGCTGTTAGCCGCGCTCGACCGCGCGCTCGGCGATTGCGAGCCGGCGAAATGCGCGCTCGCCGCCAATCTCGCGCTGTTTCATGACAATCCCGGCACCATCGCCTGGCGGTTCTTCGCCGGCGCGCAGGGCGCCTACCTGGCCTCAGGCAGCCGCTTCATCAAAGGCGGCTCGCAGCGGCTGAGCAACGCGTTGCGGCGCGTGATCCAGGGCGGCGGCGGGCAGTTCGTGTTTCGGCGCACCGCAACCGGCATCGGGCTTGACGCGGACGGTGCCGCCGCCGGCCTCGTGCACCAGCGCGACGGCGCCGACCCGGTCGAGGTGCGCGCGCCCGTGATCGTCGGCAACGCCGCGCCGGCGGCGCTCGCCGCGCTGCTGCCGGAACCCGCGCGGCAGAAGTTCGACCAGGCATTTGCCGCACGATCGCTGTCGACCTCGGTGTTCTCGGCCACCGTCGGGCTGGCGCGGCCGGCCGCCGAGTTCGGGCTTCGCGCCTATTCGACGGTGCTGCTGCCGCCGTGGCTTCGGCGCTATGCCGATTATGCGCGCGCGGCCGATCTCCTGACCGGCATTGCCGATGGCGACGCGCCGCCGCTGATGATCGCCAACTACGCCGCCGCCGATTGCGGGCTGGGCGGACCGCCCCATCCGGTGTGTGTGTTGGGCCTCGACCGCATGGAGAACTGGCAAGGCCTCGACCGCCCGGCGTTCGAGACGCTGCGCGTGCGCGTGCTCGACGGCATCATCGGGCGCATCGATCGCGAGTTCCCGGGGTTCGCAGCCGCGGTGGTCGCCAAGACGCTCAGCACGGCGACCTCGATGAGCTCCTACCTCAACGCGCCGCAGGGCGCGATTTACGGCTTTGCGCCGCTGGCCGGGAACGCCGCCGCCGCCACGCCCGCGGCCGCGACGCCGATCCGCGGGCTATTTCTCGCGTCCGCCTATTCGGGCTGGGGGGGATTCAACGGCGCAATCACCGGCGGCGCGGCCGCTGCCGATGCCATCTTGGCCGACGCATGAGGCGCTGGTCGTTGCGGCCAGCAGCACGACCGCGAGCGTTGCCCGGCCGGCGATCTTCGGATCGCCAGCGGCGTAAGACAGACATCGCAGCGTTTGGCCCGCTAGCCGTGGACGCCTTCGCGAGGCAGCGGCGCGGAGTGGGATCACCACCAGGACGGTTAGTCTTCGGCTTTGCAGCTCGCCGTTGACAAAGATCGGCGTGAGACGAAAATGAGGTGTGGGTTTGTGCATATCGGGGATGCACTCCAAGATCCGTTCCGTGCGATCTTGAACGGCCCAACGGATTTGCGAAGCAAAGCCGTCCCCCAGCGTTTCGTCATGACTGGCCGTTGAGCTAGCAGCCGTCGGCAGACGCGCTACCGGATTGACAAGTGGAAAAACGACACGTTGCCATTGTAGCCGCCGTGATCGCGCTCGCTGCGGGCGCCTATGTCGCCGCTTTTGGCTGGCCCTGGCTCGCGAAGGACCCGCCCGCGGCCGGACATGCAACGCCGCCCGCGCCCGAAGTCGGCGTCGTGGTTGCGGAGCCGGCCGAGGTGCCATTGCCCATAGAGTATTCCGGCCGCATCGTCGGTGTCCGCGACGTCGAGGTCCGTGCGCTGGTAGGTGGCCTGTTGTTGAAGCGAGGCTTCGAAGAGGGCGAAAAGGTCACGCAGGGGCAGCTTCTGTTCCAGATTGACCCCGCCCCGTATGAGGTGGCGCTCAGCCGCACCGAGGCCCAGCTGAACCAGGCGCAAGCAACGCTGCGGCAGGCCGAAGAGAACTTTACCCGCACCGAGGAACTGGCGCGTCGCGTGGTCGCGACCGAAAAACAGCGGGAAGAGGCGCTCTCGACCCGCGATCAGGCGCGTGCCACCGTCCGAGGAGCGCAAGCGGAGGTCGCCAGTGCCAAGCTGAACCTTGGATACACCGAGGTTCGCGCGCCGGTCGCGGGCATCACATCATTGAACTCGCCATCGATCGGCTCGCTGATCCAGGCCCAGCAGACGCTCCTGACGACGATTACGCCGCAGGACCCGGCTTACGCGACTTTCTCGTTCACCGATGAGCAGTTGCAAGCCTTCCGCGACCTCAACGAGCGGCGGGCAAAGCCGATTGCCGAGAAAGACCTGTCGGTCGAACTGCAATACGGTCACGGTCGTCTCTACGCGCATCGAGGCAGTATCGACACCTCGGCTTCTCGAGTCGATCCGCACACCGGGACCATTCAGGCGCGCGTGGTCTTCCCCAATGCCGAGGGCGTCCTGCTTGCAGGCCAGTTCGTCCGCCTGCGCATTCTTGGGATCACGCTGCTTGACGCGATCGCCATCCCCAAGGAAGCGGTGAGCCAGGGGCCAGGAGGGCCTTTTGTCTACGTCGTTGGCGCCAACGATGTGGCCGAGGTTCGATCCGTCCGCTTGGGCCAAGAGGTCGGGCCGGCGTGGGTCATTTCGGACGGCCTCAAGGCGGGGGAACGGGTTGTTGTCGACGGGGTTATTCGCGTTCGCGCCGGCGAAAAGGCGAGACCGGTGAAGTTCGATCCGCAGGCAGCCGCGGCGGCGCAGGCAGCTTCATCTCCACCGGGAGCGCGGCCGTAATGTCGAAGTTCTTCATCGACCGGCCGGTCTTCGCGACCGTCGTTTCGATCGTGATACTGCTCGCGGGTCTGGTCGCGATGCGGGTATTGCCGATCGCGCAGTATCCGGAAATCGTTCCTCCGGAAGTCGTGATTACGGCCACCTATCCCGGCGCCAGCGCGCAGACGATCGCCGAAACCGTCGCGGCACCACTGGAGCAGCAGGTCAACGGGGTCGAAGGCATGATCTACATGCAATCGACCTCGAACGGCTCAGGCTCAATGAACCTGTCGGTGCTGTTCACAAGCAGAACCAATCCCGACCAGGCAACAATCAATGTGAACAACCGGGTTCAGCGCGCGCTGCCGCTGCTGCCCGAGGAAGTCCGGCGGCAAGGGGTAACGGTCACCAAGCGGTCGTCCTCGTTCCTGCAGGTCCTCACGATGTCGTCGCCGGACCGCCGGTACGACGCGCTCTATATTTCCAACTACGCACTCATCAATGTCGTCGACGAGCTGAAACGTACGCCCGGAGTTGGTGATGCCTCGCTGTTCGGCGCGACCGACTATTCGATGCGCATTTGGCTGCGTCCCGACAAGGTCGCGCAGTATAAGCTTGTCCCTAGCGACATCGCGGCGGCCATTCGCGAGCAGAATGCCCAGTATGCCGCCGGCAGGTTCGGCGAGGAGCCGTTGCCCGGCCATCAGGCCTTCACCTATTCGGTCACGACCAAAGGCAGGCTGGTCGACCCGCGCGAATTCGAGCAGATCGTCCTGCGCGCCGACGAGAACGGTGCGGCGCTACGCATCAAGGATGTCGCTCGGGTCGAGCTTGGCTCGCTGAACTACGGAACCGTCGCCACGCTCAACGGGGCGCCGACGGTGCCGATCGGCATCTACCTCCAGTCCGGCGCCAATGCGCTGGAAGTCGCCACCGCGGTCGACGCCACGATGCGGCGCCTGTCCCAACGCTTCCCCGAAGGGGTGCGCTACGAGGTGCCGTTCAACACCACCCGCTTCATCGAAGCTTCGATCCACGAAGTCGTCAAAACCCTGATCGAGGCGATCGTTTTCGTTGTTCTGGTCATATTTCTGTTTCTCCAGAACATCCGGGCCACCCTCATTCCGATTCTCGCGGTCCCCGTTTCGATCGTTGGATCGTTTGCAGGCATGTACGTGCTCGGATTTTCCATCAATCTGTTCACGCTGTTCGGCCTCATTCTGGCGATCGGCATCGTGGTCGACGATGCCATCATCGTGCTCGAGAATGTCGAGCGCATCATGACGACCCAAGGCAAGAGTCCGCGCGAGGCCGCCATCCTGGCGATGCAGGAAGTCAGCGGACCGCTGGTCGCGATCGTGCTCGTTCTGTGTGCGGTGTTTATTCCGGTCTCCTTCCTGGGGGGCCTCGCCGGCGAGCTCTATCGGCAATTTGCGGTCACGATCGCCGTGTCGGTGGTTATCTCGGGGGTGGTGGCGCTGACGCTAACGCCGGCGCTTTGCGCGGTCTTCTTGAAGCCAGGTCATGCCGAGCCGTGGTTGCCGTTCCGGATCTTCAACCAAGGTTTCGAGTGGATCACGCGGCATTTCATCGGTGGCGTCGGCTTCTTCCTCAGACATATGGTGACGGCAGGCGTTCTCATTGCGGTGATGTTGGGCGTGACCTTTTGGCTGTTCCAGCGTGTTCCCGGCGGCTTGGTCCCGTCCGAAGACCAAGGCTACATTTTCCTGGTGACGGCACTGCCGCCCGCAGCCTCTCTCGACCGGACGCTTTTGGTCACCGCCAAGGTCACGGAGGGCGCAATGAAGAATCCGGCAGTCGCAGACGTCGTGACGATCGCCGGCTACGATCTGCTGAGCGGCGCGCAGAAACCCAACGCCGGTATCTCGTTCGTTACCTTGAAGGATTGGTCGGAACGGCGCGACCCGAAGCTCGACGCGCGCAACCTGGCGCCGAGCTTCGCGGCGCTCAACGCAGACTTCCGCGACGGGGTTGTTGTCGGCTTCAATCCCCCGCCGATACCCGGCCTGAGCACCACCGGCGGCTTCGAGTTCTACCTGCAGGACCGTTCAGGCGGCAGCCTCGAGTCGCTTGCGCAGGCGGCGCAACGCGTGGTGCAGGCCGCAAACAAGCGGCCGGAACTGAGCGGCGTGTCGACCACGTTCACGACCGAGGAGCCGCAATACCGCCTCGATGTGGATCGCGACAAGGCGAAAGCGCTCGGTGTCCCGATCGAGACCATCTTCGACACGATGCAGAGCACCTTTGGCAGCCTCTACGTCAATGACTTCACGCTATTCGGGCGGACTTATCGCGTGACCCTGTCGTCCGATGGCGCCTTTCGCCAGTCGGCGGAGGACATGCGCTATGTGTTCGTGCGCTCGAGCAATAATACGATGATTCCCCTCAACGTGCTGGTCTCGGTCAACCGCATTGTCGGCCCAGACGTGGTCGATCGCTTCAACGTCTTCCCGGCCGCAAAGATTCTCGGCAACCCGGCGCCCGGCGTGTCCTCCGGACAGGCAATTGCGGCAATTCAGCAAGTCGTGTCGGAAACGCTTTCACCCGACTACAGCATTGGCTGGACGGGCTCGGCCTATCAGGAAATCCAAACCGCCGGCACCGGGTCGACGGGATTCCTGTTCGGACTCGTTGCGGTGTTCTTGATTCTGGCCGCGCAGTATGAGCGCTGGTCGTTGCCGCTGGCGGTTGTTACGGCGGTGCCGTTCGCCCTGTTTGGGGCCATTGCTGCAATCTACTTGCGAGGCATTGAGAACGACATCTATTTTCAGGTCGGGCTTGTGACGCTGATTGGACTATCGGCCAAGAACGCCATCCTTATCGTCGAGTTCGCGGCGCAGCGGCATCGCGACGGACGTTCGGTCCGCGATGCGGCGATGGATGCAGCGCGGCTTCGCTTTCGGCCCATCATCATGACGTCGCTCGCTTTCATTCTGGGGGTCGTGCCGCTGGCGATTTCGACTGGCGCCGGGTCCGCGAGCCGGCATTCCATCGGCACCGGCGTGATCGGAGGCATGCTGGCGGCGACCTTCATCGCCGTCCTGTTCGTGCCGATGTTTTTCGAGCTGGTGACGCGGCAGCGAAAAGCGGGCACCTCGGCAATGCCGACCAAGGCTGGCGAGACCGAACGAGCTCCGACGTCGAGCGGCGTTTGATGAAGCAAATCTACGACTTTGCCCCGCTGCGGCGAACGCCGGCGGCGCGGGCGCGAAGGACGCCCTCCTGGCAGAAGCGCGAGGCGTCGGTCGGAAGCTACAACTTCGGCAGACTGAGCCAACTTCCGAGGCCGCTCAAGACGGTTTGCACTGCAAGCGCAATCAAGAGCATTCCCATCACTCGTCCAACCACGTTGACACCGCTTTCGCCGAACAGGCGCGAGATCGGGCCAGCCGCCAGCAGAACGCCGTAAGTGATCGCCAGCACCAGCGCAAGCACACCGGTCGTCATGGTCAGCTGCAGTACG
>Ga0114129_10001110_pt1 | contig 35464 bp, 26 predicted proteins | sample RhiMetdeltSRZDD1_FD_80071 | JGI IMG/M metagenome (GOLD analysis project Ga0114129, IMG submission 80071) | Populus rhizosphere microbial communities from Tennessee, USA - Rhizosphere MetaG P. deltoides SRZDD1 (version 2) (version 2) | ecosystem: Host-associated > Plants > Roots > Rhizosphere >...
AGATTTTTGTCGGCAATGCCAAAGTGCTGGGGCCAGTGGTCGACCATAACCCCTGAGCCATACTGACGAGCCTCTGACGTAAAGCCAAACGTTACCTGCCCGACCCCTAACACACCACCGACATCGTTGAGGTCATTATCGACCATCATCACCAGCACAATATCCGGCTGATAGCTCGAGATGCGATGCGCTAGATACGTTGCCTCATTTAACGAGGACCAGCTGCCAATGCCCAAATTGTAGACTTCGATTTCCTTGCCCGCGACCCGTACTCCACGGCTCCGTAACAGCTGTTCGATCTGTTCGCCCCACCGATCCTCGGCTTTGCCAGCCGTACCCATGACCATGGAGTCCCCTAGGCAAACGATACGAAAACGGTGCGGATCTTTCGGAACGTACGGATAGGCACTGCGCATACCCGCCGAGTTGGTAACGATCTCGGCTTGCTGTGACATCTTCTTGATGTAGAACTGCAACACGCGACCTACCAAGGGCTCCGGGACGGCTTCCCAGGTGCTGCTGGGGAGCTGTTCAGCCAGCCACGTGTAATATTCTTTTTTCTCGCTCTCGGTCATATTGCGCACTACATACCGGAACAGAGCGTCTTGATTCAGCAGTGTAATGAGATGCGTCTTGAAATATAGCCCTGCTCCCGCGAGGGGAACGGTAACCAGAAAAGCTGTGATCGCAGCGTAGAGCCATTTCGATCTGGTGTATTGCATGGATTCCGGGAGACGCTCGTCGGCGTCTCGCTGATGGTGTACTAGGTGGTTTATATGCTTTAAGCAGGCGCTGGATTGGTTGTCACGCTTGCCGTGGTAAAGGCGTACAGCGGAATGGCATGATAGGACTATGAGCCGCCAACCAGAGTGAAAGCCAGACTAGATTGGCCTTCACTCTGGAGAATACCTTGGTCCGGTAACCAGCGGAACACCGAGTTCTGCCTTTCCCCGCTCACGACGCCTACGGAGATAAACGGCTAGAACGCCGAGGCTCAATGTGCTTACACTGATCCACGGGATCAGGCTGAAAAACCAACCAAACCCGGCTAGAACTGGGAGCCAGATTCCAAGCAACCCGCCGACAAAGCCACCAATGGCATCGGCCACGAACAGATTGAGCAAACGGGACTGAAACGTTAGTCCGAGCAGCGGGAAGAAAAGGCCTGTGCCGAGCGCGATGAAACCCATCGACACAAGGCTTCCGTAACCATACGCGTTGGATGAGGTAAACATCCCCGCAATCCCAAGTATTCCCACGGCCGTTATCAGTCCCCACTTCTTCAAGAGTGTGCTTGAGATTCCCCACGCCAGCAGAAACAGAGACGCTCCGACGAAGAATGATGCCAAAGGATTCAGCAGGTTGATCAGCAGCCAGAATATGACTCCATTCTGAAGATAGACCGCATTCAGTCCTATGCTCACCCCTGCCAATGCGAAGATTATTCGTTCGAGAGCACTCTCGCCGGGTTGAAGATTTCGCATCGAGGATCGCAAAAGCACCACGCATCCAATCGCGGCAATCAGGGCGACGCTGAGGAACATGCTCCAGAGTTTCTGTTCCGGAATTAATATTCCGAGGATGCCCAATGCCCAAGGAGAATCATCATATATAGGATGGTCTTTGGGAGGAGTCTTGTCGAAGTCGACGAAGTTGTAGCCAGACTTCGCCAGAAACGCCTTTGCCCGCTCGCCGGAGCGAAACGCGTCTTTGCTAGGAGAAGCCATCAACACGACACCCTGGCCAAGCATATTCTTGGTCGGAAGAATCCACCCGACAACGTGAAGTCCTGCTTCCTGCAACGACGCCGCGTATCGATTGAACAGACGCTCGTTCATGTCGACAGCCTTGGCGATTCCAATGATCCCGTTCGGTTTGAGTCGGGAGCGCATCACCCGGAATGCCTCGACAGTGTGGCTCCGCTGTCCCGGCTCAAACAACCCGCGGACGACTGCAGCCCAGGAATCCGTGTTGGGAAGTAAAATGAGGTCAAACTGATTCGAGGAGGCCTTCAGATAATTTCTTCCGTCCGCGGCCACTGTCTCCACCAAAGGTGACCGATACAATTCGCCGTTGGCCCAGGCGTATTTTCCTTTAAGCAGCGAAAATATTTCGGGAATAACATCGACTGCGACGACGCTCCGCGGCTTTCGATCGAACGCAAAACCTACCTGGCGTCCTCCGCCGGCTCCGATAATCGCGATGTCCGAGCCTTCTGGCGCAAAGTCCAAGATCGCGTGCTGCTGAGTGTATCCGCTCTGACTGTTGTCGGGAAACGCGTGCCAGGTAACGATTCCATCATAATTTCCCAAAACAATGGAACTCCCAGCGTGTGTGTATTTCACCAATGACACGTGCGAATATTTTCCCCAAAGCGCCTCCAGCATAGAGACATCGCCGATTTCGTTCTTGTTCCACGGAAGTGACTTGCTTCGGAGAACAGTCCCGATGTTCCAGACGTTGTCGGTGTACAGTCGATTCATATATGGGTGCTCGAAACGTTCTGCAGTTTGCCAAAGCACCAATGCGACAAAGTACGGCGCAAGTTGCCGCATCCAGGATTTGTGCGGTCGAGATATGAGCAAGTGATACGAGAGAACGGCTGCGATCGGCACGATGGCAATCGTGCGCATCAGCCCCCAATTCGGAATGGTCCAGTAACCGACAGCCAGTGCCGATGCCAGCGCCCACACGAAAATCAAATAAAAGCCGCCTCTCAGGACGCGCGACGACGAGCCGATGGCAGCCTGATATCCGATGAATTCCGCAAATCCCCACGCGATGAAGAACGGGCTCACCAGGACCAGCTGGTACCCCAGCCTTAGGAGAAAAAGGATGAGGTCCAGATTGGTTTGAAGCGAGACGGCGGACTCTTCGATGATCAGCCCGGGACCGCGAGTCGCCCCCCATCCAATCAGCGGCAGCAGAAATGTCGTTATACCCAGCACAATGAGAGACAGGCGAAGCCCACGCAGTGGGCGTGTGTTGATCCTTTGGGCGACATAGGCGCCGACCGGCATTGCCGCGGCAACGTAGAGAACGAAGAAGGCAGTGCTGGAAATAGTAAATGTCATGATCCTGAACAGGCACACCGATAACAGCGCAAACCCGAAGGCCATTAAGAATAATGCCGTTGTAAGACGTCCGGGGTGAGTAGAGAACTGTCCTGAAGAGCTATCGTCGATCGCAATCATGCTCAGTAATCTCCCGCAAAGCAAACTTTAGTGATGGTGCATGTGAGTTAATTGACCTTTGGGCCAGATCGCCGGGTTGAAAACCGCAAACACGCCGAGAGGATTGTCGAATTCAGGCATGACATATGCGTGGATCATCCAGCCGGCTTTTTCGACCCACTTAAGTCCCCGCGCCAGGCATTGTTCTTTCGTTACCGAATCCAGCGGCACTGGATCAATGCAAATGCCGTAATGAACATGCCAATTGTCGATGGGCCCCGCAAATCCTTCAGGATGGTTCTCACCAAAATTGACTGTTGGTATGAGGAACGCAGCCCCAACAACCTCCATTTGCCGGTTTCCTGCCCACTTGCCGTTGACGCAATCGCCGGCCTTTTCTTCGGGAATCTTTTCGCCTCCGTCCATCCCGACGAGCAGAATCTCAGGTTTCGTCAGATCGAACCTGCCGTCCCATGTATAGCTTCTGTTCGACAAGTGCATGCCCATGTTCGGAGCCTGCGCGCTTGTCTTGCGATACCCATCGGCACAGGCTTGGTCCAGGTTCTTGTACCGAAGGAGAGCGTCGGACACCGTGTCTAGCTGTGAGACGAGCTTGCCTAATTCTTGCCTCGTCATTTCGAGCTCTTTTGGGATCGGCGCTCCCGACGCATAAAGCTTTTTCAGTCCGAGATATGAACAGGGCAGATTGGCGCTTTGACAGCGCACCTGCTTGCCGCGAGGTCCTTCGACCATCGCGGGTACGACGTTCCCGTCTACGGTCTCGAACATATACCGGGTCTGATGCATCATGCTCATCATGTCAGCTGTCTTTTGGGGGAGTAACGGCGGAGGCAGGGAATCGAACGCGGGTTCACACCCCGAAACGTCGCTTCCGTTCGAGATTGCGATGGCGCATTTCCCCGATAGCGCCTGCCCAGATGCTATTCGCCATCCCTTGCCGGCTACGTCGATCCATGTGTCCACCCATTGGTATGATTGGCCTCCTGCATTCGCTTTCAGTTGGTTCCTTATTGTTGAGAAACCCGAGACGACCGCCACGTTCTCGTATAACTGTAGCTTGATCCTTTCGGTGACGGCCGAAGTTGAGAGGGCGTCGTTAGACCTTAGATGACTTAGTATTCCGGGTTCGTCGTACACCGTTCCATCGAGATCCTTGGCGTTGTACCCGTCCGCACTGAGGCGGCGCAATGCGGCTTCATCGCGCCTCACAATAGCTGCTCCCCACTCTTTCTCGAGCTTGCCGACGACTTGTTCCGTGGAGATGCGCTGTGCTGCAGACGTCCTGGCATTTATTTGCCCAAAGATGACGGATGCCAATACAAGAGCCAGCACGGAAATGACAATCAGAAATCTTTCGCGTCCTGACTTATGCATGTTGTTCCTTTCTGCTCGACGCGTTTTCAAGGAACCTCTGCACTTCGTTGTCGCCGATCTCGGCTTCCCGATACGGCACGGACGTCAGGTATGTGCCGATTTTCGGCCGCGCCAGTGCATCCCGGGAGAACTGGGGATTTCGGATGAAATAGTCGTCTTCCTGCGAAAAGAATTGAATCTCCGCCGGCCTTTCCGGGTCTCGATAGGCCGTTGTAATTTTCGCATCACGATGACAAAGCAGGGCTGTCGCCACAACGCGCGTGTTCGTGGAAACGTTGGGTTCCGAATCGTGCAGCGTGGCGAGCGAATACATAATCGCCTCGCCGGCTTTCATATAGACCGCCGACATGTTCTCGCGCAAAACCTGTTCATGTCTGAGATAACGGGGCGGTATGGTTACCGCGCGCAGGCCGGCGAAGAAACGGTGGCTCCCTTTGAGTACACGGAGCGCACCGTTAGTCCCATCCATGTTCTGCAGCGGACACCAGATATTGATCATTGTGAATCTTTCCTCGTCCACTGCCGTCAAGTCCTGATGAGGCCGGAGTCCGCTCCCCGCGTCCGGCAATTTCACCAGGAAGCCGCCGCCGAAAACCTTGTAGTCCTTGAAATGAAGGTCAATCGCGCGCTGAAATTCGGGAACAACAGCGTCTTTTACTCGCCGCCGGTAGTCCTCATCATTCACGAACGTGGAAGCAAAGTACCCGCTTGCATAGCTGGGGATGGTGTGCGCTCGAACGTCCCGCGGGTGCAAATCCTGATACTTCTCCGTCAGATGGCCGATTTCCTGTTCATTCAGGAACGGAACACGGATGTATCCGTTCTCTTCGAATTCGGACTCCAGACTCTCGTTCTTGAATATCGAGTTCTTGTTCATATTGATGTTTGCAATTTCTCGGCTCGAGCGTCGTCGTTGATTTAAAGATCTCCCGACCGCGTCCCGAGTACGTTGAGGTGGTAGAGATTCTGGAGGAAGTAGCGGCTGTTTCCGGTGCCCGGATCGTACCAGGGTTTGAAACACTTCATTTCGTAGAACTCGACGGGGAAGATGTATTTCTTCCAGTCTTCGATCTTCGCAATCCCAGTCAGTTCTTGGAAATCATTGGAGATCGTCAGATTCTCGAACTTGCTTAATTCGAGATCAATGGTCTTCAGGGTGGCGAGAATGTACCCAAGGCAACGGACACTCCGCAAGACGTCGTACAGATCTGCAATCCGGTAATGATACGCCGCGTTGATCTTTTCAATTTCGCGGCGAATCGGCTCGGCGTGTTGGGACAGGATCGGTTCTTTAGCGAATAAGTCCTTGACGTAGAGAATACCTCCGGGCTTCAGGACCTGAAAGCAAGCCTTGAGAAGAGCCGGCTTGTCATGAGAGTGACCAAAGGATTCCAGGAAATATACAGCATCGAAATGATCGCGAGGGTAAATCTCGGCAACCGTGTGATAGTCCGCGCGCCGGACTCGAATGCGATTCTCCATACCAGCATCCTTGATCCGACGGGCCGCCTCCTCCGCCTGTCGTTGCGAAATTGTGATGGCATCGACCTCGACACCCCGATGCTGGGCGAAATGGAGCGCAGGACCGGCCACTCCGCAGCCGGCATCCAGAACGCGCATCCCGGGAGCAAGTCCGATGCTCTCGGCTTGGTAATTTAGCAGTTCAGCCACATCTTTGGTTCGGAAGGCCTGAATGACGTTGCCATAGACCTTGAGAAAGGCATCATGTTGCTCATCGTAGAACCGGCCGACCGCGCGCGCTTCGTCCGAGCCCTTGCTTGCTCCGTTATCGTTCGGGGCCGGACGCTGCGGAGAGCCTTTCGGTTTCACGTTGCCATTTGTGCTCTTCCTGCCAAAGAGCATGTGCATCTTCTTAAATAGAAACTGCCCGATCCCGTGCTTGCTAACTGAGGTCCCCTGCGAGTCGGATAACACTAAAGGTCGTGCGTCCACTGAAGAGGAGCTTTCAGCCGGCTTCGTGATGGGAACTTGTTTGGCGGAATTTTCAAACATGTCTTTCAGGCTCCGCGCGAGCCTTTCGTTGCACCGGTTCTGGGGGTTGCTCTTGATGAGGCCCGTCATCGCTTCCGCCGAAATTGGCTCGAGCATGTAAGCCTGACGTTCAATTGGCGTCACGTCCGGATGGTTTCCCTTTTCAAACAGTTTCGAAAGCGCATCATTGCCATAGCGCGTAAAGAACTCACGTTCGACCGAATATGTTTCGATCTGCGGGGGATTTGTGCCTGGCAGAAGATATGTGTGCTGAAGACCCGCTTCCGCTCGTGTAACTCCGATTCCCGCGGCAATCCGTGGTTTCGATGTCACGTTCGGGGGTGAGCCGTGGATTGTTGCGTTGTCGAAAATAAATGCCTGTCCGGCCCGCAACGGATGCACATCGAGATACGGGAAAATCGACCAGAGGTGATCACTCAGCAGACTCTTACATTGGGGCGATGGCGAGGAGCGCAGCTGGCCCGGAAAGAAAAGGTGGCTTCCATGGATTGCGCCCAGTGCTCCATTGTCGAAGTCGACATCAACTAAAGGAACCCAGACGGTTGCCGAGCGGAAGCGCGTCTCATCGACGAATGTCCAATCCTGATGTGGAGGCACGATCCCCTGTGGATGCGCTTCCTTGACGACAAAGCTCGCTGTGACTACTTGGCAGGCGTACATTGCAGGCCGGAGAGCACCACCTACTACTTCGATCAGTTCGTGCATGACACGGCGGACGTACTCCGAATTGGGATGATCCATACTGTAGTGAAACGGAGGTGTTCTTGCGTCCCCACGATCTTGGGAATGATAAAACTCAAGCAGACGCTCAACCTCGGCGGTTCCGAGCAAAGGGAGGATCACGAACCCTTCACGGTCGAACTCTGCCTGAAGTTCGGGATCCAAGAACAGTGGCAGGTGAGGTTTCGACGTGGTTAATGCCGGGGACGTTTTACCCTTCTCCGGGTTGCGCACGATAGTTTGCACGGTCCTTTTCCTCTTGGTTTCTGAATTTTGGTGGCGGTTATTAATTAAGAGACGACGCGCTGGTTCCTTCGGGGTGCTTCCAGCGGCGGGTGAGGCGCGCCAAGCCCCCTTCCTTGCGTCTGGCGTGCACTATTTTGAAATCCGCGGCGCCATCCCATCTCTTGCGGACGCTTGTGTCCCTCGATGACATCAAATCGGCATGAATGCTGTAGCGGCCCGAGAGTAACGGCAACTCTTCCGCAACAAAGCAGACCCCGAATTCGCTTTTGCCAACGGGCTCCAAGGCTGCCCCATCCATAGAAGCTGGTACCGAATAGCACTCGACGCCATCGTTACGGACAATCGCCAAACGCACGTCGGCGTCAGCCGGCGAGATGGCACGGTCGAGCTGAACTCTCACGTACACTTTGAGCGTGCCTCCGGTCTCCATTGTTGCGCCTCGACAGTCACCTCCAAGAGACACATCGAGGACGCGGGACGCCCCGAGAAGCCTCGACGAGCCCGCCCCTGTTCCGTAGGTCTCCCGAAGTCCCACTCCGTTTCTGGCGTCTAGCGACCGCGAATAATCCTGATAGCAATCGATAACTGTCTCGGTGGTGCCGAGCATTTGCGGCTTACCTTTGTGTAACCACAGACACTGATCGCAAAGACGGTGGACGAATGGCAAGATATGTGAACAGAAGATCAGAGTCTTTCCCCGCTTGCGGAAGGCCAACATGCGGTCCATGGATTTCTTTCGGAAGTGCTGGTCGCCGACGGCCAAGGCTTCGTCGACCACAAGAATATCGGGATTAACAGACGTCGCCACGGAGAAGCCCAGTCGGGCATACATTCCACTCGAGTACGTTTTCACGGGGCGATCGATGAAACCTTCCAACTCGGAAAAAGCAATAATCTCCGGCAACCGCTGCTCGGACTCACGCGGAGACAACCCCATTGCTGCGCAACTAAGTCGAATGTTTTCCCTTCCTGAGAGGTCGGGATGAAATCCGGAGCCAAGCTCCAGAATCGCCGACAGCTGACCACGTCGAGTCACAACGCCGGTCGTTGACGAAATCGTTCCAGCGAGCAGTTTCAACAACGTGCTCTTGCCGGCGCCGTTGGACCCGATCACGCCAAGCGAGGCGCCACGCGCCAGTTCAAAATTGACGCCTTGCAAAGCCCAGAAAGACTCTCCGTATGGTTTCCTGAAGAGCCACTCTTTCAGACTGTCGGCCGGCGCGGAATAAAACCTGTAGACCTTACCGAGGTTTGCCACCCGTATACTTGGAAGGGTTATTCCCAACGGTGTTTTATCCTGTAGATGCCTTTGTCCCGATCGTCTTGTTGAGTTACCGTGAATGGCGCCACGCTTGTCCAATAGTCATAGCAATGCACCAGGTTCTTATGAACGAGACAGATCATCAGATCGTAGACCCCTGAGAGAAGCGGTAGTTCATCTATAACCAACACGATCCCATACTGGCCGTTGCCCAAAGGCCGCATGTCTACACCGTCGACGTCGTTATTGACCGAATGACAGACGACGTTGTCCGTGCGGCGAATTTCAATGCTGAGCGCCGCGCCATCCTTCCACGCTTCGCGTGTCAATTGGGCGGTTACGAAGATCTCAAGCCGATCTCCGGTCCGAATCGTCCCTTTGCAGCACTCGCCCCCGAGCCTTACTTCGCTCAGAAACGTGTCGCCTCCAAACCGAATGTCTCGCGGCGATGCTGCTTCTGTGGCGCGGCCGGCGATCGACGACTCCCGCATTCGGTAAGATTCGACAACATGGGACGTTTCGCCGGACATTTCAATCCTTCCGTTATTCAACCAAATCGTCTGATCGCAAACGGCCTCGACCTCGGAAAGACTGTGAGAGCAGAAGACGAGGGACTTGCCTTGATCGCGCAAGCACAGCATTCGATCGAGGGCTTTATTCCGAAAGTGCTCGTCACCTACGGAAAGCACCTCGTCTACGATCAGGATTTCTGGATCGGTACATGTTGCCAACGAGAATCCTAGCCTTGCAGACATTCCGGTCGAGTAGGTCTTCAAGGGACGTTCGATGAAATCGTCCAATTCAGAGAAGGCGATAATCTCATTCAGTTGACGTGCTGTCTCCGCCGGCGAGAGTCCTAGTGTCGCGCAGCCAAGCTGGATGTTCTCCCGCCCGGACAGCTCCGGATCGAATCCACTTCCCAATTCAAGGAGGGCAGACACGCATCCGGCCCGTTCTACACTGCCCGTGCTGGGCGAAATCGTACCTGCTAACAGTTTCAATAACGTGCTCTTGCCGGCGCCGTTATCGCCGACGATGCCCAGGGATGCACCACTCTTCAGTGAGAAGTTGACGTCTTTCAGAGCCCAGAAAGGCTCACTCTGTGGCCGCCGCCGCAGCCATTCCTTAAGACTCTCGATCGGGCGCGCATAGAATGGATAAGCTTTCCCCAGGTTCCTCGCCTCCAGACTAACCGTCATAGGAAGTCTTTGGCTCTTTCGACAGTCCGGTTAAAAAACCACAGCCCCAGGAGTGATAGCCCACCGGCCCACAGCACCAATGCGGGAAGATGGCTTAGAGGACTCGTCTCCTCCATGATCACGGCACGATACGCGCTGACAAAGTGATAAAGGGGGTTGATGGTTGCCAGCCAATTTAAACCGGGCGGAACGAGTTGCGAGGGATAGAAGATCGGAGTTAAAAACATCCATGCCGTCAAAAGAAGGCCCAGCACCTGCCCTAAATCCCTGATAAAGACGTTCAATACGCTCAACAGCCAGACCAATCCTGTGGTAAACAAGGCCCGCAAGAGTATCAGCAGCGGAAGAAATAAAACCCAAGCTGTTATACGTGTGCCGGACAACACCGCAAATACGGCAAGAAGAACCAGAGCTATCGATTCAGTAACCGTAGTGCCAACCACAGGAACAGCGGGCAACACTTGTGCCGGAAACACTACCTTTTCGATCAAACTCCGGTTATCCCGAAGACATGTACTCGCCCGGTAAGTACTTTCCGCAACTGCTAAGTAAGGAACTAGTCCGCAAAGAAGGTAGATAGCCGAGACAAATATATTGTCGCCAGGGCGGAACCTGACTTTGAGAACAATCGAAAATGCAAAGGTGTACAGCAGCAGTAGAGCCAGAGGTTGCCCGACCGCCCAGCCAATTCCAAGCGTCGTGGCTGAATAGCGTGTTTTGAAGTCGCGGCGCACAAGCGCAAGCAGCGGGTAGAGAAAGCGGTGTGAGGCGATTAGCGTACCGCGCTGCGGCTCGAACCATCGTCCGTTCGAAGAGCTTTGAACCACCGGCGTTTGTTCGACTGTTTCCTTCATTGGCCGAGCTCGATTTCCGTCTGTATCCTCTTGAGCTCGTCGAGCTCTAGCGATTGCCAAGGGCTGAACTGAAAATGCACCGATTCAAGGTATCTCACACCGTGCGGGTAAGGGTTCCGTACCGAAGCCATGAACTTCACGCTGCACAGGAATTCCTCGCTAATTTCCAGAATGTCAAACTTGGTTGGCTCTCCCTTATTCCACTGGAAAATACAGGGCTTGGCGGTCTCATGACGACTAAGGGCCGCCAAGGCCACTCGGGGCTGATGGGAACAGTTTTCATCAGATCCGTGCAAGAGGCTCCCATCATAGAAGACAGCATCCCCTGCGGCCATTGGAAGGCTCGTTGCAAATTCCCTGTCTAGCTGGACGCGCAGATGATCGAAGGGAGTCGGATTCATCGTCAAGGCGAAGGGAACATTTCGAAGTCTGTGGCTACCGGGAATCACTTTCAAACATCCATTGTCCTGATCCACATCGATCAGCGGACACCAGACGTGGACAGATCGGTGCTTTCGGTTGTCAGAAAACCATGGGTCGATATGTATTGGTAGGCTCCCCTTGCTCGAGTTCGGTCTTTTTGTCACAAAACTGCAAAACGATATCCGATATTGCGGGAGAAACTCTTTAAGCCTTCCCTGGATCAAGCTTCGGATTCCCTCCGAGACTTGTCTCCGGTAGTTCGTATTGCCGGATATCGACTGGTACAAGTCCATTGGAATCGCGGGGGTCAGTGTGTCATGCAGGTCCTGTGCAGCGGTGATTTCGCGTTTTTCAAGGAACGGGCGAACGACATAGCCCTTGCGCGTGAACTCCTTTTCCGCCTCGGAGTCGAGGAAAACAGGGAGCTCGACGATAGCTCTCTGGGCTGTCTCCTGATGTGCACTACTGAGATCATGCTCCGACCTCGCCGTGACACGTGGGGTATTCCACTGCTTCGTCCGGATCGCCGCGCGCAAGTTTGAAACAAAGGTGAACATGCTATTGAATCGAACGTTCATCTAAAATCAGCCGCTCTTTCGAATGATCGGATTGATCCCGGTCGACCCGAAGTGGAGACCGGCGGATTTTCCAACTGCTGCTGCGGACATCGGACCCCCGAGTCGAACGCCCAGGTTGGAGCCGGCCGCCGAAAGACCTCCATCGACAACGAGGGAAATCCCGGTCACGAAATGCGCCTCATCGCCTGCTAAATACAGAGCGGCGTGGGCGACATCTTCGGGTTGGCCCGGCTCCGGCCACGGCTGAAGCGAGAGATCTGGCTCGGCGCCTGCGGGAAGGCCTTTCTGCATGAGTGGCGTCCAGATGCTTCCTGGACAAATGCAGTTTACGCGGATTTGGTGTTGCGCGAGTTCCACGGCGGCTCCTCGTGTCATGTTGATGACCGCGGCCTTCGCGCTCGAATACGCGAGGGGAGCGTCTCCGCCGGAAAAACCGGCAACCGAGGCAGTGTTGATGATGGAGCCGCGCGCACCGCAGTCCAGCATGGCTCGTGCCCCGTGCTTGATGCCGAGAAACACGCCCTTCACTAGAACAGCGAAAGTGAAGTCCCAATCCTCCACCTCCGTGCGGATGACGGAGCCGAAGGCGCCGCCGATTCCGGCATTGTTAAAGACGCAGTCCAGACGGCCAAAACTATCGACCGCGGTTCGAATCATCTTGACGACGTCGGCCTCGACCGAGACATCCGACTTCGTGAAGCGGATGCGATCACTGTGTCCTGCCTTGGCGGCCAACCCCAAGGTCCCCGCACCGGCGCTCTCATTCAGATCGCCGACCACTACACACGCGCCCTCGTCCAGAAACCTCAAGACGGTCGCTCGCCCGATACCGCTCGAGCCGCCGGTGATTACTGCAACCTTGCCCTGTAGTCTGCGGCTCACTCGATCCGCCGTTCCGCCCAGTGCTTCACGCATACACTTTCGTCCGGTAAAACTCTTCTGCTTTGGCCGCCATCCACGGATTCCAAGAATTCCCGGATGACTCGAGCAGACGCTCCATCTCCTCCCACTCGATCGCCTCGGCCTGATATGGAACCTCTTCACAAGGGTAGTTCTCGATGATCGTCGCCCGTTGGTACATCTCCAGCGTCCGCGGATGGTTGTATTCGAGATAGAAATCGGGGCCCACTTCGTACTTCAACATCACTGGCCGCGTGCTATTCGGTTTGAGATAGTAAAAAAGCAACGGCGCGTCCTCGGGGCAGAGCGCAAAGCTCAAGGCCACTCGTTCTTTGTTCGTGTAGTTGGACAAGGAGCCGTGAATCGTATTGTTACTGAACACCACAGCCTCTCCTGCCTTCATGTTGAGAAGGTTCAGATACGGAATGAGTTTCAGCCGATACCTTTCAACGGGAGTTTCCCGAATCTGGTAAGGGAAGGCCCGGATGTAATCAAAGTAAGAGTGACTCCCATTGATGAATCCAAGGGCGGAATTCTCCTGGTTCACGTCGCAGAGTGGTATCCAGCACATTAGCGACTCGTGTTTCTTCTCGTTGCAATGGGTCCAATCCTGGTGCGCCCATATCACGCATCCATTCGGCTCCTTTACCAGGTACGTGGCCATGTACGGCTTTCTTCGAACCAGGTACTGTTCGAGATGTGGGAACGCTCGCGAAATCAAATACTCCCGTGCCTTCCTCCGAACCTCGACCGCCGAGTTGTAGAGAGACACCTTGTACCCTGCGCGCATCTCATCCGACAAACCAAGCTCTAAGTAGTTGTCCGTTAGCTCGCGGACTATGTCCTGTCCGAATGCCTGGAACTTGACATATCCGCGTTCATTGAACTCCTGCTGGAGCCTCGCATCATGGAAGATCGGCATCACCGTGGTTTCACCCCCGTCGGACTGATTGTCTATGCGATATCCCGAGCTCGGATGTCTCATGCTATGAGGACACATGCATCAGGGATCGGAGCAAGGACCTCCGTCTCTGCAACTGGAGGCTCTGAAGGTTGTTCTTGGCTGCCGAGCGGCGAATAAGCACCGTGTGTTGGATCCACCGGACCCACTTTTCTTCATCGGTGCCCGACCCCCAGTCGAGGGGAGACAACATGTAGCTTTGCTCGCCGCAAGTCCGGTCGGAAGCCCTGACGATCGCGCCAGGCGTTGGATCAGGCTCGCCGAGCCGCTCCTCGCCGGTGCAGCTTTTGGCCTTGGCGAAATATTGCACCCAGTCGAAATCCGTCTTGAAGGCCTTGCCTACATTCCTGTCGTACGCGGGGAGTATAACTACGGCCTGCTGGTAATCCACGGCGGACCCGAGATTCCGCACGGACGGAAAGCGGGAGACCAGATAACTCTTGAGCTCAGCGTAGAATCGCGCGTGCCGAAAACAAGCTTGAAGGGAAATCCAGTGCGACGGATGCAACGAATATCCGTAACCTGGCAACTCTTCGACCTCCATGCGATCGAGCTTATCCTCGCACTCCAGGAAACGGACGCAGTGTTTTTCAACCGCTTCATACCAATCGCGTGCCGGCGCCGTTTTCGCCACGAAACCGTCAATTACTGCTTCGTAGAAATCCAAATAGGGCACACCGTGAGTGAGGCGCAGGTACTTGGCGATGAGCTGGGTCAGACTTCCGCAGTGGAACGATCTCACAAAGCACTTGAAGGCGACCATCTTCACCCAGTCCTCGCGTGTGTAGGTCTTGGATTTCACGATGAGTTTGCTTTTCGGCAAACGCATGTACTCCGTGTCGTCTCTTTTCCAGGGTCGCTCCCCGTCCGCCGGGATGAATCGATTGATCGTTTCGACTTCCCACTTCTCGATGAAGCTCTTCTCCGCTGCGGGGGCGTTCGGCAGCAGGTTGTAGTAGAACACTTGGTAATCTTCGTGAAGCCCTCTCTCCATCAGATCCGCGAAGGTCGTTTTCCAGAGTTTGTAGTTATCCCCTGGGATGCCCAAGATAAGTTGAACATTTATTGGAATTCCGCTTTTCATGAGTGCCTTAGCGACCTCGACCTGTTTGGGGGCGGAGATGTTTGCTCGATCTGTGGCCGCCAAAACTTCGTCGCTCGTATGCTGGATCGCGAGTGTATGGGTGGGACTGATTCCGGTTTCCGCGAATTTCCTCGCGATCTCGATCACTCTTTCGGGATTGTTCTTCGCGGCGCTGAAGTAGAAGTACTTGGGGTAGTCGTATTGTCTCTTTGTTTCGTTGATCCACTCGGCGATCTCAACATCACGGGACAGGATGCCGAAGTTGGCGTCGGCCAGCATCACGAACGCAACTTGCATCCTTCCCAACCATTTCACCTCAGCCTGCACACGCTCCGCATCGAATCTCCTCACTTTGGACATCGTGCTCGATCCCCAGTCGCAAAAGCTGCAGCTGTATGGGCAGCCTCGGTTCGTCTCGAGTGTGGCGTCGAAAGAGCCGGGGCCGAATTGCGCGAGTAGCTTCTCATAGTAGGAGCTTTGGTCGATGTATGGGCTGTGATCGAACACTGTCGGAACTTCTGCATTGCCCGTCCAGATGTGAGCGTTCTCACCCGGCAGATATAAACCACCGATGTCACGGAAATCCCGATTACCTTCGATCAGCTTGAGGAGAATCTTGCTTAGGGTGATCTCACCGTCCTTGACGGCTATGACGTCGATGTATGGGTACTTCCGGAAAAATTCCCGGTCCTTGTAGTCCGGTTCTGGGCCTCCGGCGATCACCAAGCACTCCGGGTTGCGAGACTTTACTGCTTTGGCAATCCCACACTGTACCTCCCAATTCCACGTATAGCAGCTCAATCCAAGAACATCGATAGTGGTGTCCCCGTAAGGCTCGAGGAGCCGCGGGATATCACCGTTCATGTAGATGGGATCCAGCCAGGAGCAGAGATCACCCCCGTTAAAATTGCGTTCCCAATACGACTTCAGCACCGCATACATGTAGGGAAAAAACGGCCGTGGTTCACCAAGAGAGTTCGGCTCACTAATTAGAATTCGTTTTTGGCGCAGGTTATTCATAAAGACTTAGTCCCGGAATCGATGCCGAGGTTTCCGGAGGAACGACAACGGTTTCTTCGCGCTCTGGCCCTTGAATTCTTCGTAATCGGGAACCTCTCTGGGAAACCTTCCGACGCCTCGTTGTTCGTAGGGGAGCGTTTGCGGGAACAGGTTGACACCAGCGACCTGAACAGGAGGGTGGTTCAGGACGCCTCGAGGTCTTTTGTAAACACCCGACTGCGCTTCCCGGAATACTCGCTCGATGAGATCAATGTAGGACTGCACCATCGCCCGAACCCCGAATTTCGGATTCGACACGGCCTCGTAGGCCTTCATCGCCATCTCGCGTCTCAGCGCGGGATTCGAATGAAGAAGTTTCAAGCGTTCCGCGAAAAGTTCTATTGCGCCGATCGGAACGACGAGGCCGCCGCGTCCATCCTGGATCAGCTCGGGAATGGCGCTCTCCAGGTCCGTCACAAGCGGAACACACCCTCGACCCATTGCCTCCAGTAGCGCGTTGGGCATTCCTTCGAATTCGGACGTCATGATGAAAACATCGTGCTGTTCGACCAGGTTTAGAACTCTGTCATGGTCGACTACGCCGAGAAACCGCATCAGTCCTTGCTCTACCAAATCCTGAGAGGCGGCCTTCAGGTTCTCTTCGTCCGGTCCGCCGCCCGCAACTGTCAGTACGACCGGCACGCCAAGCGCGACGGCTGCGCGCATGATCCTGGGAAGATCGAGCACTCGCTTCTGTTGTTGTCTGATCGTACCCGGATAAATGAGCCTCAGCGGTTGTCCCGGGCGGTCGACAAAAGCGCGGGGCTGTTCGGGAATGTCGACTCCGATCGGAATTACGACCGTTCGTGACTCGAGGCTCGGATCCAAAGAAATGGTCTTGCAGGCGATCGTCTCGCTCGTCGTGGCGATCGCGTTCCAATATCTGCCGAGCCGCTTCACATGATCGTAATGAAGCGGATCGTCACTGTGCACGATTCCGATGATCCCGACCTTTTCCGACAAAAGAGGCGAGACGCAGGAGTGACGCCAATCGTAGTTGGGAATATAGATAGATGGAGCGCATTTCTCCAAATACCGGATCATGGCGCCCCAGTGCGCCCCCCAACTTCGCCACCTTTCCACAGGCAACAGACGATATGGGACGTCCTCGGCCCGCTCCATTCGGGCGTGGTCGACAGTGACCAGGCGAGAATCCTCCTCGGTCAGAAGAATATGGGCCGGGATGCCTTTGGAAAGCAGCCCACGTACCAGGTTCACGGAAAAAACGTTCACGCCGTTGAGAGTCCACTGCGGGGTTGCGACTACGACTGTAATGTTGTCTCTCGCCGGTCGAGGCGTTTTTGCCCCGAACTGTCGGAGTAATCGGATCATTTCAGGTCTTCAGTAGATTCGTGCCTCAAGGTCGGTTGCAGAGGTGTCATCGAAATCCAATTAGGCGGAAGCGCGGCTGACCGCAGCAGTCACCGGCGCTTGGAGGCGAAGCTGCCGGAAGTTCCTTTTTGAGGCCGAATTGCGAAGCAATACCGTGTGTGTGATCCACTGAATCCAGCGGTCCTGTGTATCGCCCGAGCCCCAATCCAGAGTCTGTATCAGGAAACCTTTTTCGCCGCAGGTCACGTCCCTGACTTCCACGGCCGCACCGGGAACGGCATCGGGTTCCGGCAACAACGATTCAGTCCCCGTGCGCCCGGCGGCATCCTTGAAGTATCGAACCCAATCGCAATCAGTCCCGAACTTTTTGCCGACGCGCCTGTCGTATGTCGGCAGAATCATCATTTGCATCTGAAAATCGACCGCGCTTTCTAGGTGCATTGCGGCGGGGAACCGCTTGCACAGAAACGTTTTCAGATCGTCATGTAGCCTTTCAATGTTGAAACAAAACTGAACATACAACCAACGAGCGGGGTCCAGTGCATATGGATACCTCGGCAGTTCCCGGATTTCCATCCGGTCAAGCACATGGTCGTCATTCAAGATTCGCGAATAACACTGCGACACGGCCTCGTACCACTGCTTAAAGAAATCCGCTTGCGCGAAAAACTCTTCTATCACTCGATCGTAGAACTCCCGGTAGGACACGTCGTGTGTCAAGCGCAAGTAGACAGCAATAAGCCGAGTCAAGCTACCGTTGTGAAGCGCCTTCACAAAAGCCGCATAGGCAAACATCTTCACCCAGTCTTCGCGTGAAAAAGTTTTCGACTTCACGATCAGCTTGCTCTTGTTCATTCTCACGAGGTCAAGGTCTCCAGGTTTCCACGGTCGATGAGTCCCGGTCAGAATAATCCGATCGATCGTTTCGATTTCCCAGCGCTCGATGAAGGCGGGATCGCCTGCCGGAGCATTTGGCAAAACGCTGTAGAAATAGATGTCGTAATCATCGTGTATGCCCCATTCCATCAGATCCGTCAGGCACGACTTCCACAAGTCATACGTGTCGCCCGGAATGCCACAGATGAGCTGCACCGTAACGGGCACATGGCTTTCCATCAGCGTCCTGGCAGCCTTCACAAGCTTTTCGGCCGGGATGTTGTCACGATCAGTCGCGCGTAAAACTTCCTTCCGTGTGTGCTGGATTGCCAGCATGTGAGTTGGAGACACTCCTGTTTCCACAAACTTACTAGCGATGGCAACAACCCGATCGGGATCGTTTTTCGCCGCGGAGTAATAGAGCATTTTGGGATGGCCATATTTCCGGATGGTCTCGTTAATAAGCTCGGCAATCTCAAGATCTCTCGGCAGAATACCGAAATTGGCGTCCGCCAACATGATGTAGCTGACTTGCATTCGCCCTAGCCAGTCGATCTCGGCTGTGATCTTCTGCATATCGAATCGCCGCACTTTCGACATGGTGCTGGACCCCCAATCGCAGAAGCTGCAGGAGTATGGACAACCTCGATTGGTTTCCCATGTGACCCAGAACGGGGCCGGTCCATAGCGTCGAACAAATCTTTCGTAATACGCCGCTTGATCCAAATAGGGACTGTAATCGAAGACGCTGGGTACTTCTGCAGGCCCTGTGTAAACGGGTCTGCCGTCCTTCGCATCGCGCAGATACAGGCCGCGTACGTCGTGAAAGCTCCTGTCGCCCCGAACGAGTTTTGAAAGGATCTTACTGAAAGTGATTTCCCCGTCTTTGACGGCCACGGCGTCAATGAATGGATATTTGCGGAAAAAGTCTGGGTCCTTGTAGTCCGGTTCCGGCCCGCCCGCGACTATCACGCAATCGGTGTTATTCCGCTTGATCCACTCGGCGATCCGGCACTGGAGTGTCCAGTTCCACGTATAGCAACTCAAACCCAGAACATCGATCCGAACGTCGCGATAAGGTTGAAGCAACAAGGAAGGGTCCGCGTTCTGAAAAATCGGATCCAACCATTCGAATTGGTCTTTGCCGTCGCCGTGACGCTCCCAGTACGACTTCAATACGGACCACATGTACGGGAAAAATGGAGCCAGATACTCAATAGATTGGGGTTCACTGATCAGAACGGTGGGATGAGAATGGGATTTCATATATCTCTCTAGAACTCGTGAGATTTTTATCGTTGATCCTCAGGGAAGAAGCAACGCACCTCCATTTCCTCAGCAGACTCGTGCCTCAAGGTCGGTTGCGGTCACGGGTCGGTAGGTATACGAGATCGTCTTCAAGGTTTCGTATCCAGGTGGGAGCTGTCCTTTGGCCAAAGCGTCAATCTCCTTGAGATAGAACTCGGGCGATGCTTTTACCAAAACGACAGAGTCGGGACCCGATCGGTGGTAGTAAACCAACCTCGAACCGTTTTCGTTGACTCTTCCTGTAACGACAATCCGTGGCTCAGTAGTCGTATTCGAGTAGGAGCCGTGGAAGACGCGATCCGAGTAAACGATTGCTTCACCAGGGCTCAACCGAATATCGAGCAGCCTTTCTTTGACCTCTCCCTGAGGCTGGATTCGCACGCTTGGCATGCTGCCGGAGCGGAAATTGTCGAACCATGCGTGGCTCCCCGGCAGGACAAACAATCCGCCGTTCTCCGGACCGACTTCACACAGCGCGCACCAGATAAAAGCGCTGTGATGCCGATCCTCCTCCACGATGCTCCAATCCTGGTGCAGGGGCAGGACCGAAGAGGCGCGAGGGACCTTGACCATGAACGTTCCGCCAAAGAGTTCGGCGTTCATGAAGGACACTTCCGCCGGATCGGCAAATACCTTACGAATTTCTGTATTAATGTATACGTTCTTTTCCAGGCTATTGGCGCGGCTGCTCTCGTACAAATCCTTCATCGGGTCGCTCGCCACGGTTTGCCGGTAAAGATTGAGGAGTGCGGTGACCTGACCAGCATCCAGAAACCGGATAACTGCATAGCCCTGGCGATCGAAGGTCTCTTGAATCGTCTTATCCTTAAATAGCATGCGTCAGCCTCATCGCTGCAGGCTCACGGCCACTCCATTACGCGTGGACCCGTGCTGAATGCAAAGTTCCTCGATGTACGCGGCCGAAACCGGCGCGAATTTATATTCGAGCTCTCCTTCAATTTTGCAGTAATCCGGAACCTTTCCGTCTCGATACAAACCAAAGAGTGCCTGATTGCTATAGCGAACGAAGAATTCCTCTTCCGCTCTTAACTTCAGCAACCGGTCGGTTGTCCCCGGCTTCAGGAAGTAGTGATAGATGGTCGCATCAAGTGGTGTCACTCCGATGCCCAACGCGATACGTTGTTGCTGGGATGTGTTCGGAAGGGCCGCATGGATGCACTTGTTGTTGAAGGCGAGCGCATCTCCGGCTTTGACCTCAGGAAACGACAGGTACTGGAACAACATGGGCTCATGCCCTTGGGTTGTGGTCTTTATGGCGGGAGATGGGGAGCCGACGACATTGGAGAAGAAGTGAGGGCTGCCCTTGATGAGCCCTAGAGTTCCGCTCCGGACATCGAGATCCTTGAGGGTGATCCACACGGTTAGAGAGCAGTACTCGGACATTTTCTCGTTGTCCACGAAGGTCCAGTCCTGGTGCGGAAACGTGTATGACGATGGGTTCGGAACCTTCACCAGAAAACTGCCGAGGTGGTGCTTGCAGTTCTGGAAGTGCTCCGAGAGCCGCGGCAGAACAATCTTCCGAATCTCCTCCATCGTCTCCCTCTTGATCCTTATGTTGTCCTCGTCGTGAAGGCTCACATACATTCCATATATAGAGTTCTGCACGGCCCCGCCCGTCACACGCAGATAGTATTCAGTGAGCGCATCTATCTCTTCGCGGCCAAGGAGGGAAATCTTGACGTATCCCTTCTCCTCAAACTCCTTCTGAGCGGTCACATCTTTGAATATCTTGATCATGATTACCTCACCTTTATTGGATTAGGGACACGTCGCTTTCTTTGTCTCGAAGCTCTTCCACCATCAGAATCAGTTCTTCCTCTTTCGGCAGCGGTATGTAGGGCTTTTTGCCACTCGCTTCAAGGCCGGCGGGAGGTTGCCACAAGTTGCCTCCCGTCAGGTAATTCGCATCCACCTTGTACACGACGAGATGATTGGGATCTCTGTTTCGGTCGTAGTGCAGGGTGATCTCCTGCGCCTCACTGGGAACCAGAACGAGTTGAACCGCCGGCCGCCACTCTTCTGAATTGTTGTTGGGAGAGTAATGGAAAAGTTTGTGATCGAATGCTATTCCGTGTCCCGCCTTGAGCGGCTTCGGAGTCATGTAGCGTTTCAGCCTGTCGTTGTACTGAGTCAATGTGTCGGGGATCGACGAAGCCCTATACGAGCGCAAGAGCTTGTTGCTTCCGGGAAGCATGTAGAAGCAGCCGTTGTTCAGGTCGGTGTCTCGCAGCGGCACCCAAAGATTGAACCCAACGAAGCGATCCTCATCGACGAACGTGAAATCCTGATGCACTTGGATTTCTCCGTTCCCCTTCGGCTCCTTTGCCATGAAATTGCAGAGCAGGATCCGATAATTCATCATGAATTGATCGATCTTGTCGCGGAAGATTCTCTTGACGGTGTGGTCCACCTCTCGGCGTTTTTCCGTGTCCTTGTCGAAAACGGATATGTAGTAACGGAGGTGGCGAAAGTGCTCGTAGGTTTCGTGTCCATTCCGAACCGTCTCATCGAAGAGTTGGTTGAGTTCTTCGATCTCGCCAGAGGACAGGAACTCCCGGGTCACATAGCCGAACTGGTCGAAAAGAGCTTGCTCTTCCCGGTTCTTGAAGATTTCCCGCTTCGGCGGGCTTGCCGGTGATGGTTGCATGACAAATTGCCTCCGATTCTCTATTCGTTTTCGAAGATGACGGCGAGCTCTCGCTGCAACAACCAGGCGTGCTCGCTATTTGTTCCCCCAACGCACGACCCGCCAGGGCAGCGATCGGTTCCAGGAGATCCCAAGCAGGTTCTTGATCTCTCTTGACCACTCGCCCAGGGCATTTCGGAAGAGGAGCAGGTGCATAAGGAGGAGCGGCAAAAAATGTGGATCATGCGAGATCAAATATCCGAGGAACAGCAGCGGAACCCACTCGATATAAAAATCGTCCAGGTACTTGTAGAGCATCTGCCGGGCGTCGGCCGGCAGCGGTTGCCGCCTGAGGTGCTTGATCCTGAAGACAGTCAACGCCAGGTAGATGACATAGGTGGGAATAAAAACCGGAATATTTAGGGACACGACAATCGCAAAGAATCCGAAGCCGGCGATCTCCAGTGGGACCAGGTCTCGCTTCAAGACCGTCGACGTACGCTTTGTTCCCCAGCACACCACAAGGGTCTTTGTAGCGGATCTCGCATCCCCGGCGAAATCCATCAACTGGTGCAAAACGATGTTTCGTACGCCGAGAAAAAACTGCCAAAGTCCGAGCGCGACGACAAACCATGTCAGAAGGTCGTATGTTCTTTCCGCCATGAGCGAGAAGGTCATGGCGGCGAGCACTGCCGGAATTGCGTGCGCATACAGGGCATCCGCGAACAACCCCAGCATTCCACGCTCCTTGAGTCGAAACGGTGGAAAGGCGTACAGAACGAAAAGGAGCAACTCGAAAGCGAGCAGGCTGCCATTCTGCCACCTGAAAGGCAAATACAACCAAGGCAGCAGGGCGATGACGACGAATGAAACCAGCAGCAGTGTTTTCCGGCTGAACGTCATGTGTGCCAGCGCATTCGCGCGCCCCGCAAGCCGATCCTTCTCGATGTCCGCGGCGTCGTTGATGAAATACGCAATTAGGGCGATCCCCACGATCGTGCAGAAAGAAGCAAGGATCCCAAGCAAACCTCGCGACACCGGAACTCCTGTCGCTCCGATGATGTAGTAAGGAAACGAAATCAGCAGAGGCGCTTTGTAATTCCACGGGTTCCTGAGCCTCAAGTCGCGGACGAGAAAATTGCGGAAGGCGACGAGTTTCATGTCGCGTGCCGGTCAACCCAATCCTCATAGTCGCGGGATACTTGAAGGAAGCGTTCTCGCACGAGCTGGTTCACGCTCTCCAGCCGTTCTGCGCTCTCGTACTTGAGGCAGAGATTCGGATTTCGTTCGAGGACCTCCTGATAGGCACGGTACTCGTAGGAGTCCGACGCGTACTGGCTGTCCTTTACGGCATCCTGGACCTGGCAGTCGAATCCTCTGATGAATTTGTAGTGATAGAGGACTCCAGTCAAATCTGCGACCGACGCATAATCGACGAAATGTTGATGCACAAGCTTCGCTTGCCCATCGCGAAACATGAGCGGGTGCTTGATCAAGTAGACGTTGTCCAGCCCGAATGCCTGCGACCGTACGCCTCCAACATAGCGCCGGATTTCACGGTTGGTGACGGTATTGTGACGCACGAACCGATCACCCCTGTAGCCATCCTCGCTGAAATAATCGAGCTTCTTCACGGCGGAAATGTCGTAAAAGGGATGACTCGTCTTGAGGCTCTCCCGGCAGGAACCGCTGTCGCGAATCGGTTTATCGGAAACCATGTCGAGCAGGTATGACACCATCGCCGTGTACGACTTCGAGTTTAGGTAAGCCAAGAGCGACGTCAGCCTGATCCGATCCGAATAGGGATAGTCGAAAAGCTCATCCACGTCGACGCATAGCACCCAATGATCCCTTCTCCCGAACCTGTTGAGCAGGAAACGGCGCATGAGGCGATTGTTGCCTCGAAACGGAAGATCCGTCGTATACACGCTGACCTGCGGATAGGCTGAGGCGAGCGAGACGGTCGAATCGGTAGAGTCGTTGTCGAGGAACACAATATGCCGAACGCCGAGCCCAAAGTAATGCTGAACGAATGAATCGATGAACCGCTCGCCGTTTCGGACCAGACACACCACGAGCAACTCGTCTTTTCGATACGGGACCCATCTGGGCCCGTGGAGATGCCTTGCTTGCAAGGGAAGGAGGACGCGCTCCAGCATCATCTCCCCGAACGGCATACGGCTGGCGAGATCGTGCGAAATCTTCACAACTGGCCCATCTGCTGCTGCATCGTCGCCGACGATGTTTCATATGCTGAAATCGCGTTTCCATCGGTCTTGTCGCTAAACTCGATCGACGCCAACATTTCCGTGATGTTCCGACTGATGCCAAACAATCGTTCTACTTTTCTGCGTCCGTTCTTGCGGATTTCATCCGTGAGGCCCGGGTCTGCGTGGATTTTCAGGATGGCTCGGGCGAGTGCTTCCGGGTCTTGCGGCTCAACCAGAAGCCCATCAATTCCATCTTCAATGATCTCTGGAATGCCTGAAATGCTGGTGGAAATCACTGGAATAGCCTTGGCCATCGCTTCCATCAAGCCGTTCGGTGTAGCGTCCCGGTCGCCGTTTGCAGCGATGACGCAGGGGAGAACGAACACGCTTGCCGACTCCAGCGACTCCAGGATCTCGCCGTGCGGCCGGGCCCCGAACATATAGATCGAGTCGGACAGCCCCAATTTGACGATCTGCGCCTGAAGCGCTTCCATCATCGGTCCCGACCCGTAGATCGAGCACTCGAAGGAAAATCCACTCGATTTTAAGAGTCGGCAGGCGTCGATCAGATACGAATGCCCCTTCTTCTCGACGAGTCTCCCCACCGAAGCGATGACGAACGGAGAAGTACGATAGTTGGGCGAGGGTCTTAGCCGGTTGACGGGAATTCCGTCGTAGATCACGGTAATTCTCTCGCGCGGCACGTGGAATGTCCGGTGGACGGACTCTTTGTTGTACTTTGAAATCGTAATCACCTGTTGCGCGGCGTTCAGCCAGGTGGGCATCTCTCTTTGGGGCTCGGCAAAGATGTCGTAGGCGCGGAGCTTGACACTGAACGGGATGCCAGCCGCCAGGTGCAACAGATACGCAAGCTTGACATTTTCCTCCGCGAAATCGCAGTGAACGTGTCCCACTCCCTCTCGCAGGATCCACGAAAGAACGGTCATAGACTCGAGAAATCCTCGGGCGCGTAAAACCTCATCGTCTTCCTGGCGACAAACGGTTTCGAACATCCTGCGCGTCAAACCTGGCTCCGCTTCGCCATTTTTAACCTCGAAAACGAGCTTGGCCTTATCGATCACCTCTCGATCGCTGTACCTTCCTGACGGCGAATGCCGGTAAACGTAGTCATGGCTCAAGTAAATAATCCTGCCGTCCAACTCCGGAATGTCGACGGAATCCAATTCGTCTTTGAGCCTGAGAGCCGACGCGACATACACGACGCATCCTCTCCTTTTGAGTTCCAGGATCTCGTGCTGGATGAACGTCTGCGAAAGGCAGGGAAAATGTTTCAGCAGATAGAGGATTCTCATGGAGCTTGTTTTAGTGGCTCTATCGACAGTAAGAGTGGTCAGTTTGTCACACCGACCGATGCGACGCAGGAACGGACAATCGATTGAAGAACGCCTATTTCAGGGTTGCCCATATTCAGGTTACGAAGAGAGTTCAAGGCCTGCTGGTAATAACGCCTGGCGTCTCGAAAGCACATCTCTTCCGCTCCGCATGCAGCGAGTTCGTTACGGATGTCGTTCAGCCTTTCTAGAGATATTGCCTGGAGATTCGATGACGTCTCGGCTACGAGTGCGCGGAACTTTTTAGAGCCGGACTTGAATCCGTAGATCAGCGGCAATGCCGCCTTCTGCATGCACACGTCGCCACCGACGGGCCGCCCGAGCTTCTTTGGTTCGCACCAGATCCCTCGGATGTCGTCGCAAATCTGATAGAGAACTCCGAGCGACTCCCCAAAGCGGGTCAGACACCTCCTGGTGTTGTCCGAGCACGAGGCGAGAACCGAAATCGTTTCCGCGATGCATAGGCACGGTGAGGCGGTCTTGCGGAAAATCATGTCGAAGTACTCCTCGATCTCGACGTCCTCATAGCACTTGTATTTCAGGTCGAGATGTTGTCCTTCGCACATCCGTATATGAGTGCGGTTGAAGATTTCGATCACATCGAGTAGAGCGGCGGGCTCCACGTCTTTCGTGCGGAGTTCCAGGAGAATCTGGTACACCAGGCCGATCAACGCGTCGCCGAGATTGATCGCCTGGTCCATTCCAAACAAGGAATTAATCGTCGGCCGGCCCCATCGAAACGAATCGCGGTCCTCGATGTCATCGTGCGCCAGGCTCGCGCAATGCATAACCTCGCTCGCCATCATGATCGATTTCGCAATGTCGGGCCGGATCGCCATCATCCGGCAAAAGAGCATGCACAGGATAGGGCGCAGGCGTTTCCCGCGCGGGAGGAACTCGGTCTGATCCAACGGCCTCAGTTCGTGATCGGCGAAACCGAAATGATAGCGGATCATTCCGTAGTGGCCGTCGGGCTTATCGAATCTGCCAAGGTATTGAACCAGTTCCTTGTCGAATTCGCGGATCTGAGTCTCGAAATGGCTGTGCAGAGACTCTAGAGTGAGCTCGGCGGCGGCGGTCAAATTCCGGGTGGAGATTGTCATTGAGGGATCTCCCTTGAAGGAACGCGTTTTTTCTTCAGTGGGCTTACGCCAAAAAAGGCGGAATCAGGAATTCTTTGAAGGCAGAGGAGGAACCATGGACGTGATCTTCCAGCTTATTGTTTTTCCGAGTTCGAAGCACACCGCGCCAATCGTCAGCGCTACAAAAAACAACGCCGAAGCGGCTAAACCGAGTTCACCGCGTCGCACCCGGTTGAAAAGCCTTAACCGGTCCAACGGCGACAAGGGACCCGGCGATCCGAGTGCACTGTTGGCGCGATTCACCTGCCCGTATATCCATTTCTTGCGCCAGTAATCCCAAACACTCTTGATTTCCAAATGGCGCACCCAGACATCGGGAGCAAAGCGAACGATGTCGCAGGAATGAGTATCGACCGCGCGACGCACAAACACGTTGTCCGCGCCACGTTTGATTTCCAGGAAAGAACCCAACTCGGCCAACAGTTCTTTACGAACCGCCATATTGTTCGTGTATCCGTAGTAGGGTTTCACCTGGCGCCCTGAAAAGACACGCGCCGCCATCTCAGATTCGTAAGCAGCCAGGAGCGCCACTGTCCGCGTATCAGCCGAAAATCGGCGGTCTCCCAGTACGATGCTCGTGCCGGGAACGCTCATGGCTCGCATGATCTGCTCAAGCCAATCCGTGCGCGGCACACAATCCGGATCTGTAAAGGCAACGATGCTTCCCGTTGATGCGGCGATCCCACGATTGCGGGCCGCATAGGATCCTTGTTTAGGCTCTTGCAGATAGCGGATGCCCGGATATCGTTGAACGATAGCGGCGGACCCGTCGGTGGCATTATTATCGACCATGATAATCTCATAGCGATCCGGCGGGTACGTTTGTGCGACAAGCGCACGGATGTTGCCTTCAATCGTCTGCTCGGCATTATAAAAAGGAACGACGACCGAAATATCCATCTCAACCTATCCTGAATTCGCCTTAGATTTTCGACTCATTAATTCGCGATAAAAACCCCATGCCCAGGCACCGTTGCCGGCAAAGAGTACCGGCAGCAGCGCACTAAATTTGAGTGTTTCCAGTACGCCGCGCCTCCGTAACACGGTCCATCCGATCCAGGGCACGACTGCGAGAGGAATACCGAAAACCAGAACGGGCGCAGCGTCCAAAAATCGCACGATACCCGGATTCATCTGGCAACGATACGCGTACGCCCCCCTTCCCAACTTGTACTGGTACCGGAACATCGTTCGGACGCCGGCTTTGTTGATGTGCTTGACCGTGACAGAAGGCAAGAAGAAGAGTTTCCTGCCCAGATTCACCTGTCCCCAGCCGAAGATGAAGTCGTCGCCTACTGAATTATCCGTGTAACGCATTAGTTCCAGCACGCGACGCCTGAAACCGGTCGTGCCCCCCATCAAGAATGGCGTCGGGATCGGTTTGCCGGGGTGACCCAGAAAGCGAAAGAACTCCAGGTAAAAGCCGACGGTGCCGCTGATACTCCATGGTGTACCGTTTTCAACAGAGCCGCCCACACCATCTGCGCCGTTGAAGATGCCTGCGACCATCTGATCGATCCATTTAGGATTCGGAACGCAATCGGTATCCAAAAACAAAATGATGTCGCCGCGGGCCGCATCGATTCCAAAGTTGCGCGCAATTCCGGTAGAACGCCGTCCGTCGAAATGGAGCAACTTCACTTCGGGGAACTCGGTGCTCACGATCTGTTCCGTGCCGTCATCCGAGCTATCCGCAATGATGACCTCGAATGGAAGCGTGGTGCGTTGGGCTGACAAGCCGGACAGACATTTCCGAATAGTTCGCGCGCTGTTATAGCTAGGGATGACGACTGACACGAGCGGCGCGTCTTCCGTTGCGGTTTTTGTTTCCACGCGGGTTGGTTCCGCATGAATTGGTTCCGCACGCGTTGGTTCCACAAGCGCACTCTCTCGCCAAGCCAGCTCAGCCACTGGGCTCATCAAATTCCTATTAAAGTTTTCCATCTCGTCTTGCTCTCCAGAATCCCGGCCTGCTCGATACACCACTCTGAAAACAGCGTCGGATTATGTTTGATATGCTCGAGAAATGAGTACCACTCGATCCATTGCACCGCCTCTACTTCATCCGGATGGGGCGCCGGTTCATGTTCAACGACGCCCACGAGAATGGGACAAATCTCGTTTTCCATGATGCCGTCTTTGGTGACGCAATAGCGGTAGGGCGCCACCTCTTCAAGAAAGGTCGGCTGAAGGTCCAACTCGTGTTTGAGCCGTCGTCGCGCTGCATCGACGTTAGATTCGTCGAGACCCGGATGACCACAACAAGTGTTGGACCAGATCAGCGGCCACGTCTTTTTCTTGCTGCTCCTTTGCTGGATCAGCAGTTGCTTGTCGCGGGAGCGGAAAATATAGGTCGAAAAAGCTCGATGCAGCGGGGTTGTTTCGCGGTGCACCTCGGACTTTGGGATCGTGCCCAGCACGCGATTCTGCTCATCGACTAAGACAACGATTTCCGAGCTCATTGAAGTATTTCGTTCCTTCGCTGGTTCAGCTGATACGCGTGAGGGTGATCTCGATGATCCTTCGCTGCGAGGTTGTTTTGTCCCACTGGACAAGGATGGGGCTCTGATAAGGTCCGCCGACCACGGTAGGTTGACCGGAAAGCCCGCTCTCAAACACGAGAAGACTGATTGAACGCTTCATCAGGAAGAACCGGCCGTTGGGGACAGTAATTGTTTGTGCCAAAACTTTTTTAGCGCGGGACTGATTCATACCAAAGGTGTCGAACACATCATTCAATATTTGGCGCATGTCGTACCTGGGAGAGTCGACCACGTTGGATGACATGGCCCAGTCGTCAACGAGCATGTAGCGTCTCTTATCAGCCATGAAGCGCAACGGGTCTTGCAGCACCCCGAAAAGGTCGTGCCGCATCAGGAGGGTTTCGTGCTCGTTTATTGTTAATCCCGCGTGCTGTTCATTGGTCGGAAGTCGGAGGTGTATCCGGCCCGTTGTTACACCATGATGGGTGATGAGCCTGTGAAGCTGCGGATAGAGACCGAGTCCGGGATCCTTGAGGTTCACCGAATCCACGGCGTCACTAGACACCGGAACTTCGAAGCGCTCGCGGGCTACAACCTCCTCGACGTTGAATGCAATGATGCTGCTGAAGCGACGCCGGGCGCGACCGCCATTCATCCCGTCGAGATCGATGAAGTAGATCTGGGGACGACGCGGACGGATCGTGTATCGTACGCAGTTGCTCATACCGGCCGCGATGAATGCCAGATGCGCGTCGCCATTCCGCGGTTCCACAGCCCGTTGGCCCTCGGAAAGGTCATGGCGCTGGTCCAACTCGTCGTGATGATAGCCGGCGTCCTTCGGAAATATTGTTTGGAAGATCTGCATGTACGGATAGATTCCCATCAAACCTTGCAACCGTGACACGAGACCCTGATCAAGATAACCGGCTGTGGTGTGGTATGAGCAGTAGAGTGCTTGAGGAAATCGCTGAAGGTCGCGCTCTATCGTCTTGGTTCGATCGTTGACATTAATCACGTCGAAACGGGCGGTAGGCGTGATCTCAAGACTCACTGTCAGCGGGGCTGGGAGCAAAGAAAAGTGTCCTATTGATATGGTGAGTTACGAAAACTAAGTCGGTGCGACCAACTCAGTTCCCTTTGACCAAGACGATGTAGTTATAGAGCGAGGCAACGAGAAATCCGGCGATGAATCCTGATACGAAACCGTAGAAAAACCCGATGATACTTCCCAGGAAAGAGATCCGGTAAGCCGGAAGATAATTGACGAGAAGCATCAAGTGCGGACCGACTAGGGAACCGCGCTTGAGAACCAGCCAGAGCGTGGCAAGAAGAAGACCCCAGCCGCCGACGACACCGAATGCAATTCCTATTGTGTGAGCGTTCAGCCGAACGATTTCTCGTACCGGCCGGTCGGTATTCGCATCCGACTCGCTGTTGTCCGTTGAGATGTTCACTAGCCACTATCATATTACGGATGCGAATATCTTACGGATGCGATTAACGGGCTATCCCTTTGATCCGCTGGGGGACGAGCGGCTGGGTTGTAGCCGCCACAGTCAATTCATCAAACGTTTTCGTCGCCACGTTTGTTTCTTCGTGGTACTCCTGGTCCACGTTTACCCCCCAGATGTCGTAATTGTGTCCCAGAATATTTTTAGCCGCCAACATTGCACTAAGCATGGAATGATCCTGGTTGTTATATTTGTGCATACCGTTGCGGCCGACAGGCTGAAGGTTGGAAAGCCCATCGAGAAATTCTCGTACCGTCTTTAGCGCGTCCGCATAGCCCGGATCGTAGACTGGATATGCCTTTGGCATGCGGACGACGGCGCCGTCTTCTATATCACTCATCTTTGCAAGACCAAGGGTCTCCAATTCTCTCTTCGCTAATTGGATGAGCTCTTGATCCGGCATGCTCCACAATCCATCTCCTTCAAAGCAGAAGTACTCCAGTCCAAGGCAGGTCTTGTTCGGATCGGGAACCATTTCGGGACTCCAGTTTTTGAAATTCTGGATACGCCCAAGCTTTACCTGCGGATCGTGAACATAGATCCAGTTATCGGGAAATACATTTCGTTGATTGACGACAAGGGCGACCGTCAAAAAGTCTCTGTATTTGAGACTGTTTGCGGCCCGCACGATATCAGGGGGCGCAGGTGGATCGAACCTCTGTATCAATTCTCGTATCGGCATGCTGCTGATAAAATGTGTTCCCTTCACTACGTTCGTACCACTCTGGCTGTGGGTGCGAACACCAGTGACTTTATGGCCGTCCCATAAGATGTTGACGGTATCCGTGTTGAGGAGTATTTCGCCGCCACTCTCTCTAACAATGTTCGCGACGCGCTCCCACATCATCCCTGGTCCTTTTCTCGGATAATGAAACGCACTAATCAGGGTCTTGATTACGGCACCGTTCTTGGTTTGCTTTCGCAGCAACGCCGACTTGACGGCTTCCCCCAACGAGAGTCCCTTTATGCGCTGAGCAGCCCATTCGGCTGAAATTTCATTGCAGGGGATTCCCCAAACCTTCTCCGTGTAGCTTTTGAAAAAGATGCTGTAGAGGCGATAACCAAATCGATTCGAGATCCACTGTTCAACGTTTAATTCGGGTTTCGTCGGCCAGAGCTGGGCCCTAATGTAGCTGAGAACGATCAGGATCGCATTCACGATTCCAAGATTGGCCAGCGCGTTTAGTGGCTTCAGTGGATAGAAAAAGAACTTCTTGCTGTAGTAAATCCGCGAAAGCCGCTCCCGCCGCAGCAGATCGCGTTGAAGCACTTCCTGCCACATGTCTTGGACAGCCTTGACCTTAGTGAAAAACCGATGTCCTCCAATGTCGAAGTGATAGTCGCGATACTTGACGGTACGCGAAATGCCACCGACTATGCTGTCCTTTTCAAGAACCACAGAAGGTACCCCGGCTTTGCTTAGCTCGAAAGCGGCGGTCAGCCCGGCCGGACCGGCGCCGATGACAACCACTCTTTTCTTTGAGTGAACCGTGGTTTCCGGCACTTATTGTGTTGTTAGGAATCGAAAACGATCTTGGAAGTGGTTGGCCGACAGGTGCGCCGGCCGAACATCAGTACATCTAACGGAACGGCTGTAAGGCGGACGGCAAAGGTGTGCCGTCTTCCGCGCCAAACCAGAGTTTGCCTGAGCCAGACTGACCATAAAGAACTAATTCGGTCGTGAATCCTATACCGCTTACAATTTGGGGAAACACGACCTCCAACCCGTTCGAAGCCTGAGCCGGATCCCATGTGGGGACGGAACTCCCCAGAAAATCGAGTCTTTCGTTGTATCTGCCACGCAATCCGGTCACGACCACGGGAGATGAAGCAGTCAGCGTCAACATCCCTCTGAAGTTTCGCGGAAGTGTCGGAAAGAAGTACCCGACGAAACGAGAAAGCTGACCGCCGGCTGGAATTGTCACCACCATCGGCGTTCCTATTGAAGAACCATTTAGATCAGCCAGGCTCAGGTTCAAAACGACCGGGTTCAGCCCGGGATTCGCGACGGCGAGGGCCGACTGAACCGAACCCGTTTCACCGAGCGAACCGGATGCCTCGGTATACATGCGAAATGCCGTACTGGCTTGTACCGCTGAAAAGCCCACCTCGGTGATCGCAATCCCCGCACTATTACTCAATCTTAAGATTGCAGCGACCGCCGGTGCGGGGCTGTTCGACGGCGTCACCCGGACGGACCCGGCTTGAATTGCGCCGCCGACGTTTCCGGTGGCAAGACGGATGGCCGAACGAGGGGCAATTGAATAGAAGGAACTAGTTCCCGTCACGCCATTGACGGAAATGCTTAGAGGCGTTGCCGCTGCAGTGGACGACCCTGAACTGAGGAACGCCACCTGGCCATTTAGAGTGGTGTCCGTCGGATTCGTCAGAATCACATGAGTGGTCCAACCCCCACCATCCACGAAGTGCGGCAACACGACCGTGCTCTCGTTGGACAGACGAAGAGGCACCACCGGAAGAGTTGTGAGAAGAAACTCATCACGCTCATTGGTCAAGACATTGACTGCGGCCACACCTACAGGAACGGATGATTGAAAAGTAAACGTGCCCTGCATCCTTGCTGGACCATTAAATGGAGGCTCATTCAGAAACGAGGCTTCGTGCCGATTTGCCGACAGCGTAAACGAGCCATGTCCGAAACTGACGCCGTCAGAACCCGTAAAATAGAACGAAATCACGGCATCCTGACTATTTGTATTGGCGAAAGCGATACCGGTATTAGCGACTCCGCTCACGTCGGCGTAGATTCGACCTGACTCTACTGGTGTGGATCCTGGGACGTTGGTCTCGCTGACAAGCACCCCATTGTTACGATACTCAAGGATCACGAGTCCCGAAGCACCAGCAGCGCCATCCGTTCGAAGGTGCGCATACCCGACCGGGAATCGGTCATTGGACACTGCAGCATCAAAAATTTGTCCGCCATCTCGCGGAATTGCGACATCGATCGACGTAGCCGTCGGCGGTACGAAAGTGGGCGGTACTGGGCTTGACGAGGTTGTGGAAGGCGCAGGTGCCGGGCCCGAACCCATCGTAATCGGCTGACTGGAGACAATAAAGTCGTCGTACCAGACTGTGCCGGGAGCGTGCGCGATGGTCGCATCTTTGTTGGTCATGTGAGGCTGGAGGCGGAACTCGCCCCAACCGGGATTTGCCATATCCCACGCCATCCGTTGATCCGAGTTGTCGACGACCAAAACGCCATCGACCCACTCCTGGATAATGGAGTTTGGATAGTTCGAAATATAGACCGTCTTATTGCTACCAGCTATTGGTGTGCCGCCTAACGTTACCGAGTTCGCGTCGGTAACGGCGGAGACTGCGTAATATCCATCACCGGTGATGTAAACATAGCGGCCCACCATGTCGGCGCTGAACGTTCCGGGGCGTGACAACCTCGAGCCAGAGACGACAAAGTCACCAGCGACCGGTTGGAGCTTCAATCTTGTTGTGATCTCTTGCCAAGTATTATTTTTCAAACCGACGCACGGCGGATAACTATAAGGACCGGCCCCATTGTACGCACACCTGACACCCGTTTGCAGATAGATGGTGCCGTTTATATTGCGCTCGGTCGGTTCAAGGTACCCGTCGGCGTTGTAGGTATACGATTGGAAAAGGCCGTTACGATTACCGTTGAAACCGGCACCGAAAATAACGATTGAAGCCAGCGTCGGATCACTGCCGAACCAGTCCAGTCCAGGCGGCACACCGCCGAATATGATGCTCTTCACGAAGCTATTCGTGAAGGCGCCGTTGTACGACGTATCAGCCACGTCCTTCACCCGGTACCGATACTGACTCCAGATTTCAGCCCCGTTGTCCGGACCTACGCGCGCGTGGGGCATGTCCACTCCCTGAAACGTGGAGTCGAAGTAGCCTCCATTACCTGAATCTGCGTAACTCGGGACCTCAATGCGGAGCGCGCCTGTCCCTTCAAAAAACTCTGAGTTGTCCACGGTTGGGTAGTAACAAACACCATTCTGGACTTTGACTACGGCGTTCAGTTCTTGAGACCCTGACGGAGTACCAAAGTTTCTATCGCGCGTGATGTTATATTCGCTTCCCAATCCGGCCGAAGCGCATGGGCCCGTGCCGCTCCAGCCGCCATATTTTAGAGGATACGGAGCAGACACACCCGGCAGATCGCGCACATTGCTCGATGAATCAAACCCATAGCAACCCAAGACTCCTTGCTGCGCACATTTCAGTTTAAACGTCATTACGCCAGGAGGTGCAGGCGAGGGTGCAGGCGAGGGCGCAGGTGACGGCGCCGCCGAGTCAATCGGAGTAGCGGCGCTGATAACGGAAGAATATGCAGACAGATTTCCCGATGCATTAACCGCTCTTAATCGGTAGCTGTTTTGAGTATTAGCTAAGAGTCCTTTGTCGCTATAGGTGGGGACGCTTGCAGTGCCGATCTGGACGAAGTTCGAGCATCCGTAACCCTGGCAGCGTTCTACCGTGTACCCGACTGCTCCGCTATTATCGGTCGAGGCCGTCCACGAAAGATCGATCTCGGATCCAGAAATCACAGAGGTAGCAAGATTGGTTGGTGTGGAAGGCACCGTATTCGAAACCGGCACGTTGGCACTCGGCGAGTGCTTGTACAGATAGACTCGGGATTGAGTTCCCGCCGATTCGTAAGCGGCGCTCATGAACATGGTGACGCCATATTTCGGGATTGGCACCGTCACGACGGCAAAAGGAACACCT
>Ga0114129_10001111_pt1 | contig 35464 bp, 41 predicted proteins | sample RhiMetdeltSRZDD1_FD_80071 | JGI IMG/M metagenome (GOLD analysis project Ga0114129, IMG submission 80071) | Populus rhizosphere microbial communities from Tennessee, USA - Rhizosphere MetaG P. deltoides SRZDD1 (version 2) (version 2) | ecosystem: Host-associated > Plants > Roots > Rhizosphere >...
CACTTATTAACTGAATCAGTGCACCGCTAAACGCACCATCTATTACAACTAATAGACAGCAGACGCCTCATGGACGCACCGACCTCTGTTTTGGAGTTGCGTCGCCTGCGTACTGAACTGACCGAAAAGCAGTTAGCCGATTTCAAGGCCGTGGTAGAGGGCAGATCGTTGCCGGGACGGCGCACCGAGAGCGCGCTCACCCGGAACGAGTCGCGGGAATGGTGGTGGCGGCTTAATGATGGCTCGGGCCAGCGACCTTCGGACATTCACCATAGCGCGGCTTTATTGGCGGGCATTTTACTGACCGAACGAGTTTAGGTTTGTTTCTGCTGCGCCAGCGCAGACCGCTCAGGGGGCGCTTGATCGCATCGCTTGGTTTCCCCTTGCGCGGTAAAACACTGGTCAAAGCCGGGGGTGAGCGTGGCTGGCGGGATGTAGCCGTAGCTATCCTGGCCGCGAGCGCAGCCGACTATAGTCAGTGCGGCAATAGCAATGACGAGAATCTTCATTCTTCAATTCGTCATCTCTGTTTTGCATTTATATGCACTAATCCCCAAATAAACTGTAACTGGTCAAAACACTTAGGGACGGACATGCGATTGCACTGCGAAATGCCTGCTTTTGACCCAAAGCGGACATCGCGCGGGAAAGCTGAACTTCGCCCCGAATACTAACAGGCCTTTCGGTGTTATTGACGGCATCAAGCATGGAGGCCGATGATGACTCGCTTGATTGTGGCTGCCGCTACCGCTCTTGCTAGTGTGTTTTTCGGTCTACAGCCAGCAAAAGCGCAGGCTCCTTGGTGTGCAGTGATCACGGTTGGAGAAGATAGTGTGGTTTGGGATTGCCGGTATCGCTCAATAGAAGAGTGTCGACCGAATGTGTTGGCTGGCAATCGTGGCTTTTGCAATCCCAGTCCGTACTCTGCCGCTGCGTATCAGTCGGTAGAACGCCGGCGCCAGCGGAAGCACTAAATGAGTTAGGGTAGCTGCCCGACCCTTTCACTCCCTAGTACTACCCCGGCGGCATCGTCCAGCCGACGTTTTAACGCGCCGCTGTTCCGAGGCAGCAAAGATTCCGCCTAGTGTACGGACTCTTCTGCCTGCGCGACCCCGACGACATGCAGAAACCGCTGCGTTTCTGCGGGACCAAGTTCGTGCGAAATCACGGCCACAGCAGCCTCAACCATGTGTTTGGCAGACCGTACTGCTGCATCGGGGCCTTCGCGAAAGTACACAACCTTGAGCATGGCGAGAGCATGTTCGCCGATCTTTTGATAGTCCGAATCAGCAGCCATGGTTCGGACAGCTTGCGCCCCGTTGATAGCATTGTCACTGGCCTGCGTCGCCACACTAACAGGTAGAGGGCTGAGTCAAACGGAGCCGCTGGCTACGGCGGCATCATCCAGCCGACGCTCTGCCGCGCCGCTTGCTGCTTGCTGCTTGCTGTAGTCAGGCCGAAGGTCAGCCCGTGCTGCAGCTCTTTTGCTGGCCGTCGCGTCTTGGGGAACGACGGAAGCCTCCCAGAACTACCTTTTTCAAAGCTTTTGGTCAGTGACAGAGAGAATAAATTTCAGGGTCAAAAGAATAAAAGTATCTAAAACGTCTCATGCTAGGCTATTGCGCCTTAAGGCCTGTAAAACAGGGCGAGGATTACAGCACCAGAAAACGCAGCGATCAGCAACCCTAAAAAGACAGCGCGAATTTCTGGATTCATATCCAGGTCTCGTCCCTACAGCGTTCCGTTGATCGCGGGTTTGCTGCGTTCAAAAGAAAGAGCCACAGGCGCGTGGTTGGCTGCGCCTCTTCCCGTGCTTCCGTCCGATTGCGCTCGGGGCGACCGGAGGAGACATTCGGACGGAAGCCTGAGAAAGGCTAACTAGCCGAAAGGTTTCGGTCGGTGCCAGGAGCAGTAAATTTTGGCAATAAGGCTGGAAAATTTATCTAAAATTGACCCTTCGGATTTTTTACCTTGATCCGGCTTTTTGATGGATGCCGCTTATGAGCCCCCTTACGCTAGTTTGACCCACTTGTCCCTCATTGCGACGAAAGTCGCTAAATGATTGGCTCGAGAACTTGGCCAATTCATCACCCAATGAAGCGAAACACTTGCCGCGACGGCCCTCGGACGGCCTCTTCGTGCGCCTACTGGCGGGATTGCTGGTAATTCGCCTCGCCGCTTCCGCAATGCGCTGGGCTGTGCGACGAGTGCTCACGAATAGAAATTAATACCGAAGCTCTATGGGCTACAATGCACAATGAAATCCGCGACAACATCGAGCGATGACAAAAAAGGCAAGGCTTACATCGCGTTGGTTTCACTTTGTGTTGTACTCGTGCTCATAATATGGCTTGGTCCGCAACTTCACGGTTGGAAATTGTGGTTGGCCAGGTTGGCGAGTGTGCTGTTCGCGATATGGGCTGGTGCCACTATCGGTGGTTTCTTTGGCGGCAACGGAAAAATAGCAAAGTAAAAATGGTCCGTGCTGCAACGGACGCGGTATACCGCATATAATTGCGCTGTCAGAGCATCCGTCAATCTGTCGGATTTTCGAGACCTACCTCGTGCACAGCCTGTCGAGTGCTCCGAGTATCGACATAATCTCCACACCGAGCTTGTCGTTTTCCGGATCGATGTCCTGAAGCCCATCAATCAGCGCGACATATTCAGGACCAAGGGTTTTCTCCAGTGTGTCCAATTTCTCGGACAATTCATCGACCATTTTGTTGTCGTTCTTCTGGTAGGCCTGATCGATCTGCTCACTGAGTTTGCGTATATCGCAATAGGTTTGGGTCTTGACTTTGTCGCCGCTGATACTTGCTACGACTTTCTGTGCGTCGCCCTTGGTTACCCTCGGGTTTTGAGCCTGTGCGCACACCGGTTCGGTAGCGAGCAAAAAAATTGCAACAATTAACTTTCGCTTCATCGGAACGTACCATCGCGATAGCGGGAGCCAAAAAAGGGGCCCCTTGCGGGGCCCTTGTGCTAAGTGGAGGATTCATCAACCGCCGTCAACGAAAGGAAAGAAAACGGCGGCTGCGCACGTGTCCACTGGAACTGCTCCGCTTCAGCATCACAAGTAAAATGGCCGTAAATTTCATTTTCGTCACTAAAATGTAGTTCTGCCGCCCCACGAGCGGCCACTCAGGCTGCTTTTACGCATCAGTTAGTTTTCCGAAGAATGCTGTCGGGAGTTAGCGGGGAAAGCAGCTATGAGCCTAAAATCCTTCCTCTTTACCTTAGCGATATTCTGCGGAGGGTATGTCTCTAATACGCTCCTCGATGAAGTCGTAGACGCAGCCGAGAGATACTTCCATTTCCAGACCTCAACCTACAAAACCGACTCCAACGGCTACATCATTTGCAGTCCAGAGAAGCCCAAAATGGCCAATTACGGTTTGAGGCCCCTTAATGCGGACGCACCGCCAGAATTACACTGAATGCGATAGCACCAATCGCTAAACCAATTAGGATCGCCCAAAAAAAGAAGAAGGGCTGCCATCGGGAACGAATGACAGCCTTAAGTTACACACCTCTCATGCAAGCCCGTGCAGCATCGGGACCCGGCAGCAATCTTAAATGGAAGGCATCGTGGAGTAGTTCCCCGGCCCAGCGCCGGGGGTTTTTCAGCTCTCGTCTGCTTACCCTGCTGCTTACCCGACGGCACTAATAGGTCCAACCCTAGTCACTGTCAGAAGAATTTTTGCCCGATTTATCCGCGCGGCACAGGGCTTTCTGGATTGGATCCGGTGAAGGACATCGAATTATAGGCATCAACGTATTCGAAGGTTGATGGTTTGCTTTTGGCTGGAAACGCATCCCGACCGATCCAGTCGTGGATGCCATCGGTTACCAATGTTTGATTGACGCGGCCGAAGTCGCTGTTGGCGCAGCCGGGAATCACGCCAACGGCGACGAGCAGAAATATATGCCGCCAATGTGGATCCGAGTGAGCGGCAGGCCCGCAGTATTCATCGGAATCGGTTGACGCAGCTTTCGCTCACCGCGCTGCACGACGGCGCCGGCGGCGGCCCGCATTATTGCCGGTATCAGGTTCAAGGCCGTTTGATCCATCCGAACCACGCTCGATGCGGATCACAGGCAGAATGATGACTGTCGCAGGTTCGGTATTAGCGTCGACATATTTGCCGCGCGGGCTCACCTCGTCGGGAAATCGGATGACCTCGCCCATTGAAAAATTCCCCCTGCCCCGACCGCATGCCTCCTCGAGGCCACCGGTTCGGCGCCTTTCTGCAATTAAAGGACTTGCAAGGTTAACGGTCCGCTAACGTCGCGCGACTAATCTGGGCCATCCCGTAGTGGCGTAGCGTTAGTTATGGTGAAGCCTTCCTTGTCCAATCCCCTGGACAGCCTAGTTGATCTGGCGTGCCGGGACGGTGTCGACATCCGTCCCACCCTACTGCGCGTACTGACCGACCTCTACGTGCAGAAACCCGTCCATAGCCGTGAGGAAGAAACACAATTCGTCGAACTGGCGCTGGGACTGGTCGACGCAGTGGATACGCAAACTCGCGCCACCGTGGCCGCTACATTAGCAGCCTATCCCGCCGCTCCCGAGGTCGTTGTTGGCAAGCTTAACACCTCAACCTCCTCGCGCGCCGCAGCAGGCAGCAAGACTGGCCAAGATGATTTGACCGAGCTGTTCTTTTCGGCTTCTTCGGAAGAGCGACGACTCATACTTGTCAATCTGGAGTTCGTATCGAGGGACACAGCGCGCCGCGCTTTCCCTGTTGCTGGCGAACTGCTCCGTCGACTTGAAAGCGCGGCTCTGAAGAGTGATCCCGGCGAGTTTAGCCGCATATTGGAACGCGCCCTCGGAATTAGCCGCGAGCTGGCCAACAAGATCACGCGCGATTGTTCCGGGGAGACAATCGTAGTTGCGGCGAAGGTGATCGGACTAAAGACAGACGTGCTTCAGCGCATTCTGCTATGCCTGAACCCTGTCATCGGACAATCGACTCGCCAAGTGTACGAGCTATCCCGATTGTTTGACGAGATCAGCCCTGCGTCAGCTGTATATTTGCTCGACATCTGGCGAACGAGTACACGACGGCATTCGATTCACGCCTCTGTGTACTGGAACGACGAGCGGGATGGCTCACGCTCCTCAACAAATCCAGCTTTCACATCGAGGTGCCGCAAAGAGCGAGGAACCTCGCCTGCGCTATAAAAGCAGCGAACGTTAGATCGAATCCTTGATGACGTTGTCCAGGAAGCTTCGGCCCAAACGATCTTCAACTTCAACAATCCAAAGATCCGGATCGAATCGAACCTCTTTTACAAGACGCGCCTCGAGTTCGGCGTCGGTCGCCGGCTGGCCGTGACCAATGGCGGCCGTGAAAATGCGCTCTGCGGGCCTTGCCTCTCCAAACTCGGACTGAGGTGCGGGTCCATACACGACTCCGGTGCCATCGAGCCTGTTGATCTTGATGAATATAGCGCCGGCCTCCTCGGCGCCGCGCCGACGCACCGCCGCGAATACGCCCTCGACGGCACAACGACGAAGATATGCCGCGACCCAAATGCCGGACTTCAATCGCATCAGCTTACGTAACACGATTGATTGTCAGGTCGCCATTTACTCCAGCGGACGACCTGTCATGGCGGAAAGCTCGCGTACCACACGATCGGAAATTTGTCCGGTGATCGGAAGGCGGCGATCTCGCTCAAATTTCTCGATTGTGACGCGGGTGTCCGGATCGGAAATGCCGGTCGCCTTTATCTGCCCGTAACCGAAATCGGCGAGTGTCCGTTGCACGGCCATCACTCGCTTCGATGGCGCAATAAGTTTTGCGATCGGATCAGGCGCTGCATTCGGTGGAATGAGGGTATTCGCAGCACGCGCGCTGGAGCTGACAATTGTGCGCAGAAGACCATCACTGGGTTCAGCATTTGTTTTCAGTCCGGCGGCATGGATGAAATCGCGCACGGCAGCATCGGTCTTGGCACCCCAGATCCCGTCAGCTGGCCCGTCGTAGAACCCCTTGCGTGAAAGTTCGCGCTGAATGTTGGCGATGAGCTTGGCCTGATTGCCAGACTCGACCGCTGCCGTCGATTGGGCGGGCTGCAACCGCGGTGGAAGCGCTACCTCATGCTGTAGCAGTGGCCGAGTGGGGAAAATAGGTGCGGGGTGCGGGCCCTTTTGCAGAAACAGGGCATTGGCAGCGATCGCAAAGGCTGCAAGTGTCGCCATGACCACAGCAACAAATTCGCGCGGATGACGGCCAATCGCGGCCGCCACCCTGCCCGCGGCGTCGAACGTATTTGATTGTCTGCGAACCGACCGTCTAGGCACTTTCTTGACCCGATTATATGCAGTAACTGAAACGCCGACTTGTACGGTCCGCGGGCCGCAGACGGCCATCTAAAGGGGAAAGCGGGCCAGCGCGAGAGAACCGCCAAACAGCCCTGGCCGCGATGAATGCGCAGCGGCGCGAAGAGCTCAGCGCATCCCTTTCTGCAGACGGGTGCACCAATATGTCGACAAAATTCCAAACCGGCGTGAGAAAACTCACGATCCCGTCTCACGTCTTGCGGAACAGACGCGCCCCTGGTTCGTGCAAACCTTAGGTCGAAGGCGCTTAAACGAACGCTAAGACTCGTCCGCCGGAAGGGTTGCCGCACGAGTCCAGGCGCGATCTCGCCGGCATTCACGCCGCATGGTGAAATTTCGGTTGCCGCGAGCTCGGGAAGCGGCAGAAGCCACAACTTATTACCACTGCGGTAACCATGTTTGTACCGCGCCGACCGCCATCAATATTGGTCAACTGCGCATATTTATATTTTAAGTCCAATTGGGAATATTAAAGTTTGAGGAAAAATCTCATCGATTTTACGCTAAAACTTCTGCGCATTTCCAACAACAGTTTCAACGATGTCTGCTAGACTTAGTTCAAAGGGCGCGGATAAGTTGCCGGGGACCACGGGTAGGGTCATGTTCTTCATTTTGCGGATCGCATTTTGGCTTGCCGTCGTATGCATTCTGCTGCCGGGCGGCACCAAAACGACGTCGCCGGACGCGCAGATCGACGCCTCGGAGGCCGTTACGCTGGCGGGCGCCGCGGTTTCCGACATGCGGGGGTTCTGCGAGCGGCAGCCTGACGCCTGCGTCACCGGCGGCAAGGTAATGGTCGCGCTGGGTCACAAGGCCGAGGCTGGTGCCCGCACTATCTATGAGTTCATCACCAAACTTCGCGAAAAGGCGGCCTCAGGTGAAAAGGCGGGTCCGGTGCAAGGCACTTTGACTCCTGCCGATTTGGCGCCTGCCTGGCATGCCCCAGTTCCCCTGCCGCCACGCCGAGAGATCCGGGACGGCCGGCCGGCCGCATAAACATGCGATTAGAAGGGTTTTTTGCGTTCCCTGCCGGTGGCGGGCACTTTGGCCCTTGCCGTCCACGAGCTTATATAATGATGCACTATGACGCCGATTGAAGAGATTGTCGAAAATTTCGGGCTGCTCGATGAATGGGACGACCGATACCGTTACGTCATCGAGCTCGGCCGCACTTTGACGCCTTTGCCGGACGAAGCTCACGTCGATGTGAACAAGGTCCAGGGTTGCGCCAGTCAAGTATGGCTTCTTACAGATATAAAGCCAAACGGAGCTTCGGGTCCGATTCTCACGTTCCAGGGCGACAGCGACGCACACATTGTACGCGGATTGATCGCGATTCTATTCGCGCTCTACTCGGGCAAAAGCGCGCGAGACATTCTGACGATCGATTCCCTGGCGCTGTTTGACCGCATTGGCCTGAGAGAGAACCTCACACCGCAGCGCTCGAACGGGTTGCGCTCGATGGTCGAACGCATCCGCGCCGAGGCCAGGGCGGCTTTGGCCGAAGCTGCATAGTTAGCCGCAATCAATCGAAATCGGCGCCATCGGCCCGACCAAGCTCTCAATTGCGATCGTGCTGGCCCGCGTGCTCGCGCAGCATAACCGTAGTGTCGGGCCAGCCGATCAAGGGCTAGTTGTAGGACTACCTTACCCGAACGCGACGGCCACGCGCGTTCGCGCTCGATGGCTTCCAGGCCTTTAAGAAAGCAGCAAACGTCGACCAATAACCCCGCGAATTCGGGACCGACGGCATCCAGCGCCTGATGTACGCGCTGTCGCGAGGCAACTATCGTATCTGTCAGAAGGTCCGCCCGTTCGCCGCCCTTGGGCCCGGCGTCCGGCTGACGATGGGTTTGACCAGTCGGACGTTATGCGCGGCATTAGATTTGCTCGGGTGAAATCGGCCCGCAATCGCTCGCCCGCCTCCAACTGATGCGCTTCCAGTGCGCGGCCATCGCGTCCACGTCGGCTGGCGAGCCAGCTTAGCGGACTTTCTGTTTCATCAACGACAACGTTCGTGCGGCCGTCTTCAGTCATGACCTGCCGTTGCATCAAAACCAGATGTTGAGCGCGAAAGCGATCAACAATTGGTTCCTGCTCGGCGGCCCATTTTTTTCGCCGTTTGCCGCGAAGGTTCAACCTTCGCCGACGGCGACTAGACGGCCGTCGTTGCTCCGTCGGTTGCCTCTGATCCAGAGATTGCGGCATTGCATCTGTTGCGGCGTGGCACGATCGATAATCGGCGGCCTTTTCTCCAAAGTTGCCAATGAAGTCCCGCTGAAAGAGCGGTCACCTATTTCCACAACTTCTTAGGAAATTAAGCCAGCTATTTCGCCCGTCGCCGTCGTTGCTGACCCAATCCCATTTGCTTGGCGAGCTGGGACCGGGCCGCGGCATAATTTGGAGCAACCATGGGATAATCGGCACTCAAGCCCCATTTTTCCCGATACTGCTCAGGAGTCATATTGTACTGCGTGCGCAGGTGACGCTTGAGCGATTTGAATTTCTTTCCGTCCTCCAAACAGACGATGTATTCGGGTGTAATTGATTTTTTCACCGATACAGCAGGCTTTAGCGGCTCGGCAGGACCTTCAACAGATTTGCCGGAGACCCTGCTCAGCGCCGCGTGCACCTGGTTGATCAGACTCGGGATTTCGCCTGCCGGCACCGTATTGTTGCTCACGTAGGCAGAGACGATTTCCGCGGTCAGTTCTATGAAATTGCCATCGACCGTGCTGTCACTCATGGGCGGGCCTCGTGTCGCGCGACTTCACGCCGGCGAAAGTCACTCAATCCCATCGATCGCAACAATCGAGTATCGAGATCAAGCTTATATTTTGAAACTACTATCGAATTTCAGAATCCGCAAGAAAAAGATAGCTGTCTTGGGCGACAATTATTGATCGAATACGACCAGCACAAGAAGAAATAAAATAATAGGGCGAATAATGGCTATACGTTACGATTTCTTTGCAAGGTGGCTGCGCAACTCGTTGATCGAGGCAAAGCGCAACGTCCCCTGCGGCAGTTCGGCTTCGATCGAACCATCGACATAAAGCGTGTAACCCATTCCGTCGACAACGCCCGATTTCAGCACGGCGGGCGCGCGGGCCTTTTGCGGTTCCGGATCACGGCGTCGGGAAACGGTATCGCGTGACGATGGGTCAGGCTTTGCCTCGGATGAAGTGTCGTTTGGAGCTTTCGGCAGTTTCACCTCAGCCGGCCACATGGTGTCGAAATTGGCTGTGTGAAGCGGCCGCTCCTGGGATGCAGTCGAAGTTGAGGAGACCGCTACTGATCGCCAGCCAGTCGCCGGCTCGCGATTCTTGTCAGGCATTGATCCCAGCGTGGGACCCGAGCCAGCGCGCGGCCCGCCGAGGTCGCCGGCGCCATGCGACGCAGGAGCTAACGGGTGACGCGGTGACAGGGAAACTTCGTCTTCGGCTGCCGCTGCCGTTTCATCCGGATTACGCAAAGTCGGCATAACGGACTCGGCCAGATCCTCGAACGGTGCCGCGGTTGAGGCGGCGCCCGCATGAATCGGTGTGTGAGGCTCAGGTCTCGATCTGGCAGGGAATGGCACGCGGGCTTGTGGTGCCGTCACACTTGTTGCATCCACATTTTCCGACGTCTCAATTGGCTGCCGTTGACCGGCCTCTTGCATGGCCAACATCTGTGCAAGTCGGCGCACCTGTCCGGTCAAGACCCCCAGTCCGATGATGATGAGGCCGCCCACTGCAGCGGTCGTGCCGGCGCTGATGAGAGTATTTCCGAAACTGAATTCGTTGATCGGGATGCCAAACCCAACCATCACGAGGCCCGCAAAAAGGGCAAAGATCCCGATACCATACAATAAAGCCGGCATGCTTTTATCCTTCCTCAATTAGCGACTATTTCTGCAAATCGACAAGCTAAAACCTTCTGGCAACGACAAATTTTCGCCTGTTCGACCCTTGACGGCAACAACTAAAGTTAGGATTAAAACCCGCTGACCCTAAGGAAACTTGCGGCACGGGCGCTTTTGGGGCGGGCGACAATAACGGTCCCGCCGCCAGTATTCGGACAGCCGTTGCCCCAGGACGCGCCACCGCCTAATTAGCTCATTGAGGAACTCATTCGGGATAGCCGGGTTTCATCCAACTGTCGGCCTATTTCCCATTTATCGTTTGTGGATCAAGGAGGACATAATGTCATTCACCCTGCCCGACCTGCCTTATGCCCATGACGCTCTCGCACCCTACATGTCGCGCGAGACGCTCGAGTATCACCATGACAAGCACCACAAGGCGTACGTCGATAACGGCAACAAACTTCTGGAAGGCAGTGGTCTGGAAGGCAAATCTCTCGAAGACGTGGTGAAGGGCTCTTTTGGCAAAAATGCCGGCCTCTTCAACAATGCCGGTCAACACTATAATCACACCCACTTCTGGAAGTGGATGAAGCCGAATGGCGGCGGTGACAAGCTTCCGGGCAAGCTCAAGCCGAAAATCGACAGCGATCTCGGCGGCCTCGCCAAGATGAAGGAAGACTTCACGCAGGCGGGCGTGACTCAGTTCGGCTCGGGGTGGGCGTGGCTCGCCCTGAAAGACGGCAAGTTGATCATCAGCAAGACGCCAAACGGTGAAAATCCCCTGGTGCACGGAGCAATGCCGATTCTTGGGTGCGACGTTTGGGAGCACTCCTACTATATTGATTACCGCAATCGCCGGCCCGATTATCTCAAGGCATTTCTCGACCATCTGGTGAACTGGGAGCATGTCGAAGAAATGCTGGCCGCCGCGAGCAAGTAAACATCTCCACGACTTCCACCTTATCGGTTCGCCTTTCGGGCGATTGGTCGGCAGCCGCAACTGCCGACCGCCTTGCCATTGTTGCCCTCGGTATCGTCACAGCAATCGGATTGGCAACTTTCCGCGACTACGGGCTCGGTTGGGATGACTACACCCACTCGCAATATGGCGAACTGCTGCTCCAACTGTATCGCTCAGGATTTGGCGATCAACGCGCGCTGTCATTTGTCAATCTCTACAAATATGGCGGCGGCTTCGACGTGGCGGCTACGCTGCTCGCCAAGATTCTTCCGTTCGATTTATTTGAGACCCGCCGTCTGGTCGGTGCTGCCATCGGAATTCTTGGGCTGATTGCAACATGGCGCATTGGCCGTCGCCTTGGAGGGCCGACCGCCGGATTGATCGGGCTGCTCCTGCTCTCCACCTGTCCGATTTACTACGGGCACATGTTCATGAATGCCAAGGACGCGCCATTTGCAACCGCTATGACAGTCCTGCTGCTCGGCATGGTCCGCGCATTCGAGGAATATCCGCAGCCGGATTCGCGCACCGTGGCGCTGACGGGGATTGGAGTTGGGCTTGCTTTCGGGTCACGCATCTTAGCCGGCATCGCCGCGGTTTATGCACTTGCAGCCCTACTGCTGATTGTCACAGTTGAAATCCGCAAGGCCGGCATTCAGCGCTGTTTGACACGGCTCGGAGAATTCACATGGCGGCTGCTGCCGGGGCTCGTGCTCGGCTATCTGATCATGGGGCTGCTATGGCCCTGGTCGATTCTGGCGCCCCTCAATCCCATCCGGGCGGCAGAATATTTCGACACGTTTTTCGAAAAGCCCTGGCGAGAGCTTTTTGCCGGGAAGGTGATCTCGGTCACGGCCATGCCTGCCAGCTACCTTCCGCAGCTGTTTTGGCTCAAGCTGCCAGAAATCATGCTCGCGCTCGGTTTGGCCGGCAGCGTGGGCGCCCTTGTCGCCGCTACACGACGTGATCTCCCACTAAACCGACGCGCCACTTTTTTGTTGGTGTCGCTCGCAGCTGTCCTGCCAGTGGTCGTAGCAATCGCGGCGCACCCGGCTTTCTATAACGGCCTGCGCCACTTCGTCTTTGTCGTGCCGCCGTTCGCGGTTCTTGGCGGGCTCGCAGGTGCATGGCTCTTTGCGCGCGCACCTGTTCTCGGCAAGTCAGCGACAGCCGTGCTCGTCACCGTCTTCATTGGCGGCTTGGCCTTGCCAGTGAGCGACATGATACGGCTGCACCCCTACCAATACACGGCATTCAACTGGATCTCCGGCGGCGTTCGCATGGCGCAGCACAACTACATGCTGGATTACTGGGGTCTTGCATTCAAGCAAGCCGGAAAAGCCTTGCGGGAAAAACTCAATGAAATGCAATTGAAACCTCCCGCCGGGCGTCGCTGGACGGTGGAGATTTGCGGCCCGCAGCGGCCCGCGGAGGTGGCTCTTGGCCCAGACTTCGAGACCACTTGGGACCGCAAGCGCGCCGACTTCGCAATGATGCTCGGCACATTCTATTGCCGGGATTTGACAGCGCCTGTGCTGGTCGAGATCAACCGCGAGGGCGTCGACTATGCGCGTGTATACGATATACGCGGACGACCGGTGCCCAATTTACTCACCGAGCCGCCACCCTAAGCGTCATCAATTCGACTCGTGCAGAACCTCTGCGGCGATGCGATGCGCTTCGTTTGCTGCGGGGATGCCGCAATACATCGCCAATAACAGCAGGACCTCCTGGATCTGTTCAGCCGTGCACCCATTTTTCACGGCACCCTTCAGATGCACGCGAAGTTCATTCTGGTGCCCGCCGGCCGCCATCATTGCCACCATCGCGAGGGATTTCACTGCAGGCGGCAGTGCGGATCTTTGCCATACGTCACCATAGGCATAGGCGTTGATGATGTGCTGCAGCGGCTTGCCGAAATCGCCAAAAGCGTTCATTCGCTTTTCCACCGCGTCACGGCCGAACATATCGACACGCAATTTCAGCCCGCGTTCGTAGAGCTCCCTGTCGTCCATGTTTCTCCTCCGACTGTACTGTCCCGATTGCCGTTGAAGCGTGAGCCTGTTTAGTATGCGCCGTCTATGATGTCTTGCCGCACCCAGTCGTTTTTCTGCCCATGATAAATGCCGCCGTAGTCGGCCTTGGCCGATGGGGAAAAAATATCGTCGAGGCGGTGCAAGGCAAAAGCAAGAGCCTGCGCTTCATTCGCGGAGTCAGCAGAGAGCCCGAGTTGGTTCGCGAATTCGCCGCGGCCAGGGGCTTCGAATTGTCCACCGAATTCGAAGAGGCCGTCTCCGACCCGCGCGTGCAGGCGATCTTTCTAGCAACGCCGCATTCCCTGCACGTCCCGCAAATATGCGCGGTGGCGGCGGCGGGCAAACCGGTTTGGTGCGAGAAGCCATTGGCGCTTTGCCGAGCCGATGCCGAAAGGGCTGTCGCCGCCTGTGCCAGGGCCGGCGTCCCGCTTGCCCTCGGCAACAACAAGCGTTGCTTTCCAAGCATACGCGAGCTCAAACGCACTGTCACGGACGGCCTCCTTGGCGACATCCTCCATATCGAGGGCAATTTCAGCAACGAGCATTCAACCCGTGTGAAGGGCGGCTGGCGTGACGATCCACGCGAGTCTCCGGGCGGCGGCATGACTGGCGCCGGCTTGCACGTGCTCGACGCATTCGTGAACCTTGCCGGTCCCATCGTTAAAGTCGACGCGCGGGTTTTCTCGCAGAAGCCGCGGCCCGATCCGCGTGACGCTGCAGCGGCCCTGGTCCAATTCCGGTGTGGCGCCACGGGAGTGCTTGGGACAGTCCGCGCCGCGCCGATGTTCTGGCGGATCCACGTATTCGGAACCAAAGGCTCCGCCGAGGCCCGAGACGAAACGTCCCTCACCCTTTCGTTGATCGGTGGCAGCGCGGAGACAAAAACTTATGCGGGCGCCAATTCGCTCGGCGTGCTGCTTGAGGCTTTCGCCGAGACGGTCGAGACCGGGAAACCTTTTCCGGTTTCAACCTCCGAGATGGTTGACGTTGTCAGCGCCTTCGAGGCGATGATCCGCTCAATCGGGGAAGAGAGACCTGTCGCTGTCACCTAGCTATTGCTTATCGATGCCGGCCGCTTCGCGAACGGTATCCCATCGTTTGTATTCGCCCGCCATGAAGTCCCCGAATGCCTGCGGGGTGGAGCTCTTCACGACCACACCAGCCGCCACCAGGCGGGTGCGCACGGATTCATCGCCAAGGCTTTCATTTAGCGCCTGGTTGAGCCTGGCGATGACCGATGCAGGCGTGCCTTGGGGTGCAAACACGCCATACCAGGTGGTTACGTCGTAACCCGGGAGTACGCCGGATTCGGTCGCTGGCGGAACGTCGGGAACTGCGGCAAAGCGCTCCTTGCCGGTTACAGCGAGCGGCTTGAGTTGCCCGGACTGCACATGTCCTATCAAGGCTGACACGGTGTCGAACAATACATCGGCATGCTTGCCAAGCGTGGCATTGATTGCTTCCGGTGAGGTCTTGAAAGGAACATGCAACAGATTGACTTTTGCGGTCTGCTTGAACATCTCTCCGGCGAAATGTTGGGTGGCGGCAAAGCCAGGACTTGCGAACACGATCTTGCCCGGGTCGGCCTTCGCAGCAGCGACGAGCTCCTTCACATTGTTCGCTGGAAAATCCGGCCGGGTGACAATGAGCAGGCTTGCAGTGGCGATCTGACCCACCGGAGCAAAGGCGGTCAAAGTGTCATAGCGCATGTTCTTTCTGGTGACGGCCGCAATGATCTGGCCCGCGGTCATGATGCCGAGCGTATAGCCGTCAGGATCCGCATTTGCGACCGCCTCGTTGCCAATAATGCCGCCGGCGCCTGGCTTGTTCTCAACTACAACTGGCTTGCCGAGCTTGACTTGCATTGAATCTGCAAGAATGCGGCCGATGATGTCGGCACCCCCGCCGGGACCGAAAGATACGATGATGCGGATCGGTTTCTGCGGCCAATCCTCAGCGACGGCTTGGTCGGCAAGAGTCAGTATCAGCGCTGAAACCGCGGCCACTAATGTTTTGATCATCGTCCTGCTCCCCCGTTTCCATCCGGTTTGCCGCTACGGCGGCGCACTTCCTTGATTATGGCGCTGTTATCGAGGTCCGCTTCGCCGGCCCGTACGCAGGCTTCCAGAATTTCTGCATGCAGCTCAAGCGCTGAAAGCGTTTGTCCCGCTGCAGCGGCCTGACCGAGCATCAAATGCGCATCCTTGAGAGTCTGCCTGACACGTCCTTCCGCTGAAAAGTCGCCTCGCACCATTTTTGATCCCTTGGTGTCCATCACCTGCGAATAAGATGCTGATCCGCGTGCCACATCGAGGAACGCCGCCGGGTCAAGGCCCAGACATTCCGCGAACACGAGACCTTCGGCCAGCGCCAGCCGATTGAGGCCAAGTACAAGATTGACCGCCAGCTTGGCGCGACCGCCGTCGCCCACCTGTCCTACGTGAAAGCGGCGGGCGAACAAAGCATCGAGTATTTCTTTTGTTTCGTCGGCGATCGCGGTATCGCCCCCAATGAGCGCAACCCCGTCACCACGACGCACCTGATCACTTGTGCCCGAGACAGGCACATCCAGATAGCGGATGCCGCGCGGGATTACGCGCTGTGCAAGTGCCGCCACGCGGTCGGGATCGCACGTGCTCATGCACAGCACGATTTTTCCCGAGCCATCGCCAAGCGCTGGCAACATCTCGTTCTCGATCACATCCGCGACCTGCTCGGTGTTAAATACGGCAACGATGATGCAGTGCGACGGATGGGCTAGCCCGGCGACGGAGGACACAGGTGAACCGCCGATTTCAGCGAGCCGATTGCGTCGAGCAGGATCTATGTCAAAACCGACAACTGGAAACTTCGCGTCGATCAAGCGCTGCGCGTAGACCTCGCCCATCAACCCCAGGCCGACAATGCCAACTAGAGCGCGTGTCGCGCGCTCAAGCATGTGCATATTCCCAATAGAGATCGCGCGTCTTGCGATATAGCGACCTAGGCTGCAGCGAGCGTTCGTCGATACGATTGACCGGCATCACCTTGGAATAGTTGCCAGAAGAAAAAATTTCGTCGGCGCTCTGGACGTCAGAATAGCTCAACACGGTCTCAATCACGCTGACGCCAGCCTCTCGCAAGAGCTTGATTACCCGTTGGCGGGTAATTCCATTGAGAAAGGTTCCGTTCGGTGCAGGGGTAAACACTACCCCGTCCTTTGCGATGAAAATATTGGCAGTGGCAAGCTCGGCCACATTGCCAAGAAGATCGAGCACGACGCAATTTCCATATCCGCGCGCATTCGCCTCAAGCAACGCGCGCGCATTGTTTGGATAGAGACAGCCGGCCTTGGCGTTCACCGGCATGCATTCAAGGCTCGGTTTGCGATAAGGGGACAACGTGATCGAAAAACCCTCCGGCTTGCGCATTGGCGCCTCGTAAAAACTCAAGCACCACTTTGTCGATTCCGGATCGGGGGCCACCAGCAGGGTCCCACTGTGCTCTGCCCAATACATCGGGCGGATGTATAAGGCTGCATCCTTGTCGAACCATTTGCTGCCGTCCCGTGCAAGCCCCATCCACGTTTCTTCCGAGACCAATGGCTTGAGATGCATTGTCTCGGCCGAGGCGTTCACCCGCGCGCAATGCAGACCGAGATCCGGCGACACCCCTTCGAAGGTGCGGGCGCCATCAAATACTGATGAGCACAGCCATGCGGCATGATCGCGTACTCCCATGATCGGGATATTGCCCTCGTGCCAATCACCTTCGTGAAAGGTCCAGGTCTTCGACCAAGGCTTTCGCGGCATTCTGCAATCTCCATTACCTGTCAGGTGCGGACCTGACCCGTGCCTGCATAACGCACTTTCACCCGCCCAGAGACATCATCGATTGTCCGGCCGGCCCGCCAAGTTTCGAGCACGATCTTAGCCCATCACAGGCGGAAAGAGCTATCCGGCCCGCGATGGGGGAAGTCGATGTCAGTTTTCATTTTCGATGCGTATGGCACGCTCTTCGATGTGCACGCGGCCATTGCACGTCACCGCGATCAGGTAGGATCTGACGCCGATCGTATTTCAGCGCTCTGGCGAACCAAGCAGCTCGAATATACCTGGACGCTTACGCTTGCCGGACACTACAGGGATTTCTGGTGGGTCACCGAGCGCGCACTTGACTATTCGCTCGCCTTGATTCCGGGCATCGACGAATCTGTCCGCGCCAAGCTACTGGATGCTTATTTCAAGCTTGACGCATTCCCCGACGCGCGGTCGACCTTACGCGCACTTAAAAGCAAAGGGCGAGAAACCGGCATTCTTTCGAACGGCTCGCCTGCGATGCTGAGGGGCGCAGTGGAAGCAGCCGGCATAGGCAACGACCTCGACGTAGTCTTGTCTGTCGATACGATGAAAATGTTCAAGCCGCGGCCCGAGGTCTATCGTCTGGTCACCGACCATTTCAAATGCAAACCTGCCGACGTGACATTCGTATCATCCAATCGGTGGGACGTAATGGCTGGTGTCTCGGTTGGCTTCAGGGCGTTGTGGGTTAATCGTACGAATATGCCTGACGAATACTTAGACTTTCCGGCAGCGCAGACCTTGCGCGACCTTGGCAGCCTGGCGGAACACGCCTAGCACTTTGGTCGCAGTTCCACGCACTGGCGCTAGCAAGTTTTGCGGCCTATATGGCGCGTTGCATCCCACCTCTGACACGTTCCCATGCAATCGATCATTTCGATCAGAGATCTATCAAAAAGCTACGCGTCCGGTTTCCGGGCTTTGAAAGGAATCAATCTCGATATTCGGCGTGGCGAAATATTCGCTCTGCTTGGACCCAATGGCGCAGGCAAGACTACGTTGATCGGGATCGTCTGTGGAATCCTGGTGCCAACCGAGGGAAAGGTCACAGTCGGCGGTCACGACATCATCACCGACTATCGCGCCGCCCGCTCCTTGATAGGACTCGTTCCACAGGAACTGCACACCGACGCCTTCGAGAGCGTGTCGGCGACCGTGTCGTTCAGTCGGGGTCTCTTCAATAAGCCAAAAAGCCCGGCCTATATCGAAAAGGTGCTGCGCGCACTGTCCCTTTGGGACAAGAAAGACAACCGGATCATGACGCTGTCAGGTGGCATGAAGCGCCGCGTGCTGATTGCCAAGGCGCTTTCGCACGAGCCGCAAATTCTCTTCCTTGATGAACCGACAGCAGGTGTTGATGTCGAGTTGCGAAAAGACATGTGGCAAGTCGTACGCGACCTACGAAATTCCGGCGTCACCATTATCCTGACCACTCATTACATCGAAGAGGCGGAGGATATGGCCGACCGGATTGGGGTCATCAACAAGGGCGAGATCATCCTTGTTGAAGAAAAGATCGAATTGATGCGCAAACTCGGTAAGAAGCAGCTGACGTTACAACTTCAGCAGAGACTCACTGCGATTCCGCCAGAGCTCTCCGGCTTTAAGCTCTCGATTGCCGAGGACGGGAGCACACTGATCTACGATTATGACACCCAAGCGGAGCGAACCGGCGTGGCGACGCTTCTTGGCGAGCTCTCGCGCGCGGGCTTGCGAATTCGTGACCTGCAAACAAACCAGAGTTCGCTGGAAGACATCTTTGTTGGACTGGTGAGCGACAGACAATGAACCTGCGAGCCGTTAATGCAATTTATAGTTTTGAGATGGCGCGGACAGGACGAACCATCTGGCAAAGCATTGTTTCGCCAGTTCTTTCGACTTCGCTCTATTTCGTAGTTTTCGGGGCAGCGATCGGTTCACGAATCACAGAAATTGAAGGTGTTCCCTACGGCTCCTTTATCGTGCCGGGGCTCATCATGCTTACGCTGCTTACCCAGAGCACCATGAACGCATCTTTCGGGATTTATTTTCCGCGCTTCACGGGCACGATCTATGAGATCTTGTCAGCACCGGTGTCGCCGTTCGAGGTCGTTCTTGGCTATGTGGGCGCGGCAGCGACCAAATCGATCATTCTCGGTCTGATCATCCTCGCGACGTCCTGGCTGTTTGTGCCCCTGCAGATAGCGCATCCGTTCTGGATGGTGACCTTTCTGGTGCTCACGGCGGCGACCTTCAGCCTTCTCGGCTTCATCATCGGAATCTGGGCCGACGGCTTTGAACAGCTGCAAATCGTGCCGCTGTTGATCATCACTCCGTTAACTTTCCTCGGAGGGACTTTTTACTCGACCAGCGTGTTGCCGCCGGCCTGGCAGACAATATCGCTGTTCAACCCAGTCGTATATTTGGTCAGCGGATTTCGTTGGAGCTTTTTCGAAATTGCCGATGTGGGCCATGTGATCAGCGTCGGCATGACACTGCTCTTTCTTGCAGCCTGCCTTGTGACCGTGTGGTGGATGTTCAGGACTGGCTACAAGCTCAAAAAGTAGTTGTTGAGTTTGGGCCAGTATCGCCACTGCTAGCTCGCCAGAGCGTGGAGAATGCGCGCCCAACTCCTGATGCCTTTGTGGAAGCACTTAAGGTCGAACTTTTCATTCGGCGAATGGACGCGATCGTCGTCAAGCGCGAAGCCGACAAGCAAGGAGTCCATCCCCAGCACATTTTTGAAATCCGCCACAATCGGGATCGACCCTCCTGCGCCTACTGCCACCGCCTTGTGTCCCCATTCCTCGGCGAGGACCCCCCGCGCCTTGGTGAGTGCCGGATTATCGAAAGAAAGCTGGATTGGCGGTGCGAGACTGAAATTGCCGAACTCGACCTTGCAGTCACCAGGCAGGCGCGTCCGCACGAAGTCCCGAAAGGCATCGCGAATTTTCTCGGGGCTCTGCTCGCCGACAAGACGGAACGAAACCTTCGCGCTCGCTTCGCCAGGGATGACGGTTTTCGCGCCTTCCCCCGTGTATCCGCCAATGATGCCGTTGATCTCGGCTGTCGGCCTGGTCGTTACCTGCTCGATTACGAGGCGGTCTTTTTCACCGGCCGGATTCTTGAGCCCGATCGGACCCAGGAACTTCTCTGCCGTCAGATCGAGTGCCTTGAGATCGGCCTTGATGTCGGATGGCAGATCTTTCACACCATCATAAAAACCAGGAATGGTGACGCGGCCTTGGTTGTCCCACATCGCACCGAGAATTTCGGCCAGAAGGCGAAGTGGATTTTGTGCGGCACCCCCGAAAACGCCGGAATGAAGATCCCGATCAGCGCAGATAATCTTGACGTCTTCGTAAACGAGGCCTCGCAGCGAGGTGGTCACGGCCGGCGTCTTTTGATCCCACATGGCGGTATCGCATACGAGCGCCAAGTCCAGTTTGAACTCAGCCGCATTGTCGCGAACGAAGCTGAACAGGTTCTTGGAGCCGGATTCCTCTTCGCCCTCTATCATCATCGTGATAGGCAATGGCAGCTTGCCGGTAACGACTTTGAACGCGCGGCAGGCTTCAATGAACGTCATCGCCTGGCCTTTGTCGTCGCATGCGCCACGCGCGACGATGATCTTGCGGCCGTCCGCCAACGTTTCAATGCGCGGCTCGAAAGGCGGTGTCTTCCACAAATTCAAGGGATCGACCGGCTGGACGTCGTAGTGCCCGTAGAACAGCACTCGCGGACCTGTAGCGCCGTTCGACTTGCCGACCACGACCGGATGGCCGACGGTCGGACGCACTGTCGCCTCAAAACCGATCGACTTGAGATCGGCAGCAACATGTTCAGCTGCCGCACGGCACTGGTCCTTGTAGGCCGGATCCGTGGAAACCGAAGCGATCCGCAGCAGCGCGAACAATCGAGCCACGCTTTGATCAATTTCCTGATCGATGCGGTCGAGCACCGCCTCGAGAGCTTTCATGAGGGGACTCCTTGCGAGCGAAGTCTGAGGCTATCAACGACGACCGGAGCTGAAAAGGAGCCTCAATGCAGCGTTGGCTTTGCCAGAACGGCTGTACCTGGCCGTCTGGAAGGTAGAATTATCATTGGCTAAAGGGCGCAAACTGGCAGGCGCGGCGCGGCGATGCTGAAGGGCGGCACCGAGACGGCGGTAAAGCAACTTCGTCGAAGACGCGTGGCCAAGACTGCACCCTGACCGCTGTCGGCGACGACAACGATCCGCGAAACGCTTAGCGACTTCATCAACGCCCCCCTTTTTCAAGCCCCCACGACTTGGCCCGGTTTGTTTCATAAAACCCCCGCATGCTGAATTGGCGGGCCCCATCCGGACCAGTCGGTATATCGTTCTTTTCTCTGAATTATTCCAAGATACACGGCTGATCAGAGTCACGGTCGTCGGGTCAGTCGACATCGTGATCGTCGACAGCAATCGTTTCATTTCGAAGGTGATGACAATCTCGCCGCGCGCAATGGTGCATCGCGGATACACCGGCGCGATATTTTGTTGGTAATGACTCATTTTCGCTTGACTGTTGCCGTTACGACAGTTGCCAGATCATGACTCTGGCCACAAATAAGCCGGCGTCACGCTTGTCATCGCCAAAAACGGCGTTCACTATGATCGCAATTCCGCCACAAGCGCGGAGCGCGAGGGGATCATGGATGAGCTGATCGGCCGTCTGGTCGCCAATGTCGGCATTGATCGAAGTGCCGCAGAAAAGGCAGTCGCCATTATCCTTGACTTCCTTCGCAAAGAAGGCCCGGCGGAAAAGGTGCAGGCGCTCATCGAAAGGCTTCCTGGGGCGGAAGCACTGCTGGCGACACAGTCCGAAAGTGGCGGCATGTTTTCCATGGGCGGCATCATGGGCGCTGGTACCAAAATGATGGCAGTGGGGCTGAGCATGGGACAGGTGCAAGGGGTGACCCGAGAAACCATCGCGTATGCTCGCGAAAAGATTGGCGACGATGCTGTCGGGGAAATTGTGGGTGCTATCCCAGGGCTGAGTCAGTTTGTTTGAACCGTTTGCGAAGCGAAAAAGATAATCACAAGCGGAGGAGGCACAATGTCCTATCCCATCACTGATATCGACGGGATCAACGGCGAAGTTGCCGTTGTTCTCAAGTCGGTGGGAATTAGGACGACTGACCGCCTGTTAGAAGCCGCTCGAACGGTAAAGGGACGCAAGGAGCTTGCCTCCAAAACCGGTTTTGGAGAGAAACAACTGCTGTACTGGGCCAATGTCGCCGACCGCATGCGCATAAAAGGTGTCCGCAAGGAATATTCCGAACTGCTGCAGGCTGCCGGGGTAGATACCGTGAAAGAGTTGAAGTATCGAAATCCAGGCAACTTGGCCAAGGCGATGGCCGATGCCAACAAGAAGCGGAAGTTGGTCCGAGTGCTGCCGTCCGAAAAAGTGGTTAAGCGCTGGATCGAAAACGCTAGGCTATTGCCGCTGAAGATAACCTATTAGACCCTTAGGCTCCTTGACAGTCCTGCGCCGACCGCGCAAAGCGACCGTCATGAGAAGCCTGCCCAAGCTTGATAAAGCCCCCGGAACCGCTGGCAAACCGGCGCGAACGTTACTGCCGGCATTGCTCTCAGCAGGCCGTCCGCTGGTCATGGGCGTACTCAATGTAACCCCGGATTCGTTTTCTGATGGCGGCCAGTTTCTGGAGCCGACTACGGCAATCGCGCGTGCTGCCCAAATGATGAGGCAGGGCGCCGATATCCTTGACATCGGGGCCGAGTCGACGCGGCCTTATGGCGGTGCACTTCCGGTATCGGCGGAAGACGAAAAGGCCCGCCTTGCCCCCGTTCTCCCGGACGTGGTCAAACTTGGCTTGCCGGTTTCGATTGACACGATCAAGGCTTCGCTCGCTGCCTGGGCGATCGACGTGGGCGCAACTATCGTCAACGACGTGTGGGGCTTGCAAGGCGATGCCGACATGGCGACGCTGGCCGCCAAGCGAGGCGTGCCTGTCATAGTGATGCACAACCGCGAGAGCGCCGACGCGGACATAGACATTGTTTCGGACGCAATCAATTTCTTTTCCCGCTCGCTCGAAATCGCTGCTCAGGCTGGTATCGCGCGCGAATGTATCGTGCTCGATCCTGGAGTCGGCTTTGGCAAAACTCCCGAGCAAAGCATCACTTGTCTGGCACGGCTCGGCGAGTTCACGCGTTTCGGGTTACCGCTTCTGGTCGGTGCATCCCGCAAGCGGTTCATCAACACAATCTCTTCGTCGCCACCTGACGGACGCATCGGTGGCTCGATTTCCGCCCATGTGCTTGCGGTGCAAAAAGGGGCAGCAATTGTGCGCGTCCATGACGTTGCGGAAACCGTGCAAGCCTTGCGCGTGAGCGCTGCAATCGAGGCAGCGCGATGACTGACCGCATATTCATTCGCGGCCTGTCGCTCCACGCCAATCATGGTGTCATGGCGCACGAGGCCAAAGTAGGCCAAAGTTTCACTATCGACGTTGACCTTGAAATTGATCTTTCGGCCGCTGCACGATCCGACAAGGTCGCCGATACCGTGTCGTACGACAAGGTCGTCGAATGCATCACCAAAGCATTCTGTGCACAGCGGTATAGGTTGATTGAAGCAGCAGCGGGCCGCATTGCCGACTCTGTCCTTTCAGCTTTTCATCGCGTGCGCTCGGTGCGAGTCACGATCCACAAGCCGCATGCTCCCATTGCTGCGACATTTGATGACGTCGGCGTAACGCTAGTGCGGAGCCGTCATGGTTGAAGCGTTGCTCGCGCTTGGCGGCAATATCGGAAACAGCCGGGCGATTCTTGATCGCGCCATCGCCCTGTTCTGCGACGGCAAGGATGTTCGACTGATAGCGCGGTCGTCCGACTACCGTACCCCTCCATGGGGCTTCAAGTATCAGCCTTCTTTCGTAAACCTTGCCATCGTCGTCGAAACGACGCTCGGCCCCCGCGAATTACTTGCGCGCGCGCAACAGGTCGAGTTTCGGCTTGGCCGAGACCGCGCGCATGAAAAGCGGAATGGTCCGCGCACTGCCGATATCGACATCATCGCGTATAATGACGTGACGATGAACGAAGCAAATCTGACGCTGCCGCATCCGCGTCTGTTTGAGCGGGCTTTTGTGCTGGTGCCACTGGCCGAAATTGCAGGCGACCGGGTGATCGCAGGACGTCGCGTGGCTGACGCTGCCAAGGCGGTCGATGCCGGCGGAATCCACCGGATGCCCCAACGACGCGGCAGGACCGGCATGCAAGGTGCTTCGTCGTAATGGCTCGATCGTGCCGACTATGCCATTTTGCCCGCATGACCGACGAAATGCCCTTCGCAACCGAGTTCCCGCCGACGTCGGAAGCGGAATGGCGGAGGCTGGTCGAAACTGCGCTCAAGGGTGCCGCATTCGACAAACGGCTGGTAAGCCGGACCTACGACGGCCTGAGGATCGAGCCGCTCTATCCGCGGGCGGCGGGAGCAAAGCCCGTGACCGGACGCGTACCAGGGTCGGGTTGGGCGCTGATGCAACGTGTCGACCATCCGGACCCGGGGGCCGCGAACGCGCAAGCATTGCAGGACCTGGAGAACGGCGCCACCGGGCTGGTGCTGGTCATGACCGGCTCGGTCAGCGCCAATGGCTATGGTCTCGATCCGTCCCCGGACACACTGGCCCGTGTCCTCAAAGAGGTACAACTCGACGCCGGCATTGCCATTGACTTCGATTTAACCCCGGCGACCAGCACAGTCTTGCAGCATTTCGCTGTGCTCGTGAAAAATCGCAAGCTTTCCCCGGCATCCATCGACATCCGGGCCGGCGTCAATCCGATTGGCGGCTTTGCTGCTTCGGGCGCAAGTCCACAGCCTTGGAGGACGATGTCCAAAAAGTTCGCCAACGCCGTTGGCGAACTGGCATCGCAAGGCTTTCGTGGCGGGTTCGCGCTTGCCGATGGGCGCATCATCCACGACGCCGCAGGTTCAGAAGCACAGGAACTGGCTTTTGCGATCGCCACCGCAGTCGAATATTTGCGCGCGCTGGAGCAAGGAGGCATTTCCATCGATGCCGCCCGCGGAATGATTTATTTCCGTCTGTCTGCAGACGCCGATGAATTTCTGACGATTGCGAAATTTCGCGCGTTGCGAAAGCTATGGGCCCGCATTGAACAGACATCCGGACTCAATCCAATACCCGCCAATCTGACTGCGGAGACCGCCTGGCGGATGATGACGCGGCGCGATCCTTACGTAAACATGTTGCGCACAACAGTTGCGATAGCTGCTGCAGGGCTTGGCGGGGTCGACGGCATTACTGCCCTGCCATACACTGCTGCGCTCGGATTGCCTAACGGCTTCGCTCGTCGGATTGCACGAAACACGCAGCTCATTTTGCTCGAGGAGTCGAATCTCGCGAAAGTGAGCGATCCGGCAGGAGGATCCGGCGCCATAGAAAATCTCACAGACAAACTCTGTAGTGCAGCCTGGACTTTTTTTCAGGAAATCGAGTCCGCCGGCGGAGCATGGGCGGCGCTCGAACGCGGATTGATTCAGAGGAAAGTTGCTGCCGTGCGTTTTGAACGCGAGCAAGCGGTAGCGAAACGCAGAGACGCCTTGACTGGCACGAGCGACTATCCTGATCTCAATGAATATCCGGCAACTGCGCTCGATGTGGCTCCGATAACACCACCAAAAGAGGCGGACCCGGCGATTGCCACGGAAGCCTTGCCGCGCATCCGCCTTGCTGAGCCGTTCGAACGCTTACGCGATGCCTCCGACCGAATGCTGGAAAGAACCGGCAGCCGTCCGGAGGTCTTTCTTGGCAATCTAGGAAAAGCCTCTGACTTCACCGCGAGGACAACCTACGCCAGGAATTTCTACGCGGCTGGTGGCATCGCAGCCGACACCAATAACGGTTTTAGGGACCAGGCGCAGATGATCGCCGCTTTCAAAGCCTCCGGCGCAAGGCTCGTTTGCCTGTGCTCGTCGGACAAGGTGTACGCGACCGACGCAGCGCAAGCGGCCAAGGCGTTAACGGCCGCCGGCGCGGTCGTTCAGCTTGCCGGCCGCCCCGGCGAGAACGAGGCACCATGGCGACAGGCGGGCGTTAAAGCCTTCATTTATACGGGCTGCGACACGCTTGCGACCCTGCAGGCCACGCATGATATTCTGGGCGTCAGATGAGTCAGCTGCCCGATTTCACGAAGATCGATTTCGCCGACACAGCTCAGCCTGCCGGCACGCGAGACTCTGAGCCCTGGACGACCCCGGAAGGCATTGCCGTAAAGCCGGTCTACACCGAGCAAGACGTCGCGGGATTGGATTTTCTGAATACTTATCCGGGCAGGCCGCCGTATCTCCGCGGCCCCTACCCAGCGATGTACGCAGCTCAGCCATGGACCATCCGGCAATATGCCGGTTTTTCGACAGCAGAAGATTCGAACGCGTTCTACCGGCGAAATCTCGCGGCAGGACAGAAAGGTCTGTCGATCGCCTTCGACCTTGCCACACACCGAGGCTACGACAGCGATCACCCCCGCGTATCGGGCGACGTTGGCATGGCGGGTGTCGCAATCGACTCGATTTACGACATGCGCACGCTGTTTTCAGGCATTCCGCTCGACCAGATGAGCGTGTCGATGACCATGAATGGTGCAGTGCTGCCGGTGCTCGCGCTTTACATCGTCGCTGCAGAGGAACAGGGCGTTCCGCACCAGAAACTTTCCGGCACGATCCAAAACGACATTCTCAAGGAATTCATGGTGCGTAACACCTACATCTATCCACCGGGGCCAAGTCTGCGCATCATTTCAGACATCTTTGCTTTTACGTCGGCAGAAATGCCCAAGTTCAATTCGATTTCGGTGTCCGGCTATCACATGCAGGAAGCGGGCGCGACACAGGATCTTGAGCTTGCCTACACGCTTGCGGATGGGGTCGAATATGTGCGGGCCGGATTGAAGGCCGGGCTTACCATCGATCAATTCGCGCCGCGCATTTCATTTTTTTGGGCGATCGGCATGAATTATTTCATGGAGATCGCCAAGCTGCGCGCCGCCCGCATGCTGTGGGCGAAGCTGATGAAGCCATTCAATCCTGAAGATTCGCGTTCCCTGTCGCTCCGCACTCACTGCCAGACTTCGGGCTGGTCGCTGGCTGCCCAGGACGTTTTCAACAACGTTCCCCGCACCATGATCGAGGCGATGGCAGCGACCCAGGGGCAGACACAGTCGCTGCATACCAACGCGCTTGATGAGGCCCTTGCCTTGCCGACGGATTTCTCCGCCCGCATTGCGCGCAACACACAGATCGTTTTGCAACAGGAGGCCGGCGCTACCCGTATCGTCGATCCCTGGGGCGGCTCATATTATGTGGAGCGGCTAACCTACGAACTGGCACGCAAGGCTTGGGGCCATATCGAGGAAGTTGAGGGCTTGGGTGGCATGGCCAACGCGATCGAGGCCGGCATTCCCAAGCTGCGCATCGAGGAGGCTGCCGCGAAGACGCAAGCGCGGATCGATGCAGGCGTGCAATCCGTTATTGGAGTGAACAAATATCCTCCGGCGGACGAGGCGCCAATCGAAGTCTTGAAGGTGGATAATTCCGCTGTGCGGCAGAAGCAACTCGAGAAGCTTGCACGACTGAAAGCCGAGCGCGATCCTGTTCCATTAAAAGAGGCGCTTGATGCGCTAACCCGCGCCGCCGATCGAGGCAACGGCAATCTCCTGGCGCTCGCTGTCGATGCTGCGCGCGCGAAAGCGACGGTTGGCGAAATCTCCTCGGCACTGGAAAAGGTGTTTGGCCGCCATCGCGCAGAGATCAAGGCCATTACCGGGGTCTACAAGCGGGAGGTCGGGATGACCGACGCCGTCGAACGAGTTCGGAGCGCAGTCGAGGCATTTGAAACTGCCGAGGGCCGCCGCCCGCGCTTGTTGGTCGCCAAAATCGGACAAGATGGCCACGACCGTGGTCAGAAGGTGATCGCTTCGGCCTTCGCAGATCTCGGCTTCGACGTTGATATCGGAGCTCTGTTTGCAACGCCCGCCGAAGCGGCGCGGCAGGCGATCGAGAACGATGTGCACATTCTTGGCGTGTCCTCATTAGCCGCTGCCCACCTGACGCTGGTGCCAGAATTGAAGTCCGAGCTCACCAAGCAAGGTCGAGGCGACATCATGATCGTGGTTGGTGGCGTGGTGCCGCCCCAGGACTACGAGGCCCTTCTGCAGGCGGGCGCTGAGGCCATATTCCCACCGGGCACGGTAATCGCCGAGGCCGCCGAAAAACTCTTGAAGACTCTGAACAAGCGGCTCGGTCACGGCAAAGAGGCAGCCGAGTGAGTTCGGTCACCGTCCGCACGGCTGCAGCCGCACTTTGGGGGCTATCGTTATGCGGTTGTATTGATTCCTCGGGTCCGATCCTGACCGACGCACGCCCGCTGTTCGGCCCACAAGTGCAACTGCAATTCTATACGCTACGCAAGGGCTTCGCGGATGAGCCCGAACAAGCCTCGTTCAAATGGGATGGCGAGCGATACATCCATGCCGGCGGTGGCATGACCGACATTACCACCTTTACTGTGCACCGACTGGAAGGCCGCGCCTATATCGTGCAGAGCGCGGCAGCCAAACGACCAAATATCATCGAATACGCCGTCGCACACGAGCTGACCGGAGGCGTCTATCAGGTTACTCCCATCGACGAGAATGATGCCGACGGTGCTACTCGCGCGCGCAATTGCACGCGGATTGATGATTCCCCTTGCCGGATCACGTCACAAAGGCAACTGATCGCTTTTGCGCGCGCCACTGAGGCTCGGCAGAAGGGTGAAGGCGGTCTGGTTCTTCGCCTTGCGAATAGCTCGGAATCTCGGCGCTAGAGATATCGATGGCTTCGCGCAATCTTCCACCTTCAGATCTCGTCCGTGTCATCCGCGCGGGCGAGCGCGCGACCCTGGCGCGCGCGATCACGCTCATCGAGAGCAAGCGTGCCGACCACCACAGAACAGCGCATCACCTGGTGCAGGAGCTTTTGCCGCGCACCGGCAAGGCCGTCCGCCTCGGCATCACCGGTGCACCGGGGGTCGGTAAATCCACGACAATCGACGTGCTTGGCACTTACCTCACGGGCAAGGGGCACAAGGTTGCCGTGCTTGCGGTCGATCCGTCTTCGACTCGTACAGGTGGCTCAATTCTCGGGGACAAGACGCGCATGGCGCGGCTCTCAAGTGACCCCAACGCATTCGTCCGGCCATCGCCATCTTCCGGGACCCTCGGTGGTGTCGCCGCCAAGACACGCGAAACAATGCTTGTATGCGAGGCTGCCGGCTATGATGTGGTGATGGTGGAGACCGTTGGCATTGGCCAATCGGAAACCGCGGTTGCCGACATGACCGATTGTTTTCTTGTACTAATGCTGCCGGACGCAGGTGATGAATTGCAGGGCCTCAAGAAAGGCATCGTCGAACTTGCCGATATGATTGCAGTCAACAAGGCCGACGGCGACAACGTTGAGCGAGCCCGACTGGCAGCGGCGGAATATCGTGCCGCACTCAATATTCTGACGCCGCACTCTGCGACATGGTCGCCGCCCGTCGTCACCTATTCAGCGCTCGCTGAACGCGGCATCGCAGAATTATGGGCTCAAGTTCTCTCGCACAAGGCAAAAATGACGGAATCGGGCGAGTTGACGACGCGACGGCGAGACCAACAAGTCAAATGGATGTGGACGATGCTCGAGGAGCGGCTTACCGCGCGGCTGCGCAGTGACGCGGCTGTGCGCGCGAAATTGCGGCAGGCCGAAGCGCAGGTCGCCGCAGGAAAACTTGCCCCTATGCTCGCGGTCGAAGAAATCGCGCAACTGCTTGGCGTCTGATGGCCGCAACGATTCTCGTCACCGGCTTCGGGCCATTTCCAGGCGCTCCGTTCAATCCGACAGGAGCATTGGTCGAAAAACTGGCCCGGCTACGCAGGCCCATCCTGGCCGATGTGACCATCGTGCCGCATATTTTTCGGACCAGTTACGCCGTTGTTGATGACGAGTTCCCGAAGCTGATCGCAAAGCACAAGCCCGATGCGCTTCTCATGTTCGGACTCGCCCCGCGCGCCAAGGCGGTCCGTATCGAAACGCGTGCACGGAATGCGCTGACGTCCTTTCCGGATGTCTCGGGCCATTCGTTGAACAGGCGGTCAATTGTCGGCGGCGGACCTCCTGCCTTGCTGATGCCCACGCAGACCGGACACTTGTTCGCTGCCGCCCGAAAGGCACGGATCCCCGTCTTGGTCTCGCGCGACGCGGGTCGCTACCTGTGCAATTATCTATGCTGGCGCGCGACCGAGGCGGCGGCGCAAAATGGCCCGCGTTTTGCAGCTTTCGTGCATGTCCCCCTCCCTTCACGCACCGTTCGAAAGTCGGGAAAACGCGGGGTTTTGACGCTCGACGATCTTTCACGTGCCGCGGGGCAATTCCTGGTTGCTCTTGCAACTGCAACGCAACGAACGCCACGTTTAGGCCGGAAAGGCACTGTAGTGGCGCAATCATGACCTTCAGTCACCGCTCCCAATCCAGAACTATCGTGATGCTCATCATCCTCATCGTCTTCCTCGCACCTATTCTCGCACGCGCACTCCTTTACGCAATTGGCAACGATCCCCGCTCATGGCGGGATGCCGACTGGTCGAGCACGGGCATGCTGCCCGCAGCAAGTGATTTTCAGCCCGCCCGTATCGTCGTGTTCACGGGCACGGCGGGCGCCTGGAAAGGCGTCTTCTCGGTGCACAGCTGGATTGTGCTGAAGCGCGCGAACGAAACGCGCTGGACTCGCTATGACGTCGTTGGCTGGGGCAATCCCGTGCGTATGAACAATTGGCCGGTTGACGGCCGCTGGTACGGAAACGTCCCGGTGATTCTGGCAGACATCGCCGGCACTGAGGCCGAAAGACTTATTCCGCGCATCGAAGAGGCCGTAAAGGCCTACGATTATGCGCATGCCGGCGACTACCAAATTTGGCCGGGGCCGAACAGCAACAGCTTCATCGCGGCCATTCTGCGCGCCACTCCGGAGTTAGGCGTGATGTTGCCGCCAAACGCAGTCGGGCGCGACTTCCGGGACAGCTTCTTTGCGGGACGTACCGACAGCGGAACGGGCGTCGAGATCAATCTGCGCGGTTACGCAGGAGTTAAGGTGGGATGGGTCGAAGGAGTCGAGGTCAATCTGTTGGGCCTGGTCGCCGGTTTCGACCTTCGGCGTCCGGCTCTCAAATTACCCGGATTCGGCCGTATCGGCATCGAACCGCCGGTAACAACCGCACAAGCGCGCTGAAGCGACGCGATCTCACGGCGATTTGTCCTGCAGGATCCTTGCCAGGATGACGTGGTGGCTCGCGCCATGGCAACTTGGCCAAGTTGAGGCTACCGATGCGCGATACGCTTCCATTTCTCGACAAGATTCGCTTTCCCGCCATCCATCGCGGCAAGCTTGAAACGCTGCAGGTCAACGTTGGCTACCGCTGCAACCAGTCCTGTTTCCACTGCCACGTCAATGCGGGTCCGACCCGAACCGAGGAGATGACGAGCGAAATCGCGGATCTGGTGCTGGAATTTCTTCGCCGTCAGAAGATTGCCATCCTCGATATCACGGGTGGCGCGCCCGAGCTCAATCCACATTTTCGGAGATTGGTGCACGAAGCGCGCAGGCTGGGCGCGAAAGTCATCGACCGCTGCAATCTCACGATTCTGGAGCAACCTGGCCAGGAAGAGCTGGCGGAATTCCTGGCGGGCGAACGCGTCGAGGTGGTTGCGTCAATGCCGTGCTACCTGCGAGATAACGTCGAGCGTCAGCGTGGCAAGGGCGTTTTTGATGCTTCGATCCGCGGCCTTCGACGCCTCAATGCAATCGGCTACGGGCGCGATCCGACACTTACTCTCAATCTCGTTTACAATCCGCAGGGACCATCGCTGCCTCCCTCGCAGTCCGCGCTGGAAGCCGATTACAAGCGGGTGCTCGGTGAGCAATATGGTATCTCATTCAACAAACTTTATGTCCTTGCCAACATGCCAATTCAACGCTTCGGCTCCGCCCTCGTCACGAAAGGCGAATTCGAAAGCTATCTTGGTCTCCTCCAAGATGCCCATCTCGACGCCAACCTTGCCAACGTCATGTGCCGTAATCTGATTTCGGTTGATTGGCGCGGCCATATCTATGATTGCGATTTCAACCAAATGCTTGATCTGCCGATGTCGCGGGGGCCGCGCCGCCGTGTGCACCTCGCTGATCTGCTGGACGATAATATCGAGGGCAATCCGGTTCGCGTCGCAGGCCACTGCTACGGCTGCACCGCTGGCCAGGGCTCAAGCTGCGGCGGCGCATTGAAAGAAGCGGCGGAATGAGCGGCACGAGATTATCGATCATCATGCCGGTGTTGAACGAGGCCGCCACCATAGAAGCGGCGGTGAAGGCCCTTGCTCCCTATCGAGAACGTGGCATTGAGTTGATTGTCGTGGATGGAGGAAGCCGGGATGGCACGCCCGCCCGCGCCCGTCCTTTTGCCGATCACGTCTGCGTCGCATCGCGCGGTCGCGCAGTGCAGATGAATGTCGGTCGCGTCGCTGCTCGTGGTGACGTTCTTTTGTTCCTGCATGCCGATACGCGAGTGCCAGATAACGCGGACGCCCTCATAATCGAGGGTCTTGCGCACTCTCGTCGCGTTTGGGGACGCTTCGACGTCAGGTTTGACCGCGGTGGGCTGCTAACTCTCGTTGCAGCCATGATGAACCTGCGCTCGCGTTTGACCGGCATTGCTACCGGTGATCAGGCGCTGTTCGTCACGCGCACCGCTTTCGATGCCGCCGGGGGCTTCCCGCCAATCCCCCTTATGGAAGATATTTCGCTCTCGAAGCATCTGAAGCGCATCGGACCTCCGCTTTGCCTCCGCGCACGTATTACGACGTCTGCACGTCGCTGGGAGGCAAATGGGACGCTTCGTACGATACTGCTGATGTGGCGGCTGCGGCTGGCCTACTTCTTCGGCGCCGACCCGGCGCGGCTTGCGCGACGATACGGCTATGCCTCCGCCGAGCAATAACTCGGTCTCGGTTGCTATTCTGGCGAAAGCCCCAATTCCCGGGCTCGTCAAAACTCGTCTTATTCCCGCAATCGGCGCGCACGCGGCGGCGGTGCTGCAGGAGCGCCTGACGGAGCGCGCGGTTGCGACTGCTCTTGCGGCCGATGTAGGCCCCGTAACGTTGTGGTGCGCGCCTGACTGCGCGCACACCACCTATCTCAAGCTGGTTGCGGGTTCGTGCATAACCCTCAGGCCGCAGACTGACGGCGACTTGGGAGCGCGCATTCTGGCGGCGACAGCCGCGAGTGACGGTCCAGTGCTGGTGATTGGTACTGACTGCCCTGCTTTGACGGAAGTCCATCTTCGCAGTGCGGCCCATGCACTTCGCGACGGCACCGATGTCGTTCTGATTCCCGCCGAGGACGGCGGCTATGTCCTGATAGGCACGCGGTCTGCACAACCCGCGCTGTTCGCCGATATCAGTTGGGGGACGCATACGGTCCTCGCTGAAACCCGCGCGCGCGTGATAGCGCATCGGCTCGTACTCGCCGAACGCCCTCCTTTATGGGATGTCGACACCGAAATCGATCTGGCGCGTCTTGAGCACGAATATCCCGACTTGCGGCTGTGATTTTGCTTGCGGCTATTGCACGCGTATCAGGACCAGGCCGAAGACAATCAAGCAGGCAGCAAGCACGCGCACGGCTCGCAATGGTTCCTTGAGTACCACCACCGCAATGGCCGCGCCAAACAACACGCTCGTCTCACGTAGCGCCGCCACGATGGCGATGGGCGCGACCGTCATGGCCCAGATCGCAATTCCATAGGAAAGAAGTTGCAAGGCGCCGCCGGCAAAACCGCGCTGCCAATATCGATGCATTGCTGGGAGCACCTTGCGACCGTCGCGGTAGAGTGCGTAAGGCACCATCACAACCGCGATACCGACAAACAGCCAGAGCGAATACGAATTGGGATTGGCAGAAAGCCGGGCACCAACGCCGTCCACCACGGAGTACGCACAAATTGTCAGCGCGGTAAAAAACGCAAAGCCGATCGCGCGCCGATTGGTTTGTGCGAGTTCCCGGCCGCCGCGTGACGACAGCAGTAGCACTCCTGCCACCAACGCGGTTATTCCAATCCACCCGATAGCGCTCACCTGCTCACCCACGAAAGTCGAAGTTACGGCCCCCGTCATCAGCGGCGCCGAGCCACGGGCGATTGGATACACCTGACCAAGATCGCCGGTGCGGTAGCTCTCGATCAATGAGGCGAAGTAAATAAGATGGATCGCGATCGAAGCGATCAACCAGGGCCAAGCTGCCCACGCCGGCATGCCCACGAATGGCAGGAACAAGAATGCCACCAGACCGGCGCCTACCGAAATTAACGTTGTGGTGGATAACGGATCCAGGCCAACTTTGATCAGCGCATTCCAGCCGGCGTGGCAGGCAGCGGCAAACAAAACGGCGAGAAAAACGGCATTTTCCATCAGCGCTCGAAATCGGTCATTCGACGAAAGGAGGGGGTAAATCCCGTCTGCAGCTCAACTCGTTGCCGCGCCACTGCTGCGACGCGAAGGGAACAGCAATTTTATACCGACCATTCCTTTAGTGACTAGCCGTCCGCTCCGGGCGAGAGTATCGTTTCATAAACGCCAGAAAAAAATTCGGTACCACCTGGGAGAGGAAACTATGGGACAATCACGTTTATCGCGTCGTGCCGTTCTCAAGACTGCCGCCCTCGGCTCGGCGGCGGTCATTACCGCACCTTATGTAAGCGGCGTCCATGCCGCGGGCAGTTTGACATTGGGATGCTGGGATCACTGGGTGCCAGGCGCGAACAAGACCCTCGATAAAATCTGCAAGGAGTGGGGCGAAAAGAACAAGGTCGATGTCCACATCGATTACATCACCTCCCAAGGCGAGAAAGACAAGCTGACCGCCGCCGCCGAAGCCCAAGCCGGCACGGGTCATGACATTATGTCCCATCGCGATTGGAATATTCAGATCCATCAACGCCTGCTGGAACCGCTCGACGATGTTGTCGGCCAGCTCATTAAACAGTACGGCCCGATCAGCCCGGTCGCCGAATATCTCGCCAAGATCAAAGGAACGTGGCGCGGGGTGCCGACTGCGGTCGGCAGCCAAGTCAAGCCGTGTCAGTCGCGGTTTGATCTCTACAAAGACCACTGCGGCGTGGACCTGGTCGACATGTTCCCCGCCGACGAAGCCATATACGATAAGGCCAAGACCGATAAATGGACGTGGGATCTCTATCTCGAGTGCGCGCAGAAGCTGCACAAGGCTGGTTATCCGGTCGGTCTGCCGATGGGGCAGACCAGCGACGCGGTCGATTGGGTCGGCGCGCTGTTCAAGTCTTTTGGCGTC
>Ga0114129_10001112_pt1 | contig 35452 bp, 26 predicted proteins | sample RhiMetdeltSRZDD1_FD_80071 | JGI IMG/M metagenome (GOLD analysis project Ga0114129, IMG submission 80071) | Populus rhizosphere microbial communities from Tennessee, USA - Rhizosphere MetaG P. deltoides SRZDD1 (version 2) (version 2) | ecosystem: Host-associated > Plants > Roots > Rhizosphere >...
CGAAGGTCCTGCAGGGGCTCGCCCAGGTGGGGCTCACCTTCCGAGGGTTGTACGGGGAAGGGAGCGAGGTCGTCGGCAACTTCTTCCAGCTCTCCAACCAGACGACTCTCGGCAAGTCGGAAACCGAGCTCCTCGACCACCTGGGCAAGATGGTCCGTCAGGTGATCGACTACGAAGAGCAGGCCCGGCAGGTGCTGCTCCGCGACGCGCCGACGATCATTGAAGACAAGGCTTGGCGCGCGTTCGGTCTGCTCCGGTATGCCCGCTCCCTGTCGTTCGAAGAGGCGATGAACCTGCTCAGCGGAGTGCGGCTGGGTGTGGGTATCGGGTTGATCTCAGGGGTAGGGATGTACACGCTGAACAAGCTGCTGATCTATACGCAGCCCGCGCATCTGGCCGTCGCGCACGGCCTGGGCATCGCCGATGCCGAGCTATCGGTGCGGCGAGCACAATACGTTCGACGGGTGCTCGAAGAGGAAGTGGGACGGCGCGCCTAGCGCCCGCCATGGACGGCACGAACGCAGGATACACGCAATGAACGGCTACAACTTTACCGATCGTGTCCGCAAGGTCCTGCAGATGGCGCGGGAGGAAGCCGCCCGTCTGCACCACGAGTACGTGGGGACCGAGCACATTCTCCTCGGGCTCATCCGCGAGGGCGAGGGTGTCGCAGCCGCCGTACTCACGAATCTCAACGTGGATCTGGAAGAGATCCAGCAGAAGATCGAGGAGACGGTGAAGAAGGGAAAAGCGGCCGCAGCCGCCGGTCCCGACCTGCCGTACACATCCCGGGCCAAGAAGGTGCTGGAGCTGGCCATGACGGAGGCCCGCGAGCTCAATCATTCCTATGTTGGCACCGAGCACCTGTTGCTCGGGCTGCTCCGTGAGGAAAAGGGAATCGCGGCCCAGGTACTCACCGATGCCGGCGTGAATCTCGAGCAGTCGCGAGCGGAGACGCTCCGGCTCCTGGGCAGTGACATGCCGCAGGCATCGGCCGGAGGCACCGCCTCGACCCCAAGCTCCACGCCCAAATCCGAGAAGAAGTCCAAGACGCCGGCACTCGACCATTTCTGCCGAGACCTCACGCAGCTTGGCGCGGAAGGACAGCTCGATCCCACGATCGGGCGAGCGAAGGAGATCGAGCGCGTCATGGAGATCCTGGCGCGGCGGAAGAAGAACAATCCGGTCCTGATCGGCGAGCCGGGCGTCGGCAAAACGGCGATCGTCGAGGGGCTCGCGCTTCTCATCGCCAACGGGCTCTGCCCGGACGTGCTGCGGGACCACCGGGTGCTGTCGCTCGACATGGCGGCCGTGATTGCGGGAACCAAGTACCGCGGCCAGTTCGAGGAGCGGCTCAAGGCGGTCATGAACGAGATCGCCCAGAACAAGAACATCATTCTGTTCATCGACGAGCTGCACACGCTGGTCGGAGCCGGTGCCGCGGAAGGCGCCATCGACGCATCCAACATGCTCAAGCCCGCGCTCGCGCGTGGGGAGTTGCAGTGCGTTGGCGCGTCCACCCTGAACGAGTACCGGAAGTACATCGAGAAGGACGGCGCGCTGGAGCGTCGCTTCCAGACCGTCATGGTCGAGCCGCCCACGGTGGACGAGACTGTGGAAATCCTGAAAGGCCTGCGCAAGAAGTACGAAGATCACCACCGCGTGAATATCCCCGATCCGACGCTCAAAGCGGCGGCGGAGCTGTCCGATCGCTACATCACGGATCGCTTCCTGCCGGACAAGGCCATCGACGTGATCGATGAAGCCGGAGCGCGTGCGCGCCTGGCATCCCAGGTTCCGCCGGCCGAGGTTGCCGAGCTCAAAGCAGCGCTGGAGCAAGTGAACCTGCAGAAGGAGGAGTCGGTCCGGGACCAGAACTTCGAGCGGGCAGCCGCGCTGCGGGACCAGGAGCGGGATCTCCAGAATCAGATCCGGCTCAAGAACGAGGAATGGGAACGGGAGCGGCAGACTCGGCGCCCGCTGATCGACGAAGAGGCGATCGCCTTCATCGTGTCGCGGTGGACCGGGATTCCGGTGACCCGGCTCCAGGAGGCCGAGGCCAGCCGGCTCATGCGGATGGAAGACGAGTTGCATGCGTCCGTGGTGGGACAGGACGAGGCGATTCGGGCGGTCTCCCGGGCGATCCGCCGGTCGCGGGCAGGGCTCAAGGATCCCAACCGGCCCATTGGATCGTTTGTGTTCTCGGGCCCCACCGGGGTGGGCAAGACCGAGCTGGCGCGGGCGCTGGCGAAGTTCCTGTTCGCCGACTCCTCCGCCCTGATCCGGGTGGACATGTCGGAGTACATGGAAAAGTTCTCCGTGTCCCGGCTGATCGGGGCGCCTCCGGGATACGTGGGGTACGAGGACTCGGGCACCCTGACCAAGGCTGTGCGCCGGAAGCCCTATTCGGTCGTCCTTCTGGACGAGATCGAGAAGGCCCATCCGGACGTCTTCAACATCCTGCTTCAGGTGCTGGACGAAGGGCACCTGACCGACAACTACGGCCGGGTGATCGATTTCAAGAACACGGTCGTGATCATGACCTCGAACGTCGGGGCCCGTGACATCATGCAGGGCAAGACTCTCGGGTTCCATACGGCCGATTCACGGGCCAGCTTCGAGAAGATGCAGGAGCGGATCAAGGACGAGATGAACAAGGTGTTCAATCCCGAGTTTCTGAACCGGCTGGATGACATCATGGTGTTCCACCCGCTCAGTCGGGAGCACATCTCCCAGATCGTGTCCATCCTGCTGAAGGACGTGCAGCGCCGCGTGGGTGACGAGGTGCGATTGACGCCGGCGGCCATCGACTTTCTAGTCGAAAAGGGGTACGACGAGAGCTACGGCGCCCGGCCGCTCAAGCGGGCCATCCAGCGTTACATCGAGGATCCGTTGAGCGAACGCATACTGGTGGGCGAGTTCGGCCGGGGCGATGAGATCGAAGTGGATCTCGCGCCGGAAGGAGACCGACTCGTCTTCCGCGCCCTGACCGGCACCAGCACCCAGGCATAACAACTCCGACGCCGCCCGCTTCTGCGGGCGGCGTCGCCTCCTTACTCCCAGGCTTTGATGCGGCTTCGAGTTTCCCTGCTCACCGTCCTGTCGGTAATTCTCGGCGGGCCGGTGGTCGCCCGAGCGCAGGAACAGGCACCTCCAGCGCCCCCGGTGGACAGCATCATTGTCAAAGGCAACGAGCGGCTCACCCCGCAACAGGTGCTGAGCTCGGCGGCCTTGGCTCCCCACCAGAGCCTCAACTACCGCGACATCCAGAGAGGCGTCACAGCTCTCTTTCGCTCGGGTCAGTTCGACGATGTGACCGTCGAGCAGCAGACCCGCGGGGGCAAACTGTACCTGGTGATCACGGTCAAGGAACGACCACTGCTGCTGGGATGGGGAGTGCGCGGGTTCGATCGGATTCCGGAGGGGACCATCCGGGACCGAGTCAAGCTGGTCAACGGCAAGCCGCTCGATCGCGATGCATTGGAGCGGTCGCGCGCATCCATCGATTCTCTCTACAAAAAGCAGGGCTACTACGCCGCTGAGGTAAAGACGACGACCACGGAGCAGCCCAACGGCGGTGTCCGGGTCGTGTTCGACATCGCGGAGGGGCGGCGAGTGGCGGTGAGCGAGGTAGAGATCGAGGGCAACAAGGCGTTTGAAGATCACTCGATCGTCAGCCACATGTCGACCAAGCCGGAAGGGTTTTTCTGGTATCAGAAAGGCGAGTACGACGAAAAGCGGGTCGAGGAGGATACCCGGGACAAGCTACCGCACTGGTATGCCGATCACGGCTACATCGACTTCCAGGTCATCAACGACTCGCTCGTACCGGACTCGAGCCGGGGCAAAGCGCTGCTCAAGCTGACGGTCGACGAGGGACAGATCTACCGAGTCGGCAATTTCGACATCCAGGGAAATCGGCGGTTCTCGAGCGAGGAACTAAGGAACTACTACCCCTTCATCGCGCACGAGCCCTTCAGCCAGGGGGCATGGGAAAGCGCCACCGAGAAGGTCAGCAATCTCTACGCGAACAACGGATATATCTACGCCCATATAGAACCGAGCGAAGTCAGGAGAACGGGCGCCGACGGCAATCAGTACCTCGATCTCACCTGGACCATCCGCGAAGGAGCCCCGGCCACAATCAACAAGGTCGAGATCGTCGGCAACGACATCACTCATGAGCGGGTGATCCGGGAGGCGATCGTGCTTCTTCCCGGCGATCTGTTCAATCGTGAGCTGCTGATCCGATCGTATCAGAACGTGAGCAATCTCGGGTTCTTTCAGCAGCCGCTCCCGGCGCCGGACGTGCGGCCGGCGGCAAACGGGGTCGACGTGGACATCGTGTTCCGGGTGGAGGAAAAGCGCACCGGCAACATCAACTTCGGGGCCTCGCTCGGGCAGGGAACCGGTGTCGGCGGCTTTATCGGGCTGGAAGAACCCAATCTCTTCGGCCGGGGCAAGAAGGGCAGTCTGCGATGGCAGTTCGGAGCCAATATCAATGATTTCAGCCTGTCCTACACCGATCCTGCCATCAAGGAGAGCCGGATCTCCGGCACGCTGACGCTGTTCGATTCGCGGCAGACCTATGTTGTGGGCGACCTGGGGAGGCGCCACCAGCTTGGTGGCCAGGTCCAGATCGGCTTTCCCTTCCTAGGCTCGCGTTACACCCGGATTTTCACGTCGTATGGACTGCAGAAGATCTCCTACTCCGAGGGATCCGACGATCTCCGGCGCCGCTTTGCCTGTAACAACTGCACCCGTTCCACGCTGGGAGCCGGCGTCCTGCGGGACACCCGCATCGGGCTCCCGTTCCCGGTGGCAGGGACCTTCTTCAACGTGGGCGGAGAGTTGAACGGCGGGTTCCTGGGTGGCACCGGCAACTACCAGAAGATCGATCTGGAAGGCCGGTGGTACGCCCCCATTGGAACCCTCGGCGGGAGCGGTCAGCTGGGGCAAGGAGTCCAGTTCGTCCTGGGCCTCACCGCCAAGTCCGGCTTCATCTTCGGAGACGCCGGTCCGTTCTTCACCGAGCTATATTCGATGGGCGGCGTACAGTTCGGGATTCCGCTCCGGGGCTACAATGAGTTCTCCATAACCCCGGACGGGTACGATCCTAACGCCAGCAGCGGCCAAGCCAGCGTCAATGCGTTCGGTCAGTCATTCGCGGCCTTTACGGTAGAAGCCGGCGCCCGGATCAGCAGCGCGCTTTACGTCGATACCTTCCTGGACGCTGGTAACGTTTATCGGACTGTTCGCCAATACGACCCCACCCGCCTGTTCCGGGGCGCCGGATTCGGGGCGGCGGTGGTGTCGCCGCTGGGGCCGCTGGGAATCGACATAGCGTACGGGTTCGACAAGAAGGACGTCTTCGGCCGGCCGGCACCGGGCTGGCAACTCCACTTCAAGCTGGGCAACGTCTTCTAAGCAGCCCGCACCTTCAGATCGGGAGTCGAGCATGAAGCTTGTTCATGGTACCTGGATCGGACTGATCGCGGCGCTTACCGTCGCTCCGCTGGCCGCCCAGCAGAAGCCGGCCAAGCCCAGCGCGCAGCCCAAGCCCACCGCGACCGACGCTGATGCCGGCAGCGGGGCCACTAAGATCGGGTTCGTGAACATCCAAGCGATCCTGAAGGCTTCTCCCGGCTACGCGAAGGCGGAGTCGACCTTCTCGAAGGAGCTGGAGGGCTACCGCTCCGAAGTCCAGAAGCTTCAGGCGGGGCTTGATTCTGCAGCCCAGGATTTCGAGGCCCAGTCCGCCGTGCTGAGCCCGACCCAGCGGACTCAGCGCCGCAAGGATCTCGAGGCGCAGCAGGAGAAGCTCCAGCAGCGCACCCAGGAGCTGCAACAGAAGGCAGCGAGCCGGGAACGTGAGCTGCTCGATCCGATCCAGACGCGGGTAAACAGCGTGATCGAGGGGATTCGGGCGGCCGGCAACTACGCCATCATCTTCGACGTCAGCCAGCCGGGAAATGGAATCGTCACTGGGGACAAATCGCTGGATCTGACGCAGCGGGTGCTGCAGCAGCTACAAGCATCGAAATAGGGGCGTATAGCTATCAGCTATCAGCTATCAGCTATCAGTTATCCGCTGAATGCGGGCATCTTGCGATGGAAACCCGGGCGTTTGCCGTGCGGCAGGCGCCCGGTTTTTTTTGTCCAGACATGGCTGCATAGGCTGTGGCGCACGCGAACGAACTCTGATAGCTGATAGCTGATAGCCGATAACTGACCCCCATGGATATCGAACGCATCCTCCAAGTCCTCCCCCACCGCTATCCATTTCTTCTCGTCGACCGCATCGTCGAAGTCGAAGGGACCACCCGGGTGGTCGGCCTCAAGAACGTGACTATCAACGAGCCGTTCTTTCAGGGACATTTTCCAGGGCACCCGATCATGCCGGGTGTCCTGATCGTGGAAGCCATGGCCCAGACAGGAGGCTGTCTCATGATGGGGACCATGGAACGGCCCGATACCAAGGTGGTCTATTTCATGGGACTCGACCGGGTCAAGTTCCGACGACCGGTCCGCCCGGGCGATCAGCTCCGGCTCGAAGTCGAGGTCATCCAGGTCCGCGGCCCCACATGCCGGATGAGAGGTACTGCCAGTGTGGACGGGAAGGTCGTCGCCGAAGCCGAGATGCTGGCGCAGGTGGTAGATCGATGAGCAGCTCGCGAGTTGCCAATGGCGCGACGAGGTGACACTCACCGGGTGCTGCGCTGGCTCTGGACCAGTCGCCGCCCGGAGGCTCGTCTCGCCCGGCTGGCGCTGCTGCCCGCCGCAGCACTCTACCGTGGGGCAATGGCAATCCGGGCCGCGGGCTACCGGCGCGGCTGGCTCAACGTTCGTGACCTTCCGATTCCGTCCATCAGCGTCGGCAATCTCACCCTGGGCGGGTCAGGCAAGAGCGCAATCGCCGCCTGGGTGGCTCGGCACTATGTAGACAAGGGACTCCGGCCGGCGCTCATCCTGCCCGGCGGAACGGCCGCCGATGTTCTGGTCCAGCAGCACGCCGTGTCCGCGGCCATCGTCCTGGGCGGACCTGATCCGGTCGAGGCCGTCGAGCGGGGAATCGCGGATGGGGCCCAGGTTGTCGTGCTGGACGATGCCTACCAGCGACTCGACGTGCATCGCGATCTCAACCTAGCAGTCGTCGCAGCGGAGACGGCGCGTGCAGTCCGCTGGGTGCTGCCCGCGGGTCCCTGGCGCGAAGGCTGGAAGGCCCTGTCCCGGGCGGACGGCGTCATCGTCACCCGAAAGCGCGCGCCGCTCGATGCGGCCCAGGCGCTGGTGCGCGAGATCGAACAGACCGTGCAGGGCCCGGTCGCCCTCGCCTATCTCGGCCTTCGCCACCTGGAGGGGCTGGTGAGCGGCGATCGTCAGCCGGCGAGTGTGTTGGCAGGCAAACGTGTGGTAGCCGCATCCGGAATTGCCGACCCGGACGCGTTTGTTGCCCAGACCAAGGCGACCGGCGCAGCGGTACAGGTTGCTACCTGGAAGGATCAGGTGAACTACCGCGACGAAGACGTCGCCTGGCTCGCCCACGCAGCCCGTCGGGCCGACCACGTAGTCATCACTGAAAAAGATGCCGTCAAGTTGCGGGATCGCTGGCCGAACCGGGTACCCGAGCCCCTGGTGGCAGTGCTCGAGCTGGCCTGGGAAGGCGGCGGCGAGCTGATCGCAGCCGCACTGGACGCCGCTGTAACCCCTGTAGACCGACTCTAACCCGACTCAGCCGGACCTTCCGGAGATCTCATGACGACTGCGACTCCCCAGAGCGTTCCCCTCATTCGCCCCGACAAGGACCGATTCCTCGCGGAGGAAAATCCTTTCGAGGCAATGATGTCGCGGTTCGACTTTGCCGCGAACAAGCTCAGCCTGGATCCCGGCTTGTACCGGGTTCTGCGGGCACCCGAGAAGCAGATCATCGTCGCCGTTCCGTATCTCCGTGACAACGGGGAAGTGGAGGTTCTCACCGGGTATCGGGTCGTCCACAACCGAGCGCGCGGGCCGGCCAAAGGGGGCATTCGCTTCGACCTCGCGGTGACCCTGGACGAGGTCAAAGCGCTCGCGGCGTGGATGACCTGGAAATGCGCAGTGGTAAACATCCCGTTCGGCGGAGCGAAGGGTGGCGTGGTCTGCGATCCTGGTGCGCTGTCGAATGTCGAGCTGGAACGAATCACTCGCCGCTACACCTCCGCCATCATCGAAACACTAGGCCCCGACTCCGATGTCCCCGCGCCGGACGTGAATACCAACGAGCGCATCATGGCGTGGGTCATGGATACGTACTCCATGCACGTGCGCCACACGGTCAATGCAGTGGTGACCGGCAAGCCGGTCGAGATGGGCGGCTCGCTCGGCCGCCGCGAATCGACCGGACGCGGGTGCATGATCGTGACCCGTGAGGCGCTGCGAAAGCTCACAATGCCGATCGAGGGCACTCGGGTCGCAGTCCAAGGCTTCGGCAATGTGGGCTCGATCGCCGCACAGTTCATGGAAGAGCAGGGCATGAAGGTCGTCGCAGTGAGCGACAAGTCCGGCGGGGTCTACGACCCGAAGGGCCTCAAAGTGCGAGAGCTTCAACAGTTCGTGCGACAGCACCGCCTGTTGAGCGCCTACAAGAACGCGGAACACGTCTCCAACGACGACCTGCTCACGCTGGACTGCGACGTGCTGGTCCCCGCCGCACTGGAAAATGTGATCAACAGCCACAACGCGGGGTCCATCAAGGCACGGATCATCTGCGAGGGCGCCAACGGCCCCACCAGCGCCAGTGCCGACCGAATCCTGGAAGAAAAGGGCGTGTTCGTCATTCCGGACATTCTGGCCAACGCGGGCGGTGTCACGGTGAGCTACTTCGAATGGGTGCAGGACCGGGGCGGCTACTTCTGGGATGAGGAAACAGTGAACCAGCGGCTCGAACGGATCATGGTTCGCTCGTTCGAGGATGTCACCGCCATGGCCGGCAAGCACAGTATCAATCTCCGGATCGCCGCCTACATGGTGGCGATCGATCGGGTGGCGTCCGTCCATCGGCTCCGCGGGATGTACGCGTGACAGAGACGGTGAACGGTGATCGGAGAAAGAGCGTGAACGGTGAACGGTGAACAGTGAACAGGGGGCTCCGCGTGAAGGGAACCCCCGTTCACCGTTTACTGTTCACTGTTCACGCTTTTCGAGCTTCCGGCGCTGTTTGAGGTATGGAACTCCTTGTTCTCGCCGTCGGCCGCTTGCGGCCCTACTATCGGGCGGCCTGCGACGATTACCTGCGGCGGCTCACGCGCTACGCCCGGGTGAGTGAGCGTGAGGTCAAGGAAACCTCCGCCGCCTCCTCTACCGTAGGGCAACGAACCGACGACGCGGCACTCCTGGCCAGGCTGCCGGAGGGTCCGACGGTGGTTGCGTTGAGCCGAGTCGGGGCTTCGTGGAGCAGCCGGGAGCTGGCGCGGCGGGTAGAGCGCTGGCGATCGGAAGGAAGACCGGTGGCGCTTCTAATTGGCGGATCCCGGGGACTTGGCTTGGCCGCGTTGGAGCAGGCGGACGAAACCTGGAGCCTTGGACCATTGACCCTGCCACACGAGCTTGCCCGCGTGGTCGTAGTGGAGCAGCTGTATCGCGCGTTCACGATGCTCGCGGGCCATCCGTATCATAAGGGGGCCGTTAGCCGTTAGCGTCGCGGTTGGAGCAGAGCCCTAATGACTAATGGCTAACGGCCAATGTCCGAATGGTTCAAACAGTGGTTCGGCGAGGAGTATCTCGAGCTCTATGCTCATCGGGACGAGGCCGAGGCAGCGCGAGTGGTCGCGCTGCTGCAAAAGGTACTGCCGTGGCGTCGAGGTTGGCGCGTGCTCGACGTCGGCTGCGGTGCGGGGCGGCATGCCAAGGCCCTGGAGGACGCGGGCGCGTGTTGTACGGGCCTGGATCTTTCCGCCAACCTCCTGCAACGCGCCCGTCAGGTAACCAGCGCCTATCTGGTGCGCGCGGATATGCGAGCACTCCCCATTCGGCCCCGCTCGATGGATCTCACCGTCAACCTCTTTACCAGCTTCGGCTATTTCGAGCACGACAACGAACACGTCGTCGCCTTGCAGGAGATGGCCTCGACAGTGCGTCAGGGCGGTTGGTTCGTACTCGACTTTCTTCACGCCCCGACCGTGCGGAGTACGCTGGTACCCGGCCCACGATCGGTCGGGCCGGGTAGCACCGGCGAGCGACGCCTGTCTCGCGACGGGCGCTTTGTTTGCAAGATCGTGAAGCTCGCTGACGGCCGACGTCTGGAGGAACGGGTACGCCTGTTCGCGCCGGGAGAGTTGGAAGCGCTGCTCGAGCGGGCTGGCGTTCGGGTAATGCACCAGTTCGGCGACTACCAGGGCGGCCCGCTCCAGGCCAAGTCGCCGCGGACGATCCTCATCGGCCAGGTGGTGTGACCCTTCGCATCGTCGCGACACCTCTTATCGCACCGATCACGCTTCCGGACCAGCGGGACGGTGGCTTCGACCCATCGCTGCTGCCCGCCGTCCTGCCCGCGCCGGGCCGCGACGGCCTCAAGCGCCGCCTCTCAGGGGACGGCGTCCTGGTGGTGACCGCGGGACAACAGCCCGCGCTTTTCACGGGTCCGCTTTTCACCATCCACAAGGCACTGTCCGCGGCGGCCCTCGCGAGCGTTCTCGAACATCGCTGGGGTCGTCCGGTGGTACCGCTCTTCTGGGTGGCGGGCGACGATCACGACTTCACCGAGGCGAGTCACGCCGAATGGCTCAGGCCCGACGGCACCGTAGGCGGGGCCCGGCTTCTGCCGCGAGCGCCCGACGCACCCCTCACACCGATGTATCGGGAGCCGCTCGGGCCTGCTGTGACCGATGCGCTCGCTGCGCTGGAAGCCGATATCCCGCCGTCCGAGTTTCGCGAGGCAACGCTCGACTGGATCCATCGGCACTTTCGCCCCGACGCAACCGTAGCATCGAGCTACGCGGGAGCCCTAGCCGAGTTGCTGGCGCCGTACGGAGTGCTGGTGTTCGACAGCACGCACACCGCTGTCAAACGAGCGGCCGTGCCGCTCATGCTGCGGGCTCTCCGGCACGCAGCCGAGCTCGAGACCGATCTGGCGGCGCGGGTTGATTCGCTCAGCGCGGAGGGAGCTGACTCGGGCGTCGCTGTGGGTGTGGGAGCGACGCTGGTAATGCTCGAGTGTAGGCTGGGGCGGGACCGGCTGATGCAGCACGGCGGCAAGTTTGCCACGCGTCGGGGAAAGGTCGAGTATACGCTCGATCAGCTGGAAGACCTGGCTGCCCACGAACCCGGACGCTTCTCCCCCAACGTGCTCCTCCGGCCGGTGATCGAGAGCGCGCTCCTTCCCACCGTGGCGTATCTGGGCGGTCCGGGAGAACTGCGCTACCTGCCGCTCACCGCGCCCGTATACCGACGACTGGAAGTCACTCCCCAGCGTCCGTTGCCGAGGTGGTCCGGCGTCATCCTGGAGCCGCGGGTCGACCGGGTGCTCGACAAATTCGGAGTCCGGCTCGAAGAACTGATGCAGCCGCCCGGCCCGCTGGAAGCCCGGCTGGTACGCTCGCGGCTTCCGGAGGACGCTCTCGCCGCGCTCGAGACCCTGCGCCGTAACATCGAGTTGGACTACGCCACGATTGGCCGTGCGGCAGTCGCCATCGACCCTACGCTGGAAAAGCCGATCCAGAGCGCCAGGAACCAGGCGCTTGCGGGCACTCACGATGTCGAAAAGAAGCTGCTCCAGCATCTCAAGAAGCGGGAAGAGACCGAGCTGAGTCAGATCGGTCGCGCGCGTGCCGCTGTCTGGCCTCACGACAAACCACAGGAGCGCGTGCTGACCCTCGCGCCGTTCCTGGCGCGCTATGGACCCTCGCTTCTCGAGCAGCTGGTGGAGGTCGCGCAGACCTGGTACAGCGCTGCCCTTGAGGGGGCTTTCGAGCCCGCATAGACTCCGCGCATGTGGATCGTCCTGCTGGTGCTGCTGGTGGCGCTGATGATCCCGATTGTCGGCATCGTGATCGACTCTCCGATCGGCCGCGCGCTGGCGCGCCGGCTGGAGGGACCGGAACAGGTCCCACCAGAGATCGGTGATCTCGCCAAGAAGATCGACCTTCTCGAGGCCGAGGTGGATGACCTCAATCGCGCGGTGAAGAGCCTGGAGGAAGAGAGCCAGTTCCTGCACCGTCTCCTCGAGTCAACGTCCCGGTCCACCCTGCCGCCGCCGGATCGGCCCTGAGTCCCGATCCGGCGCCATCTCAGCGGCCGGCGGCCATGGTGGCCGCGGGAATCCTGCTGAGCCGGATTGTCGGGCTGATCCGCCAGCGGGTACTGGCCCATTTCCTTGCGACCTCTGACGCCGCGGACGCCTTCTCCGCGGCGTTCCGCATTCCCAACCTGCTCCAGAACCTGTTCGGCGAAGGCGCGCTGTCAGCGTCGTTTATCCCCGTATATGCCTCCCTGCTCGCGCGGGAGGATCGGAAAGAGGCAGGGCGGGTAGCCGGCGCGGTGGGAGCGCTGCTCGCGCTCGTCATGGCCCTACTCGTGCTCGTGGGTGTCCTGGCAACGCCGTTGCTCATCGACCTCATCGCGCCCGGGTTTCAGGGAGAAAAGCGGCTGCTGGCGATCCGACTGGTGCGAATTCTCTTCCCCGGTGCCGGGCTGCTGGTTCTGTCCGCCTGGTGCCTCGGAATTCTCAACAGTCATCGCAAGTTCTTTCTCTCGTACGCCGCACCGGTGATCTGGAACGTCGCGATCATCGTGGCACTCATCGTCGCGGGGGGGCGCCAGGGACAGTACGGCCTGGCCGTGATCGCAGCCTGGGCTTCTGTGGCAGGCAGCGCGCTCCAGGTCCTCGTTCAGCTGCCGACAGTGCTCTCCGTCGCACGGGGACTGCGGCCCTCGCTTGACCTCGCGTCCGAGAGCGTACGCACTGTGGTCCGCAACTTCATGCCGACGTTCATGAGCCGGGGCGTAGTTCAGATCAGCGCCTACGTGGACGCCTTGCTCGCGAGTCTGCTGCCCACCGGGGCGGTCGCTGCGCTGGGTTACGCTCAGACGCTCTATACCCTGCCTGTGAGCCTGTTCGGGATGTCGGTTTCGGCGGCGGAGCTGCCCGCGATGTCGAGTGTCACCGGAAATGCCGCTGAGATTGGGGCCCACCTCCGGACCCGACTCGACCACGGTCTCCGTCAGATCGCCTTCTTCATCATCCCCTCGGCGATGGCCTTTGCCGCACTGGGGCAGGTGCTGGCCGCCGCGCTGTTCCAGTCGGGCGCTTTCACCCGCAGCGATAGCTTCTACGTGTGGGGGATTCTGGCCGGCGCGGCGGTAGGGCTCCTGGCCGGCACGATGGGCCGTCTCTACGCCTCCGGGTTTTACGCGCTCCGCGATACCCGCACACCACTCCGGTACGCCGTGCTTCGGGTCGTGCTCACGACCGTACTGGGCTATCTCGCGGCGATTCCGCTGCCCGGGCTGTTAGGCATACCGAACCGGTGGGGCGTGGCTGGCCTCACCGCGTCGGCCGGCGTGGCGGCCTGGGTAGAGTTTGCGCTGCTCCGTCGAGCGCTCAACCGGCGGATCGGCGCCACCGGTCTCGATGCCCGCTTCACCGGCTCCCTCTGGGTGGCCGCCGCTCTGGCGGCGGCGGCGGGGGGAGGGCTCGCGCTTCTGTTTCCGCGCCACCAGCACCCGATCGCCCTGGCTCTGGCCGTCATCGGCGTGTACGGGGTGGTGTATTTTTCAGTGGCGTCCGCGCTGGGAGTGGCGGAGGCAGGATCTTATCGTCGGCGGCTCAATCGCTTATGGGGCAGGTAGAGAAAAGTGGAGTACGAGGAGACGACCTGGGAGCCAAAGACGCCCTCGCGCGCAAGCTCGAGACGCTGCCGGACGGGCCGGGCGTATACCTCTGGAAGGACGCACGCGGCGAGGTGCTGTACGTCGGGAAGGCCAAGCGGCTCAAGTCCCGGGTACGGAGCTATATAGCGGCGGACTTCGCGACCAGTCCCAAGAATGAGCTGCTGCAGCGCCTGATCGCCGACGTCGAAACGATCGTAGTCGGCCGCGAGGCCGAGTCGCTGCTGCTGGAAAACAACCTGATCAAGGAGTACCGCCCGCGGTTCAACGTCCGGCTCAAGGACGACAAGAGTTACCCTTCCATCGCCGTGACGCTCGGCGAGCCGTTTCCCCGAGTGCTGGTCACCCGCCGCCGAAACATCGAAGGCGCCAAGTACTTCGGTCCTTATACCGACGTGGCTCAGCTCCGGCGAACACTGGCCATCATCCGCCGGATTTACACGATGCGGAGCTGCCACGACGACCTTCCCCGGGAAAAGCGCGAACGGCCCTGCCTGGATTATCACATCGGAAAATGCCGCGCGCCCTGCGTAGGCTGGCACAGCCAGGAGGACTACCGGGCCATGGTGAACGACGTGGTGGATTTCCTGGAAGGGCGCACCAACGACGTCCGCCAGAAGGTCCGTGAGGCGATGCTGGCCGCCAGCGATCGGGAAGACTTCGAGCGAGCCGCGCGGCTTCGGGATGCGCTCCGCTGGCTGGAGCGACTGGAAGAGCCGTCCAGCGTCGAGCTGATCGGCACCGGCGAGGCCGACGCTATCGGCTTCGCGCGCGACGGCGACGACGCAGTCGGTGTCCTCATCCGCGTGCGCGGCGGACGGGTGATCTCGCGGGACCACACGTTTCTCGAGGGTGTCGAGGACGAGACCGACGAGGCGATCCTCAGCGCGTTTCTGGTCCGATACTACGTGCCGGCGGAAAATCGGGTGCGGCGAGTGGTACTGCCCTTTCCGCCCGACGACTTTGATGCTCTGCGCGAGATCCTGCCCGAGAGCGACTGGACCGTGCCGCAGCGGGGAACCGCAAGCCGCTGGCGTGAGCTGGCCGACCAGAACGCTCGCCACTTGCTCGAGAGCCTGCGGATCGAATCATTCGAGACCGAGGAACGCGCCGAGGATCCGGTTTACGGCCTGGGTCGGGATCTCGGCCTCAGCGTGGTCCCGAGAAGCCTCGTCTGCGTCGACATCTCGAACAACCAGGGACGGGACATGGTCGGCTCGCTGGTATGGTTCGAGGCCGGACGTCCGAAGAAGAGCGAGTACCGGAAATTCAAGATCAAGGGCGTGGCGCAGCAGGACGATTTCGCAGCAATCCACGAAGTGATCACCCGATACCTGACTCGGCGGCGAGACGAGCAAGCGCCGCTGCCAGATCTCATGGTGATCGACGGGGGCAAGGGGCAACTCGGCGCTGCACTGGACGCGGCGAAGCAGGTGGGTTTCGACAAGCTCCCGATCGCGAGCCTGGCCAAGCGGGAGGAAGAGATCTTTCTTCCGGGCCGCTTTGAAAGCTTGCGGCTGCCGCGCCGCGGTTCGTCGTTGCGCCTGTTGCAACGCGCGCGCGATGAAGCTCATCGGTTCGGCCTGGCCTACAATCGGAAGCAACGAACCAGGCGAACCATCACGTCCGAGTTGCTCGAGATCCCGGGAGTGGGCCCGACCCGCCGCCGCCGCTTGCTGGAACGCTTTGGAAGCCTGGCCGGCGTCCGATCAGCGACGGCCCAGGAGCTGGCGGCAGTTCCCGGGTTTTCCAGCGCCCTCGCCGAGCGAATCCTGGAACATCTGAGCGCCAAGTCGTGACCCTCCACGCTACCGGCCATGCCTGAGCTGCCGGATGTGGTGGTCTATCTCGAGGCCCTGGAGACCCGAATCGTTGGCAAGGTTCTCGAGCGTATCCGGCTGTTCAGCCCCTTCGTCCTGCGCAGCGTGGATCCTCCCATTGCCGAAGCGTCGGGTCGGCGGGTGCTGGGGCTTCGACGAATCGGGAAGCGTTTGGTCTGGGCGCTCGAGGGTGATCTCTTCCTGGTCATTCACCTGATGATTGCGGGCCGCCTCCGCTGGCGACCGGCGGGTGCCAAGCCGCCTGGCCGCATAGGGCTGGCTGCATTCGATTTTCCCGATGGGACGCTGATCCTTACGGAAGCCGGCAGCAAGCGGCGCGCATCCATTAATCTGCTCAAAGGTGAGACGGCGCTGGCCCAGCTCGATCGGGGCGGGCTCGAGCCACTGGATGCCTCCGGCGACGCGTTTCGTGAGCGGCTGCTGTCCGAGAATCACACGCTGAAGCGCGCATTGACCGATCCACGATTGTTCAGCGGCATCGGAAATGCCTATTCGGACGAGATACTGCATCGCGCGCGGCTGTCGCCTCTGGCGCTTACCAGCAAGCTCGACGACGAAGCGATCCGCCGACTGTACGGAGCAGTGCGCGAGGTTCTCCAGGACTGGACTGCGCGACTCCGGGCCGAGGCAGAGCAGAAATTTCCCGAGAATGTCACCGCGTTTCGCGAAGGCATGGCCGTCCATGGCCGCTTCCGCAAACCCTGTCCCTTGTGCGGCACACCGATACAACGCATCCGCTACGCAGATAACGAGACGAACTATTGTCCCACTTGTCAGACAGGAGGCCGATTGCTGGCCGATCGAGGACTGTCCCGGCTGCTGCGGGAGGACTGGCCCCGAAGCCTGGAGGAGATGGAGGACCGGCTGACCAAATGACCGAAGTCGATCAGTTCAGTGTACCAACCGAGCGAGCGTCGGCCCGTATGGACTGGCTGCTGGAATGCTCGGCCTGCGAGCGTAGCAGCGATCCACAAGGACTCCCCACTGTCTGCCCGGATTGCGGGCAGCCCTGGCTCGTCTGCTATCCCGCCCGACGCCATCCACCGGAAGGCCGCTCGTTGCTCGGCCGACGCTCAACGGGGGAAGCCGACACTCTGTCACAGCGGATGTGGCGCTACCGACGCTTCCTGCCGCTGTTGCCTGGTGAAGCTCCAGTCAGCCTGGGAGAGGGAGGCACTCCGCTTCTCGAGCTCGATCGCAGCGCGCGAGACCTGGGCCTGGGCAAAGTCTGGCTGAAAGACGAAAGCACCAACCCGTCCGGCTCGTTCAAGGCACGTGGGCTTGCAATGGCGATGACGCGTGCAGTGGCAGGCGGAGCAGAGTCGTTCGTCATCCCGACCGCTGGAAATGCCGGCGTTGCGCTCGCCGTGTACGCAGCCAAGGTGGGGCGCCCCGCGACGGTGTTCGCACCTACCGCCACGCCCGGCACCATCCTGGCGCAGATTCGCGCGTTCGGCGCGGAGCTCAAACTGATCGATGGACACATTGGGGACTGCGGGCGGGCGGCGCGTGAGCTTTCGGTCCGAACGGGAGCCTTCGACTTGTCGACGCTGCGTGAACCTTACCGCATAGAGGGCAAGAAGACGCTGGGACTCGAGCTGGCGGAGCAATTCGGCTGGACTCTGCCGGACGCGATCATCTATCCGGCGGGGGGCGGTACCGGTCTGATCGGGATGTGGCGCGCCTTCCGAGAGCTGCAAACCGCAGGCTGGCTGCAGGGTCAGTTCCCCCGATTGTTCGCTGTACAGTCGAGCGGCTGCGCCCCGGTAGTTCGGGCTGTCGAGACGGGGGCGGATCGTTGCGAGCCATGGGCCGACCCCCGGACCGTAGCCAGCGGGCTTCTGGTTCCCAACCCACTGGGCGGCGCCCTCATGCTGAGGGCGATTCGGGAAACGTCCGGCGGTGCAGTGGCCGTCAGCGACTCTGATCTGGAACACGAAGCCAGCACGACATCCCGCCGCGAGGGCGTGGATCTCTCACCCGAAGGCGGAGCCACCTTTGCAGCCGCGCGACAACTGCGGAGCAGCGGCCACCTGAGTTCGGAGCATCGGGTGATCCTGTTCAACACCGGAGCGGGCTGGCTGTATCGCGGCGGACAGTGAACGACAATTCAAGCGGGACTCAAGCCAAGCTCCAGATCGATCATGTGACCCTGGCCGGGCCCGACCTCGCCGTCATACAGACTCGTTTCGCCGAGCTGGGCCTCGACGCCGAGTACGGCGGTCTGCATTCGAACGGGGTCACCCATATGGCCCTGCTCGGCTTCGAGGATGGCTCCTACATCGAATTGATCTCGACACGAGTGCCGACCATACGCTCGCCTCTCTGGAACGCCCAGATTCAGGACAATGCCGGCCCGGCCGCGTGGGCCGTGCGGTCGAATGACCTTTTCCAGGAACGAGCACGACTCAGCCGGGCTGGCGTCGCTGTTCGCGGCCCGATCTTCATGACGCGCGATCGTCCGGACGGCACTGCCCTCGAATGGGATCTGCTTTTTCCGGGAGATGCGGAGCCCGGCGCCACGCTTCCGTTCGCCATCTGCGATCGAACTCCGCGGGAGCTCCGAGTCTCACCATCTCCTGGCGCAGCCAGAAGCGGCATTGCTGGAATCGCGGCCGTGGTTCTTGGTGTCGCATCGATCGAGGCTACGGGCCGGCTATTCGAGCAGGCGTATGGCTTGGGAGATCTCACTGTGACGGGCCAATCAGGGCTTGGTGCACGCATCGGGCGCTTAGCTGATGCGCCGGTCTACCTGGCCGAGGCCCTACCGGGCGCATCGTGGCTGTCCAACCGCATTGAGCGCTACGGGGACTCGCCGGCAGCGGTATTGCTCGGCTCGAGCCGGAACGATCAGAGCAGGCCTGTGGTTCCTCTGCTTCCTGCCGAGGATTGGTTTGGCCAGCGGGTTGCGTGGATCGACCCGGCCAAGCTGTTCGGCTGGCGTGTCGGCCTGATCCTCCCAGCCGCTTGATCAGACGTGCCGGAACGGCTCTGGTGCCTCCTCGGCTGCCGGTTTCTCAGCCTGGCGTTCGAGCGACCGGCTCACCAGATCCTTGGAGCCTAGCCCAACCGCCAGCGCCAGCGCCAGCACAATGCCGCCGAACAATATTCCGAACGCCAGCTCCACAATGCGGCCGCCGATACCCAGATGCTCGAGCGCCATCGCGGCCGCCAGAATGAGCACCAGCCATTTGACACCAAGGCTCAGCAGGCGGGCGTAGTGCACGTTGTGATTGACCGCGCTGATCAGAACCCCGCGAGCCAGGAAACGGGCAAACACGTTTCCCAGAAGGAACAGCGCCACCGCCGCAACCACATTAGGCAGGTAACGGAACAGCCGCATCGCGATCTCTGAGGTGATCGAGGCGTCGAATGCGGCGATGCCGATCAGAAAGCCGATCAGTACGATCAGCCACGAGACAGTCCGGGTGACCAACAGGGAAGGACTCTTGTTGGGCGACCATTCCGCGAGGCCCGACAGCCCCCACTCTTCGAGGCGCTCATCGAACCGGATGCCGCGCAGAAAACGCCGCAGCAGCAGCGCCAGCACCCATGCGGCTGCCGCCGACAGGGCCAGGGCGACTAAGAGCGCGACGATCCCGGGCAGCAGATTCGCCAACCCTTGGATAACACGGTCGGACGAGTCATTCAGAGCTTGCTGAGCTTGCTCCCACATTAGCGGTTCCTCCGCTTCACCTTACGGGTTGAAGCGATCCGGCCATCGCCACCGGGACACGAAGTAGGGTTTCTGGGCTTCGAATGCGGTGCCCAGCCGCTCGAGTCGTTGCTCGACGGCCGACGCGCCCATCGTACGCACCTCAGTTGCGTAGGACGCGACCCAGGCCCGATAGAGCGGCGTCATGGCTCCCAGCACGTGATCGCGACTCATGGAGCGAAGTCGATAGGCCAGGGCAAAGTCGTAGACAATGCGCGCCCACACATCATCCGCCAGGCGGAACGATTCTGGCGCGAGCTGGGTGAGACGCTTGAGCTCGACCAGTGTGGCCGGGGGCAGCACCACACCCCACACGTCCTGCAGGTTCCGATATCCCAACCGGAAGGCTTCGACCATCCGGGTCACATCCACCACGCCGGTCTCCTCCGCGACGGCGCTTGCCATTCCAAAGGTGGGCACCGGAAGAGAGCCGCGGACCTTCTGCCAACAGGCCGCGTTCCGCTCGATATCGAGAAAGAGAGGGCCGACCAGCTGAGCGACGGCGGAGCTCACGTCCGGCGGGTCTTTCTGCACCGGCACCGGCACGTCCAGTTGAGCCTGTCCGATCTTGAAGCCGCCGCACGCCGCATCGCTGGCGAACCAGATCGGCATGGTCCCCCGATCCGTCATCGGCTGCAGCTGACGCTCGACCAGTCGCCCTGAGAAACTGAAGTCGGCTCCGACAGGAAACCGGAGCCGCTTGCCATACAGAGAGCGGCTGAGGGGTGTGATGACCCCGCTGCTCAGCAGGGCATCGAAGCGGCGGCGGAGATAGCACGGGGTGATGAGATCGAAATCCTGCTCCACGACGGGCTGGACCAGGCGCTGGAGCGCCTCCGCCGAGATCGTCGTGGGATCGGATCCCACGACGACGCAGGCCCTGGCGCCCAGCCGATGACTGGCCAGGAACACGCTGCGATACGCCTCGCTCGGACTCTCCCCCGGGGCTGGAAAACGATCCACCGGCGTGATGGGAAACGGGAGCAGCGCCGGTTGGCCGTTGGCGGAGCCCGGATCGGTCATCGCCCCGTCGGGATGAACCAGCACCGTCCTGGGTCCGGGGGTGACGCCGTTGAGTGCGGACCGGATGCGTATCACGGTATCGCGCAGCGCCTCGCCCGTCGCTACGCCCGGCACTGCCACCACGAGCTCCGCCTGGCCCAGCTGAGCCAGCCGGTCCTTCAGCTCCGACGACAGTGTCTCGAGATCCGCCATTCGAGGCTTTCCTAAGACGCGGAGTTACGAGAGCAAGCCCCAGAGAGGGATGCGAACCCAGGTGGGCCGATTGTCCAGCTCGTACAAGAGCTCGTACAACGCCTTATCGATCAGATACGTCTCCAGCAACGAATCGATGCCGCGTTCCGTTCTCGGCAGGAGATCGCTGCCTGCCATGCCTTCCCGGTAGGCTCGCCGGAATTCTATGCTGGTGGACCGCTCCCACAGGCGAGCCCACGGCTCGAGCCGCTCCACCTCTTCGGGACGGCGGGCAGTATAGCCCAGAAGAGCGGCATAGGCAGCGTAGCTGAACGACCGAAGCATGCCGGCGACATCCCGGAGGGGAGAGTGCTTGACCCTCCGTTCCTCCAGCGGTTTCATCGGCTCACCCTCGAAATCCAGGATGACGTAGTCGCCCTTCACCCGGAGCACCTGCCCCAGATGGTAGTCGCCGTGCACCCGAATCCGCCGGCCACCGACGCCGTGGTCGATGTCGCGCAGCCGGGCCAGGATCTCGCGGCGGCGTCGGAGCACCAGGCCCGCGTCTTCTACGGCCTCGTCGGGAAGTCGAGGAAGGTTGTCCTTGAGGCGGTCGAACGCACGGGCCGCGCGGTCGTGAAAGTCCTTGGAGATCCAGCCGAGATCGTCGGCATCCAGAGGTTCGGGCGCAAGAGCGGGGTCGTCGCTCGCCGACGCAAGGGCGAGGTGGAGCTCGGCAGTCCGGCGGCCTAGAGTGGCTGCGGCATCGAGATACATGCCCACATGCTCACGAGGATCGGGCGAGCCCAGGGGGAAGGTCTTCGGGGCGGACGCTTCGTAATAGCGCTGGAGCTCTTCCAGCGCACCGGTCCAGCCGTCGCCCTCATTCAGCACCATGCCCTGCAAAATGCCCAGTGTGGCCGCCTGACCATCGTGCTCGTATTCGAGCGAGCCGGCATAGAGAGGCACGTGAGTGAAGTGCGCTCGCTCGGTGAGGAACCGGTCCAGCTCCCACTCCGGGTTGATCCCCGACTGGTATCGCCGGATGAGCTTCAGGATGAGTCTGTCAGCGTAAATGACTGAGGTGTTGCTCTGTTCGGCGGCGACGCGCCGAGGTGGCAGCGCAGCGGCTGCCGATCCGCGGGCGGCATCGAAGCAGGCACCTCGACTTCCCCGCACCTGGCCATGCTGCGTCGCGGTCTGGCCCTCGCCTTCGATCAGTCGGAGCAGGGAGATACAGGTCCCATCGTCAGCCAAGGCGTCGTGGAGGATCCCCGGCTGGAGTCCCTGGATGACTGCACAGATCACCGAGGCGGGGGCGGCAGCAAGCACAGCATCGGCGGCGGCACCGAAGCTCATGGCCAGCGGGAGCACGTAACGATCGGGGTCGGCATCGTCGTAGGCCACCCGGACGACCACCAGAACCGCCTCCGAGTCGCTTATCGGTCCCCAGTCCTCGACCTGTACCTCCGTGATGCGTCGGGTCTTCCCCCCAAACCAGCGCTGACTCGCCAGAAATCGAGGCAATACCCGATTCTGCAAGCGCCCGGTCTCGGAGCCGTCGAACAGTCCGCTCCAACCCAGCGAAACATCCAGTGCGGTCTCCGCCTCGAGCGTCTGGGACGTGCGCGCTGCGATCGCCTGCGGGTCGCCATGCAGCTCGAACCAGAGGAATCCGTACGGCCCAAGCGTCAGAGGGTAGGGCTCCCGTTTGATGGCGGGAAACTCGACGTATCCCAGCATCTCGACCGGCATCATCCCTTCGTAGGCCGAGAGGTCCAGCTCGACCGGTTGGGCAAAGCGCGACAGGTTAGCGACGCAGAGAACCTGCTCGCTCTCATAGTGGCGAATGTACGCCAGGACCTTCCGATTCGTGGGGTGGAGAAACTCCAGCGTCCCGCGCCCAAAGACCCGAAACAGCTTCCGCAGGGCGATCATGTTGCGGGTCCAATTGAGCAACGAGGAGGGATCTGCCTGCTGCGCCTCGACGTTGACGGCTTCGTAGCCGTAGATCGGGTCCATGATCAGCGGGCTGTAGAGTCGACCCGGGGTGGCCCGCGAGAATCCTGCGTTGCGGTCGGCGTTCCACTGCATCGGCGTACGAACGCCGTTGCGGTCGCCGAGGTAGATGTTGTCGCCCATTCCGATCTCGTCGCCATAGTAGATGATCGGCGTGCCCGGGAATGAGAGGAGCAGGCTGTTGAGCAGCTCGATTCGACGAGGGTTGTGATCGAGCAGGGGAGACAATCGGCGCCGAATGCCCAGGTTGAGCCGCATGCGGGGGTCGGCGCTATAGGCGAAGTACATGTAGTCCCGCTCATCCGCCGTGACCATCTCGAGGGTGAGCTCGTCGTGGTTGCGGAGGAAGAGAGCCCATTGGCAAATCGCCGGAATGGGTGGGGTCTGCGCCATGATATCGACGATCGGAAAGCGGTCTTCCAGGCGAAGGGCCATGAAGATCCGGGGCATGAGCGGGAAGTGGAATGCCATGTGGCATTCGTCGCCGTCGCCAAAATACGGGCGGACGTCGGTGGGCCACTGGTTTGCCTCCGCGAGGATCATGCGGTTGGCGTACTGGTCCATCTCGCGCCGGATCGCTTTGATGACCGTGTGGGTCTCGGGAAGGTTCTCGCAGTTGGTCCCCTCGCGCTCCACCAGATAGGGGATGGCATCGAGTCGCACTCCGTCCACACCCATGTCGAGCCAGTAACGCAGAACCCTCGAGATCTCCTCGACAACGACCGGATTGTCGTAGTTGAGGTCGGGTTGATGCGAGAAAAACCGGTGCCAGTAGTACGCCTTGGCGACCGGGTCCCAGGTCCAGTTCGATTTCTCGGTGTCGGTAAAGATGATCCGCGCCTGGTTGTATCGGTGGTCGTTGTCGCTCCACACGTAGAAGTCGCGCTCGGTCGATCCTGCCGGGGCTTCCCGCGCTCGTTGAAACCAGGGGTGCTGATCCGAAGTGTGGTTGACGACCAGCTCTATGACGACCTGCAGCCCGCGGGCATGCGCCGCATTTAGAAAAGCCTGGAAGTCCTCCAGCGTCCCGTAGCTCGGATGGACGTTCAGGTAGTCCGCGATGTCATAGCCGTCGTCCCTGAGCGGCGAGGGAAAGAACGGCAGCAGCCAGAGGCAGGTAACGCCGAGGTCCTGCAAGTAGTCGAGCTTCTGGACCAGTCCGCCGAAGTCGCCGATGCCGTCGTTGTTGCTGTCGAGGAACGCCTTGACGTGCAGCTCGTAGATGATCGCATCCTGATACCAAAGCGGATCGGTGGCGCTGCCGGGTCGTTTTACCATGGGCTGGCAGGTTCCAGTGTCATGCGAAATAGTCGAAGTCGCGCTCGGTCCGCACCCGCCGGTGCAACTGGAGCACATGAGCCGGCAGCCTGTCGGGCGCAAGCTCGACGAAGTTGCGCGGACCCTGCCACAGGAACTTGCCGCCCCCCAGGAGGTCCTCCACCTCGAACGGTCGATCCGGTCGAATACCAAGGTCCGCGAGCGCCAACTCCACGTGCCCGTGCTGGGTGTGAACCGGGTCGAGGTTGACCACGACAATCACGGCGTCGCCATCGGGTTCGCCGTCCGTTTTGCTGTAACAGAGGAGCAGGGGATTATCCGTTGGATGGAACTGGAGCGTGTGGTCGCGCTGCAGAGCGGCGTGCCGCCGCCGGGCCCGGTTCAGCGTGGTCATCAGTGCACGAAGACTGGCCGGGCTATCGACGTCCCAGCGCTTGAGCTCGTACTTCTCCGAATTGAGGTACTCCTCGCTTCCGGTCGACCGCGGCACGTTCTCTCCGAGCTCGAAGGCCGGCCCATAGACACCGTAGCTTGCGCCCAACGTTGCCGCCAACACCAGCCGAATCGCGAAGCCCGGTCTTCCGCCGACCTGGAGAAATTCCGGCAGGATGTCGGGGGTATTCGGCCACAGGTTGGGACGAAAGAACTCCTTCACCTCGGTTCCTGCAAGCTCGGTGAAGTACTCGGTCAGCTCCTCCTTGGTATTTCGCCAGCTGAAGTAGGTATACGATTGCGAAAAGCCGAGCTTTGCCAGGCGATACATCACCTTGGGTCGGGTAAACGCTTCCGAGAGAAACAACACGTCGGGGTGGCGTGCCTTGATTTCGTGAATGGCCCACTCCCAGAAGGCAAACGCCTTGGTATGCGGATTGTCCACCCGGAAGATGCGGACATCCTGCTCGATCCAGAAGAGGAAGACGTCGCGCAGGGCTTTCCAGAGCTCCGCCCAGTCATGAGTCTCGAAGTCGAGCGGGTAGATGTCCTGATACTTCTTGGGCGGGTTTTCGGCGTATTGGATGGTGCCATCGGGCCGGCGGCGGAACCACTCGGGATGCTCCCGGACCCAGGGATGATCCGGGGAGCACTGAAAGGCAATGTCCAACGCGACCTCGAGTCCCGCTTTCGCAGCCCGCTCAACCAGGTTCCGGAAATCCGCCAGGGTCCCGAGCTCCGGGTGAATTCCTGTGTGCCCCCCCTCGGCTGAACCAATCGCCCACGGGCTGCCGACATCTCCCGGCGTCGCGGTCGGCTCGTTGTTCTTTCCCTTCCGGAACGCTTGACCGATAGGATGAATGGGCGGGAGGTAAAACACGTCGAATCCCATCTCTGCGACGTAGGGGAGCCATTTTTCGCAGTCCCTGAAGGTCCCATGTCGTCCCGGTTCCGCGGCGCAGGAGCGGGGGAACAGCTCGTACCAGGTCGAGAAGCGGGCCCGTTCCCGGTCCACCACGACCACAAGCTCCCGCTCGTAGCGGGTGGCCCGGCTGAGATCGGGATACCGCAGCGCAATCTCCGCCAGCGTCTCGTCCAGCCCTGCCGAAGGGTTGGCCGGCGCTCCCGGCTTTCGAAGCTGCGCGGCCCATGCCAGCAACCGCGCCGAGTCGGCGTCGTCGGCACGGCTCGCCGCATCGTCGATCAGATCGGCACCGATCAGCAGATCGACCCGGACGTCCTGTCCCGCCTGGACCCGCTTGAGAAGATCTGCCCTCCAGGTGGCAAAGCGGCTGATCCAACCTTCGATCGTGTAGCGGTAGTTGCCCACGTCCGTCACTACGAATTGCGCGCGCCACCGGTCGTTGGTCAGCGAGGTCATCGGCACGAAGTGCCACTCGCGCTCCCTGTCTTTGCGGTACCATAACCGACAGGCCAGCTGATCATGCCCGTCCGCGAACACGTCTGCCTCCACCACCACGGATTCGCCCGTCACGCGCTTGATGGGGAATCGGCCGGCGTCGATCTCGGGTGTCACGCCTTCGATTACTACGCGTTTGCGGCCATCTGGCGGGAGTGCCATCTGACTTTTCTCCGGTCGCTGGTTACCAACGGCCCGCCAATCGGTTTACAAGCCTTCCATTGGTCGGACCATACCGCAAGCGGTACGTGGGGTTTGCCTCTCCGCAAGCTCGGGGCGATATTGTAAGTCTATGCAGAATAGCCGTTTCGCTATCCTCGACCCGGCCGCCGGCATCAGCGGCGACATGCTGCTCGGAGCCCTGGTTGCAGCAGGAGCACCGGAAGATTGGCTCAAATCTCTGCCGGAGCGACTGGGGATCCCCGAGGTTGCCATCGAGGTACGCCGAGTGGCGCGCTGCGGCGTCGGAGCGGTCAAAGTGGACGTCCGACTGCCCGGCGGAGAACTCGAGGGACCGGCGGACGTCGAGTCCCATGATCTCATCCACACCCACCAAAGCGGCGGCAAGTCTCACAGCCATAGCCACGACCACGGTCACGCCCCGCACCGCCACGTGGGCGAGTTGGTTCGCATGGTCGAGCGCGCGCCCTTGTCGCCGTGGGTCAAAGAACGTGCGACCCGCGCCTTTCGTCTCGTCGGCGAGGCCGAAGGAAGGGTGCACGGCGTTCCGGCCGAGCGTGTGGCTCTTCATGAGGTGGGCGCATTGGACGCCTTGGTAGACATCGTGGGAGGGGTGGAGGGATTCGAGCAGTTAAGAGTCACACAGGTTTATCACTGGCCGGTTGCGGTGGGAAAGGGCTGGGTTCGTGCCTCGCACGGCTTGCTCGCCGTGCCAACGCCGGCAACTGCAGTGCTTCTCGAGGGCCTGGAGCTGGCGACAGACGGCCCGGTCACAGGTGAGGCGACAACCCCAACCGGGGCAGCGCTGCTCCGTGTGCTCTCCAATGGCGCTCCGCCGGGCCGCTGGCGTCCGGTCTCCGCGGGCAACTGGGGCGCCGGTACCCGAGATCCGGCCGGATACCCGAACGCGCTTCGGCTCCTGATCGCCGAGCCGGCCCAGGAGGCCGGTGAGGCCGTCGTGCTGGCCACGGATGTGGACGACCTCAATCCGGAATATCTCGATTCGCTTCGGGAAGCGCTGGTCGCGGCCGGAGCGCTCGACGTCCAGGTCTGGACCACGCAGATGAAGAAGGGCCGCACGGGGTTCCGAGTCGAGATCGTGACCGCTCCCGGAGACGCCGACCGGGTGACAGAGGCCCTCTTTCGCCACAGCACAACGGCGGGCGTGCGACGTGCAGTGGTGGAGCGGGTCACCTTGCCAAGGCACCAGCTCGAGCTGGAGACGGAAGGCGGGCCGGTGCGGGTCAAGGTGCTCGAGGGACCCGACGGTCCTCGGGTGAAACCGGAATACGATGACGTTGCAGCGGCAGCCCGGCTCTGCGGGCGCCCCGCACATGAGTTGGCGCGCGAGCTTCAGGCTCGTGCGCTCGCCCTGGTGGCACCGCATGCCGCTGGGGCGTTCCCTCCGAAGAAGGAGTCCTGACGCGTGACTCGAACGTTTGCATTCTTCTCGACGCTGTCTCTGGTCGCCGCCGGAGTCGCTCCGCTTGCGGCGCAGGGCACGACCAGCGACCGGGTTGCCAAAGCAATGGCGCAACAGCGGACCGTTCTTCCGCCGGCGTGCAAGGCAGCCGCCAGCGGGGGTGGAAAGATCAGCGACATCGTAACCGATTTGCGGGGCGCCACTGGTCAGTCGGACCCTGCCAAGCGGACTGCACAGCTGAACACCGTGCGACAGAAGTTCCAGGAGGCGGTTCAGACGGGGGGCCAAGGCACCAATGCCGCGGCATGGATCTACCTCGGCCGGACCGACCTGTACCTTGGCGACGTAGCCGGGGCCGACAGCGCCTTTGCCCAGGCGGAAAAGATCGCGCCGGATTGCAAGGACGAGACCGATCGGTGGCGTGCGCTCGCCTGGACGCCGCTGGTGAACGACGGAATCGCCTTTGCCAACGCCAACAAGCCGGACTCCGCCCGGGTCCTGTTTCAGCAGGCCAACGTCATCTACCGCGGCAGTCCGTCGGCCTACCTCAACCTTGGGGTGCTCTACGCCAACCAGGGTCAGAACGACACGGCGGCGGCCTACTTCAAGCAGGCGGCCGATATCGCGGCCAGGGATTCGAGCTTCGCTGACGAGCAGAAATTCTCGACCCTGAATTACGGCATTGTGCTCACTCGCATCAAGAAGTACGACGAGGCGATCGTCGCCCTCGAGCAGTATCGCAAGATGGCGCCGAACGACACCACCGGTGGCAGGGCCCTGCACTCGGCCTACTGCGGTGCCAATCAGAACGACAAGGCTCAGGCTCTGGAGAAGCAGCAGAACCTGCCACCCTGCTCGGTGGCCGGAGGGGAGGCCGGAAATCTGGTGGAGAAAGGTGTGGCGGCGTTCAATGCGAACAAGTTCGTCGAAGCCGCTGATCTCTTCGGGCAGGCCTACGCCAAGCAGCCCTACAATCACGACGCGTTGCTCAATCAGGCCACGTCGTACTTCAAGGTCAAGAACGGCCCCAAGCTGGTCGAAGCGGCGCAGCCCCTGGTCGAGCTCGAGCCCATGAACGAAGTCGCCCTGCAGCTTCTGGAGCAGGGCTACAAGGAAACCAAGCAGCTCGACAAACAGGTGGCCACCGTGACTCGGCGCCGCGCGCTTCCGGTCAAGCTCGAGACCAAGAACATTGCGATCAGCCCGACGGACATCAAAATCGGGATGACCGCCACCGGTCGTGACGCTCGGGACGCCAAGGATGCCGCAATCAAGGCGGCGCCGGTCAATCTCACCTTCGAGATGTTGGGTGCTAGTGGCGCCGTCGTGGCAACTCAGGATCTTACAGTGCCGGCGCTGGCAGCCGGGGCCACGCAGGATGTCACCATTACCGCCCAGGCCAATGGGATCAACGGGTGGCGGTACAAGGTGAAGTCGTGACGGCCGGAGGAGGGGAAGGACGCTGACAGATGGCTTGACCGGCCGACTGTGCGATGGCGCACACGTCGGCCGGTGATTTGTATTGCTGGGAAGAGACTGGGCGACCTCTACGTTGGGAGATGCTTCGATCCGCCTTTCCGGCCGCACGGCCAATGGCACCCAACGGGAGTTTCACTATGCGCCTACTCTTGACCCTCGCAGCCGTCGCTTCGTTGGCGGCCTGTTCCCACAACAACAACGACGCGGGGGGCGGGGTGTGCTAGCTGCCTTTCAAGGCGTCAGCCATTCTGATGAGAGCCGGCAGCGAGTCGGCCTTCATTTTCTCCATCACGTGGCCGCGATGAACTTTGACCGTATGTTCGCCAGTCCCGAGCTTCGCGGCTATCTGCTTATTGAGCAGCCCCGAAACCACGAGTTCCATCACGTCCCGCTCCCTGGCGGTCAGCATCTCATAGCGGTGTCGCAGCTCCGCCGTCTCCCGACGTTTGGCGCGCGCCTGTCTGTCACGATCGAGCGCCTGCTGAACCGCGTCCAGGAGTTCCTGGGGCCGGAAAGGCTTCGTCAGGACTTCAACGGCACCCGATTTCATGGCCCGGACCGTCATCGGGACATCACCGTGTCCGGTGATGAAGATGGTGGGAATGGTTACCCCGGCTTCCGCCAACCTGCGCTGACAATCCAGACCGCTCATGCCCGGAAGTCTGACGTCGAGCACCAAGCAACCGGGGCCGTTGGCACGTTGGCTGTCGAGCAACTGCTGCGGCGTCGCGAACGCCTCGGATCGCAACGCCACGGACGACAGGAGGTCCTGAATCGAGCGGCGCAGATTCGCGTCGTCGTCGACGATGAACACAACGGGTGCATCCTCGGCTGGCACTTATGCCCCGGCGTCAGTTGGTAGGGTAAAGTGGAACGTCGCGCCACGTTCCGGATTCGGCGCCGCCCACAGTTGGCCGCCGTGCGACTCGATGATAGTGCGGCTGATTGGCAGCCCCATACCCGTGCCCCCGGCCTTGGTCGTGAAGAAGGCGTTGAAGATGTCTTTCATCTTGTCGGCAGGTATGCCCGCGCCTGTGTCACTCACCGACACCCTCACCGCTCCTTCCTCGCGTCCAGTCCGTATCTTGAGCTCACCTCCGCGCTCGTGCATCGCCTCCATGCCGTTGAGCATGAGGTTCATCAGCACCTGTTGCAACTGCACCCGATCGGCACTCACCGGAGGTAGATCTGCGGCCAGCGAGGTACTCATCAGCACCGAGTGGCTGGCCGCCTCGGTACGCAGCAGCGCCAGCATCTCGCCGATGACGGCGTTGACCGAGACCACCTCTCGCTCGGGTGCGACGTCTTTCTTGTAAAACCACCTCAAGTGCGTGATGATATCGGCCGCCCGCTTCCCGTCCTCCTCAATGCGCATGGCCGCCTCTCGCGCCCGCTGGAGGTCCGGTTGATCCCGATTCAGCCAGCGCAGGCAGGCCCCGGCGCTCGTCACGGCGGCGCCGATAGGCTGGTTGATCTCGTGGGCGATCGAGGCGGTCAACGCGCTCAGGGTCGTGACCCGCGCCATATGGGCGAGCTCGGAGCGGGTCCGGTTCAGGGCTTCCTCGGCGACCTGCCTTGCGGTCACGTCCTGAACCGCGGCGATGTACTCCAATTGACCATCTTGGTCCCTGGTCGCATGAGCAACGGCATGAAGGTACTTGATCGAGCTATCAGGCATCAGCAGGCGGTATTGCCATTCAAAGTCGGCATTCTCACCTCCTGCGTCGTGGACCATTCTCATCTTCTCTAATAGACTGACGTCCTCCGGGTGCACTCGGGTCCGGATCAGGTCGAGCGTGACGGGCTCGCCGATGTCAATCTCGTAGATGCGATAGAGCTGCTCTGACCAGGTGATTTTATCTGTCGCTACCCGCCAGGTGTAGCTACCGGTCAGGCTGAGCTGTTGGGCTTCGGCGAGTAACGCCTCGCTGCGCTTGAGCGCCGCCTCCCCGTGGGCCCGTTCGATGGCTATGCTGGCAATGTGGGTGAACCGCGCGATGAGATCCTGCTCCAGCGGTGTGGGGCTCGCTGGCTCGAGCCGATAGATGGCGAACGTGCCCAACACCTCTCCCGCCAACGACAGAATCGGTGTGGACCAGCAGGATCGCATGCCATGGGCCAGTGCGTGGGGGCGAAACGACCCCGGCCACCGCGGGTCCGCAACGTCCGACACGATCACCTGTGTCTTCAGGCATGCCGCCTCCCCACGGGGTCCCGTCTCGGGGTCTACGGGCGAGCCTTCGATCGGATCGTTGAAGCTGGAGGGGAGGCGGGGTGCGGCTGCGTTCTGAAATCTGGTGCCGCTCGGATCGATCAAATAGATGCTGCAGTAACCTGAGCTGGCGCTGTCCTCGACATGCCGGCAGAGCGCGTCAAGGACCTCGGGAAGCGGACGGCCCGCGGCCACCATCTCGAGCAGCCGCTTCTCCCCCCCAAGCAGAGCCTCCGCCCGCTTGCGATCATCGATATCGGTGCTGGTACCGTACCAGCGCACGATCGTGCCAGACTCGTCGCGGAAGGGGTGGGCGCGAGTAAGGAACCAACGATAAACGCCATCATGGCGGCGAAGACGCGCCTCAACCTCATCCGGTTCTCCGGAAGTCAGCATCTTCGTCCATTTTTCCATTAATGGCGGCAGATCGTCCGGATGAAACGCGGTTTGCCAGCTCCACCCATGTGACTGTTCCGCAGAGAGACCGGTGTATTCATGCCAACCTTTGTTGAGAAACTCGTTCGGACCGTCCGGCAAATTGCACCAGGCAAGTGCGGGGATCGTATCAATCACCTGCCGAAGCTTGGACTCTGATTTTTGGATCTCCTCAACCGCATTTCTGAGGGCCTCCTCCGCCCGCTTACGCTCGGTGATGTCAACTACGGTCCCGACGTGCTCAACGACCTCGCCAGATGGATCGAGCACGAGATGACCTACGCCATGAATGTCTCTGATCTGTTTGTCCGGATGAACGAGTCGGTAGTCCACCTCAAAGTCCACCTTGTCGCGGACGGCTTTCGCCACGATTTCCCTGCAACGGGCTTGGTCGTCCGGATGAACCCGCTGCCAGAGGGTTTCAACTAGCGGTGGGGCGTCCTGCGGTTCAAAACCCAGCACCCGATAGCACTCTTTCGAATAATATGTGGTGTCGCTTACAGGGCTCCAGGCAAAACTGCCGGTCTTACTCAGTCTCTGTGCTTCGGCCAGATAAGTTTCACTGCGCCGTAGAGCTTCCTCGGCCCGCTTGCGCTCGATCCCTTGCGCGATGGTGTCGGCAACTGACGCGAGCGTTTCGAGCGTGGATTCCGAAAGTGTGCGACGCGCGAACAGCGCCAGCACGCCGATCAGCCGATCCTCGACCTGCAACGGGTACCCGGCGAAGGCAACCATGCCGTTATCCTGTGCCCAAGCCTTATCCTTCACGCGTGGATCGTTCAGAACGTCATTGGTGAAATGCGCCTTCTTCTCCCGCGCAATCGAGCCGACCTTCAGGTCTCCAACGGGAATCCGGCTGTACGACCCATTCAAACGCGTGTACATGCCCGCGCTCGCCTGCAGCTCCAGCGTGCTTTGATCCTTGCTCAGCGTCCAGATTCGGGCGAAGGCCGCATCGAGGTGACGAACGATAGCCTCCGCGGATCCGTGCAGAATCTCCCCCAAGTGGGTCGACTTGGAAAAGGCTTCGCTCACATCGGCCCGAACGCCCGCTTGGCGTACCAGCGCGTCCTCCGCCCGTTTGCGATCCTCGATGTCGAACGCGGCCACATACCATCGGTCGATGCTTCCCTGCTCATCGAGCAGGGGATTGTAGCGGATCAGGAACCAGCGATATCTGCCGTTCTTCCCTCGCACACGCTGCTCATTTTCAAACGGTACGGGGCGGGTGAGCGCCTGCCGGAGCTCCTCACGCAGCTTCTCCAGGTCCTCTGGGTGGAAACACCGAGTGAGGTAATCCTCTTGCCGCACATCCGCGAGCGACAGGCCGGTGTAGCTCATGACCGCTTGATTCACGTAGAGCACGGAGCCGTCAGTGCGCATGACATGGATCAAGCTGGGGATGGCGTTGGTGATGTGGCTCAGATACTGCTCGTTCGACTGCGCCTTGTCCCCCTTGGTACGATCATCCGGCAGCGCATTGGTGATGGTGGCCAGTAACGTCCCCACATCGAAGTAGATGCGACCCGCAGTGATCTGCCGTCTCGCCGCATCGTACTCGTAAACCCCACAGCCCGGGAGCTTGATGCGAACACCGGTCGCGGCATGGCCGGCGAAGGGCCCCGTATGTTGCGCTTCAAAACTGAACTCAACGACGACCACACCCGAGCCAAACGTCATGCTCTTCACCAGGTGGCGATTGCCCGGGAACGCCGTAATGAATGGCCGGACGAACTCATCGCGGAGAGCTTCCTTGCCCTCCATGAGCAAGCCCGGAATCTGAAGCACCACATGGTCCGCGTAGTAGGACAGGATGAGGTCTTCGTCCGTGCCTGACCACGCGTTGTAGTAGTCGGTGACAAACGATGCGACGTCGGCTGTAGACCAGAGTGCCGGAGAAGCCGTCATGGGGGCCTCCTTGACTCGCTCCATTCTACAATAGCGTAGAAGAGCGATTTTGTAACAAGAATGTGACGGCCGGTGCTGAGCGTCTAGGATGCCGGAATCAGGGGACTCTACAACCGGCAGGCTCCGTCACAGCCGCGCCTCGCCAACTGGAGCAGCGCTAATGGCGTGCTCGCCTCACCTAGTTCCGTTCGTGATCACCGTCTTCCGCCTCTCAGGGCACGAGCTCCGGAACAGCTCCGAGTTCTCGAGTTCTGCGAGAGGTGATAAGTCAAAACGAGGGGCCCAGAGCTCTACCGACCTGTGGCTCGTGATCAAAACGTTGTAGGGGAAGGGGTTGACGAGCGCAGGGTTGGCAACTGCGTGCCGGTGGATTCGGAGGGAGTCGCACGGCAGACCGGTGAGCGATACTGCGCGGCAATTTGCCGCCCCTGGAGCGCCAGCCCCTGCGCGATAGCCCGGTAGGCGTCGCTCAACCTACCTCAGCTCAGGACGACTTTCCTCAGCGCAGGATGTTGAAGCGTACCGCGAACTGGATCCGATTTGCGGACCCGTTCGCTCCACTCCGCACTTCCCTGCGGCCGTAGAGGTACTCGACGCCCGCCCAGGCTCGCTGCAGCAGGAACCAATACTTGAGGTTGACCGCCACGTAGTTGAGCTTGTCGTTGCTCACCGCCGGATCACCAAAGTCGCTCAGCACCCAGGCCGGAGCCACCACGGCGTTCGAGGACCAACGGGACGACCAGTACCGCTCGTAGCCCACGGTGAATGCCACGACCTCTTCCGCCTTAAGCTGGCCGGTCGAATCAAACCGGGCGGTCGTAGCACCGCGATAGCGACCCAATCCGGGGCCGTATGCCACCTCGACATAGGCCGCGTCGCGGTCGAAGCAATTGAGGCGGCCTGACACCAGCACCCCACCGATGGTGACGTCCATGGGCTCGCCCGTGGTGGGTCGGAACCGGGTGTTGCCCAGGAATCCTGACACCTGAAGGTGACCGCGACTGTGAGTCCACCGAACCCGGCCTGTGAAGTCCGGCAGGTTCTTCTCAATCGCTCCATCAATGCCCGCGGGAATTTGGATTTCAGGACCGGGCTCCTCGATGCCAAACGCCAGTTCAGTCCGCTTTGACAGCGGCGCGGTCACACGCACTAGCCCCTGACGAACCAAAGGCGCTGCCAGGGCCTTCTCGAAGTCGATGGTCGGCGGGAGGTTCAACTCATCCATGAATGTGGTCCACGTCTGACCGGCCAGGAGGATGCCATATTGGCCGTACGCGTGGCGCAGGCGGAAGGCGTTGCTGGTTCCAAAAAAGTCGCCTTCCACGTAGAGCTTGAGGTCCCGACCCTCAGCTGGCCCCACGAAGCCGAGCGATAGCCGGGTTTCCCTTGCATCAACCTGGGTGTCGGTACCCTGGCTGCCGTCGACGGGGATGGCGCGTGGGTCAAAGTCCGTGGAGCCGATCGCGTTAAAGTCGTGGATCAGATCGAGCTTGACATAGCCGCCGAGAGTGATCTTCCACGAGCCTGCGCTGAGTGTGATTGGGGACGGGGCCCGGCCCACGGCCATACCGGATAGAAAAAGCAACAGAACGAGAGCGCCAAGAGCCTCCCGCCCGACGCATTCCTGGGAGGGCACGGGTGCTACCGTCTCGTCGCTGCCACCAGCGGCGCCGGTTGTGCTGCGGAGTAGGTGGCCAGCGCAGCGATGTCGCTCTCGCCGAGGCCCTGGCGACTGCCGTCATTTGGCCGCATACCCCGCTCGACGCTGGAATCGAAGATCAAGGCACTGAACATCGACAAGCATCACTCTTCAGGACCCCGTAACACCGGTATCCCCCGCATAGTTCGTGAACCACCGCCCGAGTCTTCGCGAACCGTCGCGACTGCTATCCTGTATCCCCCAGGATTTCGAGCGGCATGTGCTGCCCCGGGAGCCGGCGTATGTCGAGGCGTACGCCGACGCCAGCTACTTCCTGGTGTACAGCACCGCGCTCCGCGGGATCAATGGCGCCGTGGGCACCCTCTCAACCGGCATCTCGGTACGCCGGCTGCA
>Ga0114129_10001113_pt1 | contig 35446 bp, 30 predicted proteins | sample RhiMetdeltSRZDD1_FD_80071 | JGI IMG/M metagenome (GOLD analysis project Ga0114129, IMG submission 80071) | Populus rhizosphere microbial communities from Tennessee, USA - Rhizosphere MetaG P. deltoides SRZDD1 (version 2) (version 2) | ecosystem: Host-associated > Plants > Roots > Rhizosphere >...
CGGCATGGCAGGAGATTGTAGCGAAACCGCAAGCTGATTGGATAAACCCGGAATTAGCCACAAAAGAATCCGTTAATGTTCAATTCCCGATTCCCAATTCTCATCCGAGGGGAATTGAGAATTGGGAATCGGGAATTGAACATTAACGGATTCTTTTGTGGCTAATTCCGGGTTTATCCCTCCCACCCTCACCTTCTTGCCTTAACGATGACACGATCCTAAAGTACGGTGCGCTCAGGGATTGGGCTTAGTGCGGGAACCGTAAGACTTGGCAACAAAAGAGTAACGCATGATAATTCCGAATTTTCAGCAGGATGCGGCAAGAAAACGGGCTGCGCTATCGCTCGGTTCCTCTAATAACCTCCATCAAGAGTATTGGCCTTTTAGAGGTCTCTTCTGTTCTCTGCTGGTACACGGCGCTCTCGTGGCAGGCCTCGTACTCCTGCCCCTGTTCTTTATACCGGAACCAAATCGGCTTACAGACGCTCGTCTTCTCGAGCATGCAGTGATTCTGAACCGAACCGAACTGGAGGAAATGTTTCATCTCCCGCCGCTGGGTCCTGAGAGTCCGGCAAAAGAAAATGTCCCAGAACCGGAAGTTAAGAAACCCACTGTCAAACCACATCGGCGAGATGATGGGTTCAGCTACCCCGGACCTCAGCACATCATTTCGGATTTTCCGAAGCCGACGAACCAGATCATGACCGTTCTGCAGCCGGACCTCGTTAATGCACCAACGCTGCATCCACCCATGCTTCTGCCGAATATCGTTCGAATAGCTGAAGCGGCCCCGATTGCAGATATCAAACCGCTGGACCCGACGTTGAAGCCAACGGTGGCACAACCGGGCCTCCAAATCGAAGCACCGGCCCGACAGGAGCCACCTCAAATGGCTATTCCGACCGGTATCCCGCAAATAGCTCGTGTACTGGACATCGAGACTCCCGAAAGACCCATCGAGCCCCCACGAGAACCGGACCGACACTTGGATGTAGAAGCTCCGAAACCGAGTTCGGGAGCTAATGGCGCTATCGGCGCCCGCAATCTGCTGACGCTTTCCCCAATGCCCGCGATTACGGAACCCTCGGCTCCGATTCCGCCGGGCGAGGCAAGAGGCCGGTTTTCGATTTCTCCTGACGCAAACCCTGATTCATCGCGTCCCGTTCCGTCTTTAGCAGTGAATACGGCTGACGCGGCAGACGATAAGGCCAAGAGCGATACGAGCAAGAAAGAAACCTCAACTGCGAGCAAGGAATCGAGCACGACTTCAGGAAAGAATCCGTTCCCAGGAATAACAATTACCGGGGGGCCTTCAGATACCGGCAGCCATAATGGTGGTGGCATTAGAATCGGACCGGACCCTAGAACCCAACCACCTCTACAGACATCCTACGGCGTGACGGTCCTCTCGACAGGAGGCGGCGGAGCAAGCCTACCGGATGTCGGCGTTTTCGGGAACGAGCAGGTTTATACAGCGTTTCTCGACATGCGCCGCACGATTAAAGATCCAGCGCCAAACTGGACCGTCGAATACGCTCTCGGAAAGACCCTCCCTCCACCCAGTGGAATAAACATCATTGGTGGCAATCACTCAGGGATCGTGTTGCCTTTTCCCGCCACCAAAGTCCAACCTGCTATGCCGGCTGAATTGGTTCGCAAATATCCTCGAGCGGTGATCCTCGTGTACGGCTTAATCAACACCGACGGCAGGATGGAGCAACTCGCCGTGAAGGAAAGTCCAGACGCGAGTTTAAACGAACCAGTCCTCAAAGCACTCCGTGATTGGGTCTTTCGGCCCGCACAACGCGACGGTCAAACCGTCGCTGCGAAAGTTCTTTTCGGCATTCCAGTCTGGGCAGCACAATAAAACGGAACACGAAAAGCACACGAGGAAGGCACAAAAGCCACACGACATTCGGCCCATTGGGCCGTCTGTGCTTATTGGCGTTTGGGTTTGTGCCGTTTGCGTTCAGTTCCCGATTGCCGGTTCGAAAGGAGGCGGCCAGTAGTTCCGCCGTTTACTTGGAAATATTCCACGATACCGGTTTGCTGCGATTTACTATTGAAGTGCCTGGACTGTTTTCGTGGACAAGCATCGCGGAAGCCCAAAGAAAGACTGGGAACGGCAGCTGCGCGTCGTTGTGCGTCGGGGTGTGCGGTGGTCAGCACCCGTACTGCTTTTTGTATTCATCTTCGTGCTGACAACGCCGGTCTCGGACGTTCCCAGCATTGTGACGGTTAGATCGCGACATGCCCAAGAGATTGTTGACACTCTGCGGGCCGCATTGCCGATACCAAACGACGTTCAGATTGCTCTTGTCATTTATCAACCTCTAGTCTTCACGGTCGAGCCGATGGACCCACGCAAGGACCACTTTCGGCTGTCGATGGAAATCGGCTTCCTCCTAATGCTGGACGATGACGAATTGCGTGCGGCGCTGGCGCATGAACTCGGTCACGTTTGGATTTATACGCATCATCCGTATCTGCAGACGGAGCGTTTGGCAAACAACATCGGGCTGCGCTTAGCCAACCGCGATAGTTTTGAAAGGCTCTACCACAAGCTGTGGGCGTATGAAGGAACCACCGGCGTACCGATAGATGAATTGCTGGGACCGCGTGAGGAATCCAGCACTCCCGCAACCCCAGCCAGCGGCGCCGCTCCATAGCCGCGTCGCGCCGGCAGTACGCCAGGCTGTATTCTTTTGTAAGGAGAGTTTCGAATGAGCGGACGGAAATTCTGGCCGGCAGGCTGTATTTTGTTTCTGGCGGTAATTTGGATATCCGGCTGTGCAAGGGATGAACCCGTTCGAAAACCTGCACCAGTACGGGCAGTTGAACCTCCGCCACCCGTAGAAACTCCGCCACCGGTAGAGACTGTGTCTGAACCGAATCGTACGAACGAGCGCAGATCGACAGAGTCCCGCCCGCTGGAGGGCAGCGGAATCATCGTGTGGGCAAAGGAATTCCCGGGGGACCTGATTGCCGGCTTAGATGGAGCGATTTATGAGCCCTATCGCCGGAGAACCGTCGAACGCGTTCAAACGGCCCTTAAGGAACGGGGTTTGTATGCCGGCCCCGTAAACGGTATTCTCGATCGGCCAACGATGGAATCGATATATACCTTTCAGCAGGCAACGTACAGTCTCCCACGCTGCGGCGTTCCTACACCGAATACACGCAAGTTGCTCGTACAAGGATCGCATACGGATCTGCCGTCCTGATTCCTGAGAAAAGGGTAGCCACCAAAAAGAATCCGTTAATGCTACCGCTTTCTCTACCACAGGCGCGACGAGGCCAAGTCCGCACCTTGTCGTAGGGATTGAAGCTTAAGCCAGACCACAGGTTCAATGACCCACTCACGGCGGGCAAACGTGCCGAAACCGCAATCCGTACTGGCAATAACGCGCTCTTTGTCGCCGACCGCAGTAACTGCATCCTGGATCCGTCTTGCGACCACTTCGGGATGTTCGACGATGTTACTTGTGGTTTCAATGACTCCCGGCAGGAGCACCATATGCTCGGGCAGTCGATGGCGACGCAAGGCTTCATATTCGTGCTGATGCCTTGGGTTGGCGAATTCAATGGAGAGTGCGCCTACATGGGCCTGAAATAAGACGGGCAAAATCAAATCGAGACGCACGTCGAATATATGCGGACCATCCCAGTTACCCCAACAACAGTGCAAGCGAATACCTTCTCGAGGAATTCCCTCGAGGGCTTTGTTGAGAGCGGCAACATGCATCTCGCAAGCCGTCACAAATTGATCGTCCGAAAGATCTCGATAAAACATGGAACGATCCATTGCCAAATCGGGCGAGTCGATCTGAAGGATCAGGCCGGCATCGGCAATCGCGCGATACTCATTGCTCATCTCACCTGCCAGGGCCGCCAGGTAAGATTCATGGGAGTCGTAATAAGCGTTCAGCATCGTCGTTGAAATGATGCCCGGTGAAGGTGCTGTCATGAAACAGCCGGCCATTGCGGCCTTTCCTTTCACCGCTATCTTCAGCCGATCAATTTCTTCCGTAATCGACGCCGTACCGAGATGTCGAAGATTGCCTCGCGCTTCGGGAGCGTTCTGCATTTTGCTGCGCCTCGGGAACCGCTGCATGAGCACTTCAACGAGTTCTGGAAATTCTTCATAGTCTCGTCCGCGCCGGCGTTTGGATTCGCCCGCGAACCCGGAGATCCGTTGCGACATATAAGTCGAGAAAGCGACACGTTGTTGCTCGCCGTCGTTGCATATATCAATGCCGGCGGCAACTTGTTTATCAACGACATGCTTCACCGCTCGATCCATTTCGAGCCGGAGCCGTTCCTGGTCGACAGAAGCGCCCTCTTCGCGTTTTATCAAAAGCTCGGAGAGATCATCATTGCGGGGCAGGCTGCCAACATGGGTTACGAGTATTCGTTCGCGGCTAAGTATCATCGCATGATTGTAACGTTTGTTGCGTCATTCGCGGCTTTTGGCCTATGCTCGGCCAACAAGTCTTCTTCGAATTGAACAGCGCCGTAAGGAAAGCCATGACGATCTACGATACAGTACGCGAGATTCTCAAGCGAAAGGGTTCGGACGTCTGGTCCATCTCCCCTGAATCAACCGTTTATCAAGCCATCGAAATGATGGCCAATAAACACGTTGGCGCTTTGTTGGTTATGACCGGCGATAGAATGGTCGGAATCCTTTCAGAACGCGACTACGCCCGAAAAGTCATCTTGAAAGGCAGATCCTCGAAAGAAACTCCAGTTCGGGAAATCATGTCGAGTCCGGTGATTTTCACTGAACCACAACACACGGTCGACGAGTGCATGAAGATCATGACGGATAACCGGATCCGGCATCTTCCCGTGCTCGAGGAAGAGAAGGTGACCGGAATCGTGTCTATCGGCGATTTGGTGAACTGGATCATCTCGGCCCAGAACCACACGATAGAACAACTGCAAAACTACGTGACTGGAAAATACTGACCCGTGATGTAGTCTGCTAGATACGTGAAGAAGGAAGAGGCGAACGAAATACTTTCGATCGAAGGACGCGAAGTTCGCATAACCCACCCTGACAAAATCTATTTTTCGAAACAGGCGAAACTGTCGAAGCTCGATCTCGTTCGATACTACTTGTCGGTGGCACCAGGTGCATTGGCGGGAATCGCCGACCGACCGATCGTTCTTAAACGCTTTGTCGATGGTGCCGATGGTGACGCCTTTTATCAGAAACGCGCACCGGCTCGTCGCCCGTCATGGTTAAGGACGATCACTTTGTCGTTTCCGTCGGGTCGAACCGCGGAAGAAATTGTCGTTGACGACGCCGCAGCGCTCGCCTGGATCGTCAACCTAGGCTGCATTGAGCTGCATCCGCATCCCGTACGAACTCGAGATCTCAATCATCCTGATGAGTTGCGCGTTGATCTAGATCCCGGACCGGGCGTCGAGTGGCCGGATGTGCGTCGCGTCGCGCTAGAGGTGAAATCTCTTCTCGACGGAGTGGGACTGCGGGGCTGGCCAAAGACCAGCGGATCCCGCGGGATGCACGTCAATGTGCGGATACATCCTCAATGGACGTTCACCCAGGTCAGGCGAGCGGCACTCGCCCTCTCGCGTGCCGTTGAGCGTCGCGCACCTTCACTCGCAACGTCAAAGTGGTGGAAAGAGGAACGGCACGGCGTCTTCCTCGATTACAACCAGAACGCGAAGGACAGGACAACGTGCTCGGCGTATTCTGTTCGGCCTCTGCCCGACGCACGTGTGTCTACCCCTCTCCATTGGCAAGAAGTCCCGGAGTGTGAGCCGCGGGACTTCAATGTCTTCACAGTCCCGAAGCGCTTCGCGGAGATCGGCGATCCGCACGGCGAAATGAACGATGTACCTGGCTCGCTCGATAAGTTGCTCGAACTTGCCGCAAAAGACGAAGCAGCAGGTTTGGGAGATGCGCCTTGGCCGCCGCACTTCCGGAAAATGGAAGGCGAAGCTCCACGCGTCGCACCCTCGCGCGCGAAAAAAAACCGTTTGAAGATGCCACTGATCACCATCGCAAACTCGCCCAACAAAAACGCAGCGCTGAGCGGACTGGAGAGGTGGAAAGAGCGGTATTCCGAAGCGGCAAAGTTTTTAGCCGTCGATGATGTGCTGGTTGATTCCATGCGGGGCAGATCGTCAACCTGGACACGGATCCGCGTGAACCTTCGTCACGTCCCCGAAGAGCTACGCCCGTCCCAAGAAACACCTGATCCCGATGACGATCCGACGCGTGAATGGCGCGAACGGTACAGAAAAAATTAACCAGGGGATTACATGCCGAAAATGTCGGACAACTCCTGGGGCGGAACGACTTCGAGTTGCGCATATGTGCAGTCTCGCGGGCTCTTGTCCCGGCGCCACCTCCGAAACTGTGCTGTATGCCGGAACCGGTTGCCCTGCATATGATCGTAAGCAACCTCGACTACGAGTTCGGGACGCAATAGCTCCCACGAAAGGTCCTTGCCATGGCTCCATCGGCTCTGTCCACCCGGCATACGCTGCTCGATCTCCCCTGCCCAATGTTTCCACGGATGATCCATGAGAGCGTTCTCGCGGTAAGCCTCGAGAAATTCCGCGAGCTCCCGCCGCTTGGTTTGGGTGAAGCTTGCGCAAACCCCGACGTGATGCAATGTCCCCGCATCATCGAAGAGGCCCAGGAGCAGCGATCCGATGGTCGAGCGATCACCCTTTCTGTACCATCGGAAACCGGCCACAACGCAATCACACTCCCGTTCATGTTTAACCTTGAACATGACGCGTTTGTTTGATTCGTAGATTCCGGAAGCGGGTTTCGCCATGACGCCATCGAGGCCTGCTCCTTCGAATCGGCGGAACCAATCTGTCGCAACATTCGAATTGCTGCTTGCAGGAGTAATGTGTATGGGTGTAAGGGCTTCTGACAGCAAGATCTCCAGCTTTACTCGTCTTTCGCGAAACGGTACATTGCGAAGATCGTCGCGGCCATCGCAAAGCAGATCGAAGAAGACGATAGATGCCGGAATCTCTTGCGAGAGCAGCCTTACCCGAGACGCCGCAGGGTGCAGCCGCAGTTGGAGCGCATCGAAATCAAGAGCGCCGTCTTTGGCAATCACGATCTCGCCGTCTAAGACACACGCCGGGGGCAGTTGCGACTGTAGGGACCCGAGCAATTCGGGAAAATATCGATTCAAGGGTTTTTCGTCCCGGCTTTGGATCAGGAGTTCCTCGCCGTCACGGAAGATCAGCGCTCGAAAACCGTCCCACTTCGGCTCAAATATCCATTCTCCGGCGACAGGTAATTCGCTAACACGCTTGGCAAGCATCGGGAGGACCGGCGGATTCACGGGAAGTTGCACGCCTTATCTTAATTCCCAATTGCCGGAGGCAAGGGAAAAGCTGGAATTCGACCCTGAGAGAGGCGTAGATTGCAAATGAGATTCCACATTTAGAATCAATTTGCTGCTACCCGACTCGGTGGCGGTCTTTAGGAGACTTGAAGATGTTGCATACCAGCATTGCGCGCCGAAAATTTATGGGGAATGTCGTAGCTCTCCTAGGCTATGCGGGACTCGCTCCAGCAGGTTTACCAGCAGAGACTCAGTCGCGACAGGGAGCGACAGCTGCAAAGACGCTCGAACCGAAACCCGACTACGACAAGCTCGCAAAACTGGCGAACAACGAGAATCCCTATGGCCCCTCCGAAGCCGTGATGAAGGCCATGAATGATGCATGGAAATACGCAAATCGTTATGCGTACCCGGATGGTGGGATCCTAGACGCGCTTGCCGAACATCACAGCGTCAAGCCTGAAAATATTGTGTTGGGTTGCGGGTCGAGCGAGATTCTGAAAATCGTAGACGACGCGTTTCTGCCCGAACATCGGTTCGTGATCGGCGTCGAGCCGACGTACGAAACCGTGTACCGTTACGCGACTAACAGCAAGGCAAAGGCGATCACTGTTCCGCTGACGAACACCTTTGACGCTGACATGAAGGCGATTATTCGCGTAACGAAGATGAATTCGCGCGATGTCGGTCTCGTTTATATCTGTAATCCAAATAATCCGACCGGCCGGATTGTTCCTAAAGAAGAGATCAAACTACTGCTCGATAGTATTTCGTCGGACATTCCCGTTTTCATCGACGAGGCCTATCACCATTTCGTTGAACATCCCAACTACGAACCTTCTATCAAATACGTCATCGAAGGCCGCAATGTAATCGTTGCCCGTACGTTCTCGAAGATTGCGGCTTTGGCGGGCATGCGGCTGGGGTATGCCGTTGCGCCGAAAGAAATTATCGACGTGTTAAAACCGCTGGTCGTTAGTTACAACACCAATGCCGTCGTGAAATACGGAGCCGTCGCGTCATTGAAGGACACCGCTTACCAGACAAAACTGAAGCAATTGAACCGGCAGTTGCGAGACAAAACCACAACGGAATTACGAACTATGGGCTACCAGGTGATCCCGTCGCAGACGAATTACTTCATGATCAATGTGAAACGGGACGTAACGGCAGTGGGGGAAGAGTTCTCGAAGAAAGGAATACTCGTCGGACGAAAATTCCCACCGATGAACGAATGGCTCCGCGTCTCCGTTGGTACTGAAGACGAGATGGATCGGTTCATGAAAGCATTTAAAGAAATTTTTCCGGCCCAAAAGCCGGAGCCGAAGTCAAGTTCGTAAATCGGAGGAATAGATGCGGCTAATCAGATTGGTTTTCATTAGCGTGGGCGTTTTTATAGCTACTTTTTCGTTGCATGCCCAGGATCGTGGAGGAGGTCAACGAGGAGCGCCCGCAGCACCAGCAGGACCGGCGATGACGCTCACGATAACGGCATTTCCGGATGGCGGCCAAATACCAGTCAAGTTCAGCCAGGCCGCCGAAGGTGCCGCACCCGGCGAGGGCACCTCACCGGCGATAACCTGGGCGAATCCTCCGGCAGGTACACAGAGCTTTGTGCTGAACATGCACGATATGGACGTCACTCGGAATCGGACAACCGATGACCAGGCGCATTGGGTCGTTTGGAATATTCCGGCGACAGCTACCGGGCTGCCTGAAGGAGTCCCGAAAGGATCGCAATTGTCGAATGGCGCTTATCAGATCAGCGCTACCGGAACCGTGTATCGCGGCCCCGGTGCTCCAGCGAATGGTCCGCATCATCACTACATGTTTGACCTCTACGCCCTGGATACGAAACTTGACGTACAACCGACAGCGGATGCCTTTGAAACCCGCGCGAATGTCATGAAAGCAATGCAGGGTCATATTCTGGGCAAAGCTGTCTACGGGGGGTTGTTCAAGCGCCCGCAGTAGAGGACAGAAACCACTAAAAGCCTAGATAGACAAAACGAGGATGAGCTCTCTGCGTGGTTTGCGCTCCATCCCCTTTTCATTTGGTACAAAAATAGACGACGTCAGAAATGCGACCGCGCCCTTTCATCTTTGGGTTCGTGATATGCGCACTCTGGAATTGGAACCTCCTGTCGCAGGTCCGGACCAGAGCCGAGCGGACGAACTACGTCGAGACGAGCCGTTACGATGACGTCGTCGCATTTCTCACTGCAGTCGCGAAAGGATCTTCGGTTATCCACAACACCACATTTGGATATACCTTCGAAGGCCGCCCGCTGCCCCTGGCTGTTGTCGGCCGTGTCGCTGATGCGTCTCCTCAAGCGGTACGCGCTTCCGGAAAGCTGCGCGTGTACATTCAAGCCAACATTCACGCCGGTGAGGTGGAAGGCAAGGAAGCGGCACAGGCGCTCGTGCGAGACGTTGCCACAGGAAAGCATGCACAGTGGCTCGAATCGATGGTCTTGCTCATTGCCCCAATTTATAACGCTGACGGCAATGAACGCGTGTCGCTGACCAACCGCGGCCCGCAAAACGGTCCAATCGGTGGAATGGGCACCCGCGCAAATGCTCAGGGCCTCAACATTAATCGCGACAACATCAAGCTGGACACACCCGAAGCGCGATCAATGGTGAAACTACTGAATGATTATGATCCGCACATCATGCTTGACCTGCATACCACCGATGGGTCGCGACACGCGTATCATCTGACCTGGGAGATACCGAACAATCCAGCCGTGGATCCATCCATCACAGCTATGGCTGTAGACGAGTGGCTTCCTGCAGTTACAGAAGCGATTCGGAAAAAGGATGGATGGGCGCTTCATTCCTATGGCGACGTTGAAGGACAAGCACCGGATCGGGTTTGGGCAACTGTCGAAGACCTTCCGCGATACACCCATAACTATTGGGGCATGCGAAACCGTTTCGGAATTCTGAGTGAAACGTATTCGTACCTCACCTTTCAAGAACGCATCGCGACAGTGAGCCGATTTCTGGAAGAGATACTCGCCTTTTCTCACGCGAATGCCGGCCGCCTCCGCAAGATTACTGAAGAAGCTGATGGCCGGTCCATCATAGGCCATCGGCTGGCGTTGCGATCACGAGTGAAGCGCTCAGACACCAAAGCGGAAATCCTGATGGGAGAAACCACGGACGAAATCAATCCATATAGCGGCGAGCGCATGTTGCGGCGCTTGGATGTCCGCAACCCAGAACAAATGTGGCTCGAAACCAGTTTCGAATTGGCGGAATCGGAACGCGTACCGAGTTCGTATTACGTTCCCGCAACACTGACATCCGCCATCGAACGACTGCAGGCCCATGGCATTCGGCTCGAACGGCTGGAGCAGACATCGACTTTGTCGCTTGAAGAATTCCGGATCGCGACGAGTCAAGTGACTTCCCAACTGGTCGAACGGCATCAGGAGCGGACTGTAACGGGTCAGTACGAAACGGTCGAAAGAACCCTGCCTGCTGGAATGTATTATCGAATTCCCCTGAATCAACCGCTGGCGCGGCTGGCGTTTTATCTGTTGGAACCGCGCTCGAATGATGGTTTGGTGACTTGGAATTTTCTGGACGATGCGATGAAATCCTCAAATGTCTATCCGATTATGCGGACGCGCGATTGAGGACTGAAGCTCAATGAGCGTGTAGCCGCGGCTTGTGTAATACTGCAGACGTATCGCTGTGGACGCGGACAATGAAGATGTTTTGCTTTACCTGCAAATTGGAGTATCGGCGCGGTGTTATACATTGCTCCGAATGTGGCGGCAGGCTCGTATATCGCTTTCCTGACGCATCTCAGCCAAGATTCGCTGAAGATGATGCGGAGTTTGTCGTTTTACGCACTTTCAACAACCGCCTGAATGCAGACGTGGCGAGAATGACGCTCACAGCGGCCGGTATCGAATCGCTCGCTCGGACTGAAGACTCTGGGGCGGGAGCACTGCCTCAAATGTCACTTATCCGGGGAATAGAAATCCTCGTGCGATCCGAAGATTTCGATGATGCCGATGCCATCCTCAGATTTGACGCAAGTGGGACGCTCTAGCGGAGATCGAGCCGTCCATTTGCGAGTCCGAAGTGCTAGTGGCTGATTGCCCGCTGTGATAGCTTTGGGGCGACATTCCAGAGCCACTACGAGGAGATCACGAGATGATTAGCAGCTTCGCTCTTGTGCTTTTATCCGCGGTCGCGCAGCAGGCGCCGTGCGAAAGCCTGAAGTCTCTTTCAATACCGCAAGTAACGATCACCACCGCGGAATTCATCCCGGCTGGTCCGCAAAAAACAGGACGTGGAACTCAAGGTGGGACGCAGCTGCCGGCGCATTGCCGCGTTGCCGCCACGCTCACGCCATCGGCAGATTCCCACGTCGAGATGGAATTGTGGATGCCGGCGGAAAATTGGAATGGCAAATTTCTGGCGCTCGGCAATGGCGGTTGGGCAGGCAATATTGAGACTGCAGCGGTTGCTGCCGGTTTGAGCCGTGGTTACGCCGCCGCCTCGAACGACACTGGACATAAGGGAGGAAATGCATCGTTCGTTGTGGGGCATCCAGAAAAGGTCATCGACTTTGGTTATCGTTCTATGCACGAGATGGCGGTTCAGTCGAAGACAATCATTGAGGCCTATTACAAGCGCAGGCCGCAGCTTTCCTACTATCAGGGATGCTCGACAGGGGGCCGTCAAGGATTAATGGAAGCGCAGCGTTACCCGGAAGATTTCGATGCGATTATCGCAGGAGCTCCCGTTAACAACCAGATTCACCTGAACACGCAGTCCGTCGCACGCCAGGTGGAAGTCCTTAAAGAACCATCGAGACTCATCCCGGAAAACAAGATGACGCTTTTCGCAAACGCAGTCGTAGCCTCATGCGACGAACAAGACGGCGTAAAGGACAACATCATCAGCAACCCTCAAGTCTGCAAGTTCGATCCTAAGACGCTTATGTGCAAGGCCGGCGATGCCCCCGATTGCCTGACGGCCGCTCAGGTTGAAACCGCGAAGAGAGCGTGGGGGCCAGTCAAAACCAAGGCAGGCGAAATGGTATACCCGGGAAGCTCGCCCGGCTTCGAATCCGGTTACCGCATGCCGGAGCCCGGATCACCGATTAATCCCATTTATACGGATACACCGCGGTATCTCGCGCACCAGGATCCGAACTGGGACCCAATGTCGTTCGATCTGGATGCCGATCTCGCGCTCGCAATGAAAAATGCGGGCTTCATTGAAGCAACGGACCCGAATCTTGCGAAGTTCAAGGCACGAGGTGGAAAGCTGCTTCTGTATCACGGGTGGGCAGACCCTGGACCAGCGCCCGAAAACACGATTAATTACGTTTCCGCAGTAACCAAAAAGCTTGGAGGTAATCAAGAGGACTGGATGCGTCTATTCCTGATGCCCGGCATGGGACACTGCCGCGGCGGGATCGGGCCGGATCAAGCGGACTTTCTCGGCGCTATGGAACGCTGGCGCGAATCCGGCGAAGCACCTTCCCGCGTCGTCGCATCGCGTGCTCCAGGAAATGGCCGGACAGCGATGACGAGGCCGTTATGCCCGTACCCTCAAGTTGCGAAGTACACCGGTACGGGCAGCACGGACGACGCGAAAAACTTCGAATGTGCCGCGCGGTGATTTCGCGAAATTATTAAAACCGACTATTTGTTGGTGACATTGGCAGGGGAACGATTCGAATTCGGACTTGTGCCATCGCCAAATTTTTCAATCCTTCGAGTTTTCATGTTGTAAACGTCCCCGGCGGATAAGACGTAATACGGTTTTTCCCGAGGCTGATAGACCCTTGTGTTGTCATGGACGGCTACTTTCCATTCCCCAATTACTTCGAAAACGTCACCGCGGACGATGATGGCAGTGTTTTCGGACAAGCCAATCCCCAACAGGTCCGGATATGTTTTGATTAGCGGGCCGATATCGTCCCAACGATTTCGAGTGTTGATGTGTTGGTCGATCGCACTACGCCTCAGAAAAGCGAATCCATCGCGGTGCTCGGGTTCGGGAGAGATGATGAGCGTGTTGTTCTCGACGGCCCCGCGCACCAGGAATTGTCCCTGGATTGTCGCTCCCGCGGAGGATCCGCCGATGACTCCGCCGCGTGACAGCACTTTATGAAATTCACGGTAGGTGAGAGTGTCGGCATACGAATCGACGATGTTCCACTGGCGGCCACCCTCAAACCATACAGCATTGGCCTCTCGAAGGTCTTTGACGAAGGCTTCGGTATTTGCAACCTCCCTGTTGGCGGTATGAAGCATGCGAAGATTCGTCAGTCCCCGGGCTTTCCAGGGCTTCAACACATCTTCTTCATCGTAGACCTTAAGGGAGCCCGCGGCAGTCCTGTTGCCGGCGGCCGTCGGAACAATCACGAACTTGGCATCCCTGCCGCCGGCTAATTCAATGAACTTCTCGTAAATTCCCGAGTTCAGGTTGCCGCCCCCTACTATCACAAGCGTGCCTGTGGGCGGCCCGTACTCGGGTGCTCGTTGTGGGACAGTTGCTGCGGCGGCCAGTAAAATCGCAAAGACAATCGCACACGCTGCCAGGGACCATCGTCTAAAGAGATTTGAAATTGGACGAATCCTGGATCTCAAATTCGAAATCCGAAACCTGAAAATGAACGCCACGGGCGAACTTCGGCCAGTCCAATCTGCGATTTCGGATTTCGAATTTGAGATGCAGGATTCGTCCAATTTCAAATTCTCCTCCTCAGTCAGTGTGCTTTTGCAAGATCGCTCACTGCGGCGGTTAACAGCTTAATCTTGGCTTGATCGGCGCTACTGAGCACTTCGCTATTCAACTGGGTGGCGAGCTGCGTCAGCGCAGCGCGCCTCTGCTGTCCGGTTGCTTTTTCGGCGGCGGCGAGCGAAGCACGCGTTGACTGTATGCTCGCTGCCGGCAGGCCGTTCGAGCGCTCTAGTTGGTCAAGGTAAGCTTTCGCCAGTGCAAAGCTTGGCGGCCACACAAATTTGCGTTGGTCCTGCGTGTTATACGAATCGAAATGGACCGTTTTAGCCGCATCGAGCTCGTTTTGAGTAATCAACCCACTCGGCAGCAATTCGTAGATGTCCAAGCCGCGAGCGATTTCGGAGCTGACGATAACGCCGTTGTACCAATAGGCCGACCAGGACCCACCCATGACCATCCTGGTTGCGTCGATTGGGCCGCGATCAAAGTACGCGATCTCCTTGGGGTGTACGACATCGGTCCAATCGAAGACCGTAATCCCACCCTGATAAAACGCCTGGACCATGACATCGCGGCCTGGAATTGGAATGAGCGAGCCATTGTGCGCGACGCAGTTTTCCTGGCTCGTCTGCGGGGCCGGGAGCTTGTAATAGCTGTGAAAGACCAGATTCTTGTTCTCGATCGTGAACAGAGCGTCGGCTCCCCACTCCGGCTTGTCGGTCGACCGGCACCGCGGCTGACCTCCGCCTCCCCACTCATCGGAGAACAAGACCTTAGTGCCGTCATTGTTGAATGTCGCCGAGTGCCAGAATGACATGTTGGTGTCGCCCGCCATGTCGATCCGGAACGGATGCGCTGCGTCGTGAATATCGAGCAGCAAACCGAGACCGGCGCATGCCCCTCCGGCCAGACCGATCTCGGGATAGACCGTGATGTCGTGACACTGATTCGGACCTGTTGGAGGGGCGACGGGGGCATTGCCGCGTTCACCGGCACCCGCGGCCGGTGCGCCCGGTTGCTGTCCGCGGGCAGCGGCCGCCGCTGCCCGTTCGGCCGCATCCTGCGCCGCGCGGTCTTCATTGCGTGGCGGTACAGGAAGGTTGCTGAAGATCCGCGGCGAACTGACAATCGAGGCTGCGCCCGGTTTCGCTACGGGCACTTTGATGACTTCGAGGCGAAATCGCGCCGACTCCGGATCGTCGCGTCCGGCATCCTTGCAGCCTTTAAGTTCAGCGTCCGATCGCACGCCCGCGGTACCGGAAACGTAAATGTAAACGTTGTTCGGATCGCCCGGCTGAGTCACAACGGTGTGAGTGTGCGATCCGCGGCAAGTTTGGACCGTGGTGACAAGCTTCGGATGCGCGATATCCGAAATGTCGAAGATACGGATGCCGCGAACGCGATTCTCGCTCACCGGTTGCGGAACGCCGCCGAAATTGCAATCCTGCCGGCTATTGGTTGCTTCGGAGGACATGAATAGCAGGTTCTTAAATACAGACACGTCGTTTTGTGACGCGGGGCACGTGTAGGCATTCGCCAACACCGGTTTGGCCGGGTTGGAGATATCCCAGATTTCGAATCCATTGTAGTTGCCCTGGATCGCGTATTTGCCGCTGAAGGCGAGATCCGAGTGCACCGCGCCGGCCGAAGCCTCGCTTGGCGGCGTCGTTGAAATCATGCGCATGTTCCAGGCCGCCTGTCCCGCGTCCCAACGGCCTGGGGCAAGACCAACGCGCGGATCCGGATTCGGAGCCGTCATCGAAACGATCGGTTTAACAGGCGGCGGCATTACGGCTGGCGGCGGCGGGGGAGGAGTTGGCCGGGCGCCCGCGTTGCCTCGTCCACCCTGCTGCCCTCCGTCCGGCGTATTTGCCTGAACTGGTTGCTGTGTTTGTGGTGTTGTCGCCTGCGGTTCTTGCTGGAACGCCAGCGTTTTATTCGGCGCCAAAAACGCCGCAATCAATACCGCAGCAAACAATGCTGAACTGAGGGTGACGAGTTTCATGAAACCACTCCTATCAAACGAACACTAATTACCGCCAAGCGATTGGAGCATCTTTTCCATAACTCCGATCTCGATGGTCTGATCGGCGAACACGTCTGAGGCGAACTTGTAGATCGTGTCGTCCTGCGCGGCGCCATAGGCCTTGAACAGATCATTCACCATATCGATCGCACCCTGATGGTGTTTGATCATTCCGATGAGAAACAGACGGTCGAAGTCCGGACCTCTAGTCTTGTCGAGCGTAGCCATTTCCTCGTCAGTCAGCATTCCCGGCATTAACATGTCGTGTTCCACGCCATTCATTTTCATCTTCATGCGGGTGGATTTCGCATCGGGCACCGGCAACCCACGATCTTCCAGCCATGTTTGCATCGAAAGGATTTCATCGGCCTGGCCAACGACGATCCGTTCACACAAAATGGCAATATCGGACCGGGCGCCGTGCGAGGGCGCCCAACCGGCCATGATGACTGCCTGCGCGTGATGAGGAATCATCCCGCTCATGAAGTCGATATCAGCATCGCTGTATGGCTGATATATCCCCAGGGCCCTTTGCTCAGCCGTTGGCTGGTGAATAGACTTCGCATCACCGCCTCGGATCTCTACATGACTCGGCGTCACATGCCGGGTGCATGCCGCAATCGCGAGGACGGCGACGAGCCCTGCGACTGCTTTCCCAAGTACCACTCTCATAAAGTGCCTTTTGATTGTAGGCCGAATAGTACGAGACTCCTTCGAACTTTCGAAATGTCAAAGCTCACGTTTGGGCGTTTAAGTGAACGTTATATAAGCTGAGTGGCCGCACTGGTACTGCTATACATGCTCGCGACAGCGCAATCGTCCGCGTGTTCCGGCGGGGTTGGCTCTGAGTCTCTAATTCCGGTGTAGGACAGACGCCGCTTCCAGCCTTTCCCATTCCAAAATAAACTCACCCTGATCCGAGTCTTCGATTTGGAGGTTCTTATGCCTCTGTTCAAAGTCGGTGACCATGTAGAGCGTATCGGAGTTCTAGTTCGAGGGCGCATGAAGTCGGGCCGTATCCTCCGCGTTATTCCACACAACGGTATCAGCGAAGTCATCAATGAGTACGTGGTGGCTTTTGAGTTTGGCACAGTGAAGCTTTACGGTACACAGCTACGGCTGCTGGCTGAAGATCGCACTGATGCAGGAAGCATCGGGCAGGACAGAGACTAACAGCAGCAAAAACGTGCTGCTAAAATGCGATGCCGAAAAGAGGACTCGAACCTCCACGGGCTTGCGCCCACTAGAACCTGAATCTAGCGCGTCTGCCAATTCCGCCATTTCGGCAAGGAGATCAAATCTATGTTCTCCGATTGGTGAAGTCAATAGACTGAGGTCATGAAAGCAAAGAACGTTCGCGGGCGTGGGTCACGGAGGAGGCCGGAGGCGGATATCAGCAAAGAGGATCTGGTTCGATACGTCCAGAAGTCCGCGGAACGCACCACAAATCTCCAGCACATCCTCGATGACTTCAACGCAACGCCGGGCGCGCGCAAGCAAATTAAAGACATTCTCAATCAGTTGGTGAAGGAAGGCCGGCTCGCAAAGCATCGTGGCAATCGCTATGAGGCGGCGGCTCGGAACCTCGTTGAGGGAACAATTGTGCTTCATCGCGATGGATACGGATTTGTAATACCTAAGGAGCGGGTCCCAGGCATCGACAGCGACATCTACATACCGCCGACTCTCACCGGTTCGGCGATGAACGGCGACAAAGTGAAGGCGGAAATTACGCGTCGCAAGCCGGGGGGAAGGGCGGAAGGCCGCATAGTCACGGTCGAAAAGAGAGCGACGGATACAGTCGTCGGACAATTGCGGTTTGATGGCCAGGTCTTCTTCGTCGCGCCCGCAGATGAAAAGCTGCCCGCAAAAATTATCGTTACGAATGACGTAGCCGAACACAAAGACAAGATTGTCGAGGTCGAAATCACACGATTCCCGTCGGAGTCCCACTGGCCCGCAGGCAAGGTCATATCCGTTATCGGATTCATTGACGATCCCAACGTCGAAACGAATGTCATTATCAAGAAATTCGGCCTGCCTATAAGTTTTCCTAAAGAGGTTGAAGAAGACGCTGCTGCCTTGCCAGACGCCCTTACCGAGCGTGATTTCGTGGGCCGCGACGATTTCCGTAAGAGAAACGCAATCACGATCGATCCGAAAACAGCGCGCGATTTCGACGATGCTATTGACGTTGAGGCATTACCGAACGGAACCTTCCAGCTTGGCGTGCACATTGCAGACGTCTCTCATTTCGTGACTCCCGAGTCGGCAATGGATATCGAAGCACGATTCCGAGGAACCTCGGTTTACTTCCCCGATCGCGTCATTCCGATGCTGCCGGAAAAAGTTTCGAATCATCTCTGTTCTCTGAATCCGAAGGTCGACCGCCTCGCGATGAGCGTGATGATGCATCTGTCGCGCAACGGTGACGTCCTCGATTACTCGTTTCACAAGAGCATCATTCAGTCTAAAGAGAGGATGACGTATGAGGACGTCCAGGAACTATTGGATGGCAATGCGATGCTGGAACGCCGCTATTCGCATATCCTCGCGCAACTTCAAACGATCGCGCGGCTCGCAAAGATCGTTCAGAAGCCCCGTCAGCAGCGTGGCGCGATCGACTTCGATCTGCCGGAACCCATACTCACATACGATGAAGAAGGCTATGTCTCGGGTGTCAGGAAGTCGATCCGGCTGTTCTCACATCGAATCGTCGAAGAGTTCATGATTCTGGCAAACGAAGTGGTTGCACGGCATCTTGAAGAAAATGACTTTGCCAGCCTTTACCGCGTACATGAAGAGCCCGACCCGGCTAAAGTCGAAAGCTTCTCAGAAATTGTCAAAGGTTTTGGCTTGAAGTTCGAGCCAAATAACGCACAGCCTGTCAACTTCCAGCGATTCATCAGTTCAATCGAGGGACGCCCCGAAGAACGGGTGTTGTCTTATTTGATGTTACGGTCATTCAAGCAGGCGAAATACTCCGAAGAAAATATCGGCCATTTCGGGCTTGCGTCCGATTCTTACACACACTTCACGTCTCCGATCCGACGGTATCCGGATCTTGTCGTACATCGAATTCTCAAGGCCGCCATGTTGCGGCGAGCGCAGCCACCCGTCCCACCTGCCCAACTCGAAGCGATCGCTACCGAGTCGAGTGAGCGTGAGCGGCAAGCCGATCAGGCCGAGCGTGAACTGTTGGAATGGAAAAAGATGCTCTTGATGGAGCAGCATCTCGGCGATACCTTCGAGGCGATCATCATCGGAGTTTGGCGAGACGGTTTTGCAATCGAACTGCTGGACTATTTCGTTGAAGGCTTCGTTCCGCTGGCTGATCTTCCGGGCGACTACTATCAGCTCGACCAAAACTCGCAGGCTCTCATCGGACAACGCACGGCGCGCCGATTCCGGATCGGCGATCGCATCATGGTTCAGGTCGTGCGCGTCGACAAGCTTCTGCGGCGGGCCTATTTTCTCGTTAGTAGCCCCGGTCGCGCCTTGGCACCTAAACGAGGTTCACGCTAAGATTAAGTGTTTTTGGCCGGAGTAGCTCAGGTGGTTAGAGCGAAGGTCTCATAATCCTTAGGTCGGCGGTTCGAGTCCGCCCTCCGGCATTGGACTTACCGGCTTTCTTCAAAGTGAGTGTGGGGACTTTTGTGGGACCACGCTAAGAAACCCTCCGCTTGGCTTTCAGTTCCTCGGTCTTGCGCCGATTGTACTCGTCTAACCGGAATACCGCGTCTTCTACCCGCTCCTCTGTCGGATGTACGTAACGCTGACTCACGAGAATGCTCGAATGCCCCGCCATTTTTTGAATCGTGAAGGAATCGGCCCCCGGCTTCGCCAAGACGGGTTAAAAACGTGTGGCGCAGGTCGTAGAGGCGAAATTTGGGCAATTTCAGCCGTCGCACTACTCGTTCATGCTGGCACTTGATGGCATTGTAGGAGACTAACTCTCGCCCATCGTCGCTGAGCACATACCCAAGGGTGTGGCTTGCCAACCCCGTCGTGAAGCATTTCCAGCAAGGCTCTGACTCTGGCAGTCATCGGTAGGTTCCGGCGTGCTTTCGCTGTTTTGCCTGTGGATTATGCAGGTAGCCGAAACGCGCATCACCGGCAGGGTCGAAATGGACGTGTTCCCAGCGCAGACGGAGAATTTCCTCCGGCCTCATCCCCGTATCGAGTGCTACCGTCGCAAACTGCCGGAGCCGCAAGGGCACGCCAGTGAGATACAAATCCTCCTCTACATGGCTCAAAATTCGGTCAGATTGTTTCTCACCGGGAAGAAGGTGAATCACAGGTACAGCCGCGAGCTGTCCCCATTCATGGGCAATACGTAACATGCGTCGAAGGACGGCAAGCTCTCTGTTGATTCCCGACACACTACCGTTGTGGTCTGCCTGTTCAAACTTTAAACCGGATTTCTTACGCACAACCTTTGTTCTCGCGCAGCCCCTTCGATACTCCACATACTTTGCGATTATTTGTCCGTTAATCTCGTCAAGCCGAGCGTTCCGTATTGCGTCGGACTTTTGCAGCAGCCCAACGCGGACGCGATAAAACGCGACAGTGTTTGGCTTCGCGGCTCGTTGAGATGAAACCCACTTGAGGAATTGTTTCGCGAACTCAGAAAAGACGGGTGACGGCTGCGGCTGCGGTATGCTGCGGCCTCCATCGCGAGCTTCGTTCGCTTAGACGCTTCAATCGCTTTTGCTTTCTCTTTCGGAGGCATTTCCCCAGGAACCCGCGGCCAACTTTGATATCCGTGGTCTTCCGGTATCTGCGACCGTTAAACACGAACTCATACCAATAAAAACCGCCTCTCGTGTAAATCATGCTTTCTCCTTTTTGTTATTGACCTTCCGTGGCCGACCGCCAAGCTTCCCCCATTCGCGCATCCGCTCCTGAAATTCTTTCTTCCCCCACTTCTTCTGACGAACCTCTGCGCTTCGCTTACCGAGGGCGCTAGCGGCTTCGTTTACATCTCGCTTAGTTAGTTTCTTCATAACGTCTCGATAATAAACCTAACGTTAGGATTAATGCAAGGGCTAATATGCATCAACTTTGTTAAGACAGTCTTCATATAAGCACAAGGCCGGATTGTCCTTTGCTGCCCAATTGCTGGGCATAATAGGGCTGCTCCTCTTCGGCATTCGTCAGATTTTTTAGCGACCCTCCGTGTATGTTTTGCCAGTCGCAAGCAAAATAGTCCGACGTGTATGTGGGAAATAGCCCTCCAAACCTAGTTTGACGCGGCCCTTACATCCGCCCCTATATCCGCAACTAAATGTCCGTTTTTCAGTCGTCTATACCGTATGACGATGCATAGATATCGGATATATCGCGATCACTTCTTCAAAAACTGGGGGGGGCCATGCTCGCCCCATGCGGCGCTCTCAGGCCGTACTGAGCCTTTCGATTCCGATCAATTTATCTTCGAGTTGAAGATTGATGGCTTTCGTGCGCTCGCTCACATTGAGGAAGGCACGGGAGAACTGATTTCCAGAAAGGAAACACCTTCCGCGGCTTTGCCGATCTTGCCTCATGGATCGCTGAAAATCTTCCAGTTGAGAGCGCCCGTGCTCGAATCTGAGATTGCCTGAGTTGATGAGAACGGACGTTCTATCTTTCGTCGTATAGACACCACACAAAAAAACAAACAGAGCAGGCAGGCTGAGCGCATTCCAGCGGAACCTTCGATTCGGAACAAGTGCCGCTTCGGATCCAAGCAGTTCAGCGGGAACAACGTCCATTCATCTGGCATTAAGAGCCATCCATTGAAATACGCTCGCACTTGCAGAGTCGGTGCATACAATCCAAACGTCCGAATAGACAGGAGTGTGCACATGCAATTTTCAAAGGGGGTTTCAATTCGTACGCTTACTTTTGTTCTTTGTGGTGTTCTCCTTCTGGCGCGGTCGGTTCACGGTCAATCCGTCGCGAGCGGCACGATCGAGGGGACGGTGGTCGACCCGACGGGGGCAGTCGTCGTAGGCGCCATGGTTGAAATGCGAAATCCGCTAACGGGATTTCAGCAAACGGCTGTAACGGATTCCTCGGGAATGTTCCGATTCACGAACGTTCCGTTCAACCCATACCATGTCCAGGCCACCCAACAAGGTTTTTCGCCTGCCGCGCAGGATGTGAACGTCCGCACTACCGTTCCCATTCCGGTAAAGATGATGCTTTCCGTAGCAGGCGTTAAAGAGGCGGTTGTCGTCGAAGCCGGAGCTGCGGACATCATCGAAAATGTTCCTTATGCGCATGCTGATGTGGACATCAGCACATTGGACAAGTTGCCGACGTTCTCTCCGGCTTCCGGTTTGAGTGACGCGATTACGCTGACGTCGCCTGGTGTGGTCGCGGATTCGAATGGATTTTTCCATCCTCTGGGCGATCACGCGCAGACGTCGTTCGCCGTGGATGGTCAGCCGATCAGCGATCAGCAAAGCAAGGCATTCTCGACGCAAATTCCAGTTAATGCCATTCAAAATATGGAGATCATCACGGGAACCCCCAATGCCGAATTCGGCGATAAGACCAGTCTTGTTGTCAATGCCACGACGCGATCCGGTCTTGGCCTAACCTCACCCCGAGGCAGTGTGCTGGCGCAGTATGGATCGTTTGGCACTCCTTCGATTGAAGCCAATATGGGACTCGGAGGACCCAAGCTGGGATGGTTCATTGCGGTGAACGGTTTGAGATCGGGCCGGTTTCTAGATACCCCGGAATTCGATCCTATCCATGCGATCGGTAACAACGAGAACACCTTTAACCGGCTCGACTTTGTTCCGACCAGCAAGGACGCTTTTCACGTGAACTTCCTACTTGCCCGGAACTGGTTCCAGATTCCGAATAGTTTGGACCAGCCCACACAAGACCAACGACAGAAGATTGTCACCTTTAACTTCGCGCCGGGATATCAACACACGTTCAATGCTAAGACTCTGCTGACAATTAACCCGTTCTATCGCCAGGATCGCGTCCATTACTATCCCAGTCCCGATCCGGCCGATGATTCCCCTGCTACGCTTTCGCAAAGCCGGCGATTAGCGAACTGGGGCGTCCGCGGTGATCTTTCTTACAGTGTTGCACACCATAATGTGAAGGTCGGCGGCCAGGTAATGCAGACGCATTTGCAGGAAAACTTCGGACTCGGCATCACAGATTACGCGTACAACCCCGTTTGTCTGAATGCCGCAGGCGATCCGCAAGCCCTGCCGACGGTTACGAACCCGGGAGGATGCGCTCCCCTAGGCTTCATCCCGAACGCCGACTTCAATCCGGGATTGGTCCCCCTGGATCTCACACGTGGAGGTTCGCTATTCCAATTCAACTCGGCTGGAAATGTGAACCAATATGCGGCCTATATTCAGGACGCAATAACGTTAGGCAATCTCACACTGAATCCGGGTTTGCGTATCGACCATTACGACGGCCTTGGAATTATCACAGACACGCAAGCTCAACCGCGAATTGGCGTCTCATATCTGATCGGCCGGAGCAACACGGTTCTGCGCGGCGGCTACGCTCGCACGATGGAGACCCCTTACAATGAGAACCTTCTTGTCGCAAGTTCAGAGAGCTCTACGGCATTGATTGAGGCGTTTTCTCAAGAAGGCGGGGCGCCGCTAAATACCGGCCATCGGAACCAGTTCAATGTGGGCTTGCAGCAGGCTTTGGGCAGGTTCGTTCAAGTCGAAGCGGATTACTTTTGGAAACGTACGGACAACGCCTATGACTTTGGCGTCCTTTTCAACACTCCGATCGCATTTCCGATCACGTGGCCAAAATCCAAATTGGACGGAGTGTCCCTGCGCGTGAGCTCGACGAACATCAAGGGCTTCCAGTGGTACACGACGATGGGACACAACCGCGCCCGTTTTTTCACGACGGATGGGGGTGTTTTTAGAATCGACCACGATCAAAACTTTCAGCAGACGACCAATGTGCGGTATCAGTGGAAGAGAAATGGCCCGTGGGGCGCATTTACATGGCGGTACGACAGCGGCCTCGTTGCTGGGGACGTCGCAAGCCTGGCAGACGCACTCGCCTTAACACCCGCGGAGCAGGCCGCAATCGGCCTCTTCTGCGGTGGTGTGAAAGCGACACCAGACAATGGAATAGACACGTGCACATCGCCCGATTTTGGTGCAACCCGCTTGAAAATACCGGCGGAAGGCACGGCGGATAACGATCACAATCCGCCGCGTGTGGCGTCGCGACATATCTTCGATTTCGGCGTGGGCACGGACAATCTGTTCAATCAGCCGGACCGTTCGCATTTCACGCTCCGGTTCACGGTTTCCAACTTCACGAACAAAGGCGCGCTGTACAATTTCCATTCTACGTTTACCGGAACTCACTTTGTCGCACCACGTGCCTACATCGGCGCGATCGGTTTCGTGTTCTAAACGGCAGTTCGACTTCGCGCCATGCGCCGGGTCTGCTGACGTGGTCACCCGCGCTAGGTACGCTGAACGCCGATCACAACCGTCTACGTTCAGCGGAACGCATTTCATGATCCCCGCGCTTACCAGGGAGCGATTGGCTTTGTGTTTTGAGGAAACGCGACCGAGAATCCCTGCGGTGAAGGGCATCCTCTCATTCTCGTTGTTTGTTGTAAGTGCTGCAGTGCAGGCGTTCGGACAGACCGATAAAACCGAAACGCTGGAACAACGTCAGCCGCTCGAACTGGTCTTCGCAGACTCGATCGTCCCCCAGGATTACCGCGAAATGATGTTGACGACTGGAGCCTGGTATTCCAGCCGACGGCGTGTTCGTCAGGGGTGGCTCACACAAAAGGTCGAATGGGGCATTTCCGATCGACTTCAGATCGCGGGCTTTGCCAACCCAATGCATCTGGTGAGTTCCAGTGGAAACATTACAACGGGTGTCGGGGATTTTGATGTGGGCGCCCGATATACATGGGTCAATGTCGGCTCTCCGTTCACGCATATCGCTGTGGCAACGGAAGCGGGCTTTCCAACGGGAAATCCAGTCACCGGCATGGGAGAAGGTGTGTACGGTCTTTCGCCATCAATTCTCCTGTCACATGAGTTCAGGCATAGCCGATACCAGGCATTCTCCACGACGGGTTTCGAATTTGTCCTTGCTCATCGCTATTTGAACCCCGGCGACAACATTCCGCATCACGAGTTTTTTGTAAATAGTGGCTTTGCTTCACGACTCGGCAAGGGTTGGGGCGTCGCAGAGCTTTCAGTCAGCACCAACGCTTGGAGTGGTGGCCATGAAACGCAAGTCGCAGTGACGCCGTCCTACGTCTGGAGACTAGCGAGCCGAACCGAACTGCTCTTCGGCGTTCCAGTAGGGCTCACGTCCTCGACTGACCAAATTGGTGCTGTCGTAAAGTTCACGTTCGAACTTGGAGGGGAGGAGAAGTAGTCCACGTTTACAACCGCAGCAACTTCTCCCGAAGAATCCGCGACTGAATGCGGCTGACGCGGAATTCCTGATTGTCGCTCAGGAAGACATTAAATGTTCCGCCGGGAACCGGAACGATCTTGCGGATCATATCGACATTGACGACAATCCCTCGGCCGAGTCGGACGAAACGAGTCGGTTCGAGGCGGGCCGCAAGATCCCGCAATCTGTAGCAAATCGTGTGCGTCTGATTGTCGATTGTCCGCAAGTGGAGCAACTCACCGTCCGCAACAATCGAAATGATCTGGTCTACCTGTACGAGTACTATTTCATCTCGGTGGCGGACTGGAATGCGTCGTAGTACTTTGCCACCTTCGGCTTCGTAATCCGCAGCAGCGGCGCGAATACGTTCGGTCTCTTCCGAATGATAGTCCTCTCGTTCCAAACGCTCTTTCACCCGGTCAATCGTCTGGCGAAGCCTTCCGGATTCCACAGGTTTCAATATGTAATCGACCGCGTTGACCTCGAACGCGTGTACCGCATGTTCGTCGAATGCGGTTACGAACGCGATGAGCGGTGTCCGGCTTTTTCTGAGGAGGCGCACAACTCCAAGTCCGTCGAGTTCGGGCATTTGTAAGTCCAGCAGCGCAAGATCCGGCCTCTTGGTCTCGATGAGAGTCACGGCCTCCATACCGTTCGTAGCTTCGCCGACCAAGTCAACGTCATCAAACTTGCGAAGCATTGAAGCGAGAAAGGAACGGGCTGGACGTTCGTCGTCCGCTATAACTACACGAAGTTTGTCGGTCGAACCAGTCACGACGATTTCACCGATTGGAGAGATTAACGCCGCGGGGTTTGTGATATCGCGGTCCCAGTCGATTCTATTCCGTCGGCCTATTCTAGTAATCCGAAACCAAATAATTGGCTGTTCCCGGCCAACGAGTGGTCTTTTCTTACTCCCGGATCGGCGACTTTTCGCAAGTTGTCGCCAGGTGACAGGATTTTGATACATCCTATTTATCTTTTACGTATTTCTGGGGATTCTCCTTGAACTTATCCTTATCGGCTTTGGAGCAAAAGTAGTACGTCTTGCCTTTGTATTCCGCGGCGAGTTGTGGATCTTTCTCGACCATAATCCCGCATACCGGATCACGTGCCTTTTCGGGTCTGGTATTGGATTTCTTGGCTTGGCCAATCGCGAGGGTGGAAACTCCGAGCAACACGATCAGACTGATGATGAATCGTCGTCGGTTTCTCATAGCGTTGGTGGTAGGTGCACCATTCTTTTATTTTGAATTAAAGACAGCAATGCCTTTTTAATGACAGGTCGGAAAATGCATATGAACAGCAGTTGAGGATCGCATTTCGACTTCGGTGTAACCGCGCATCCATGTCCCAGCTTCGCTACGTTCCTGCGACACCGCACAGACAGGATTTTTACATGCCTCATAAAATACTGTGATGTCGACTGTACCCATTCCTAACGTCGTCAATCCCGACCCGACTGTAATCTCGCTCGTCGGGTTGCACACGGCACCTCACATTTCGTTCATCTGATGCTGCCGTCTCTGTTTCTTTAGCTCATACGCGAATACTCGCTGTGGGACACACAGGTTGGCGCACTCACGGCCGTAATGTTCACGGTTTCCGGAACGGGCAAGCTTGGGCCAGTGTTTGGTGTCCTTCCGGCCTCGCCCGCAGTACGGTCCACATCAATCTTCGAGAACCTGTCGCCAGGCGCACTGATTCTCAACTGGACGGCGAATCCCCGGTGAATCTTGAGCGGTTCGCCACTGCCCGAGAAGTCGGCTGCACCTAGAAGTGAATTTTCCAAAAGTTATCCGCACACGATTTGAGTTTTGGGTCCCATCGACCCGGCTGAAGGGGCCACACCGGGTGGGGGGACTTTTGGGGGGACTCTCCAGCTGGATACGCATGTCCACGCTGGCCCGCGCATCGGTCGAAACCGGCGTCAGTATTGCGCTGTACAGCCGTGAATACGTGTGGCTATGTCATTGACGCTTCGTTCTCCAACAACTCATAATCCTTAGGTCGGCGGTTCGAGTCCGCCCTCCGGCATACCCCGTGTTTTCCAAACTTGCACTCCAGGTTCTCGAAACGATTCAAAAACATCAAATGTTTACTCATAAGGAACGACTATTGGCCGGCGTATCCGGTGGCGCCGACTCGGTGTGCCTGATCCTGGTGCTGAGGGAACTGGGCTTTGATGTCGCAATCGCGCATCTTAACCATGGATTGAGAGGCGCGGCCTCCGACGAGGATGAAAGATTCACCGCGAGCTTCGCCGCGCGCTCGGGTCTTCGTTTTTTCTCAAAACGCGTCCAACTCGCCGCAGGGAACGTCGAGGCAGCCGGCCGTGAAGCGCGTCATCGCTTTTTTAAGGAACTCATAGCACAAGAAGGCTTTGGAAGGATTGTATTGGCCCATACCCGCGACGATCGAGTGGAAACATTCTTTCTTCACCTACTCCGTGGGTCGGGCACCGAGGGCTTGGTTTCGATGGCGCCGGCGTCAGGGACCACGGTGCGGCCGCTGATCGAAACCCTGCGCGTAGATATTGAAAAGTATTTGAAGGAGCACGATCAGGCCTGGCGGACAGATGCATCCAACCTGGATTTGGCTTTCAAACGCAATCGCTTGCGGCATGTAGTACTGCCCAACCTCGCCTCCGAATTCAATACAAACCTGCGGGAAGCGATTACGCGAACCATCCATATCCTCCAGGACGAAGACGGATTCATGCGGACCCACGCGCAGGAATGGCTCGCCGCGAATGGAACAAACCGAGGGGATGCTTTCGTAGTTTCGATCGGGTCGATGGATAATGTGCCTATGGCTCTGATCCGGAGAATCCTTCGGGGGGCCCTACGGATGGCGGGATCCGAACTGCAGGAGGTTTCTTTCGATCACATTGAAGCCGTTCGAGCACTGCTGCAGCCGGGGAAGAGCGGAAAGCTCGTTGAGGTCCCCGGCATGCAGGTGTTAAGGGAGTTCGACAATCTCGTATTCAGGCGAACGCCTCTGGCCGCGACTGAGTACGACTATGAGTTGAAAATTCCAGGCCATGTTCATATACGAGAGGTAAGGAAAGTGTTCAGAGCCGAAATCGTCGAAGGCAAACAGATTGAAGAAGTGAGTGCAGGCGTGGGCCAGCGCGTTTTTGTCGATGCAGAATCAATTGGTCCGTATGTTAGAATCCGAAATTGGAAACCCGGCGATTATTACAGACCAGTGGGATTACCTGCAGGAAAACTTAAGAAACTGTTCCAACGTGCCCGGATTCCACGAAGTCACCGAACAAGCTGGCCGGTGGTTGTCGCCGAATCGACGATAATCTGGGTAGCCTCATTTCCTGTTTCCCGCGAATTTGCCCCTCGTGGACGTTCCCAGAAAATAGTGGCTCTTGAGGCTCAGCAGATTTAGGCGGCACAGTTTGCGTTATGCCAGCGTCTAAGGTCAAGGAACCTTAGATTGGGGGTTTAATTTGAATTCGACAGCGAAAACGATTCTGTTCTGGGTTTTGATATTGGCGACCGCCGTGTTGCTGTACAACGTCGTGCAGCATACGGCCTCCCGAGGTGCGCAGGCCTTCCCATTCAGCCGGTTCCTTCAGGAGGTCGAGCGCGGGAATGTCAAAGACGTGACAATCGCGGACTCCGATATCACAGGTCACCTTAACGGTACGGGCGAACAGTTCAAAACGGTTATGCCCATGGATTACCCGGAACTGATCAACATGCTCCGAGACAAGCAGGTACAGATCACGGGTGAAAAACCAAGCCAAAGCCCGTGGCTGGCCGCCTTGGTATCGTGGGCACCCTTCCTTTTCTTAATAGGTTTCTGGATCTTCTTCATGCGTCAGATGCAGAGTGGAGGCAACAAGGCTTTATCCTTCGGCAAGAGCCGGGCCCGCCTGCTCACGGCACATCAAAAGAAGGTCACTTTTAAGGACGTCGCCGGTGTGGAAGAAGCCAAAGAAGAGTTGCAGGAAATTATCGACTTCCTCAAAGAGCCACAGAAATTCCAAAAACTCGGAGGCCGTATTCCCAAAGGTGTCCTCCTGGTCGGCCCCCCGGGTACCGGCAAGACTCTCCTCGCGCGGGCCATTGCAGGCGAAGCCAATGTCCCATTTTTCTCGATCAGCGGATCGGATTTTGTAGAAATGTTCGTGGGCGTGGGTGCATCACGGGTTCGTGATCTGTTCGAACAGGGCAAAAAGAATGCACCTTGCATCATCTTTATTGATGAAATCGATGCCGTCGGACGTCATCGAGGTGCTGGGCTCGGCGGAGGTCACGATGAACGCGAGCAAACGTTGAATCAGTTACTCGTTGAAATGGACGGCTTCGAATCCAACGAAGGCGTGATCCTGATTGCCGCCACGAACCGGCCCGATGTTCTTGATCCGGCCCTGCTGCGTCCCGGACGTTTTGACCGGCGCGTCGTCGTTGCTCGCCCGGATGTGAAAGGACGTGAAGGGATCCTGGCCGTTCATGTTCGAAAGATTCCGCTTGCCGACGATGTGGATGTTTCCGTAATCGCAAGAAGCACACCGGGTTTTTCGGGAGCAGATCTGGCGAATCTCGTTAATGAAGCCGCTTTGAATGCGGCGCGGATGAATCAGAAGACCGTCACACATGAAGATTTCGAAATGGCGAAAGATAAAGTGCTGATGAGAGTCGCGCGCAAATCGCTCATCATCAGCGATCACGAAAAGCGTGTGACTGCGTATCACGAAGCAGGACATGCTATGGTTGCCTCTATGGTCGAAGGGGCGGATCCGCTACATAAGGTCACGATTATCCCGCGTGGAATGGCACTCGGCGTAACTCAGCAACTGCCTGTCGATGATCGTCATACCTATCCGAGGGCATATCTGGAAGGCCAGCTCGCCATCATGATGGGAGGACGTCTCGCCGAAGAGTTGTTCCTTGGCACAATGACGACCGGCGCAGGAAACGACATTGAGCAGGCGACCGAACTTTCGCGAAAAATGGTTTGCCAGTTCGGAATGTCGTCTCTCGGCCCGCTCACGTTTGGAAAGCAGGAAGAGCAGATCTTCCTTGGCCGCGAGATTGCACAGCATCGGGACTACAGCGAAAGCACGGCTGTCTCGATCGACGATCAGGTTCGAAAGTTCGTTATGCAAGGTTATGAGCGCGCAAAGAACATTCTTAACGAAAATCGCGACGCTCTGATCCGGATAGCCGAAGCGCTTCTCGAGCGCGAGTCGCTCGATGCCGCGGAGATCAAGTTGCTCATCGCAGGGCAGCCGCTCGAAGACCGACGTTCACCACGGATTGAGCCGAAGAACGAAAAGCCGACCCCGGCACCGGCCAAAGGCGTGGTGCGACCGGCTCCGAGCATCTCGCCGCACGAGAAACCTTCGCCTGCGTAAAAAACGAGGGTAGAACACAAAAGGCACAAGAGGCACAAAGGGTTTGTGCTTTTTGTGCCTTTTGTGTCCCCACTTGCACATGCGTGAAACATATTCATGGAGATTGCCGTGCCTGTCGATGCCGCTTGGTGCTCGCACCGCGGTGATGGGCATCCTCAACGTCACCCCCGATTCGTTTTCCGATGGTGGCCAATATTTTGAGACCGACAAAGCCATCGCGCGCGGGCGGGACATCGAACAAGAAGGCGCGGACATCATCGATGTGGGAGGCGAGTCCAGCCGTCCCGGCAGCCAGGCAGTCCCAGAAGCAGAAGAAATAAGACGAATGCTGCCGGTGATTGAAGCCTTGGCGCGAAGTGTCAAACTGCCGATCTCCGTGGACACATATCGTGCAAGTGTTGCCCGGCGCGCGTTTGAAGCGGGGGCGCAGATCGTCAACGACATCAGTGGATTCCGTTTCGACGACGCGATGCCGAACGTTGTCGCCGCAACGCGTTCGGCAATCGTCCTGATGCATAGCCGGGGAACTCGCGAAACGCTTCACAAGCAGGCGCGCATGGAGGATCCGATTCGCGAGGTTAGGGAAGGGCTTGCCTTCAGTGTTGAAAAGGCCCGGACGGCGGGCGTTCCTAATGATGCGATCGTGGTCGATCCGGGCATCGGCTTCGGTAAAGCTGCCGAAGAGAGCCTAGAAGTTTTAAAATGCCTGCCTGTATTTAGTAAACTCGGGCATCCATTACTAGTCGGTACGTCTCGTAAATCCTTCATTCGTGCTGCCATCTCGGATAGTCTGGAGGCGCAAAACTGGGGGACGGCTGCCACGGTTGTCGCGGCGATTATGAAGGGTGCTCACATTGTTCGAGTGCACGATGTAAAGCAGACTCGAATGCTTGCGGACATGATAGACCGGCTTCTGGACTGAACCAATGCTGGATTTATTTTCACCATCTCATCTGACCTGGACTGCAGGGCTCGACATACTCATTGTCGCTTACCTTATCTATCAGCTTCTCGTATTCATCCAGGGTACTCGCGCCGTCCAGATGGCCGTTGGATTGGCTCTTATCATCGTGTTTTACTATTTTGCGAGATGGGCTCAGCTCGAAACGGTCACTTGGATTCTGACGAGCGCCCTGCCTTACTTCGCGTTTGCAATTATCGTTATCTTTCAGCAGGAAATTCGCCGCGCTCTTGCGCACTTCGGCCAGGCCCCGTTGTTCGGGGGATTCTCCAGTATCAATCGAAATGAGTTCTACGACGAAATCATTCTGGCTGTCACGACCCTTGCCTCTCGCCAGACCGGCGCGCTGATTGTTATTGAGCGCGATATCGGCTTGAAGACGTATATCGAAAGCGGAATCGCACTGGACGCGGCCCTTTCTTACGACCTGCTGGTTACCGTGTTCAACTCCTCAGTACCGCTGCATGACGGCGCCGTGATCGTTCAGGCCGGCCGGATTGCCGCCGCAGCTTGCTTCTTACCTTTGACTGTCAAGCCCCGGTTGAGCAAGGAACTCGGGACCCGGCACCGAGCGGCGATCGGTATCACCGAAGAAACAGATGCGGTAGCGATAATCGTGTCTGAGGAAACAGGCGCCATTTCCTTCGCGCATCACGGTGAGATGGAACGCTATCTCGATCCTGACACTCTCAGGGTCCGGCTTCGCGACACGTTTGAACGCAAGGCTCAGTCGGGTGCGCAGCGGGTCGTGGCCGAACCTGCCGAACACCGCGCGGATGGGTGATCGTGCAATCTATCAGACACTGGATCACACATAACTGGTTGCTCAAGATCTTTTCGTTGATCTTAGCCACGATGCTGTGGCTCATCGTCGCACGTGAGGCCTCGTCGGAGGTCGGGCTGGAGGTTCCGCTCGAATACCGCAACATTCCTCGGGATCTCGAAATAACCGGCGACACTACAAATCTTGTGGAGGTCCGCCTGCGAGGACCATCCAACGTACTAAAGGAAATCACCGCCAGAAACGTCGTCACCACGATCGATCTTGCCGAGATGAGAACCGGCGAGAAAATCGTTGCTCTGTCTCCTCAAAATGTGCAGGCGCCTTTTGGTGCGGAGGTTATTCGCGTGAATCCATCCAGTGTACGGTTCAGCCTGGAGAAAACCGTCTCCAAAACCGTGCCGATCACTCCTGCGATCGTTGGCCAACCTGCGGATGGATATGAGGTTGAGCGAGTAGTGGCGGATCCGGCCACGGTGCAAGTCGAGGGTCCGGAGAGCCACTTGAAGGATTTGATCTCGATCGCAACAGTTCCGATCCGAGTGGAAGGAAAGCAGGCCCGCATCGAACAAGCATCAGATCTTGATGTACCCGATCCTCAGATTCGGCTCCTCCACCCTTCTACCATTAGCATCCGAATCGAGATTCATCGCCGAGACCATCGCTAGCTCCTTTTTCGCATTGACGACCGACTGCCACTTACATTTACTGACGATATGACAATGAAGTTATTCGGCACGGATGGCATTCGAGCGGCAGCGGGCGAGTTTCCGTTGAACACAGCAACCACAATTGCAATCGGACGCGTAATTGGCGAGAAACTAGGCGGCAATGTTTTGATCGGACAAGACACACGAATGTCGAGTCCATGGATTTTGGAAAACATTCATAAGGGTTTTACGCACACTCCGGCAACTCTTCAGGATGCCGGCGTGATCCCTACCCCTGCGATCGCCGTATTGGTGAAGCAGTTGGGGTACTCCGGTGGCGTGATGATCTCGGCATCGCACAACCCATATCAAGACAACGGCATCAAGGTATTTGGACCCGACGGTACGAAATTAACCGATATAGAGGAAGCTCAACTCGAAAAACGAATTTTCGAATTGATTGGCGCTGATGTCCAAACGCAGAAGGACACTGTGCCTGCCTCCGCAGTCGCGGCTGAAAACAGTACCGGGTGGCTCGAACGTTATCAGGAAATCCTGCTGTCACACTTTCCCAATTCCGATTGGTTGAGAGGATTGAGAATCGTTTTGGACTGTGCGAATGGTGCCATGAGCACTATCGCACCGCGCCTGCTGACAAAACTCGGAGCCGACGTGGTCGTCACTCATGCCTCTCCAAACGGAACGAACATCAACGAACGGTGTGGTGCCGTGCATATAGATGCACTTCGGGCGGCAATAGGGACAGTATCGGCGGACTTTGGTGTCGCATTCGACGGCGATGGGGACCGATCGCTATTCATGTCCGGATCAGGGCGGCTAATCGATGGCGATGCAGTGCTCTTGCTGATGGCCCGCCGCCTCAAAAGAAATCGCCAGTTGGATCCGGCGATTGTTGTGGGGACGCTGATGACGAACTTTAGCCTCGAGCGGATGTTACAGGCAGAGGGGATCACACTTGTCCGCGTTGCGGTCGGGGATCGGTTCGTCTTCGAGGAAATGCAGCGGACGGGCGCGCCGCTCGGCGGCGAGCCCTCGGGACACATCATCTTCTCCGATTTCAAACTTTCGGGAGATGGGCTGCTGACCACATTGAAAGTTGCCGAGGCCATAGCGACAGATCGCGCTTCATTCGATGATCTGACGCGCGACTGGATCGAAGCTCCGCAGCTCCTAAAAAATGTTCGCGTTCGCGAGAAGGTTCCGCTGGAGACGTTGCCGGCGGTTCAGGCAAAGATGACCGAGATCGAACACGCGTTGAAAGGCCGTGGCCGTTTGGTGGTTCGGTACTCCGGAACGGAGCCGTTGTTGCGGGTTATGATTGAGAGTGACGATGCGGCGCGTAACACTCGTTTGATGGAAGAGCTGCTGGGCGTGATTCGGGACACACTCGGCTGAAACCCAGGCTCCACGCGGGTTCAGCATTGACACATTATCGGCGGCTGCCTAATATCGAAGAAGAGTGCGCTTGTCGCACCGTTCCTACAAAAGCGACGCACGCGAAAGCACCGCAGAAAATCATCTCAAGTTGAAATCCGTGCTTGACAGTCATTAATGTGACACCTATAGTAACCTGATGTCCCGAGCGACAGTTTGGTTGCTGGGAACGGTTCGTTGAAAATCCGCCAAGCAAAATGAGGCGGTTTTTTTGACGTCAAGTTTGAGGCCTGAGAGCCATCCGTGAGCGGCTGCAACCGCAGTCGTAAACATCGGTTCTTTGAAAAATAGAAAACGTACAGACAGTAAGATTTCTCGAGTCAATTCGGTTTTTAGCGCGAACAGATCAGACCATCAAGTTATCTTGAGAGTTTGATCCTGGCTCAGAATCAACGCTGGCGGCGTGCCTAACACATGCAAGTCGAGCGAGAAAAGGGGGGCAACTCCCTGAGTACAGCGGCGCACGGGTGAGTAACACGTGGGTAATCTGCCCTGGAGTGGGGAATAACACCGGGAAACCGGTGCTAATACCGCATACGATAACGAGGTCTGCGGACTTTGTTATGAAAGGAGCAATTCGCTCTAGGAGGAGCCCGCGGCTGATTAGCTAGTTGGTGAGGTAATGGCCCACCAAGGCTTCGATCCGTAGCTGGTCTGAGAGGATGGCCAGCCAGACTGGGACTGAGACACGGCCCAGACTCCTA
>Ga0114129_10001114_pt1 | contig 35435 bp, 35 predicted proteins | sample RhiMetdeltSRZDD1_FD_80071 | JGI IMG/M metagenome (GOLD analysis project Ga0114129, IMG submission 80071) | Populus rhizosphere microbial communities from Tennessee, USA - Rhizosphere MetaG P. deltoides SRZDD1 (version 2) (version 2) | ecosystem: Host-associated > Plants > Roots > Rhizosphere >...
GCGCGCGCTGTCGGGCACGAGCTTGCCGCGGTTGCCATCGCCGTTCGCGGTCCACAGCTCGAGGCAGGCATGGCTGAGGCGGCCGCCGGCCGGATCGAGCGTCTGGACGGCGAGGCCGCCGCCACTCGCGGGCGCCTCGGGCGTCGCCGAAGGCGCAGGTGGCGCGGGTGGCGTCGCCGAAGCGCCGCCAGTTGCCGCGCCGACAGAGTAGAGCCGGAAGACGGTCTCCTCCGTGCATGCGATGGTTCTGTCGCCACATGGCGCCGCCCACGAAGCCGAGGCGATGAGCTGCCCGTCCGCCCATGTGCTGCCCGTCGCTTCGAGCTGCCAGCCGTCGACTTCGAGGCCTTGCGCGCCGTAGTCGGCCCTGTGGAGAATGAAGAACAGGTTCTCCCAGGTGTTCAGCGTGCCTTCGAGGACCGTGCTGCAGGCGTCAAGGTCGTACGCGTCCGGCGACTCGGACTCCGGACCGGCGTCCATGTGCGCCACGATCCGTTCGGGTTCGATGCCCGGCGCAACCACGACCTTGTTGACGACCCAGTCGTACGTGCCCGTGCCCTCGATGTGGATGGAGCCGCAGCCGCCTCTGGCCGAGGTCGTCGTCGAAGCGAGCTGGCCGCGTCCGCGCCACGTCCCGGGCGTCGTGCCGGGCTCGAGCCGGATGCGACCGATGACGCTGGCGACGCCGTCCACGACGACGGAGCCGTTGAGCTTCGTGATGCTGATCGTGGACTCGATCTCGAGCTCGATCGCCTGCGGATCGGCGGCGGCCACGCTTCGGACGGCCGTCAGCCCGATCGCACCGGCGAGGATTGCGCCAACCGCAAGACCGACGGCGAGTCGCTCGACGAAACGGGGCACGCGACGCTGCATGCAGCGACTTTCGGTGGCCGCGTCTGCTTCGTCATCGTCCACTTGCGCCATGTCTGTCGCAGCGAGGTTGCGACGCCTCGTGGCACTCGTCACGATTGCGGCCAATGCCGGCACCGAGCGCGCGCCCTCTGATTGGTCGGGAGTCCGAGCTCGCGCGCGTCATCGACGCCATTCGCGACGAGCGGCCGATCGTCGTTGCCGGCGAGGCCGGAATCGGCAAGACGGCGCTGCTGCGGGCCGCCGTTGGCGAGTCGCACCGACGGGGCCTCGAGGTCGGCGGGCTCGCGATCCTCTCGGGCCGTCCAACCGCGGCGCTGCGGCGGCTTCTCGGCGCCGGCCTCGATGGCGACGCCGAGTTCCTCGCGACGAGCATCGAGCAGCGCGTTGGGCCGGATGTGCTGATCGTTGACGATGTTCAGTGGCTGGACGCGGCCAGCCGCGACGTGCTCGCCCGGCTGGTCGGACGGATCGCCGTCGCGATGGCCGTCCGAACCGGGACCCCGGAGTCAGATCCGGCGCTCGCGTTCCTGGACGGCCTCGGCGCCGATCGCGTCGATCTTGGGCCGCTCGACGCTGCGGCGAGCGCTCGGCTCGCGGCGCTCGAGGATCCGTCGCTGTCAGCGGCCGAGGTCGCGCGGATCGCAGCCCGCGCGGGCGGCAACCCGTTCTTCGTCCTGGAGCTCGCATCGGCCGCATCGACCGCCGGCGCCGACGTCGTCGTCCGCATTCGCCTGGCCGGCCTCGGCGACGCCGCGCGAGCGAGTGCGCAGCTGCTCGCCGTGCTCGGCCACCCAGCTCCGGCCGCGGCGCTCGGCCCGGGCGCCGCGGAGCTCGAGCGCTCGGGCATCGTCGTCTCCGATGGCGACCGGCTCGGGTTCCGGCACCAGCTCTTCGCAGAGCACATCCTCGCGACGCTCTCGCCTGACGATCTTCGATCCGTGCAGGCCGTGGCGGCGGGCTCGACGAGCGACCAGCTGGAGGCCGCCCGACTCTTCCTGTCGTCGGGCTCGCGGTCCCGGGCCGCCGCCGCGGCCGAGCTCGCGGAAACCGCGGCCGAAACGACCGGTGACCGCGTCGCCGCCATGCAGCTCCGAGCCGCCGCGGCAGACAACGCCACGTCGGCGCAGCTCCGGATCGACGCCGCGGCGCAGCTCACCGACGTCCACGACTACGCGGCCGCCCAGTCGATGCTCGAGGGCATCGAAGCCGGCGATCCCGCCGCAGCAGCCCGGATCGCGGCCACGCGGGCGAAGATCACGGCCATCATCGGAAAGATCGACGAAGCCGCGCCACTCGCCGCCGAGGCGATCCGCCTTGCGACGCCACTCGCCGAGGCCGGCGACCAGGTCGCGGCCCAGACCCTTGTCGACGCTCTCGCGACCGACGCGCAGATCCGCGGCTGGACCGGCAACCCCGATGCCGGGCTCGAGCTGGCGATGCTCGGCGTCGCCACGGCCGATCGATTCGGGGTCCCCGGAGGCCGGATCCGGACGCTCCTCGGCTACATGCTCGTCACGAACGAACGTCCGGCCGAGGCCGTGAGGCACCTCGGTGCGGCGATCGAGCAGCGGCGCGCCGACGGCGATGGCCCGGGCGAGCTGCAGGCGCTCAACGTCCTCCTGCTCGCGGAGCTGGCCGCCACCGGAACGGGCGAGGCGCTGGTCACCTCCCGGGCCCTGATCGACCGGGCTCGCGAGCTCCACCTCTACGAGCTCTGGCGCGGCTACCAGCCGTATCTCGTCTTCGTCCTCGATTCCGCGGGTCGCTACCGCGAAGCGCTCGACATTGCCGAGGAGCTGCTGCTGGCCCCGCTGCAAAGCCGCGGGCCGATCTATGCGTCGGCCTACGCGGCGCTGTCGAACACCCGCCTTGGCCGCTTCGAGGCAGCACGCGCCCAGCTTGCGGCCCTCGAACCACGGCGCCCCGAGGACCCGGAAGCCGATCGTCTCTACATCGACACGTCAGGCGAGCTCGAGCTGGCCCAGGGCCGCCCGGCCCAGGCGCTCCGATTGTTCGAGCAGTCTGCGGCGATGGCCCACAAGGCCGAGTCGGACACGATGGAGCCCCGTCTGAACGCGATGTGGGCGCGCTGGGAGCTCGGGCGCGACCCTGGGCCGGCGATCGACCCCGGCGCGATGCCACGCGCGGCGGCCGTCGGGCCCGAGTCGGAAGGGCTCGTCGCACTCCATGCTGGAGACCCCAGCGCGGCCGTCCGGCGCTTCGACGCGGCGGCGGACGCGTGGTCGCCGTTCATCACGTGGAACGCCGACCGTGCACGCTGGGCGGCGGCCGAGGCGGAGCGGCTGGCCGGCCGCCACGATGCCGCGGTCGAACGCCTGATGGCGGCGGAGCGCGTCGCGATCGAGCGGGACGCGCGGCCCCAGCTGACCCGGATCCACCGGACGCTGCGGCTGCTGGGCATCCGGCGCACTGCGCCCCGGCGGGTCTCCGGTCCGGATCTGCTCACCGGCCGGGAGCGCGAGCTGGTCGACCTCGTCGCCGCGGGGCTGAACAACGTCGAGATCGGGCGGCGGCTGGGCCTTGGGCGCGGGACCGTGCGCCGGCTGCTCAGCTCGGCGATGAGCAAGCTCGGCGCCGAGACACGCTCGCAGGCTGTGGCCCTCGTCGAAGCATGAACCCGCCGCTCATCGTCGTGGAGGGCTCGTCCGAGGCCGTCGACCATGCCCGGGCCGAGCTCGAGGCAGCCGGCTGGAAGGTCATTCCAGGCTGGCGCTCATCGTTCCCGCGGGGCGGCCGCGTCGTGCACATCGGCGAGGTCGTCGACCAGTCAACCGCCGAGGCGGCGCTGCTGGCTGCGCTCGACGGCGTCGGCGTGGTCGTCGACGCTCGCTGCGGTCGCGAGCTCACGGATCGGCTGATCGATGACCTGCGCCGCCTCGGCCCGGTCGAGCATCGGATCGGCCTGCCGGCCGCCGGACCCAGCCTCTCGGGCGAGGCGCGAGCGATCCTCGGACTGCTCGCCGAGGGCCACTCCCTCGGAGAGGCGGCGGCCGTCCTCGGCCTTTCGCGGCGGACGGCTGATCGGCGCGTCCTCGAGGCCCGGCGGGCGCTGGGCGTCGAGCGCACGACCGAGGCGATCGCGCGCGCGAAGCGGCTCGGCTGGTTGCGGCGCCCGCCGCCGACCTAGGCCAGCGGCCCGCGGCGCTCGTGCGGGCGGAGCCGGCGGGTGGGCGTGACCTGTCGCCGGCTGCGCTCAGGCCCGCGAGCCGGACCCGGTCGCGCGATCAGCGGCACGAGGCGCGGAGCCCGCCACGGCCGCGACTCCGCCGGTGAGCGCCGGGGCCCGCGCGGTCGTCCGGGCGGAGGTCGCCGGACCCGACGCGGAGAGCCGGACACGGCCTACTTGTGGGCGTCGAACGTGCCGCTCAGCGTGCCTTCGCCGGCGATCGTCTCGCCGCCGTTGTTCACGATCGCGATGTGCTCGCAGCGGAAGCTGCCCTTCGCCGAGTCGCTGTCGATCTCGTCGAGGGTGACCGTGCACTCGCCAATGACCGTGCCCACGGGCAGCAGGGTCGCACCGAGCTCCTCGTCGGCGTAGGTGACGACCGAGCCGTTGGCCGAGGTGTTGATCATCAGCGACGCAGCGTTGTCGGTGTCCGTGAACGTCAAGATCGCCGAGTCATCGCCCTGAGGCTGGAAGTTCGAGTACTCGGCAAGGAAGCCGAGGTCGCCGCTCTTGGTGGCCGCGCCGGTGATCTCGAAATGGGCCTTGCCGTTGTCGAAGTTGGCGCCGCCGCCTCCGCCGCCGCCTCCGGTGCTCGCCTCGGCAGACGGCTCCGTCGAGTTGCCGTCCGGGCCGTTGCTCTCGCCGGCATTCGAGCCGCACGCGGCGATGAGGATCGCGATCGTCAGGCCGACGGCCAGGGTTCGCAGGTGTCGCATTCGAGCTCCCTCTCGTTGGCGCGCCGAGACGGCGCTTCGGCCATTAGGTTCGACGCGTCGCCCGATCGCGTCATCGTCCAGTTGCGCCACTCCGGCGATTTGCGGTCGCCCTCGCATCCGGCGACGATGGCAACGTGGCGGGCGACTCTCGAACCCTGTTCGGGCGTGAGGTGGAGCTGCGCGCGCTGACGGACGCGCTTGCCCTCGATCGATCGACGCTCGTGGTCGGCGAGGCCGGGATCGGCAAGACCGCACTCGTCCGCGCCGCGGTGGCGGCATCCGGTCGCGACCTCCGCGAGGGCGGCGCGCTCCTCACGCTGCGTTGGAACCCGTACCTCGCGCTGCGCCGGGCCGTCGGCGAGGCGCTCGAGGGTGACCCGGTCGTCGTCGCCGCGGCCGTCGAGCGCCGGATCGGCCCCGACGTGCTGTTCGTCGACGACTTCCAATGGTCGGACGACGGGACGCGTGAGGCGATCGAGCTGCTCGCCGGCCGGATCCTGGTTGTTGCCGCGATCCGACGCGACGATCCCCTCGCCAGCGACGCCATCGCCGCCTGCCACCGCAGTGGGCTGGACGTCATCGAGCTGGCGCCGCTCACCGAAGACGCTGCCGCGGCCGTCATCCGGGACCGTCAGCCGGGCCTCGCTGATGCCGCCGTGAACCGGCTCGTCCGGCAGGCCGGCGGCAACCCGCTGGTCCTCGAGGAGCTGGCAACCGGCGAAGGCGTGTCGCCGGCATTCGAGCGCTCTGTGGTGCGCCGGCTGGCCGGCCTCGGATCTGCGGGCCGTGCCGCGGTCGAGCTTCTGGCCGTTCTCGGCCAGCCCGTCGAGCGGTCCATCGCGGGCGAGGGCGTAACGGAGGCGATAACTGCCAGTCTCGTCATCGAGCACGCCGGACAGGTGGCGATCCGCCACGAGCTCGTGGCGGCGGCGGTCGTTGAGGCGATCTCTGCCGCCGAACGGCGGCGCCTCCATGCCCGTGCCGCGATGCTCGTTGCCGATCCCGCGGACCAGGTGCGCCACCTTGCGGCAGCGGGGCGGAGGACGGCGGCGGCGACGCTTGCCCGGTCAGCGCTCGACGCGACCGGCGATCCGCGAGCGCGGGCCGCCCTGTTGATCGTCGCCGCCGAGGTTGCGCCGCCCTCACGGGACCTGTCGCTGCGCCTGGCCGCCGCTCGCGAGCTCGACGAGCTCTCGGAGTGGGCGACGATCGTTCGGCTGCTGGCGCCGGACGGCGAGGCGACGCCCGACGAGCTCACGGAGCGGGATGCGATCCTCGCGCATGCCCTCTTTGCCCTGGCTGACATTCACGGCAGCCGCGAGCGCCTCACCGCGGCGGCAGCTCGCGACGTGCCCGTGGCGAGCCAGGCGGCCGTCCGCCGGGCGATCGAGACCGCGACGTTCATGGTCAACGTCGACGGCGCGGTCGGGTCGGCCATCGCGCTCCTGGACACCGCGGCTGCGGCCCAGGCCCCAGACTCGCTGGCCGCCCGCGACACTGCGGTGCTGCGGACCTGCATCCTCCTGCTCGCCTCGGGTTCGGGCGACGCCTCGATCGTGCACCCGGCGTTCGCCGAGGCGTTCGCGGCGGGCCGGTTCCGGACCGCCGCGGACCGTGCTCGGGTCATGCAGTACCTGCTGCTCCTGGGCACCGGCGCCGACGTCGGGCTCCAGTACCTCCTGGATGTGACCGCTCGCTACGACGCCGCCGGCGTGGGCTCCGTGGCCGTCGAATTCAAAGCCGATGCCGCCCTTGCGGCGCACCTCGCCGGCAGGTTCGAACTGACGGTGACGCTCGCCGATGAGCTCCTCGAACGGCCGTCGCCGTCGCGACCGCGCCAGACCGCCGAGATCGCGCGGGCGCGCTCGCTGGGCGCGCTCGGCCGGCTCGACGAAGCGGAGGCCTCGCTGACCCGGCTCGAGCCAGGCCTCAGCCCGGACTGGTTCGGCCGGGGCGAGTTCCTCGCCGCGCGGGCCGAGCTCGCCGATTGGAGCGGCCGCCCGAAGGTCGCACTCGAGCTCATTGAGGCATCGCTCGCGATCCCGGCCCCGGTCCCAATCGCCCACGTGACCCCGGGCGTCATCCGCTCGTCGATCCAGGCGCAGCTCGGCCTCGACCCGGCGGGCGTCATCTACACGCCGCTTGCGCCGTCGCTGGCCGGAGCCCCGCATGAGGTGGCCGGCCTCGAGCGCGCCCATGCCGGGCACCATGAGGCGGCCGCGGCGGCATTCGAGCGCGCGGCAACTGGCTGGGCGGGCTTCCAGGTCCCGCGCTCGCTGATCTGCCAGTGGGCCGCCGGTGACGCCCTCCGCCTGGCGGGTCGACGGGACGAGGCCGTCGAGCGACTCACCGCCGCGCATCGCGCGGCAACAGAGGTCGCCTTCGAGGCGCTCGCCGCCCGCATCCGGCGCTCGCTCCGCCAGGCCGGCGTTCGGGCAACCACGGCCAGCGAGCGTTCGGGCTCCGCCGGCGGCCTGACCGCGCGTGAGCGCGAGCTCGTCGGTCTGGTCGAACGCGGGCTGACGAACATCGAGATCGCGCGCCGGTTGGGCCTTGGCCGCCCGACCGTGGCGCGGATCCTCAGCTCGGCGATGGGCAAGCTCGGCGTGGAGTCACGGGCGCAGCTGGCGGCTCGCGTCGAAGCCTGACCGGCGACGACTGCGCCAACCGCCGGACGTTCGGCGCTAGGACCGGCGGTGAGCGAGGAACTCGAGGATGTCGAGCTTCGTGATCACGCCGGTCGGACGGTCGCCGCGGACGGCGAGCACGGCCGGCGCCCCGTTCGACAGCAGGGCGAACGCCTCGTCGAGCGAGGCCGCCGCGTCGATCGTCGGCAGCGGTCGGTCCATGACCTCGCCGACCGTCCGTTCGACGATCTCGGGGTTCCGATAGGCCTTGTCGAGGATGCTCTTCTCGCTGACCGAGCCGACGATGCCCGAAAGCGCTTCTCCCTCGGGCTGCTCGGAGACCGGGAGCTGGCTGATCGAGTAGAGCTGGAGGAGGTCGATCGCAGCCCCGACCCGGTCCGTCGTGCGGGCGAGGACGAGGTCCGGGAGCTCGCTTCCGTGCTGGCGCGCCGCGAGCAGCGAGGCCACCGGGATGACGGCGCCGGTCGTCGGCAGGAGGCCGTTCGCGCGCATCCATTCGTCGTTGTAGAGCTTCGACATGTAGGAGCGGCCGCCGTCCGGAAGGATCACGACCATGACCGCGTCAGCGGCCCGCGGCCCGTCGTCCGCGATGATCCGGCGCGCCTCGTCGAGCGCGGCGAGGACCGCGGTTCCGCACGATTCGCCGGCGAGGATCCCCTCCTCGCGCGTGATCCGGCGGGCCATCGCGAATGCGTCGCGATCGCTGACGCGAACCCAACGGTCGACCACCTTGGGGTCGTACGTGCCCGGGAAGAAGTCCTCGCCGATGCCCTCGGTCAGGTATGGCCGGGCCGTATCGCCGGAGAGAACGCTGCCTTCGGGATCCGCGCCGATGACCCGGATCGCCGGATTCTGGGCCTTGAGGTAGCGGCCGGCGCCCGTCACGGTCCCGCCCGTCCCAACGGACACAACGAGGTGCGTGATCCGGCCCTCGGTCTGGCGCCAGATCTCGGGCCCGGTCGTCTTCTCGTGGGCGGTCGGGTTCTCCTGGTTCCAGTACTGGTCCGGCTTGAACGCGCCGGGGATGTCGCGGGCCAGCCGGGCGGCCACGGAGTAGTAGCTCTCGGGGTCCTCCGGCTCGACGTTCGTCGGGCAGAGGACGACCTCCGCGCCGTAGGCGCGCAGCAGCGATTGCTTCTCGGATGACTGCTTGTCGGCCATGACGAAGATGCAGCGGTAGCCCTTCAGGGCCGCGGCGATCGCGAGGCCGTGGCCGGTGTTCCCGGAGGTCGGCTCGATGATCGTGCCGCCGGGCTTGAGGAGACCGGCGCGTTCGGCCGCCTCGATCATCGGCAGCCCGATCCGGTCCTTCACCGAGCCGCCCGGGTTGAGCGCCTCGAGCTTCGCGAGGATCAGCGGCTGGGCCTCGGCCGGCCCGAGGTCGCGCGTGACCCGCGTCAGTCGGACGAGCGGCGTGTTGCCGACGAGGTCGAGGACGGACTCGACGTACTCCATCGGCGGCGAGTGTACGGGCCTCAGCGCCACACGTGGGTGAGCCACAGCCAGCGGCGGGGCGTGCCCGGGGGAGGCTCGGCGAGGGCCCGGACCTCTGGAACGTGCGGCGCGGTGAGCGCCTGGAGGGCGTCGGTGGCGCGGCGCGAGGCAAGGCGCTCGTCGCGCGAGCCGGCCTCGGGAGCCGGAACCGTGGCGTCCAGGCCGGCCAGCGTCCGGGCGTCCACCGGCGGCAGGACACGAACGACGATGCGGCGCCCCCGGAAGAGAACGTCCGAGCCGCCGATGATCAACGGCACGATCGGCGCACCGGTTCGGAGCGCGAAGTAGGCGAGGCCGCGCCCGAACGGCCGGGCCTGGTCAACGGGCACCGGCGGGCCGGTCTCCGGGAAGATCGCCAGGATCGTGCCCGCCGAGAGGGCGCTGCTGACCGCGGCGGTGTATGTCGCCATGACATCCTCGCGCTCGACGCCGGGAACGTAGCGACGGACCCAGATCGGGATGATCCCGCCGATCTGTCGAACCCAGAACCGCCGCCAGGCCGTGCGGAACATCGCCCGGCCGTCGCCGAAGAAGACGAGCCGCGGCTCCATTGGCAGCACGAGCGCCACCGCGAACGGGTCGATCCAGGTGCGGTGCGGCAGGCCCGCCGCGATCCAGCCGCCGGCCGGCGCGCCGCTCGACGTTCGGGGCAGGTTCGTTGCCCCCTCGACCGTGATCCGGATGCCAAAGACGCCCCGAATCAACACCCGAAACGCGAGCATCGCGACCCGGTAGGCCCACGACGCGCGCGGACTCGGTGGCCCGACGAGACCGGTCTCCCGCCGCCCACGCCAGATCGTCTCGTCCTCGGGCAGCGGACCCGGATCGGCACCGGTCATTCGGAGTTCGCGTCGTGTCGGAGCGGTCCCGGCCCGAGCAGCAGCCACGTCAGGCGCCGGCGCAGCAGGCGCGTTCGTGGTCGACGAACATCGAGCTGGGCGTGGAGCTTCGCGACGACCGGCGCGAGGCGGGCCGAAAGTGCGTCGCTCAGCACACGCGCGAGCGCCAGCTCCTCGCGGCTGCCGGCCGGCGGCAGGACGCCATCCCAGCCAGGTCCGAGCAGCTGGCGGACCGAGGTTGCCGGCAGGATCTCCGAAGCCATCCGTCGTCCGAGGTAGAGCTCCTCCGTCCCCGCGATTGCGATCGGCACGATCGGCGCGTCGGTTCGCAGCGCGATGAGCGCGGCCCCCGGCCGAAACGGGCCGAGCCGGCCGGGCGGACCGTTGACAGTGCCCTCGGGCATCTGGACGAACACGCCGCCGTTCGCGACGACGGCCTCCGCGGCTCGAACGTGCTGGTCCACGCCGACGCCGCCGCGCCAGACCGGCAACAGGCCGCCAAGACGGTGGATCAGGGCCTCGCGCCAGCGCGTCGTGAAGGTGCTCGGGCCGCTGCCGAGGAACCACGCCCGCGGTTCGGCCGGGAGCGCGTTGAGGACGACGAACGGGTCCATCCAGCCGCGATGCGCTGCGCCGATCAGGAGATAGCCGCCGCGCGGCAGGTGCTCCTGACCGGAGGTCGAGATCCGGAACCGGAACAGCCCAAAGAGGATGAGCCGGGTCACCAGGCGGACCACGCGGTAGAGCAGGGAGGCTCGAGATTCGGGTGCCCGGCCGAGCCAGGCGAGGCCTTCGCTGGCGCCGCCGCGGGCCTTCGCGAGCTCCTCGGGACGAAGCCGCGCCTTCGGGCGTCGTCGTGGCAGCGCGGGCTCGGCGGTCAGACGGGTCCGCCTTCGCTGATCATCTCCTCGACCGCATCCTCGTCCGGGTCCGGCGTCCCGGGCCCGCTACCGGACCCGCCCGACGAACCCGGTCCCGCGATCCGCCGCGCCACGAAGATCGCCACCGCGCCGAGAGCGAACAGTGCCGAGAAGATCTGTGCCGTCGGAATCCCGTTGAGGACCCAGTTCCCCGAGCGCAGGAACTCGAGGCTGAAGCGGACGACGCCGTACCAGGCGAAGAAGATCAGGATCAGGTCGCCCGTTCGGAGCCAGGCGGGACGTCGCGCGTCGAGCCAGACCAGGACCGCAACTCCGAGGAATCCCGACAGCGACTCGTACAGGAACAGGGGCTGGAACCCGGTCGTCTCGAGCGGGAACGTGCCGCACGGATACGCGGCCACCCGATGGGCGCAGTCGATGGCGATCCCCCACGGCAGGCTCGTCGGCGGCCCGTACAGCTCCTGGTTGAAGAAGTTGCCCCAGCGGCCGACGGCCTGCATGAGGAAGAGCGCCGGCGCGATGATGTCCGCCCAGACCGGCAGCGAGACCTTGTAGTAGCGCGCGAGGGCGACCCCGGCGATCGTGCCCGTCACGAGGCCGCCATAGACGCCCAGCCCCGAGAACCCCGCGAAGTGCGCCGGACCGGAGCAGCCGGATTCGAACTCGATCGGGACGAAGACCCTGATCAGGCAGTCCTGGTAGAGCTGCCACTGATCGATGACGTGGTAGAGCCGCCCGCCGACGAGGGCCGCGATCGCGACGACGACGATGCCGTTGCCGACGATCGCCGGATCCTGGCCGTGGCGGATCGCCTGGCGGACGAGCAGCCGGTAGGAGGCCAGGAGGCCGATCGCATAGGCGAGGCCGTACCAGGCGAGCGGAAACGGACCGATCTGGATGGCGACGGGGTCCGGGGTGAGCGAGATGAGGGCGGGCACCACGGTCGCCAGAGTGTAGCCGCCGGCATGCCCTAGACTCGCCGGGCATGGCCGAGTTCGATTGGTGGCTCCTCGTGCTCGGCCTGGTGGTCGGCGGCGGGCTCGTCTACCTCGTGCTCGCCGAGAACGCGCGTCGGGAGGCGGATCTCGAGGCGCGCGAGCTTGATGCAGAGGCCTCGTTCATCAGCGAGCGGCTGGCCGACGTCGGCCTCGATGTCTCGCAGCCGACGGTCGCGGATGTGCTCCGGGAGCACCGCGCGTACCTGCACCTGCCGCCGCCCGACGCGATCGTCAGCTCGGAGGAGGAGGCCCTGGAGCCGTACGAGGCAATCGAGGCCTTCGAAGCGGTCGAGACGGTAGAGCCGCGCGAACCGGTAGAGCCGCGCGGACCGGTCGAACCGCGCGAACCGGCGGATCCCCGGACGACGCGAGAGGCTCGGACGTGACCGACGCCGGCGAACGATCGGCCTACCCGTGCCCGCGCTGCGGCGCGTCGCGCCTGGCGATGATCACGTTCCCGGAGCAGCGGACGATGGGCTTCGCGCCCGCGTTCGAGATCATCGGGATGGGCGAGCCGGTCGTCATGACACCCCCGGCGATCGGCTGCCTGGCCTGCGGAGCGGAGTGGCCGAGCGTCGAGGCCGTCCGCGAGGAGCTCGGCGCCGGAGCGGCGGACCTTGGGCCGACGGCGGACGAGGAGCCGGACGAGGGCTAGCGGGCCCGCTCCGAAACGGTCATCGGCCGGCCCTCGAAGGCCGTGGAGAACACGATGTCGGTCTCGCTCTGGAAGACGTGCGTCGTCGTCTGGATCGCGCGGACGACGCGCTCCATGTCGCGCGTGTCGCGGGCGCGCAGCTTCAGGAGATAGTCGGCCTCGCCCGCGATCCGATGGCACTCCTCGACCTCCGGGATGGCGCCGAATGCCGGCGTCAGGTCCTGGTCGGCGGTGCCCGGTGACTGGGTGACCCACATGAAGGCAAGCACGCCGAGGCCCACGGCCTCTGGATCCACATGGGCGTGGTAGCCACGGATGATGCCGCGGGCCTCGAGCTTCTTCACGCGCTCGTGAGCGGCTGGGCCGCTGATGCCGACGGCGGCACCGAGGTCGGCATAGGCGCGCCGCCCGTCGATCTGAAGCAGCTCGAGGAGGTGCGCATCCAGACGGTCCAGCCCGGGACGATCTCCGGTGCTCATGTCACCTCCGACGGTCGCCGTTGCGCGCGAGCCACAGTCTGTTAGGCAATACGACTTGCATCATTAACGACGTTAGGCTATTCTGCCATCGAGGTCCACTACGGTAATGAAACCTCGGAAAGCGCAGGTACCCATCATGATCCAGTCCGGCTTCGGAGTCCTGGCCCTGTTCTCGCTGCTCAGCTCGCTGTTCGGCAACGATCGGCGCGGAGCGAACAGGCCCGGGATGTACGGCAGCGACTCGCCGACCAGCTGGTTCGACCCGCTGCGCTGACCTCACCACTCCCCCGCCCGCCACAGGCGCACGGCGCCGAGCCGGCCGGCCGGGAGATGACCCTCGAGACACGTGACGCCCTCGTCGCCGACGAGGGCGTCGTGCTGTGTGCCAGCCGGTAGATCCAGGCGGTCGCCGGGCAGGAGCTCAACTTGGGGGCCTTCGTCGACGAGGCCGAAGACGATCGAGCCGGACACGCACACGAGGGTCTTGTCGTAGGTGTGGTCGTGGGCGCCGTACCGGTCGCCAGGCCCATTCCACCAGCTCGACGGGGTTGACCCGAGCCGTCGCAGCCGCTCCTCGAGGTCGAGCGTCATGGTTGGCGATCGGCGTTGATCTTGCCCGCGAAGACGGATTCGAACTCACGCAGCGTCAGCTCGCGTCCAGTCTCGACCACGTGCTTTGGGAGGCTGATCTGGATCCGCTGGCTGTCCATTCGGAGGCCTCTTCGTCCTTCTCCGCTACTGATGAGCCTCGTCTAGCACGCGAACGATCTCTGGATCGTCCTCGCGTGCCCGCGCTGACCGGACGGCCTCCCGCACTCGGGGGACGTCTCGAAACTGGTCCACGAGGAAACTTGCCGCAAAGAACCTAGTGTCTCGATCGCCGCGAACGAGGGCTTCGACCACCGGATCGATGAGACGCTCATCCGGGTAGTCGAGGGCGTACTCCATGAGCCACCCAGATCGGTCGTCTGGGACCGTTGCGAGCAGCTCGGCCAGGACCTGGACAACATTGTCCGGATCGTAGGCGCGGAGCGTGTCATCCACGAGCTGGTAGACGCCGAAGCCCGAGCCTCTGCCGATCGCATTCAGGAGCAGCCGTACGCCGCCGCCTTGCGGATCCAGCGCCAAAGCTCGTCTCGCCTCATCGAACTGGCCGATCAGCTCGTCCGTCAGTTCTTCGTCCGGCGGCATCGGCTGGTGCCGACCGAGGAAGTCGATCGCTTCCTGGCCATTCATTCCCGCATCGTTGACTTCGTCTAAGTCTCAGCGCTGGTCGTCGGGGGACGCGTCGTCTCGAGGGCCCGATCGCGGTTCGATGAGGTCTGGTGCGGCGTCGCGCCACGCCTTGTCGGCCCGGGCCGGATCGACGCCGAACGAGACCGACGTCAGCAGGACGACCGCTGACGTCAGGACGCCGGCGCCGAGTCCAACGGCGGCGGGCCAGCGCCAGATCAACGTGAAGAACAGGGCCAGACCGGCGCCGCTGAGCACGGCGATGGTGAGCGTCTTCCAGCCGGGCATGGCAAGCCGCTAGCCGGCGACCGCGACGCCGATCGCCCGACCGACGGCGTACGTGACCGCGGCGGCGACACCGCCGATGACGACCTGGCGAGCGCCCGAATAGAGCAGGCTCCGGCCGGTCAGCAGGCTGACGCCGGCGCCGACCGCGAAGAGCGCGACGAGCGACAGGCCGATCGCGGCCAAGAAGGCGGGCGTGCCTGTTGCGAAGACGTACGGCAGCACCGGCACGATCGCGCCGACGCCAAACGCCAGGAACGAGCCTCCGGCCGCGCCCCACGGCGAACCGAGCTCGTCTGGGTCCAGCCCGAGCTCCTCGCGGACGAGCGTGTCGAGGGCGTGGTCGGGATCGGCGAGCATCCGCTTCGCGATCGTCTTCGCCTCGGTCTCCGTGAATCCCTTGGCGCGGTACAGCGCAGCCAGCTCAGCCTCTTCCTCCTCTGGCATCGCTTCCAGCTCCGCGCGCTCGAGCTCGATCTGGCGTTCGAAGAGCTCGCGCTGCGACTGCATCGAGATGTACTCGCCCGCGGCCATCGAAAACGCTCCGGCAAGGAGGCCGGCGATCCCGGCCAGGAGGATGAACCGACCCTCGCCCGTGGAGGCGCCGGCGCCGGCGACGCCCATGACGAGCGCGAGGTTCGAGACGAGGCCGTCGGAGACACCGAAGATGACCGCCCGCAGGGTGCCCGAGCGGCCGGCCCGGTGCCACCGTTCGGAGCGCGCGATGCTCTTGCCGGCATCGGCTTCGTCCTTGGTTCCGCGGTTGAGACGACGCCAGATCTCGGCGTGCTCGCGTTCGTCCGCGGCGATCGCCTCGACCTCGGGCCCGTCCTGCGCGGAATACGCATCCTCCTCGCTGCCCTCGAGCGCCTCCACGAGGTCGCGGACCGTGTGGGTCCCGAACAGCCGCGCGATCGCGATGATCGTCCGGACGCGCAGGCGCGGCGCCGTCGGCCCGGGCACCGTCGCGCCGGCGTCGCGCAGCTTCGAGGCCCAGACCTCGGCATGGCGACGCTCGTTCGCCGCGATCCGCCGGAAGGCGCTCGCTCGGCGCTGGTCTCGTTCGATCGACGCCAGCGCGTCGTAGAGGGTGATCGCGTCCTGCTCGAGCTTCAGGTTCTCGAGGCTGCGTGCGAGGTCGAAGGCTGCCATGTGACTGGAATCGTACCCGCGCGTCCCGCGCACGCCGTCGCCTAGACTCGGTGTCATGGCCCGCTCGTCGCTGGACGGTCACGGATGACGCTCGTCCCGCTCGACAGCCGCCAGGCGCGCATCGCGCGCCATCTCCTCCAGGCGTCGGAGCCCGAGAGCGTCGAGGAGATCGCGACCAGCCTCCGGCTGACCACCCGCGTCGTGCGCTACAACCTCCCATCGATCGAGGCGTACCTGCGCTCCGGCGGCTTGACCATCACGAAACGGCGCGGCCTCGGGGTCTGGCTCGATGGCGGCCACGCCGCCCGGGCGGGCCTGCTCTCAGGCCTCGAGAGCGAGGCCGGCCCGCACGTCCTGAACATCGCCGACCGCAAGCTCCAAGCGCTCGCGACGCTCCTCGATCGGGCGCCTGAGCCGCTCCACCTCGCCGATCTCGCGACCGAGCTGGGCGCCTCCCGGCCCACGGTCCGCCGCGACGTCCATGCCGTCGAACACTGGCTCGAGGAGCACCATCTCCATCTCCAGCACCTGCCCGGAGTCGGCCTGGTCGTGCGCGGCACCGAGACCGACGTCCGGAAGGCGCTGCTCGCGCTCGTCCTCGAGGCGGTCCCGCCCGACGTTCTCCTTCGCCAGGCGGGCGGTGACGATGACTCCCAGGTCGAGGACTCCGGGAACCGAGACGGCCTGGCGAGATTCACAGAGGGGCTCGACCTCGCGACGCACCGGGCAATCCTCATCGAGCAGCTTCACGAGCTCGATGAAACCGAACCGATGACGATCGTCGCGACGCTCTATCTCGCGATCCTATCGCGGCGTGTTCTGGCCGGCCGGACGGCCGAATTCCAGAGCGGTCAGCTCCGCTCGCTCATCGACCACCCGATCGCCGACGCGGCGGCTCGAATCGCGAACGCGATGCAGCGGCGGACGGCGATGACGCTCGGTGAGAGCGACATCGCGGCGATCACGGAGTTCCTGCTCGGCTTCGTCGATGTCGGTGGAACCGCGGTCCCGAGCGGCGCCGACATCGAGCCGATCGACCGCCTCGTGGCGGCTGCGGCGCGGCGCCTCCATCCATCGCTCGCCGACGACGACCAGCTGAAGCGCAGTCTCGCGGAACACTTCCGGCGGCTGCGGGTCCGGCTGCGCTACGGCCTGCCGGTGAGCAACCCGCTCGAGCAGGAGGTTCGGGAGCGCTACCCCGATGTCTATGCGGTCGCGTCCGACGTCGTCGTCGAGGTCGCGCCGCTCGGCGAGACCGCCGTGCCGCACGAGGAGATCGGCTTCCTCACGATGTACCTCGCTGGCTCGCTCGAGCGGAATCGCCTGCGCCCGAAGATTCGCGTGACGGTCGTCTGTCCGGCGGGCATGGCCACCGCCTGGATCCTCGTCTCGCGGCTGCTCGCGGTGTTCCCCCAGGTCGAGGTGACCCGCGTCGTCTCGAAGACGGCATACGAACGCGACCCCGACATCGAAGCCGACGTTGTCGTCAGCACCGTCCCGATCGGGGACGATCCGGACCAGGGTCCGTCGATCGTTGTCAGCCCGCTCCTGCGCGACCGCGACATCCGGCGCCTGAGCCACGTGCTCGGAGAACCGACACACTGACGCGCCGCGCGGAAATTGTCATAAGTCGGTCACGCCAGATTGGCACTTGCTGGCACGGTGGGGCGCTTCGATGATGCCGGCCAGTCCAACTGGAGTGGAGGAGACTGGATGATGGAGCGCGTTCAGCGCTATGGCGGCTACCTGGCCGCCATGGTCATTCCCAACATTGGGGCGATCCTCGCCTGGGGCCTGATCACGGCATTCGTGATCCCGACCGGCTGGACCCCGAATGAGACCCTCGCGGCCCTCGTGGGTCCAATGATCAAGTTCCTGCTGCCGATCCTCATCGGCTACACCGGCGGCAAGCTTGTCCACGGCCACCGCGGCGGTGTCGTGGGCGCCATCTTCACGGCCGGCATCGTCGTCGGCTCGGAAGCGCCGATGTTCCTCGGAGCGATGATCGTCGGGCCGATCGGCGGCTGGCTGATCAAGCAGTACGACCGCCTGACCGAGAGCAGCATCCCGAGCGGCTTCGAGATGCTCTCGAACACGTTCTCGGCCGGCATCCTGGGCGCAATCCTCGCGGTTGTCGGCGTCCTCGGGATCGGCCCGATCCTGCAGACCCTCTCGGACGCCCTTGGCAACGGCGTCAGCGCGATCATCAGTGCCGGACTCCTGCCCCTCGCGGACATCCCGATCGAGGTTGGCAAAGTCCTGTTCCTGAACAATGCGATCAACCACGGCGTGCTCGGCCCGCTTGGGGTCGCCGCGGCCGCCGCGAGCCCGGATCACCGGGCCATCCACTTCCTGCTCGAGACGAATCCAGGCCCCGGCCTTGGCCTGCTCCTCGCGTTCATGTTCGTGGGTCGCGGGATGGCCAAGCTGTCGGCGCCCGGCTCGATCATCATCCACTTCTTCGGTGGGATCCACGAGATCTACTTCCCGTACATCCTCGCCCACCCGATCATGATCGTGGCGATGTGGGCCGGCGGGATCGCCGCCGACATCGTCTTCGTGGCCACGAACGCCGGTCTGGTCGCGACGCCCTCCCCGGGCAGCATCTTCGCGTACCTCGCGGTGATCCCGCCCGGCCAGCACCTCGGCGTGCTCGGCGGTGTCCTCGTGGGTGCCGTAGCCTCGTTCCTCGTTGGTTCGTTCATCCTCCGCGTCTACCCCGTCAAGGAGACGCGAGAGGAAGCTGAAATGGAAACCGCGGCGCCCCTCCCCGCCGGCGTGCCGGCCTGATCGTCGCGGATCACCACCGCTTGGCCGTCCGGCGCCCAACCCGCCGGGCGGCCAACAACTCACGGGAGACCGGCGATGGTCACCAAGCAAGCCGCTGACGTCCACCTCGTGGTCTTTGCCTGCGAAGCCGGCATGGGCTCGAGCCTGATCGGCGCCAACCAGCTCAAGAAGCGGGTCAAGGACCTCGGCCGCGGGGACATCAATGTCATCCACAGCCCGGTCAACCAGATCCCCGCGAACACGGACATCGTCATCGCCCACGAGGGCCTCGCCGAGCGAGCCCGAAAAGCCGCGCCCGCGGCCGTCGTCCTCTCGTTCCGCAACTTCCTGAACAACACCGCCTCGGATCGCCTGGTCCGCAGCCTCACCTCCGGTGAGGAGATCTCGGCCGACGCAGAGCGAGCCTGATGGCGACGGAGGTCCTCTCGCGATCGGCCGTCGTCGTCGGCGCGAGCGCAGCCGATCAGGTCGCCGCGATCGAGCTCGTCGGCGGCATGCTAGTCGCCGAAGGCTGTGTCACGCCGGACTACGTCGAGGAGATGCGCCAGCGCGAGCAGATCGTGTCGACGTATCTCGGCAACGGGATTGCCCTGCCGCACGGGACGAATGAGGCGCGAACCGCCGTCCTGCGGACCGGCCTCGCGGTCGCGCAGTTTCCCTCCGGCGTGCCATGGGGCGAGGAGCCAGCTCGGCTCGTGATCGGGCTCGCGGCGATCGCCGAGGAGCACATCGAGGTTCTCTCGCGACTCGCGACGATCCTCGGCGATGAGGAGCTGTGCCGTCGGCTCGGCAGCACCACGGATGCCGACGAGATCCACAGGACCTTGACCGCGGACGAAGCTGAGGCGCCCGCGGATGACAGCCAGCAGGCGCACAGCGACGAGGTCGTCCGCGCCGTCACGATCACGAATCCGGCCGGCCTCCATGCCCGGCCGGCCGCCCAGGTGGTGGACCGCGTGCGGCCGTTCGAAGCCGAGATCGCCATCGAGGCGAATGGTCGCCGCGCCAACGCGCGGAGCATCACCGCCCTGCTCGGCCTCGGCGCAGCAGTCGGCGACGCCGCACGTGTCGTGGCGCGGGGCGACGAGGCCGGCGCCGCGGTGGACGCCGTGGTCGCCGTCCTCACCGGAGCGGAGGGCTGATCGTGGCGCGACTCGACCGCCAGGGGCTTTTCGACGCAATCATGACCGCGCTCGATGCGACACCTGATCCGGATGGTCATGCCGATCTCGTGAGCTCCCGCGGGCTGGTCAACATCGCCGCGAGCGGGCCCGAGATCGGACCCGCGATCAAGCGGCTGGCGCCGCTGCCGGGCTACCGCTGGGTCGCGATCAACGGCGGCGACCTGTTCTCGGCGAGCCCGCTGACGATCGGCACGAAGGTTGGCATCGTCGACGCGACCGGCCGCGTGCTGAAGAACGCCGACCTGCCGCGTCCGAAGTGATCGACGTCGCGGATCGGTACGCCGCATACCAGGCGCTGCCGGATCGGATCCCGTCCCGAACGCTTGCCTGGAACGTCTACGGGCGCGGCGTCGAGAGCGTCGGCCGCGACGGACGCCCGGAGCCGGTCGACGTTCCGCGGCCGGCCGCCAACCAGCTGCTCGTGCGCGTTGACGCCGTTGGGCTGTGCTTCTCGGACGTCAAGCTCATCCGACTCGGCGGCGACCACCCGAAGCTCTACGGGCGCGACCTCTCACGTGAGCCCACGCGGCTCGGTCACGAGACCGCAGTCACGGTGCTCGAGGCGGGCGCCGAGCTCGCGGCTCGCTACCGCCCGGGCCAACGGCTGGCGATCCAGCCGGACATCTACGTCGACGGCCGGAGCACGGCCTACGGCTACACGATCCCGGGCGGGCTGATCGGTTTCCACGTCATCGGTCCGGAGGTCCTCGCTGCCGACGATGGCGCGTACGTCGTGGAGGTCGACGACCGGCTCGGCTACGCGGAGACGGCGCTGACCGAGCCATGGGCCTGCGTCGAAGCTGCCTACACTCAGCGACGACGGCTCGAACCCGCGGTCGACGGACGGACGTGGGTCCGCGGCCGGCCTGGCGACGAGCGTTCGTACGAGCTTGGCAACGTCCTCCACGGCGCGCGCGAGGTCGTGCTGACCGACGTGCCGGAGCGACTCGCCGCGGAGATCCGCGCAGCAGCGGGCGATCGGACGGCCGTCCGGATCGCGCGCGAAGCCGAGGTCGAAGGCCCGTTCGACGACGTCATCCTCCTCGGTCCCCGCTCCGCCGCGGTCGTCTCCCGGGCGGCCGACCTCCTCGCCTACCGCGGCGTCCTGAACCTCGTTACCGATGCGCCGCTCGACGGTCCCGTCGACTTCGACATTGGCCGGCTGCACTACCACTACACGGCCTTCGTGGGCACGAACGGCCTCGATGTCGCGGCGGCGTACGGCGAACGCCGGAACCGGGCCGAGCTGCTCAGCGGCGGGACGGCGGTGTTCATCGGCGCGGCCGGTCCGATGGGCCAGATGCATCTCGAGCGGGCGCTCCGGATGCCGGGCGGACCAGCGAAGCTCGTCGGCGTGGACCTCGACGAGACCCGTCTCGACGCCGCGCGCGTCCGTCTCTCGCCGATTGCCGCTGAGCAGGGCCGCGAGCTGGTGCTGCGAACGCCGCGCGAGGGCGAATCAGTGGCCTCGATCGTCGCGGCCGAGACGTCCGGCCGTGGGGCGGACGACGTCGTGGTGACGGCTCCCAGCGCCGCCGCGGTGGTCGACGGTGCCAGCCTGATGGCGCCGGACGGGATGCTCGTCCTGTTCGCCGGCCTGCCGGTTGGGACGCGGGCGAGCCTCGGCCTCTCGAACGTCTTCCTGCACGGCGCCCAGTTCACGGGCACCTCCGGATCGCGGATCGCTGACCAGGAACGCGTCGTCGAGAAGACCCTCTCCGGCGAGCTGTCACCGGGTCGCGCGCTCGCCGCTGTCGGCGGGATCGAGGCCGCCCGCGATGGCCTCCAGGCGATGATCGACGGCCGCTTCCCGGGGAAGATCGTCATCTTTCCGCAGCTCCGGGGTCTGCCGCTGACCTCGCTCGAAGACCTCGCTTCCGGCGATCCCGAGATCGCGGCGAGCCTTGGCGAGGGTGGAACGTGGACGCGCGAGGCCGAGGCGACGCTGTTCGCTCGCTACTGGACGCCAACGGCCGAGCTGTGATCGTCACGGTCACCCCGAATCCGAGCATCGACCGGACCATCCACATCGACCGACTGGTCCGCGGCGGGCTGATCCGGGCGGGCGAGGCAACCTCGGAGGCCGCCGGCAAGGGCCTCAATGTCTCGAGGGCGCTTGTCGTCCAGGGCGTCGACACGCTCGCCGTCGTCCCGGTCGCGCGAGAGACAGCCTCGATGTACCTCGGTCTCCTTGCCGACGAGGTCCCGCTCGCCGCGGTCAGCGTCGCCGGCGCCGTTCGAACGAACATCAGCCTCGTCGAGCCGGATGGCACGGTGACGAAGGTGAACGAACCGGGTCCGCAGCTGGAGAATCCTGACGTGGATGCGATCCTCGTCGCGATCGCGAGCGCACCGGCGGCCAGCTGGATCGTCGGCTGCGGATCACTGCCGCCCGGCGCTCCAGTCGACTTCTTTGCACGCCTCTCGACCCTGGCCACCACCGACCGGCGGATCGCGGTGGACTCCAGCGGCGCGGCGCTCGCGGAGGCTGCCGCGGCTGGCGTGGCGCTGATCAAGCCGAACGTCGACGAGCTCGCGGCGATCGTCGGGCGGGACCTCGAAACGCTTGGCGACGCGATCGACGCGGCACAGTCGCTGCTCGGTCGCGGCGTTGGCGCCATCCTCGTGAGCCTCGGCGCCGACGGCGCGATCCTCGTGGATGGCTCAGGTGGCGCGACCCACGCCGAGGCCCGGATCGACGACGTTGCGAACTCGGTCGGCGCCGGCGATGCCCTTCTGGCTGGGTTCCTCGCGAGCGGCGCCGATGCAGCAGCGCTCCCGAAGGCGATCGCGTGGTCCATCGCCGCCGTGCGCTCGCCAGTCACCCGGATGCGCCCGGTCGGCGACGCGGATCGGGCGGCCGTCGTCGTCCACGACCATCCGGATCCGAACCGGCGGCTGCCCCGATGACGACCGGCAGCTCTCCGCGGCGCGTCGTTGCCGGGACACCAGCCGCACCGGGCATCGCCCGCGGCGCATGGCTCCGCTACGAGCGGACGCCGACGCCGATGGGTGGCCGGGTGGACGCTGCCGACGCGGATCGAGAGGTCGCCCGGATTGTCGCGGCGGCCGAGGCCGTCGCGACCGCGTCCGAAGCCCTCGCCGAGGACGTTCGCCGCGCCGGCCACGAAGACGAGGCCGAGATCTTCCTCGCGCACGCCGCGATCGCCCGGGACCCGGAGCTCATCGATACCGCGGCTGCGCACATCCGGACCGACCTCGACGATGGCCCGGCGGCAATCGGGCGAGCGGCGGGTGCCGTCGCCGAGCTGCTTCGAAGCCTCGACGATGAGCTGCTTCGGGCCCGGGCGACGGACGTGCTCGACGTTGCCGAGCGAATCGCGCGGCAGGCCGCCGGACTCCCGGCGAGCGGCCTCCGCCTCGTTGGCCCTGCGATCGTGGTCGCCGAGGATCTCGCGCCGTCGGTCACTGCGACGCTGCCCCGCGAGCTCGTTCTCGGGATCGCCCTCGAGGGCTCGTCGCCGACCGCCCATGCCTCGATCCTTGCGCGTGCGTACGGCATTCCGGCCGTGGTCGGGGCCACCGGCCTCCTCGCCGCTATCGCGGACGCCGAGCCCAACGCCGAGCTCTTGATCGACGGCTCGAGCGGCCAGATCGTCCTCGCCCCGAACGACGAGGACGCCGCGAGCTTCGCGAGCGCGAGCGAGCAGATCGAGCGCGAGCGGGTGCGCGACCGAACCGAGGCAGCGCTGCCCACCGAGACGACGGACGGAGCCAAGGTCACGCTGCTGGCGAACATCGGCTCACCGGCCGACGCCGAGGCCGGCGTTGCGCTCGGCGCGCGGGGCGTCGGGCTGTTCCGGACGGAGTTCCTCTTCCTCGAACGCTCGGATCCGCCGTCGGAGGACCAGCAGGTCGATGCGTACGCCCGGGTCGCGGAGGCCTTCGCGCCCCACCCGGTCACGGTCCGGCTCCTCGACGTCGGCGGTGACAAGCCGATCCCCTACCTGCGCCTGGCTCCCGAGGACAACCCGTTCCTCGGCGTCCGCGCGCTCCGGCTCGCCGACGCACGGCCGGACCTGTTCCTGACCCAGCTTCGGGCCTGCTACCGGGCCGCCGCGAAGGGCCGGATCAAGGTCATGGCCCCGATGGTCGCCGATGCCGGCGACATGGCGGTCCTCGCTGATCTCGCCGCCCAGGCGAAGGCCGAGGCCACCGCCGCAGGCCAGGCGATCGGCGAGATCGAGCTCGGCGTCATGCTCGAGATCCCATCGGCGGTCCTCACGGCTGGCACCTATTTCGACCGGATCCAGTTCGCCAGCCTCGGCACGAACGACCTCCTCCAGTACACGCTCGCCGTGGATCGTGGAAACGCGGCGCTGGAGCGCTACCGGGACTCCCTCCACCCGGCCCTGCTGAGCCTGGTGAGCCTCTCGGTCGTGGCCGGGGCGCGGTTCGGTGTCGAGATCTCGGTGTGTGGCGAGATGGCCGGCGATCCCGCGGCGGCGCTCGCGCTCGTCGGCCTCGGCGTTCGGTCCCTGAGCATGACCGCGAGCAGCCTGCCCAAGGTCCGCCGGGCGATCCGCGGCCGGTCGCTCGCGGAGCTGCGGACGGCCGCGACCGAATCGCTGACGGCCTCTTCGGCAGCCGACAATCGCGCCCGATTCGAGGCGCTGCTGCCGGCGTCCTAGACTCCCGGCGATGGCCCAGCTCACAGCCCTTCGCTATCTCACCGCCGACGACGTCACAGCGGCGATGCCGCCGCTCGAGGAGCGGCTGCGCCTCGCCGAGCGGACGCTCACCGCCCTGGCGACACCCGAAGCGACGCAGCTGCCGCCGAAGATCGCGATTCATCCGCGGCCCGAGGCCGCCTTTATTCACGCGATGCCGGCGCATCTCCGGGGCGACAGCCCGGCCGACGACCTGGCCGGGATGAAGTGGGTTGCCGGCTACCGGACGAACAACGAGCTCGGGCTGCCGTCGATCAGCGCAGTCGTCGTGATGAACGACGCCGCGACCGGCCTCCCGACCGCGATCCTCGACGGTGGCCCGATCACCGCCCAGCGCACGGCCGCAGTGACGGGTGTGGCACTGCGGCACTTCGGCCCGCGCCTCCACGGCCGAACGCCGATCGTCGGCTTCATCGGCGCCGGCGTCCAGGGCCACTCTCATCTGCCCGTGCTGGGCCACGTCCTGCCCGGGCTGGAGCTGCGGATCTTCGATCGCCATGCCGAACGCGCGGCCGAGCTCGCGGAGGCCGCGCGCGCCACCGAGGGCATCGCGAGCGCGACAGTGGTCGAGAGTGGCCCGGCGGCCACCGAAGGCGCCGATGCGGTCGTCACGGCCGCCTCGCTGACGAGCCCCGATCTCCGGCAGGCGCTGACGAACGACTGGCTCTCGACGGACGTCACGCTCGTCCCGATCGACTACGACACCCACGCCGCCGCTGAGGTCGCGCGTGACGCCGCGCTGTTCCTCGTCGACCAAACGGAGCAGTTCCTGTACACGCGTGGAACCGGCCACTTCACCGGCTACCCGGATCCCCACGCCATGCTCGGCCTGGCGATCCTCGAGGGCTGGGAGCGTCCGCCGGGTCGTATCGTCGTGAGCCATCTCGGCGTCGGTCTCGCGGACGTCGTGTTCGGCGACGCAATCGTCCGGCGGGCCGAGGAGCTCGGTCTCGGGACGCTGCTCGCGCGCTGAGCGCGCTCGCGTGCTGAAGCGCTGAGCGCGGCCCGCCCCGAACACCGCACAATCCGGTCGTGCGCGTCCTTCGACCGCTCATCCTCTTCCCGTTCGTCGTCCTGCTCGTGCTGGTGCTCGTCGTGGTCGTGCTGCTCGGCTCGATCACGGCCCGCGGCCTGCCGCAGGTCGGCGGCAGCCTCCAGGTCCGCGGCCTCCACAGCCAGGTCTCGGTCGTGCGCGACCGAGCCGGGATCGCCCAGATCTACGCCGACGACAGCCACGATCTGTTCATGGCCCAGGGCTACGTCCATGCCCAGGATCGGCTGTGGCAGATGGAGGTCTGGCGCCACATCGGCGCGGGCCGCCTGTCGGAGCTGTTCGGCGAAAGCACGCTCGACACGGACCGGTTCATCCGAACGCTCGACTGGCGCGGTGCCGCGGAGCGCGACTACGAGGCTGCGTCGGATGACGTGAAGGCCGCGATGGAGGCGTACGCCGACGGCGTAACGGCCTACATCGAGTCGCACGCGGGGCAGCTCGGGCTGGCGTTCGTCGTGACCGGCCTGCAGTCAGGCGAGGGCGGCCTCGGTGGCTATACCCCCGAACCATGGACGCCGATCGACTCGATGACGTGGCAGAAGGTCCAGGCCTGGAACCTCGGCGGCAACATGGACCTCGAGATCTTCCGGATGCTCGCCGACGCGCGGCTCGGCGACCCGGCGCGGACCGACGAGCTGTTCCCGGCCTACGACCCGTCCCGGCCGGTCATCACGCCAAGCGGCCTCGCGGGGTCCGGGGGAGCCGGCGCGACGATCACTCCGACCGCTGCCGCCGGCACCGGAACAACGCTCGCGTCCGCCGGGCCGACCCCGGCCCAGGCAGCCGGCTGGCGCAATCTCGCCGGCCTCGGCGACTCGATCGGCCGGCTCGCGGGCCTCGATCGCGGCGGCGGACTCGCCGACCGTCACGGCATCGGCTCGAACAACCTCGTCGTCGCCGGCTCACTGTCCGCGACCGGGACGCCGCTCCTCGCCAACGACCCGCACCTCGGCTTCGACATGCCGTCGGTCTGGTACATGAACGGGCTCCACTGCCGTGTCGTCAACGCGGCCTGCCCATTCGACGTCGTCGGCGTCTCGTTCCCCGGTGCGCCGGCGGTCGTGCTCGGCCACAACGCCCGGATCGCCTGGGGCGCCACGAACGTGGGACCGGACGTCCAGGATCTGTTCGCCGAGAAGGTCGACCCGAACGATCCGGACGCATACCTCTACAAGGGCGAATCGAAGAAGTTCGAGACGCGGAAGGAGACGATCAACGTCGCCGGCAGTGACCCGGTGACGATCACCGTCCGTTCGAGCGTCCACGGGCCCATCCTCAACGACGTCGACGACCGCCTCGCCGATGCTCCGCCGACGGCGCTGAGCTGGACGACCCTGCTCGAGCCGGACGGCGCCCTCGAGTCCCTGTTCCGGCTGAACACCGCTTCGAGCTTCGACGAGTTCCGGGCCGCGTTCGAAGTGTGGGGCGCTCCGTCGCAGAACTTCGTCTACGCGGACGTTGACGGCCACGTCGGCTACCAGCTGCCGGGCAAGATCCCGATCCGCGACGGCGCTCCGAACGGAGACCGGATCCGGAACGGCACGGGCCTGGAGGACTGGACCGGCTGGATCCCCTTCGAAGACCTGCCCTGGCAGCTCGATCCGCCGAATGGCCTGATCGTGAGCGCCAACAACGCCGCGGTCGACGACGCCTACCCGTACTTCATCTCGGACGACTGGGATCGTGGCGAACGGGCCCAGCGGATCCTCGACCTGCTGACCCTAGCGGCGAAGGATGGCGTCACGACCGCCGAGATCTCGGCGATCCAGAACGACACCCACCTGCTCCGCGCGGACGGGATCATCCCGGGTCTGCTCGAGCTGGCGAAACCGGCCACCGACGATGGCCGTCGCCTGAAGGACTCGATCGCGAGCTGGAACCGCCGCTGCGACATCGACTCACGCGGTTGCGCGGCCTACGTCAGCGTCGAGCTGGCGCTCGTCCGAAAGGCGTTCGACGACGAGCTCGGGCCACTGGCTCGCGACTGGGTCGGCTCGGATACGTCCGGCCAGCTGCTCCAGAAGCTCATCGCGGAGCCGGGCAATGCGTGGTGGGACGACATCACGACGGACGGCGTCGAGAACGGCCGGACCGTCTCGGCTGCCGCCTTCGACGCGGTCGGCGCGGACCTGCGAGCCACCCTGGGCGATCAGTCGCGCTGGACGTGGGGCCGGCTGCACACCGTGACGTTCCGCGAATCCACGCTCGGCGGCTCGGGCATCGGCCCGCTCGAGTGGTACTTCAACAGCGCCACGAAGCCGGCCCCCGGCGCCGCCGGCGCGATCGACAACAACTACTACCAGATCTGGCGCGGCTACCCGGACCCGGACGACAGCGAGTCGCGCGGCGTGGGGCTCGCCGACATCTTCGAGGTCTCGAACGGGCCCTCGTACCGGTTCGTCGTCGACATGGCGAATCTCGACGGCGCGACGATCGTGATCACGACCGGCCAGAGCGGCAACCCGTTCGACCGTCACTACGGCGACTTGATCGACGAGTGGCTGCTCGGCGAGACCGTGCCGTTGCCGTTCTCCGGTGTGGCCGTGCAGAACGCGACGGCGTCGACGCTGGCGCTCACGCCGTGAGCCGGTCCGGCCCGGCGCCGGACCTCGTGGTCGTCGGCGCGGGCACGATGGGCGCGTGGACAGCCCTCCGCGCGCTCGAGGGCGGCCGCACGACGCTCCTGCTGGACGCCTATGGCGCCGGTCATTCGCGCGCCACCTCGGGCGACGAGACCCGGATCATCCGCTCATCGCACGGCCCGGATGCGTTCTACTCACGCTGGGCGCGCGAGGCGCGCGACGCCTGGATCGAGCTCGGGACCGGGCTCGAGAAGCCGATCTTCGTCCCGTGCGGCGCTGCCTGGTTCGCGCACCGGGAGGGTGCGTTCGACGACCAGTCCGTGGCGACGCTCCGCTCATTGGACATCCCGGTGGAGAAGCTGTCGCCGGACGATGCCCGGACCCGCTGGCCGGGCCTTCGAACGGATGACCTGGCGTTCGTCGTCCACGAGCCGGAGGCCGGCGTGCTGATGGCGCGGCGGGGGGTCCAGGCGGTCGTTCGGAGGTTCTCCGACGGCGGAGGTGGGTTCGAGCTGGCTCGCGTGCGGCCGGGGGCGGCGAGCGGACGGCGGCTCGCAGACGTCGTGACGGACGGCGGTGAGCGGATCTCCGCCTCCGAGTTCGTGTTCGCTGCTGGCCCGTGGCTGCCGGCGCTGTTCCCGGACGTCCTCGGCGGGGTCGTCAACGTCACGAAGCAGGACGTCCTCTTCTTCGGACCGGGTGCGGCGGATGACCGCTGGGATGCGGCGCGGTTCCCGTGCTGGGTCGACTACGACCTCGCCTACTACGGCATCCCTGCCGTCGACGGCCGCGGCGTCAAGTGCGCGCCGGACACGTACGGCGGGCCGTTCGACCCCGACGACGGCGACCGCCTCGTGGATGCCGAGACGATCCGGCTCGCCCGCGAGTACATGGCGGTGCGGATGCCGGACCTTGCGTCACGCCCCATCGTCGAGACCCGCGTCTGCCAGTACGAGGCCACGCCCGACACCCACTTCGTCATCGACCGCCACCCCGACTTCGACAATGTCTGGCTCGTCGGCGGCGGCTCGGGCCACGGCTACAAGCATGGCCCGATGATCGGCGGGTATGTCGTCGACCGCCTCAACGGCGTTCCGACCGGCCCTGGGGGCGAGCGCTTCTCGATCGCCCGGCCGCGCGAGCTCCGCGTGGGCCTTCGCTCCGGCGCAGATACGCTAGCGAAGGCGACGCACCACTAGGGTTTCGCGCCCTGCGCGACGTGTATCAACGCTGATTTCGCGCCGCATCTTGACAATGGGCCTATATCTTCCTATTCTTCCGGCACGCGACGCAGGGAAGGTGCCCTCGGCCGAAGCAGTGCACAGGAGGTCGTCGATGAGTACCCGTGCTCTTGGGCTGCTCGCCCTCGCCGCTGGCCTGACATGGACCGCCTGGCTGATCGCGTTTGTTGCGATCGGCGCTGAGATCTGGAGCGTTTCCTGGACGATCGTGGTCATCTTTCTCGGAGGGATCGGGTTCCCACTGAGCGCCATCGGGCTCGCCTATCAGGTCCAGGATCGCCTCGGCGGGCTGAGCGCACTCGGCGCGTTCATGATGGTGATCGGTGCGCTCGTGATGATGACTGACTCCACGGGCTCCGCCCCGAGAGTCCTGTTCCTGCTCGTCCCGGTCGGGTCGGCGATCCTGCTCTGGGAGGTTTCGAGCACCGGGGTCGTGTCGCGCATAGTCCCGATCGCGCAGGCCGCGACCGCAATCGCGCTCGCGATTGCAGGCGTGCCCAGCCTGCAACTCGGCGGCGGACCTATGGAGCGAGCCAGCGGCGTGCTCCTGTTCGCGCCCTTCGTGCTGAGCTGGATCGTGCTCGGCGTGTCGGTCGCGCGCCACGTCCAATCGCCCGAGTCGGCGGGCCACGGGTCTCCGGCATAGCTATGCGACGCAAAGAAGGCTCCCTCGTCCCGCTGGAGGTCTCGATCCTCGAGGCCGCGCTCGAGCTCCGGAGCCAGGGCATCAACGAGGCCCACGGCTTCCTGCTGGCGAAGCACATCCGGGATGGCCGGCGGGCCCGCCGGCTGACCGCGTACGGGACGCTGTACAAGGCGCTCGATCGGCTCGAGCGGGCGGGCTATCTCGCGAGCCGCTGGGAGGACCCCCAGCTCGCCGCCGACGATGGCCGGCCGCGGCGGCGCCACTACCGGGTCACGATGTCGGGCGAGGCAGCCCATGCCGATGCGCTCGCGGCCGAACGCCGTGAGGCCCTGCCCCGCTCCGCGGCGGTCCAGCCGTCATGACCGGCTCGCCGGCCGCGGGCCTCGTCCGGGCGTGGGTCGACCTGTACACCCGCGGCCTGCCTGCAGACCTCCGGGCCGCGCGCCGCGACGAGGTCGCCGACGACCTGTGGTGCGAGCAGGAAGAAGCGACGGAGCGCGGGCGTTCCGTCGGTGTCGACATGGCGCTGCGCCTGCTGTTCGGCATGCCTGCAGACATTGGCTGGCGCTTGACGTTCCGCGGTACTCCGCGGCCAGGTCTGGAGAGGAGCCTGACGATGAACACTCGAACCCTTGGCGCACTAGCAATCCTGGGCGGGCTCGCATGGACGATCCTGATCGTCCTGTTCGTTCCACTGAGCCACGGCGTCTGGGAGGGCTCCATCGGCGTGTGGGGCGTCATTGGAACGCTCGTCGGAGCCTTCGCGTTCTCGGCGAGCACGATCGGTCTCGCGTGGCGGTTCCAGGATCACATCGGCCCACTGGGCGCGATCGGAGCAGGTGTGACGCTCGTGGGGGCGCTGGTGGCGCTGGGTGGGCCAGTCATTCTGTTCCTCATCGGGCTGACGATGGTGACGGTCGCGCTCGCCCGGATCGGCGTCACCTCGTGGTTGGTTCCCGTCGCCCACCTCGCTACGACGATCGGCGCGGTCGGACTCTGGTTGTGGCAGGCCAACATGGATCTCGTGAGTACGCGAGTGCTGTACGCCGGTGTGCTGGCCCCGTTCCTGCTGGCGTGGATCGCGATGGGCGCGTCGCTGTTCCGTGGGCTGCCGCAGGTGACGGCCACGAGCGGCTAAGTCACGCGTGCCAGGCCGCCAGGTCAGCCGCTAGCCGTTGACCTCAAGCGGACCCTCCGGGACCTCGATGAGCACCCGCCCGTCCTCGACGACGACCGGGTAGATCGCGAGTGCGTCCTCAGCTGGCGGGTCGAGCGGATAGCCGTCAACGAGGTCGAAGCGCGACAGGTGGAGCGCGCAGGTCAGCGTCGGGCCTTTCGAGTCGCCCGCCCCCTCGGTGTTCAGGAAGCCCTTGTCGAGCTCGAAGTACTCGTGGCTGCAGATGCCCTGGTAGGCGTGAAACTCGCCGCCGACGTTGACGACGAGGACCGGGTCCGTGCCGTCGGCCCAGATCAGCTTCATCGTCCCGTCGGGGACCTCGTCCACGCCGACTAGGTCGATGCGGCGCACGCTCGAAGCGCCCCGCGCCTCAGGCGGCCGAGGCGCCGGACGCCACCGCCATGCCGCCGCTTGCCGCCCACTTCTCGTCGAGCAGCGTCCGAAGCTGGTCCTGGACGCCGGCCAAAGGCACGCGCGCGACGACCGGTTCGAGGAAGCCGAGGACGATGAACTTGCGCGCCTCGTCGGGCGCGATGCCGCGCGACTCGAGATAAAAGAGCTGGTTCTCATCGATCGGCCCGACCGAGGACGAGTGGGCCGCCCGGCGGCAGTCTGGCTGGTCGATCTCGAGTGACGGGATCGCCACGGCGCGGGCGGCGCGCGAGAGGTTCATCCCGAACTCGCCGAGGAAGCTGTCGGTGCCGATCGCGCTCTTCTCGATCGTGATGAGGCCCTTCATGTAGCTCCGCGACTTGTCGAGGAGCGCGCCCTTCGAGAGCAGGTTGCCGGTGGTGTCGCGCCCGACGTGCGTCGTGTACGAGGTGAGGTCGAAGAACTGGTCCTCGCTGCCGAACACGATCTCGACCTGCTCGACCGAGCTTCGATCGCCCTCGAGGCGGTTGTCGACGCGGGACCGGACGAGCTTCGAACCAAGCTGGGCCAGGGCCCAGCGGAGCGTGGCGCCATCGCCGATCGACGCGTGTCGATGGCCGAACGCAACCTGGCTCGTTGGCAGGTCCTGGATCGAGGCGACCGTGAGGTGGGCGTCGCGGCCGAGCGTCACCTCGGTCGTCCCGTGGAAGAGGCCCTGCGGCACTTCCTCGCCGGCGGCGCACTCGACGTGCGGACCGGACGGCTGCATCTCCTCGACGAGCGATGCCGACGCGCCTTCACCGAGCTGCACGAGCGTCCGCGTGATCAGCGCGCGCTCAGGCCGTGACGAACGCCAGCGGATGAGGATCGGCTCGTCGAGGCGGACGGCGGCCGGGACGACGAGCCGGATGCCCTGGCTCCAGAAGCCGCGGGCGAGCTGTGCCAGCTTGTCGTCGGTGGGAAGCGAGGCGCCGCCTTCGAGGGCTGCGCGCAGGCCCTTCGGATCCCGGGCGAGCGCGGCGCCGAACGTCTCGAGGACGACACCGGCCTCGGCGGTCGCCTTCGACAGCCCGATCATCCCGAGCCCGTCCTCGACGATCTCGATGAGGCCCGCGACTCCCTCGGGCAGATCGGCCGACACGCCGGCCGAACCAGCCGCCGTTCTCACGTACGGCCGTGCCGACTCGAGCTTCGCGTTTCGAAGGTCGACGTATGGCGTGTAGAGCTGGTTGCTCTCGACCGGGAGGTCTTCGAAGGCCTTCCAAGCCGCGATCCGCTCCGCGCGCAGCCAGGCCGGCTCCTCGCGCTCCGCGGCGAGCGCCTGCGCCAGGCCGCGATCCGCGAACCGGAATGGCAGGTCCGCGGGCGCGCGACGCGCCGGACGGGCGGGCGCCGGGCTCGCCGTCGCGACCGGAGTCGTCATGCGTGGGCTCCCAGACTGAAACGTCGGCGATAGGCGCGCCGGTCGATCGTGGAGGTCACTGTGAGTTTGGCCATCCTATGGTGTTCCTGCTCGAAGGAGCTTGAACATCTAGTGATCCGCCCTTGGTTTACTGGGGGTGGAGCAGCTAGTGATCGGGCCCCTTCGGGCGTTTTTCGCGCCCGGCGCGGGCGTCAGCCGAGCGAGCCCTCCATCTCGAGCTTCACGAGGCGATTGAACTCGATGGCGTATTCCATCGGCAGCTCTTTCGTGAAGACCTCGAGGAAGCCCTGGATCACGAGGTTCTGGGCCTCGTTCTCGGTCAGGCCGCGGCTCATCAGGTAGAAGATCTGGTCCGCGCTGATCTTTCCCACGGTGGCCTCGTGGGTCATCGTCGTGTCGTCTTCCTGGATGTCGATGTACGGGTACGTGTCGCTGCGGCTCTGGTCGTCGAGCATCAGCGCGTCGCAGCGAACGGAGGCCACGACCCCGGTTGCGCCCGGCGAGACCTTGAGGTGGCCGCGGTACGTCGCCCGGCCGCCATCTTTCGAGACCGACTTCGAGACGATCCGGCTCGTCGTGTTCTTCGCAAGGTGGATCGCCTTCGCGCCGGTGTCCTGGTGCTGGCCCTTGCCGGCGACGGCGACCGAGATGATGTCCGCCCGTGAACCCTCACCGCGCAGGTAGATGCTCGGGAACTTCACCGTCTTCCGTGAGCCGGTATTCGCGTCGATCCACTCCACGCTCGCGTTCTCGTACGCGTGGGCGCGCTTCGTCACGAGGTTGTAGACGTCGTTGGACCAGTTCTGGATCGTCGTGTAGCGGACGTTGCTCTTCGGCAGCGCGACGACCTCGACGACAGCGGCATGCAGCGAGTCGGTCGCGTAGATCGGGGCGGTGCAGCCCTCGATGTAGTGGACCTTCGCGCCTTCGTCGACGACGATCAGCGTCCGCTCGAACTGGCCGGTGTTCTCGCCGTTGATCCGGAAGTAGGCCTGCAGCGGCAGCGGCACCTCGACGCCCTTCGGGACGTAGACGAACGAGCCGCCCGACCAGACCGCGCTGTTCAGCGCGGCGAACTTGTTGTCCTCGGGCGGGACGATCGTGCCGAAGTACTTCTCGAAGATCTCGGGGTATTCCTTGAGCCCCTGGTCGGTGCCCATGAAGACCACGCCGATCTTCGAGAGCTCCTCCTTGACGGAGTGATAGACGACCTCGGAGTCGTACTGCGCGCCGACGCCGGCGAGGAACTTCCGCTCCGCCTCGGGGATGCCGAGCTTCTCGAAGGTCGCCTTGATCTGCTCCGGGACGTCGTCCCACGACTTCTCTTCGCGCTCGGACGGCTTGCGGTAGTAGACGATCTTGTCGAAGTCGAGCCGGTCGAGACCGTCGGTCCATGTTGGCATCGGCCGCTTGAGGAAGTGGTCGTAGGCTCGAAGCCGGAACTTCAGCATCCACTCCGGCTCGTTCTTGAACGCGCTGATCTCCTCGACGGTCTCGCGGGTCAGCCCGCGCTTCGTCTCCCGCAGGTAGACGATGTCGTCGTGGAAGGCGTACTGCTCGCGACGGTCAACCGTCGCTTCGCGCGTTCGAACGGAGGTCAATCGGCACCTCGTGGCCCGCGGGTAGCGGGCGTGATCTAATCCCGAGTCAGATTATCGGGATTAGCGTTCGAAGCGTCAACGACGGCCGAGAAACGGCTCGAGCGGGTTGACCTCAGGCGTCCGCGAACAGGTCGTCGAAAGCGGCCTGGTCGCCGACATACCCCCATCGCTCCGCCACGCGGCCATCGGGATTCACGCGGTAGACATTGACCCGCGACATCGAGATCGAGTTCGCGCCGCTGCTCGCCTCGAGATGGAGCAGCGCGACGAGATGACCGTCGTTCGCGACGACGTCCTCGAGGTGCGTGTCGAAGTGTCCGTTCGTGGCCTTGCCGATTCTCCCGAACAGCCCGAACACAGCGTCGGCGCCGCGGTAGTCGCCGCTCAGCGGGTTGTGGCCGGGTTCGTGCCACACGAAGTCGTCCGCGAACCAGCTGCGCATCGCCTCGGTGTCGCCGCGCTCGAAGGCCTCGTGCGCTTGATGGAAGAGCGCGATGTTCCGCTCAGAGGCGTCGCTCGGCACGCCTCGATCCTACATCGCGCCCCGTTCCACCAGGCTGCTAGTGGCCGCCCTTGCCGATCGGCTTGCCCTTCGCAAATGTCGGTCCGCCCACCTGCTTGAAGAATGCCGGCAGGGACACCGAACCACCCTGACGGGTGTCCGAGTAGGCCGCGACGAGCGCGCCGGTCGTATCGATGTCGATCGTGAAGTAGTCGCCGAGGCGGCGATCGACGAGCTGGGCCTGGCAGATCGTGCCACCCATGCAGATCGTGCCGACATGGAACGGCTGCGGCGTCGCCTTCGTCACGCGGAACCCCGGGTGCGTCGACTCTGTGCAGCCGAGGCCGGTCGACGTCTGGGCGACGTAGACGTTCCACGGGTCGTTGGGCCCCGCACTCTCGGCGTTGTTTGCCGGCAGCGCGTGGTCGTTGCCAAACCACGCGACGGCGACTCGCCCCGGCTCACCGACAGCGATCCAGGGCCAGATGTCGGTCTGGTCGCCGGTGTCGACGCGTGTCGGCTCGGCCCAGGATCGGCCACCCGTCGTCGAGTACGACATCCAGACGCCGGCCTGCCGCGTGCCGCTACCGCTCTCGTCCCAGGCGATGTAGACGTTGCCCTTTGCGTCCGTGTCGATCGCAGGCCAGTGCGAGAGCATGCTCACGCCGCTGGCGATCGTGATGAGGTCCGGCGTCAAGGCCAGCTCGGCGACCGGGTCGAGCGCGCGCCGGA
>Ga0114129_10001115_pt1 | contig 35431 bp, 29 predicted proteins | sample RhiMetdeltSRZDD1_FD_80071 | JGI IMG/M metagenome (GOLD analysis project Ga0114129, IMG submission 80071) | Populus rhizosphere microbial communities from Tennessee, USA - Rhizosphere MetaG P. deltoides SRZDD1 (version 2) (version 2) | ecosystem: Host-associated > Plants > Roots > Rhizosphere >...
AGCGCTGCCGCGGGCAGCGGCAATGGCAACCAGGGAAGCGTCGAGAGAAGCGCCGGGGCGGTGAGTGCCGGACGACGACGCCACGCGGGGACAAGAAAAGCGGCCGCGATTGCGACGACGGCGACCCACCAGGGGGCCGGCACCGCGAGACGAATGGATGGCTGATCGAACGCGGCCAGCGAGATGCGGCCTGCTGCGCACCAGACCGCCAGCCCCATTGCGAGGGGACCGGCCGCGGACCGGAGGCTGGACGGCCGGACCACCGTAGCCTTGGCGGAGGTGGTTAGCCCCGCCCGGCTTGCCGGCCTTCGAGAGCCGGCCTCCTGAGACGCGCGAGCCGCGCCTCTGCGGCGCTCAGCGTCTCGTCCTTCTTGCAGAAACAGAAGCGCAGCTTGGTGCGGCCAGACGCCGGCTCACGATAGAAGCTGCTGCCGGGCACGGCGCCGACGCCGATCTCCGTCACCAGGTGCCGCGCAAACGCCACATCGTCCGGGAACCCGAACGCGGCGATGTCGGTCATGATGTAGTACGCCCCGCGGGGTTCGTAGCAGACGAAGCCGGCTTCCTTGAGAATCCCCATCAGTCGATCGCGGCGGATCTGGTAACTCGCGGCGAGATCCCGATAGTAGGACGCCGGCAGTCCGAGCGCCGCAGCCGACGCTTCCTGCAACGGCGCGGCCGCGCCGACGGTCAGAAAGTCGTGGACTTTCCGGATCGCGCCGGCGATGTCCGGCGGCGCGATTGTCCAGCCCACCCTCCAGCCGGTTACGCTGAAGGTTTTCGACACGCTGTTGATCGTGACCGTCCGATCCGCCATGCCGTCGAGCGTGGCCATCGGGACGTGCTTGGCGCCGTCGTAGAGGATGTGCTCGTAGATCTCGTCGGTGACCGCGATCGTGCCCCACTGCTGACAGAGCCTGGCGATCTCACTGAGATCGTCGTGGTCAAAGATCTTGCCGGTCGGATTGTTGGGCGTGTTGATGATAATGGCGCGTGTCTTGTTGTTGAACGCCGCCCGGAGCTCGTCCCGGTCGAACCACCAGTCGCTGTGCGTGCCGTCCGGCTCTCGCAGTTTGACGAACCGCGGCGTCGCGCCGGACAACACGGCGTCGGGGCCGTAGTTCTCGTAGAAGGGCTCGAAGACGATCACCTCGTCGCCCGGATCGACGATCGCCAACATCGTCGCGACCATGGCCTCCGTCGAGCCGCAGCAGACGGTCAACTGCGTTTCCGGGTTCACCGGCGTGCCGTACCGGCGCGAGAAGTCCGCCGCAATCGCGTCGCGCAGCGGCTTGGCGCCCCAGGTCACGGCGTACTGATTGATGTCGGCGAGAATCGCGTCGCAGGCGGCCCTCTTGATCGCCTCCGGCGCCGGAAAATCAGGAAACCCTTGCGACAGGTTGACCGCGTCGTACTGGTGCGACAGCCGCGTCATCTCGCGGATGACCGACTCGGTGAAGCGCGCGGCTTTCAAAGACGTGCGAGGACGGACCATGGAAGACATGGAAATCGGTAATGGGTAATTGGTAATGGGTAATGGTTGTCGCGTAAAGCGTAATAGCGGCGGCCCTATCGCTGCAACCGTTTGTAGAGCGTCCGGTAATCCTCTGCAGTGCCGATGATCCGCTTCACGTAGTTCTGCGTTTCGGGGAACGGGATGTCATCGATGAACTCGTCCTGATCGACGCCAGGGCGCTCCGCCAGCCAGCGCGCGACGCGATTCTCGCCGGCGTTGTACGCGGCAAGCGCCGGCGCGACGCCGCCGAACTGACGCATGAGGTCCGAGAAATAGGCCATGCCGATGCGGATGTTCGTCTCCGCCTCGGTCAGCCGGGCGGTGCGGAAGGGACGAATCCCGAGCGTCGGCGCGTAGCGGCGGCCGGTCGCCGGAACGACCTGCATCAGGCCGTAGGCGTTGGCCGCCGAGCGGACGTCGGCCTGGAACGTCGACTCCTGCGCGATGAGCGCAGTCATCAGGAACGGATCCAGTTTTCTGGCGGCGGCATGCTTCGCGATCAGATTCCAGTAATCCACCGGAAAGATCACTTCAAGGATCGCGGTCGGCAGCGCTTCGCCGCCGTGCGCCATGAACTGCGGATAGGCGCGCCGCATCTGGTTGATGGCGAGCCGCAGCTCACCCTTGCGATTGAGGGCGTATGCGACGGTCGCGTCGATGAGCGGCGACGATCCGGACACGCGCTGGATCTTGCGCAATTCGAGAATCGCATCGTCGTACAACCCGGCGCCGAGGAGCGCACGGATCAGAGGTGCGTTGGGCGGAGGCGCACCGGCGATGAGGGTCGGCGGCAAGGTTCGCCGAGCGGGCGCGACGGGACTAGCACCAGCCGGCCGGTTTGCGGCAAGGATCTGCTCGACTTCGTGGGTTGCCTGCCTGCCATAGTACGAATTGCGGTAGTCGTTGATGACCTGCCGGAATCCGGTCTCCGCCCCGGGGCGATCGGACAGCGCCAGCCGCGCGCGCGCCGACCAGTACAGCCACGACGGCCGGTAGTCGGCTCGAGGAAACGTCGCGATTGCGGACTCGAAGATCCGCACGGTCACCGCATAGTCGCCGTTCTTGTACGCCCACCAGCCGGCCTTCCAAGCTGCCCGGTCGGCGTACACGCCTTGCGGAAACAGACGATACATTTCCGCGAACACCTCGGCGGCCTTCGCATCGTCGTTCTCGAGAATGTAGAAGGTGCCAAGCTCGTTCAGCGCAGATTCGGCAAACGGGTGTCCCGGATTGCCGTCGACGAACGCCCGCACGAGCGCCACGTACTCGTCCTTGCGCCCGAGCCCACGGAGAGAGCTGAGCAGGAAGAACTGCGCCTCCTGCAGCCGCGTGCGCGCCTCGTCGAGGTACGTGCGGAAGCCGTCATACGCCGCCTGATATCGCTTGAGCTGGTAATCGCACTGCGCCAGCCGAAGGTCGGTGAGCTGGCGCTCGTCGCCGGCCACGTATGGACGGAGCTGCTCGAACGCCTTGCGCGCGTCCGAATGGCGGCCGGCGCTGTAGAGACGCTCCGCGCGGCTCAGATCCGCCTGCACGCGTTCCGGCGTCGGCGGTTCGGGCGGATACGGCGCGCGCAGCTTGGCGATCTCCGCGCCAGCCTCATCGGCCTCAGGCGACAGCGGGTAGTCGTAGTACACCTTTCTGAACGACGTAACCGCGAGTCGGTTGTCGTCGATTTTCAGCGCGGCGCGTCCCAGACGCAGATGCACGCGCTGCGGATCGAGCGGTTGGCCGGCGGCCAGCGTTTGAAGGAAGCGGACGACACCGGCCCAATCGTTGGACACTTCGGCGGCATCGGCGCCGAGCCAGAGCGCGGCATCGCCAAGATATCCGGTGGGCGACATTGCCAGGAGCTGTTTGGCGGTTGCGACCGCGTCGTTGAACCGGCCCAGCTTCATCTGCGCCCGGCCGAGATAGAGCCGGGCGTAGCCGCCGAGCATCGGGTCGCTCGCCGCTTTGACGAGAGCCGGAATTGCCGTCTCTGATTTGTCCTCGTTGACCGCCTCGACGGCCTGGGCGAGATACTGGCGCGCCGCCGGCACTTCGACGGCCGGCGCAAGCCAGAGCTCGGTTGCTGAGGGTTGTCCTGCCGTCTGATCGGCGGACACGGCGCGGCCGGCCGGCGTGGGCGCCGGAAACAGCACGAGTCCGATTACCCCGGCGATGACACCGGCGGTCTTCGCGGAGGCAGTCCTTCGAAATCCAGGTCTTCGACGGAACCGGAAGAGCTCGAGCATGAATTCCTGGACGGTCGTCTGACCGGTTCTGGCAGGCTTTCCCACGGCCATTATCTCTTATCGGTTTCACCGGAGCGAACGTCAGATCTGTCAGGCCTGCTCACCGAGAATTCGACGCTGGCCGGCGCCGGCGAGTTTGCGCCGCGGGGTATCCGCCTGTCACAATGGAAAGTTGCGGTTCCTCTCGTGGGGGCGATACGGTTTCGACGGGGGCAAGGGACTGTGGGATGCATGCCGAGCGCCACCTGCTCGTAAATCCGGTGGACAACACGTAACTGCGAACACGCAGCTTGCGCTCGCGGCCTAATTAGGCTCGCGACGTTCGCCCCGGTCAGCCTGCGGGCCGGGGACGAACGCCATTCAGCAGGCTGGCTCTGACGCGCGTCCGGCGCGCCGGGGCGAGACTCTACGGACTAGCGCCCGGCCCATTTGCCGTCCTTTGAGGCCGGGCGCGAAACACCAAGGACGGCTACGCATGTAGGATCCTGCGGCGACAGGCCTTTCGGACGCGGGTTCGACTCCCGCCGCCTCCACCACTAAGTCTTTTCAGATTCAAGACTTAGTTTTTTCGCTTCCTCAGATTCCACTATTCTTCCAAACGCGGAGCGGTTTTCACCCCGCTCCAGCAAGCCGATCGCCGCCTCGAGCGCGGCCGGCTGGCGACAGGTGCATGTAACGCTGCGTCGTTGCCAAGTCTTCATGTCCGGCCAGCTCCTGGATGGCCCGCGCCGGCGCGCCCCGCATCGCCAAATGCGAGCAGAACGTGTGGCGCAGCGTGTGGACGCCGGAGTCGACTTCTGCCCGACGGGCCGCTCGGGCCACGATCCCCTGCACGACCTTCTGCGTCAACGATCTTCGTTTGGCGTCCAGCAGCACGCGAGCCCCGCGCACATGCCGCGTCTGCCGAAGCGTCTGCGTGAGCCGAGCCGTGAGAGGGACATGCCGCAGCTTGCCGCCCTTCGGCATCGTGACGTGTCCCTTCCACTCAGATCGCGTGACTGTCAGTTGGCGGTTGACCAGATCGACGTCGGGCCACTCGAGGGCCATGATCTCCCCGCATCGGAGGCCGGCATCGCCGCCAAGCAAAACGATGAGATGTGCCAACTGCCCGTCCTCCTGTGCAGTATGAAGCAGCCGCTCGTACGCCTCGAAGTCGAGGAACTTCGCGGTTGGTACGGCGGTCCGCACCAGCCCGATGACGCACGGCATGTGGGGGATCACGCCCCACGCCACGGCCGTCTTGAGCAGCACGTTGAGGACCGTCAGCACGTTGTTCACCGTCTTCGCCGCCTTGACAGCCAGGTCACCCTTCAGCCGCTGGACGTCCTCAGTCGTGATCTGGTCGAGCCGCTTATAGCCAAACCGCGGTATCAAGTGAACACGGAGGATCGACTCCTTGCCCGCGACGCCGCTCGGCTTCTGGCGGTTGGCCTTCGCATATCCGCCCAAGAACCGCGGGGCGAACTCCTTGAGTGTTGGAACGGTCGTTATCTCAATGACCTCCTTTCGCTGGCGGCGCGGCTTCCCTTCTTGGAACAACACGCGCTCGCGCGCCTCGGCCCATCGCAGCACCGCGGTCTTACCGGTCACGGGATTCTCCCGGACGGAATCCGTTGTGGCAGACGTGGCAGCCGGCACACCCAACTGTAACCATCGTAGACTCGATTGCCTGTCTCACAATTGCTCGCGCGCCCGCCGGGGAGTAGGCTTCGCTACCATGCGACGACGAGGATAGCGCGGAACACACCGGCCCGGGAGGGTTCCGATCGCCTTCTGCCGGTCGCGTGACAGATACCTGAGCGCGTACTGTCAGGGTCCCAATAACCTGTGCAGGCCCGCAGGAGGCGCGAACTGCACTGGGGCTGCGAAAGATACGTTAGCCGCGGATATTTCGATGGCAGCGAGCGAAACGCTGAAATTGGCGGACTGGATAACGCGCTCATTATTCTGTGGCTGAAACGCGGCGTTAGAAAAACAGAAATGCGAACAGTAGAACATTTCGCCAACTTCGCGCGCGAGCATTTGCGAGAGATTCTTCACGAGAGCGGTGAGGTTCTGTACAGTGCCGCCTCCACTCTTCGACCTGGCGAGGTGTACCTCATTGGACACAACCCGGGTGGCGATGCCAAGAATCGGGATCTGCCCAAGATCGGTCGAAGCCTCGATGATCTGCCGAATAAGAAAACCAACAGTTACCTTCAATCATGGAACGGGCGTGCGGCTGGTAAAGCACCCCTCCAACGACGCGTCAGATGGCTACTTGAGAGCCTCGGTCTCGATCCAAGCAAAGTGGCTGCGTCTAATCTGATTTTCCCGCGAAGCCGTGACGCCGCAGGAAGTCAATTCCGCAAGTACTCCCGTTTGTGCTGGCCCGTTCACGAGGAACTACTGGGTGTTGTTCAGCCGGCGTTGGTAATCGCCTACGGAAACGGCGGCCAGTCGCCCTACAGGTTTCTGCTAAATCAATTCGGACCTGACGGCGAGGAACGCTGCAACTCTGGTCATCGACCTTGGCTTTGCCGCAGCTTCGTGGTCCCAGGTCGCTTTCGTGTCGTGGGCGTTCCTCACATGAGCCGGTATGACATTTCAGCCCACAGCGAGGTCGTGGAGTGGATCAAGAACCTGTCGAGGCCACGTCGTGTTTCCTAACAACGAATGGAGGCGGTGCGCGGCCAGCGTCTCGTGGCATCATGTCGTCGACGCCTCGTTGGACGAGCACCCCGACGACTGATGGATCACCTTCACGCAATAATCGTGAGAGGGAACGGTGAAACGAGTCTGACCGGAATGGTCGTAACCAGGGGAGAGCGTCCTTGCGACTGCGCGGTGTCACGTTCGCGAACTGGCTAAGAAGCCACAGCAAGAAGGAGCCGGAGGAGCGATGGCTCAGGGAACTCTACCCATGGCCAGTGCTGGCGCAGGTGAATTGCGACGCAGCTAGCGTCGGTCGGCCTCAGAGGATCCTTTTCGACGGTGTCGAGTACAACGTTACGGTGAAGAGTGCTCGGTGGCAACCAGGCCGAGGCACATACAAGTATCGGTTACTGGTGGAGTCCGACGGCCTGGGTTGGCACTCACGCTCGTTCGCTGACGAATTCGATATGGTTGGGACGCGGGGCGGATTGTTCGTGACTTTGTTTCACGCGAAGAGTGAAGAGCCGCTGGAAAAAATCGCCAAGGCTTTCTTCGGGCGGAGATGGGAAAACCTGAACGTCGATTCCTTTAGAACACTTGCCGTATCTCGCTTCCTCGCTGCAGCCATCGTGGGACAAGTCGCTGAGAACGCTTTTCAGTCATTTCAGCTCACGCACTATCCTCAGGCGCGTCTCGTCGGAGACACGAGGCCGATGCTCGCCAGCGGCAAAAACCTTTGGTTGGGATATCGTTTCTATTCAGAGGATGCGCACGACTGGGCGAGACGCAGCGCCGGGAAAGCGACTCGCGTCATCGCTCTTTACTTCGCTGATACGAAGTACCAGTTCAGGACTGATCTGCCGCCCGGTACCGAGGTCCACTCGATTGCCCAGATCGACAGCGAGCTGGCTGGGGGCCGGCACGAAGATCTAATCCGGATGCTGCTGCGGGGCCTCGAGCTGCCAACCGACACCCCTCGTCCGGAACAGCTTGAACAGATCGTACACGGCTTGGTCCCAGCACCCCCAGCTCCCCTCCGCGAGGCCGACGTGCATGAGGCGCTAGCTGCGCTGAAGTCGCCATGCGACTCGAAAACAGAGCTTCGCTACCAGCTCGCTGCAGCCGTCGTCTTGAATGCTTGGATTGAAAGCGAGCGGCGCCTGGGCTTTTCGCAGCGCAAGAAGTTCTATGCATTCAAACAAAAAGTCGAATCGCTCGCGAAGTGGGTTGCCGACATGCGGCCATCGGGTGTCAGGATGTGGGCAGAGGTGGTACTCCCTTCCCAGCCGCCTGTTCTCTTCATCCGCATTGACGAGGTGGAGCTTGCCTGGAAGGGCGTTCGGCTAAAGCCGATTGCTCCACTCGTGTTGGCTTGGGCGAGGGGACTTCGAACAGCAGAGAAGGCCACCAGGCAGGTTGGCAGGCTCACCCGCTAGTTTTAGGATTCTTGCTGCAGCCGCATCTCTGGCCGAGCGGCCATTCCTCGAAGCAGCGCGTCAAGCAGCTGAGGCGAGCGTTCAGGTTCTCCATCTGCCGGGAGTCCGGTGAGCGGCTGAACGACCACATTTGATCGGCGATCGGCGTCGAGCGGCACCTGCACGAGGGTCGATGATCGATCGAGCGGCGTCGCCGGGAGCCGCCCGAGATCAACCTCGAGTTCCTTCCACTGAGACGGCAGCGCATGACGGCGGTCAAATCGATCGCCGCCAGTCGCGAGGACCGACGCGTATCGTGCAGTCGGACAGGGATTCACTCTGAATCCTGGGCAGAGTGTGACCATCACATCAGGGCCTTCGGCCGCAGCCGGACCAGCGCTCCTTCGATGGACGACTGACAGCATCTGGAACAACTCCGGCGACCCTGGTCGCCTCATTGATCGCGATGGACGAATCGTCGCCAGGACAGGAGGTTAGCTGTGGAAGTCCGCTGAATGATGAGCTTGGAGAGAATCGCCGATCTGACATTGGGGAGAGTAATGAAGAAGTGGGCCCTCGGCGTCGTTGGTCCCGTACTGGTTGCGGTTGCGGTCTTTTTCCTTCGCATGAACACCCGCCGTCGGTTGACCGCCGCCGATTTGGCAGCGCTCGTCCAAACCGGCCGCGACTTGGCCGCACAAGTCGACCTCCGGCCTCTTCTGCGGACGATCCTGGAAAAGGCGTGCGCCTTATCCTGGCAGCGACGATGGAGGAAAAGGGCCAAGCATTGCGGCAGATCGACCTCTGGAATGGGCATAAGTCGTCGTGACCCCCCGTCAATTGGAGCTGATCCTTCGGTCTCTCGGAGCATAGAGCAGCGTTTGACCTGATCTGGAGTGGGGTTCAGAAACGCTCCACCAACTTCAGTGTCGGCGCCGTCGCCAGTCCTTTGAGGAGCGAGTCGAGCCGTTGCCCCGATCCTTGCGGTCCTACCCCCAAGTCAATCTGAGAACGCAGAACAGAATCGGCGGGCCGGAAGATTTTACGACCTCAATAAAGAGTGAGCAAGCACAACGCTAGTAGTGGGAGTTTGCTTCGGGGCTTTCAGGTCTGTGGTGAAACCTAGACTCCGCTGAAAGCACCAATGAACTGCGGGCCTTGCACTGGGTCAAGCCGGGCACGAGCAAGACGAAGCCGAACGAACAACACTGTAACTACACCTTCGTTGACCCCGGTCATTTGAGTACCGGTCAATTGAGTATAGGATTGGTCGCGTCTGTAACGGAAGCTGCTCCACAGTTTTCCTAGTGATCGCGTGACCAAATCTTGGCACGCGCCTCCCTCTGTGGCGACCAGTACTTCGGATTCACGGCGTCACTCTGTACAAGACGGAGATGTGACCACCGTTCTACAGAGCGGATTCAAGGCCATGCTGTCATTTTCGGTCCCGTCCGTGATTGGACCGGATCCAAGAGATTGACCACTACGGTCAAGAGGCGACGCGCGAGATGCAGCCGCGTGAATCGCTCAACTTCGAAGCTGCAATGCAGAGAAAAAATAGACCAATGAAGCGACAGTATACGACGGCGGCGGCGATGGTGATGGCGGCGATGGTGATGACGGCGTGTGGGTCGAGCCCGACGGCTCCATCGACGCCCAAGGCTCCACCGGTTCCCAGTTATGCGGGCAACTGGTCGGGCAACTACACGATCACAGGGTGCACGGAGACGGGCGGCATGGCGCTCGCGAACCTGTGTTCGGCCATGGGTCAGTCGGCTCCGTACTCGATGAACCTGCAACAGAGTGCGACGTCGGTGACGGGCTCGTTCATGCTGGGCAAGGTGAACTTTCCATCGACGGGCGGAACCGTGCAAACGGATGGTAGCTTGGGGCTGCAAGCGACGAGCGTCGACAGCGGGATCACGATTGTCGTGACGTGGGCGCTGCGAAATCCGGGTGGCGCGAACCCCACCATCAACGGGACGATCACGCAGGCGTGGACGCACAACACGCTGTCAGGTGACATCAAAATCGCGGGGACGATTTCCTCATCTATTCACGGCGATATGGCCTCGCTTCAATCGCTGGCTCCGGGTGTGCCGGCCACGGCTCCAGAGGGTCCGGTGACGTTGGAGCAGTTCGTCGAGAGGATGAAAAAGCGGTAACGCGATAGAACGTGCAACAGCTGACCGCGCCAGCCGCCGTCGACTGGAAGCCGTGTTAGCCGGCCTTCCAAGAGATCAGCACGACTGAAGAATTCGGGATCTTCCACCAGTTGGGTCGCGATTTGGCGGACCTCGACACTTGATTTGTTGGGGACCCCTTTCGGGCGACCTTGCGGGTTGCCGGACTCGCCACGACGGAAGGGTCTCCCCCGCTGTTCTTGCGCTGTTCTTTTCAGCGACCCGGGCACAATGCCGCAATGATCTTGCGAATATGGCCTCAAACGCAACCGACCGCCTCGCGATGACTGCGTACGGGTTTAGGCTGTCTACTTCAATGCAGGGTTTACAGCGGTAAGAAATGCTCTGGGATCGCCACGGTCTGGCAACGCTCCGATCATTCGCGACAGGGCACAGCGCCGGCGCCTTTCCGAACGGTGGTCGTGTTGAGCCGGAGCGGTGGTCTAACTGGGATCAGAGCGGTTAGGCACGGGCTGGTGCTGACTAGCGCAGGGCGATGACGTCGCACACCCTGTCGGAACTAAAGATTAGCTTGTTGGTGCCGTAGCGACCCTCCCACCGAAGAATGGCGTTGTCGCGATTGGCGTACTCATAGCAGTAGCGTGTCTCGATCAGCGTCTTCGAGTCATGATCGCGATAGAGATCCTTGTCAATGCGACTCACGGTCACCCGGTAGTACTCAAACGCATGAAGGGGAACCGCGGCTGCGATCAGAAATGCACCGAACAACATTGCAGAACGCGCGAACACATTTATGTACTTTTTCACAACGAACTTCCCCTCGATTGACTCAGGAATTGGCCAGCCGCCCAAGTCGATACACGTAAGCAAAAGCTGCGCCAGAGTGAGGCACCAGCTTTTCGATGAGGAGGAACGACGGCGCAGAGGCTAGATCCCGCCACTGAGTTGATGCCATCTGATGAGACCTTAAGGAAACCCTTACCGCCGAAGCCGACCAGGACCCCTTGTCCCTCACGTCCGCCACTAGCCGGCGCATCAGAGCGTCTCAAGAAGTTCGGCGAGTGGGCGCCGAGATTCAACTTCCAGTCGACTTCCACTTCCGTAAACAGTGCTCATCCTGCAACTTCGAAATCAAGCTCCATCGCCGAGTGATCGCTCAGACCGTCCTCGCGGAGCCGGTGCAGATACTCACAACTTTTGACGACAAGCTCTCGGGAGCAGAAGACGTGATCGAAGCGGCGCCCGATCCGTCTCTCTTTTCGGTGCACGAACCAGCTGAACTCTTGGCGACCATAGCCATGAAGGTGACGATACGCGTCGATCAAGAGACGCTGCGCTCCTCCCTCCATCACGGTCCGTTCCGCACGGTCCCAGCGGCGTCCATCGCCTCCTCTCCAACGGCCCCGGAGCCGCGGTTCGCCGTCGACCATGTCTTCTCCCCACGTCACGATGCGTCCCTCGGGCGTCTCGGCCTGTGGCACGTTGAAATCGCCACACAGAATTGACGGCGTATTCGAGTGCTCGGACACAACGGCCGAGACCGCTTCCAGCATTTCGATCTTCATCCATCCATTGGTGCTGCCTGGTGGGATGTGTGTCGTATGGACGTTGATTGCGCAGCGGGGAGCGAGCACCGCAACGGAGAGGATGCGCTCAGGCCACGGCACTGTGTGCGCGGACGTGAGGCAGGCAAGAGGGAACCGACCCGCTATGACGAGGCCGTACCTCCGCGGACCCTTGGGCTCCCAAGAGGGTGAGCTAGCGAAACTGTCGGCCACATGCGGCAGTCCTGCCAGCGGCAACACAGCGCGCCAGGACGTCGTTGAATTTTGCGTCAGTTCCTGCAGCGCGACGATGTCGGGAGAGCGGGCTGCGATAGCGGCCATCTGCTCATCGACTTTTCGTCTGCCGTTGAGATTCCAAGTCAGAAGGCGCACAGCGTGGGCAGTGTATCCTCAAGACTCCTTTTGCGGCGGCTCGCCTTGCCCATCGCACGGACCCCCACGCTCCAACTGTCCTGTGTGAGGAAACGAAACTGGCCGACGCCCTTCAGAAAACAGCGAATACTGCCGACACCTGCTACGACGCTGAGGAGGCTCCCATGCGCTTGTGTCGATCCCTCGTCGCGCTCCTGATCGTCATTTCAATATCAGGTCTGCCCGCCGTTCCTGACGGTAGAGCAGGAAAACCGCAAACCCTCTCAGCTCACTTCACCGATGGAGGCCAGGGCCGACGACCCTCGACAAAATCCCGCGTCTCGCGTTGAACCTGCCTGACTTCGCGCACCGCCCTGAAGACCTCCCGCGCCAACCCAAAGAGCCTGCGTAACACTCGTACAGCTTATAGCCGATGTAGATGATCCCCGCCACCGCGCCGGCCGCACAGGCCGCTCTTGACGTGATCAGCGTAGGCACGGACGATCTCAATGCCGCGCCGAGCAGCGTAGAGCAGCCAGCGATCGAGTGGCTTCTGGCTAGCCAGCGCCTCTCGCGTCTGGCGAACCAGCGGATGGAGCCGTCCCGATCGTGGTCCGACGGTAATGCGATTCTCTGGCCGGAGCTCGAAGGCAATCTCTGGGACGACATCCTCTGTCAACGCGCTGGGTTTGGGAGCCGGTGTCGGACCGATCTCGATGTGGTTCAGATACGTCTTGGTCGGAGGAGCCAGGGCGGTCTGGGGCACCTTGTGACCGTGCGCGATCTCGGCCCAGTAGCCTCGAGGCGGAACGGGAATCTCGTGGCGGGTGCGGAGCTTGGCGTTGCCGGTAGAGAGGCGCACGGGATCAAGCTGGCAACAAAGTCTGGCAGCGCCTTGGCGTGGCGATCAGCGGTAATGTCACGAGCAACGTCGGCTCGGATCGGTCGGCCCCGCACGTGCTGTCGGCCGTGCGCGAGACGCTCGGCGTGTTATTGTCGAGCCGCCCTTGCGATCTCGAAGGAGGTCGGCCCGGTTCTAACGTCTCGCCACGAATGGATCTTCTATGACCGCCCCCGACGTTCTGATCGTCGATGATGATGACGCGACGCGCGATGGGTTGTGCGAATTGCTGGCACTGGATGGCTTCAGCGTGGGCGCTGAAAAGGATGGTGCGCGAGCGCTGGAGACGATCCGCACACACGATATCCAAGTCGTACTTCTCGACGTGCTGCTTCCGGGAATCGGCGGCCTCGACGTGCTGGCCCGCTGTGCCGAGGAGCGACTGCACGCAAAGATCATCATCATGACCGGCCTCGACACGCCGGACACGGTGCTTGGCGCGCTACGCGAACAGGCGTACGCCTTCCTGCCGAAGCCGATAGAACCCGCGCGACTCGTCGAAGTCGTACGAAGAGCGCTGACGACCGCGCCGGCGCCGCCTATCGAGGTGCTGTCGGCGCGACGGGAGTGGGTGGAGTTGCTGGTGCCCTGCACGCGCGAAGCGGCTGATCGGATTCAGAGCTTCCTCCACCAGCTCGAGACAGACCTGCCCGCGGACATTCGAGAGTCGGTCGGTCTCGCGTTTCGCGAGTTGCTGCTCAACGGGATCGAATGGGGTGGGCGGCTCGATCCCGCACAGAAGGTTCGAGTTGCCTGCGTGCGAACCGAACGTATGCTGTTATACCGCATCGCCGATCCGGGTCCGGGTTTCCGGCTCACGGACATGCGGCATGCAGCGGTCGGACAAGGCGACAGCGCTATTGCGCATGATCAGATACGGCAGGAACACGGGCTGCGGCCTGGCGGATTTGGACTCGTGCTGATTCGGGCGATTGCGGACGAGTTGATCTACAACGAGCAGCAGAACGAGGTGTTGTTCGTGAAATACCTCGACGAGCCAGCGAAGTCGGCAAGTTGAAGTACGTACGCCTGTATTAGAGCGCCCGCCTCGCTGCTCGCCACGCTCGTTGCAGATTGACCTTGTACGTCGGAAGCGGGGAGCGGCTGATATCTGCCAGCAGCCACGCCGGTAGGTTCGGGAGGACAGCAGGCTGGCCGAAGTACTCCCGCGCGTCGCCGGCCCCGGACCGCGCACGCAGCTGAGGCTGCGTCACTTCATCAATTTCCGCCAGTCCATCACAACCGTAATCGGCGTGGTGCTGGTGTCGGCCCGATGCATCATCAGGAACCGCTGGCCATCGGCACTGACCGCGTACTCGTCCATGTCGAGATTCGGCGTCGTCAGTGGCGACTGGAAAAGCGCCGTGGGTGTGCCGAACTCCGGCGCCGGGCCCGGGGTGACGGGCACGGACATGAGCTTGCCGTCCACGGAGAGGTAGAAGAGTTCCCGGCCGTCGGCGCGCCACCACGCGGCCCCGCCGCCGCCCGACGAGACCTGGCGCCGTTGCTGGAACGCCGGGTACGACGCGACGTGGACTTCGAGCTTGCCGCTCTCCATCGAGTTGTAGGCCACCCACTTGCCCTCGACCGACACGTGCGCCTCGTCCTTCCCGAATGGCGATTTGAACAGCAGCGTCGGCGCACCGCCCTTGCCGACCATCAGGCCGCTGATGGTCAGGCGGTTGTGGAACAGCAGCCCGCCATCGGATGCCCAGTGCATGAGGAACGCCTGCTCGGCTTCGAGCACACGTTGATCCTGCTCGGTGCCGAGGCGCCTGACGTAGATCCCCGGCTTCTCCCGGTTGCTCCAGAACGCGATGGACTGACTGTCGGGCGCCCAAGTCGGATCGGCGTCTTCGCTGGGGCCGAACGTCAGCCGGGTGAGCACACCGTTCGTGAGCTCGAGGATCCAGATGTCGTAGGTACCGATTGCCGGATCCCGGCGATCGATCGCCACCCGCTTGCCGTCAGGAGAGAGCACCAGTTGGCGAACCGAGGTCGGCGGTCCCACCGTCGCCACCGGCTGCCCTTTCCTGTCGAACCAGGTGAGCTGGGTGATCGGGTCGCTCTCGCCCGTGCGGTAGACCAATGTGCCGTTTTCGGCGACGCTGAAGGCGCCACGGCCGCCGATGGAGAAGCTGATGCCTTCGGCGAGCCGTACTGGAGGGCCGGTCACCTGCAGGCTCCTCTCGTTGACCGGCACCGCCATCAGCACACCTGCGTTCTGGTAAATGACGTGTCCCGGCGCGGCGAAGAGCGCCATGGAGCTGGCCTCGACGACCTTCTGACGTGCCGTTGGAGCCGTCGTCTCGGGAGCATCGAGCGAACCGACGTACACGCCCGTGTGTGCGGGATCGCCGCTCCTGGCCAGGAAGAGGAACCGCCGGCCGTCCGGCAGGAACCAGGGGAAGTAGTGGTTCGACTCGCCGCGCGACGCATCGAGCCTGGTGATCGCGACCGGATCGCCGCCGTCGGCTCGTACACGCAGGAGTCCTCCGCCCGCCGAGAACACCATCGTCCCGTCGCGATTCCACGTTCCACCGCTGAAATCGTGTGGAGCGGGCACCGTGCAGATCGTCACCGCAGGCAAGCCGTCGAGACCGACGCGCCTGAGCTGGCCGCGGCTGCCAAACGCGATCGTGCGGCTGTCCGGCGACCAGAACGGCGAGTAGGCGTCGTCCGTATCGGGCACGAGCCGAGCGCCGGTCGCGTCGAGCGGACGCACCCACAATCCGACGTCGCTCGCCAATGGCTTGCGCGCGACGAAAGCCACCTGGCGGCCGTCGGGCGAGATGGCCACGAAGCCAGGGGGCGGCATCGGCGGCACCGCGATGTGGAATCGCACGTCCGGGGCCCTGACCCCACCGCCACTTTCTGTTCGTGGCCACAGCACGGCTCCCGCCAGCACCGCGGCGATCAGCAGAGCTCCCCATGCGAGCCAGGCGCGCCGGGAGTTCCTCGGAGCCGATCCCGCCTTCGGCGCTGGCGTCACACCCGACGTCGGACCGGCCGGCGTCAGGCTTTCCGCGATCCACTCGAGCTGGCTCTTGAGATCGCGCGCTGACTGCCAGCGTTCGTCGGGATCCTTGGCGAGGCACCTGCGGATCAGAAAGTCGAGGGCCGGCGGCAATGCCGGCCGGACCGACGAGGGCGGTGCGGGCTCGTCCTTGAGAATCGATCCGATCAGTCCCGCCGCCGACGACGCCCCAAACGGCGGCCGCCCCACGACCATCTCGTACATCACCGCGCCGAACGCGAAGACGTCCGTACGCGCGTCCGCCGCGCGCCCTTCGATCTGTTCGGGCGCCATGTATTGCAGCGTGCCGACGATGTGTCCTTGGCCCGTGAGCGGCGCCGTTGCTCCCGGCGACGCCGACCGTCGCGTCTCCATATCCGGATTCGTCGGCGCGACCGCGTCGCCGGACGCTTTCGCGAGACCGAAGTCGAGCAGCTTGACGCCGGCCTTGGTGAGCATGACGTTGCCCGGCTTGAGGTCGCGATGCGTGACGCCCACTCGGTGCGCGGCGTCGAGCGCGCTTGCGATCTCGGCGCCGGTTCTCATCGCCTCTGCGAGGGGAAGCGTTCCACCGCCGAAGGTCACGCGCGCCAGCCGCGCGGCGAGTGTCTCGCCCTCCAGGTACTCCATGACCAGGAACGCCGTGCCGTCGGCCTCTCCGACGTCATAGAGCGTGCAGACGTGACGATGGTTCAGGTGTGACAGCGTGCGCGCTTCGCGCGCGAAACGAACGCGGAACTCGACGTCAGCGGCCAACTCGCTGGAAAGAACCTTGATGGCGACCGAACGATCCAGCCGCGTGTCGCGGGCGCGATAGACCTCGCCCATGCCGCCGGCGCCGATTGGCGACTGAATCTCGTAGGGCCCGAGGCGGGCGCCTGCGTGCAGGGGCATAGCCGGAGGCACGATAAACCAAAACCCAGTCGAAATCGGGACTGAGTAACGGGATTCTCCGACACACCCGCCGCCGGTCAGGCGTCCCTGGTACCACGCAAACAGCCAATGGGCTCACCGCGTCTCGGCTGTCTGCTCAGCGCCGCTGTGGAAGTGGTCCCTCCGATTGCCTGGATCGGAGGCGCGCCGCGCGGTCGGATTGCCCTCGAAGCTCGAACGCCGCGGCGAGCCCTTCCCGCGCATCAGCAGAATCCGGCCGCACGCTCAGCGCCTCGCTGAAGGCGGCCGCCGCCGCATCCGCTTGTCCTGTCTGCAGGTGCAGCCGACCCAGATTCACATACGGGGAAGGATCCTGCGGGTCGATGGCAATCGCGGCCGCAAAGGCCTCCCGGGCCGCGGACAGATCGCCGAGGCTGGCTCGCGCGGCGCCAACCAGATTGCGGGCCCTGGCGTGGTTGGGATCCAAGGAGACCGTCGCCTCCCCTTCCCGGGCCGCTCCATGGAAATCGCCGCGCATGAATGCGACAACGGCGGTGTAATAGCGCGTGTCGGCGCCGGAAGGATCGAGGCTGCGAAGGCGGGCGAGTGCCGCAGCGAGTCGGTCGACGTCGCCCGCATCCGCCAGAACAGATGCGATCTGCTGGTGTGCGCGGGGATTCAGCGGGGAGCGCCCAACGGCATTTTGAGCAGCACTGAGGGCGCCTGCCGTGTCACCCGTCGCTGCCAGCAGCGTGGACAGCTCGATCAGGGGCGCCGATGAAGACGGCCGTTCATCTGCGACCCGCTTGATCAGCGCGATCGCTTCCGCGATTCGGCCGGAGGCCGTCGCCGATTCGCGCAGGCCGGACAGTGCCCCGTCGTCGCCCCCCGCGACCGCCCGACGAAAATCCTCATACGCCTGCGCGGCGGCCGCATCCAGAATCATCGCGCCGCGCGATGCCCAGTCAGCAGCTGTGGCGCGTTGCAGCGCCGCGGTGATCGAGGGCGGCACGCCTCCCGAACGCGTGATTGCCCGGAGCGCGGCGCCATTGTCAGCGCTCGAACGTCCCACGATGCTTCTGGGACCTCGGAACTCGAGCCGGAGGCGATCGTCGGTTTCCACGGGCGTGTTGCCCGCGTACTTGTCGGCCGCCACTCGGTCGCCGACAAAAAGCGACAGCATCGAGAAGGGCGATCTGACGTTGACGGTCGCAAGGTCCGCTGCGATCGCGGCCCGCTGGAAGCCCAGCTCGATGGCCGCCCCCGGGTCGCCTGCCGCCCGAAGCCGTCCGATAAGCAATAGATCGGCGTCACCAATCAGCCACAGGGTCGTGTCCGCGAACGCGCGCCGGAACGTGCCGACGATCGCGCGCAGATCGGCGTCGCTGATGTCGTAGGTGTGCGCCCATTGGCACATGATGCCGCCCGAGGCGAGCCGCGCCGAAGATGCCTCGAAGAATTCGCGCGTGAAGAGCGCCGCGACGCCCGCCATCCAGGGGTTCGAAGGCTCCGAGATGATGACGTCGTACAGGCTCGAATCCCCTCGCCGGAGCGTGAAGTGCGTACGCGCGTCTCCAACAATCAAGCGCGCGCGGGGATCACTCAATGGCCTTCCGCTATAGGGGTCGAACAGACGCGACGCTTCGACCACTTCCGGTGAAATCTCGATGATCTCCAGACGTTCCAGCGGGTGAGTCAGTGCGGCGCCGGCGGTGACGCCGCTGCCGAGTCCGACGACTGCAACGCGCTTCGGGTTGGGATGAATCAGGAGCGGAAGGTGGGCCAACAGTTTTTGGGTGAGCATGTCGCCGCCGGTCGACGCGTCGATCTTGCCGTCGATCGCAAGCGACATTGCGCCTCCGGACCGCCGGACGGAGACTGTGCCCGCCGCGCCCTCCCGGTAGTACAGAAGCGTGCCGGCCTCCAGCGCCTCGCGCAGGTCCAACGTCCGCAGATAGGGCGCGTACTTGTAAGCGCCCGACGAGAGCAGGGCGTCGTTCCACCGCGGCGCCGCCGCGAGGGAAACAACAGACGCCACGGCAATGGCCGCCGCGGCGACGCGTCGGCGGGATCCGGCGGCGCCGAGCATGATCGCGGTGCCCGCAGCGCAAGCGACGCCCCCGCCGACGAGCAGCGTGCCGCGCAGCCCAATCGCCGGAATCAGGGCGAACCCGGCAAGCAGCGAACCAAGGATCGCCCCCGTCGTGTTGACGGCATACAGCCGAGCCGCCGCTGCTGCGGCCGCACTCGACACACCAAGTGCCAGGCCTAACGGGAAGACGGCACCGAGGGCGACGGTCGCCGGCAGCAACAACGCCGCCGCCAGTGCGGCCTCGGTCACGATCAACGTCACGAATCCGCCGTCAGAGAACGCGACCCACCGACCGACCAGGAGCGGCAGCTGGTCGACCGCGAACAATGCGGCCGCGGTGCCGATCCCAACCACGGCAAGGCACCAGGCCAGCCGGGCAGCGGCGGATCCTCCGACACACAGTCGCACGCCGAGCGACGCACCGATCGCAATGCCTCCGATGAACGCCACCAGCATCGTACTGAACGCATAAATCGTCGGACCGAGCACCATCGCAAAGACGCGGGTCCAAGCCACCTCGCAGAGGAGGCCGACGAGCCCTGATGTGAAGAGAGCAACCGCGGCAGCGACGGGCCTGGCCGGAATGTCGGTGAGTTTTCGTTTCGGCGTTGCACTCCCGCGCTTGTCGGGTTGACTCGCGGGGACCGTCGCCTGGCGGGCGAGGTAGATCGCGCCGGCCGCGGCGATCCCATTCACGAGAACGCCGAGCCAAATCGTTTTCGCCGTGCCGAGCGCCGGCAGGAGCACGAAGCCGGTGGCTGCGGCACCCAGCGCGGCGCCCGCGGCGTTCGAGGCATACAACACCCGTTCGGCTCGTCCCCCGCGTGGAAGCGCCTGGCATCCACGAATCGCGATCGGATACGTCGCCCCCATGAGGGCCGCCGGAATCGACACAAGGACGAGGCAGAAGGCGACTCTTGCGACCGCAAAGATCGCCGATGGCCCGTCGCCGTACAAGCCCGCCAGTATCGGACTTGCCGCGCGCAGGACGAGCGGGAGCGCGATGGCGCAAGCGGCGACGAGCAGCTCGAGACACGCATAGGCGCGCAGCGCCTGGGCGGGCGTGAGTCGCGAAGTCGCGCGTCCTCCAAAAAACGCGCCCGCAGCCAGTCCGCCCATGAACGCGGCGAGCACCGTGCTGATGGCGCCGGACGTGTGCCCGAGCTGCAGGGCCAGCAAGCGCGACCAGACAATTTCATAGACGAGTCCGGCGAAGCCGGATAGAAGGTAGAGGAGAATCAACTCCTAACTCCTAACTCCCCAACTCTCAGAGCCGACCGGCTGAGAGTGCTTCAGGAGTTAGGAGTTGCAAGTTAGGAGTTGACACGGTTTTCCCTTAATACCCTAGAACTCGTACCTGACGCCGAACCGGAAGATCCGCGGATCGAGCAGCGCGATGATTTCCTTGAAGTTGCCGAACGGCTCACCGGCCACGACGTTGCCAGACTGCGTTCGGAACACGATCGGCGTCCCGGCGTTGAGCAGGTTGAAGACATCGACCATGGTGACCAGCCGACCGTACTTCTTGAGCTGGAAGGACCTGTCGAGCCGCAGATCCACGATGTGGACATTGGGCGCTCGGTTCGCGGTCACCGGCTCGATCCGCACCGTCTGGCTGCCCAAATTGAGGGCAGGCGTCCCTGAGAGGCTCACCGATCGACCCCACTGGCGACCGCTCTGCAGCTTGTACGAGCCGCTGGTGCCGATCTGCCAGGGGAGCTGGTACCGCCCGATCAGCTTGTAGTTCCAGATGGTCGTCGTTTCGCGATCGGCCTGCCGCAGGTTGCGGTTCCACGAATACGCCTTGGTGTTGCCGGCGGAGCTCAGCACGCTGGTCGTCGAGCCGACGCCCACGAACTCCTTGAGCCACGTGTACTCGAACGACGTGAGGAGCATCCAGCCGTTGCGGAACCGGCGGTTGATCGCCATCTCAACCGTGCTGTAGTCAGAGTCGTACGACGGATCATTCGGATTCGTGAAGAACCGCTGGGTCCCCGTCCCGGCCGGAATGTCGTACAGCGTCCGCACCGCGTCGTCCGCGTTCCCCAGAATGCCGTCGGGCCCGCGATCGACCACGTTTCGTTCCACAGTCTGAGCGTCCACCCGGGCGAGATCGACCTCCGCCCACTCGTTTCGGATGTTCTTGTAGACGTACGAGAGGCGTCCAGAGAGCCCTTCCCTGAGCTCCTGCTCGAAGTGGCCCGAAATCTCGTCGCCATACGGTCGCTTCAGGTTGGGATCGACCGTGACGAAGCCGCCGCCGCCCTGCGTCGAGATGAAGTTGCCGAGCTCCTCGGGACTATCGAGGAGACGGTTACCGTTCAGATCGCATCTGGTGGTCACCGTCGCTGTGCACGGGACGAACTGGTAGCGCAGCTGGGCGAACCCGACCGGGTTCTGATTGTCGGCAATGATGTCGGCCGAGTTGAAGTAGAAGCGGCCATAGAAACCCTTTATGACCGACTTCGAGTCACCGCGCAGGTCGTACGCAAACCCTGCGCGAGGGCCGACCGTGGTCGACGTCGACACCACCTGCGCCGGGATGGTGCTTGGCGTGAAGAAGGCGATGATGCGTGGATCCGTGGTCCCGGCGAGCTGCGGCAGGCCGTCCGGGGCATACTGCTGTTCCGGCCAGCCGTCGGTGTAGTGGTCCAACCGCAGGCCGAGGTTCAGCGTCAGACGGCTGTTGAACTTCCAACCGTCCTGCACGTAGACGCTTCGGACGTTGACGTCGTTGATCGGCTCCACAGGCCCGTTGAAGAGGTCTACTTCTGACGGCGCCGCTCCTCGATCGCGATAGAAGATGTTGAACGGCTGATCGTTGCCGAGCTTCCGGCGGTCGCGCCGGGCCTCGAAGCCCACCTTGAAATCGTGGCTCCCGTGCCAGCCGTTCTGGAAGAACGACATGTAGGCGTGGAGCTGCGGCTTGTACCGCTTTTGATCCTGGTAGGTGTTGTTGGCGCCGCCATCGAAGAGGTTATTCGTGTTCAGATCGAGGCGACCGGCCACGAACTGGTCAACCGGAAAGCCCCCGACCTCGGTCTGCGGGCGCAACGGGAAGAAGTTGTACCAGTTGCCCACGAGCACGTCGAGGAACAGCTTGCTGCTGAGGACACTCGTCCACTCGACCTTCACCGGATAGTTGCGCGACGACTGATAGTACGCCGCGGAGAGCGGGGTCGTCGGACCGAGGTCACGTTTGTCCTGAAGCTTTTCCCGCTTGTTCACGTAGGCGATCAGCTGATTGTTCCGGCTCAACTGGAACGTGCCCTTCAGCGTAAAGGGGTTGGTCAATTTCGAGCGCGCGAGATCGGGTATGCCGATAATCGTCTTGTACTGATCGTTCAAGCGATACGAGTAGAAGAACCAGGCCCGGTTCTTCCAGATCGGCCCTCCCACGTTGAAGTTGAGGTCGTATTGCTTGGTGATCGGGTTGCCGCGAGTCAGTCCGCCCGGCGCGCGCGTGAAGAACCCGTTCTCGTCTTTTTCGAAAGGGGTCCGGAACGCGTTCCCGACGTTGTTGCTAATCGTCTTGTCGTTTTCGAAGTCGCTGTACCACGATCCCGTGAGGCGGTTCCCGCCCGATTTGACGGTAATGTTCAGCGACGCGCCGGGCACGTCCTGGTCGGCCATATTGCCCGCACCACCGAGCTGGAACTCCTCGAACGAACCGAAGTCGAAGTACCCCGCGTTCGCGCTCGCGCCTTCGCTCGTGTTCACGCCTTCGATGCGCGTCGTATTCTGCTGGCTGACGCCGTAGGTCACGTAGCCCGTCTGCGTGCCGGTGTGCGATCCGCCGACATCGTATCCGGTCACCTGGAACCCGGGCGCCTGCGCCATTGCCGCCCAGATGTCGCGCGCGTTTGGAATCTGGGTCAGCAGTTCCTTGGTGAAGTTCGTTCCGACCGTCGTCGTCGACGTGTCGACGATGGGTGATTGACCAGAGACGGTGAGCGACTCCGACAGCGCGGCGACGGTCAGTTGCGCGTCCAGTGTCAGCGTCGTGTTGATCACGACGCGGATGTTTTCACGGGTAATCTTCTGGAACCCGGCCAGCTCGAACGTCAACGTGTAGACGCCGGCCGGGAGTGCGGGAAAGCGGTACGTCCCGTCCGCTCCGGCGATCGTCGACTGCGGCCGTATCAGGGCGGGGCCCGAGGCGGTGACCGTCGCGCCCGGCAGCACCGCGCCGCTGTTGTCGGTCACGATCCCGTTGATCCGTCCGCGAAACTCCTGGGCCGTGAGCGGTATGCCAAGCGTGAAAAGGACACCCACAATGAGCGCCAGTGCTGTCCTGGTCTTCATGTTGCCTCCTTAAGGAGAGGGTGCAGGGGGATACTGAAGCGGACTATAGAGGGAAATCGCCGGGCGGACAAGGAAGATGTTGTCCCTGCAGGCACGGCTGATGCGGCGTCTCCGCAAGGGGCGAATTCGAGAGTCTCCTGTAGGATTTCACCGCTCGAAACACGTTCGATGAGGAGAATTCATGTCACAGGCAACTGAACTGCCGCCGCCTGCCCGCATGCTGCAAATGATTACCGGTCATTGGATCAGCCAGACGGTTGCTGCGCTGGCCCGTCTCGCGATTCCGGATGCGGTTGCAGACCTCCAACTGCCGAGTTCCGACATTGCGGCGAAGTGCGGCAGTCACGCCGACGCCACGTACCGGCTTCTGCGCGCGGCGACTGGTTTGGGACTATTCGTGGAAGTAGCGCCGGATGTGTTCACACTCACGCCGCTCGGAGCCACCCTCCGCTCGAACGTTCCCGGTTCCATGCGGGATTTTGCCATTGCCGAAACGGATCAGGGCCACTGGCTCGCCTGGGGCAAGCTGACCGATTCCATCAGGACGGGCGAGCGCGGAGCGCCCAAAGCCTTAGGAAAAGAAATCTTCGAGTGGTATCAGGAACACCCGCAGGATGCGGCGGCATTTGGCGGCGCGATGAGCAGCCTCGCCTCCATGGTTGCCGGCGAAGTGGCCACAGCGTGCGATTTTACAAAAGCGAAGACCGTCGTGGATATCGGCGGCTCGCACGGAACGCTGCTCGCCGCGGTACTGAGGAAACATGGCCATCTGTCGGGAATCGTTTTCGATCTGCCGGACGTTGTCGAGCGTGCCCGCCAGCATTTGGCCGAGGAAGGCCTCTCCTCGCGCGCAGAGGCCGTTGGCGGCGACTTCTTCATCGACGTTCCCAATGGCGACATCTATCTCCTGAAACAAGTTCTGCACGACTGGAATGACGAGCAGTGCAGGGCGATCCTCTCGCGCTGCGCGAAGCGGATGACGGCCGGCGGCCGAGTCTGCATTGTCGAGATGGTGATTCCGGACGACAACTCACCCAGCATGGCGTCCATGATGGATTTGAACATGCTCGTGATGCTGCCTGGCCGAGAACGATCTTTGAAGGAATACCGCTCGCTCCTCGAATCCACCGGACTCCAGGTCGAACGGCTCCTACAAACACATTCCCCGTTTCAGATCATTGAGGCGTCAAAGCGGTAGCGTCGTCATTCGGAACGAGACTCACCGTGACCCGCGCAACCTGGCAATGGCGCAAGCGCTACCGAGTGTGGGAAGCCAACCGGAAGGTCTTCCTCTATCCAGAGAACTGGGTCGAACCGGAACTCCGTAGCCCGGTTGCCGACTGTGGCGCGCTCGCCGCGGAACTCGATCGCAGTCTGTTCCACGTCAATCTGAGCCGCGTCGTCAGCAAGTACATCGGTGAGACCGAGAAGAATCTGGAGAAGGTTTTTCGCGCCGCCGAGCGAGCGGGCGCCGTGCTCCTGTTCGACGAAGCTGACGCACTCTTTGGGAAGCGCACTGGCGTCAAAGACAGTCACGATCGGTACGCGAACCAGAAGATCGCGTGTCTGCTGAAGCGCATCGGGAAGTACAAAGAAGGTGCAAACTGCACTCGACCGAGACCAAACAGATGGGAGTGTTCCCTACCGCGGGTTGGTGGCGCCCTGTCAGCGCACTCCCGGCAGTAGCAAGGGACTATCGCGTCGATGTCAAACGCGCCCGCCGGCTCCGAAGAGCCGACGGGACCGTGACGCCTCAGTCGATTCTCGTCACTTCGTCGAGTGGAACTTCCCTAGCCGTCCTCGTTCGCCGGAACGCCTTCGACAGGGCGGCCGGCGCCGGCTTCGGAGCGGCGAAGTACACGCGTGTTTCACGCCCTTCGAGGTGTACGCGGAGGAGCAGACCGCCAAGCTGACCGACGGCAAGCTGAATCTGATCCGCCGACCGCTTTCCTTTGAGCGTCACCTTCCAAAATTTCGTGGGAGTGGTCATCGCATTACCTCAGAGGGGAAGGAATTGCGCCGGGCAGCTCTGGCTGCGGCCATCGATCTCGATGTACTCGACCTGTACTTGATACGTGGTCCCTGGGGACGTCGTGATCTGATAGAACTGCGCGCTGAGACCTCTCTCGAGGAAAGCCGACGGGTAGCTCCACGAGATCGGCTCAGGCGGCGGCCGCAGCGACAGGATGCCGGTTATCCCACGTCTCGAATAACAAAGGTTTATTCTCCGGATCATGACGATGTTTCGTCCCTGATTCTGCACCCACAGGCTCGCAACGGTTCCCGAGCTCAGGAAATAGGCGACGACCGTCTGGTTACCACGGAAGGCGAGTTCGCACACGCTGCAAGCCATCTGAACCCTCCTGTCGTTAGGAGCATCTTCTCGACTTTGTGTTGGATTATGCCTGTGCTGGCGTGCCCTTCAGACCAAAACCGACGTGACGACCCACGGATTTTCGTGGGGACACTGCGCTCTTGCGCGGCGAAAGGTGGACACCTCGTGCTCGGTTGATTAAGCGCATCGAGAGTACAAGGGAATAGCGGTGCTGGCGAGCAACCGGCGGAGTAACCGTCTGCGCAACCGCTGAGCAGCGGCGCTCAAGAAATAACGCAGGCCGCGTGACTTGACAACCCCCGCGCGACAGCCGTAAGAAACGATTCATCGGAGGTAGACGATGGCTGAATCGCGAACAGCGCTCGTGTGTGCGGTCGCCCTCTGGCTGGCGATGTTGATACCCGCCGCGCCGGCGCAGGCCCAGGCAGCGCCAGGTCAACCAGCACCAGGCAAGATTGCCGGCGTCGTGCGCGACGCGACGGGCGCGGGACTTCCCGGCGTCGAGATCACGGCGACGAACCAGACAACCAACACGTCACAAACGGCGACAACCGGCACCGACGGTAGCTACAGCGTGGCCGTGCCGTCCGGCGGGTACACCGTCACGGCCGCTCTGCGCGGCTTTCGCCGCGCGACCGGGACCGCTCAGGTCGGCGCGGGCGCGGCGGCGCAACTGGATTTTTCGCTCGAAGTGATGCTCAGCGAACAGATTACCGTGACGGCACTCAAGCGCGAAGAGACCGTCTTCAACGTGCCATTCTCGATCGCGGCGCCCACGGCGGAAGTGCTGCGCGGCCGGGGCGTCGAAGACATCGAAGGCGTGGCGGCCAACGTCGGCGGCTTCACGGTGCAGAACCTGGGCCCCGGCCAGAGCCAGGTCGCCATGCGTGGCGTCTCGGCCGGCCAGATCGTCCGCGATCAGCCCGGCGTCAAGGAGCAGGTCGGCACGTATCTCGACGAATCGGTCATTTCACTCTCGCTCTTCACGCCCGATCTCGACCTGTTCGATACGGATCGAATCGAGGTCCTGCGGGGGCCGCAGGGCACCTTGTTCGGCTCGGGCTCGGTCTCGGGAACGGTCCGCTACATCACGAACCAGCCGGTCCTCGGCCGGCGAAGCGGCGCCGTCGAGCTCGGCGGAACCGCCGTGGACGGCGGAGGCTTCGGCAGTCAAGTCAAGTTCGCGTTCAATCAGCCACTCGGCGAGAAGGCCGCGGTGCGCGTCGCGACGTACTACAACCGGCTCCCCGGGTTCATCGACGCCGTTCAGCCGAATCTCAGCGTGAAGGAAGACGTGAACGACGGCTTCCGAACCGGATTCCGGGCCGCGGCGAAATTCGTGTCGAGCGATCGCTTCTCCATCACGCCCCGCGTCGTCTATCAGCGCGTGAACATGGACGGGTGGAACCGCATCGACGCGTTCAACATCCTCGCCAATCCGTACACGACGACGCGCCCGGCCGTCACGCTTGGTGAGCGCGAGCAGTTCACGCAACTCGAGGAGAAGTTCACGGACGATTTCTTTCTGGGGGACGTCACCATCAACACCCGCGTGGGTGATTTCAACGTGACATCGCAGACGTCGTTCACGTACCGCGACCTGCTGGTGATTCGCGATGCGACGGCCCTCACGGCGAGCATCACCGGCGGATCGATCGGCCTGTCGGAGCCGATTTACACGCTCGACGCGCCGCTGAACGACGCCACGACCGCGAAAGTGTTCACGCAGGAGTTGCGCGTGTCCGGCGGGAAGCCGGTGGTCCGGTGGGTTGTCGGCGGCTTCTTCAGCCACACCGACCGCGACTACGGTCAGGATCTGCGCGTCAACGGGTTCGAAGCGCTCAGCGGCATTCCAACGCAAGGACTCCGCGCGCCGACAGACAGCCTCTTCTTCTCCGACCTGGGGTACAAGCTCGATCAGTTCGCGCTCTTCGGCGAAACCACCATTTCGCTCACCGATAAAGTCAGCCTCACCGGCGGCCTGCGCTTCTATCACTTCGGCGAAGACAAGGAACAGATCTTCGACGGCATCTTCGGGAACGACAACAACGGCACCACGCTGGTCTCACAGCCGGGGTCAACAGACGCCAACGGCGTGGCGCCTCGGGTGATCGCCGCGTTCAAGCTGTCGGAGGACGCGAATCTGAACGCGCAGGTCTCGCGCGGGTTCCGGCTCGGCGGGATCAACGATCCGCTGAACGTCCCGCTGTGCACGCCGCAGGACCTGGCGACCTTCGGTGGACATGAATCCTGGATCGACGAACACGTCTGGAACTACGAGGTCGGGTTCAAATCGCGGGTGCTGAACGGCACCGGCGCGCTCAACGTGGCGGGCTTCTACACGGATATCCGGGACCTGCAAACCACCGTCACGGCCGGATCCTGCTCATCCCGCGTCATATTCAACGTGCCGAAGGCCAAAAGCCAGGGCTTCGAGATCGAATTCGAAGCGGCCCCCACGCGCAACTTCGACTTTGCGGTGTCGACGAGCGTCCTCGACTCCGACCTCCGCTCGACGCTGACGGCCACCGGCCCCAGCGGCGCGGTGAGCATCGTCTCGGGCATCGAGGAGGGACGCCGGCTGCCGACCGTGCCGAAGTTCCAGTTCGCGGGCGCAGCGACCTATCAGTACCCGATCCGATCCGGGTCGGTGCTCTACGTGACAGGCACGTACCAGCACATCGGCTCGCGCTTCACACAGGTGGGCGATGATGAGCTCGGCAGCCTGGATCTGCTGTCGTTCGGCGCGAACACGATCGGCGCGCCGCTCACGGCCACGACGTTCACCTACGATCCGAAGTTGCCGGCGTACGACATCCTGAACCTGCGCGTCGGCGTCCGGCGGGCGAAGTGGGACATCGCCGGATTCATCAACAACCTCACCGACGAGCGGGCGCTGCTCTCGTTCGATCGCGAGCGCGGCACGCGGGCTCGGATCGGCTACCTGACGAACATGCCGCGTTCGTTCGGAGTAACCACGCGCTTCAACTTCTGACGATCACTGCGGCGAGCGACTCTTGTCCCATGTCTGACGATGATTGGCCGTTCGACCAGCCCCGAAACGCCGCGTGCATATCGTTGCGGTCGATCATGTTCGGCGATGCCCCGATTCTGCATGTCACCCACGACGAGGACGACCATGGGTGGCAGTTCCTGGGCCTGGACGATGCGCAAGAGAGTGACGCCTGCGTCGTGGCGTTTCAGAAGATCGTCGCGAAAGATTCCTCGATCCTGGAGCTGGCCGACTTGCCTCCAGGATGGCACGCATGGCGACGCTCGACAGCATCTCCGTGGCAGCGCGCGCCGAACACCGACGAGGGCGATGACAATGGCTGACGGCTAACGGCCGCGGAGGCGGACGCGCTTCACGACCATGGGACGCGACAAGTCGCGAATCGCGTCGCGGCCCACCCACCGCGCCGACGGATCTTTCGAGGCCGCCAGGCGGCGGGCAAGCGCAAGCGACTTGGTGTGCAACGCCGGACTCCGGGTGCCGATGCCGCGAAGCGCCCAGCTCACCCCTTTCTTGACGAAGTTACGCTCGTCCGTCGCGGCTCGCTCAATCAGCGGCAGCATCTGCTCGAATGCCTTGTCGGGCGCCTGCCGGTCATGCAGCGCGAGGCTCGCGGCCAGCGCGAATGCCGCGCGTCGCACGAATTCCTCCCGGCGAGTCGACCAGGCGGACACTTTGCGATACGCGTGTGGCGAGCGATCGAACAGATGAAAACAAAGGGCGTCGCAAATCGCCCAATTGTCGAAATCTCGAGCCCAGCGATCCATCTGCGCCGGCGTCACCCGCTCGGGCTCCCCGACGAACGGGACGAGCATCCGCGCCTCGTACCAGCCGGTCTTCCACAAGCCAACCGCGAGCTCGTGAGATTTGCCGAGTTGCTTTCCGAGTTTGCGCAGGTCGCCAACCGACACGCCGAAAGCCTTCGGCGCGACGATGCCGTAGCGGGCCATGCCGTCGCGGTTGCGTTGCGACCCGCGGCGTTCCAGCCAGATCAACGTTTCCTTGACGTGTTGTTCGACAGCGGCCATCATCACACTCCCGCCTAGCGACACAAATTCTAGACCCGGCCTGCGATAGCGGGTTGTCCAGCGTAACAACCAGCAACGGTCTCTTCAGGATGTTCACAGGCCTCTTAGGACGGTTGGCCATGGACAACATCACACCCACACTGATCATCATGACGGTGGCGACATTGTTGCCGCTTCTGCCCGCAGTGCTGCTCTTCAAGGTGCTCCCATCTCACGGCACCATCAAGGGTCCGTTCAAAGGGATGCAGGTGAAGTTCGGAGGGGCGTTCGCCGGATATGTGTTCGTGTTCCTAGTGCTCCTGCAGTTTCTGCCGAAGGACTTTGACCACTATCACACCTGGAAGGTCCAGGGAACCTTTGCGTACGCCCATGATCAGGGTGATCGCGATCCGAATGAGGCCGAGATCTCGGTGCGAGTCAAGCCACCCAATCTCACGGTTGAAGACAACGGATGGTTCAGGTGGGAAATTCCAGTGACGGAAAAGAACGGCAAACCGCAGTTTCCGATCCTCTACATCTCGCTCCGCGATTATCAAACCCTGAATGTGCCGCTTGATCCGTCAGACACGTCAGACATCTACGGCACGCTGAAGTTTGAGACCAAAATCGACCACAAGGAACGTCTCATCAAGTTCCCGCAGCCTCTTCTTCTGCAGAAGTCATCTTACGGAGAGGCCGACGCGCTGCAGCTTGTGTCCGCCAAGAAGTAACCCTTCGAGGCAATTCTGCAAAGGGGGCTCTATGGCCCGCATCGTTCACGCTGGCATCGTTTCGCTTGTTCTAGTGCTGCTGCTGGGTACGCACGACCTGTGGGCCGCTGGCAGCACAGTGCGAGGTCAGGTGTACCGAACCATCAACGGACAGCGCGCCCCGGCAAACGGCATCGCCGTGCGGCTGAATCATCAGCAGCGAGGCCCTTCCGTCTATTCGTACACGAACACCGATGGGATGTACTACCTGTATAACGTTCCATCAGGCTCGTACACCCTGGAAATCACCATTGCTTCGAAACAGGTTCTGAAGTACCCGATCACCGTGCTCGACCGGGCGTATACAGATATCGCGCCAATTGAGATCAGATAGCGTCCACTGGGCCGTCCGGAAGAATCACTGTTTGGGCGTCGTGCCCTCGATCTGCCGGATGAGGCTGACGGCGCGCTCCCTGAGGTCGGCGGCGTCGTGCGCGATCTGCGCCTCGCCTTGCCGTTCGAGATGAGGAACGCGGCGATCGAGTGCTTCGATCAGAAAATACAGGTCGGCGAGCATCTCCTTCGCCACGGCGCATGGGTCGGCGGTCTGCGACACGGGGAACTCCCAGGAGAGTCGGATCGATCACGCACCAACGAAATTGGTGGGGCGGACGGCTCCGGCCAAAGTTGGGCCGGTCGGCGGGCGCCCTGGAGCGGGCGCGACTCGAACGCTGGCAGGCTCAGATCTGGACTAACAGATTCAGCATATCAGATGGTCGATCGCGCTTCGCTCCCTTCGACGGTCGGGCCGAGCACCACGAAGTTCGTGGACGTGATACGCTCAGTAACGGTCCGCATCGGACTCCCTCCAACTTCGATGTCGTAGCCCGTCAACGGGCGAGCCACCGCACCAGAGTTGAGCGTTCCCACCGGAGGTGCGGTGATGGCGTCCGTTTCCGCTCGCGATCCCGATGCACGCACCGTGGACGATCACTGGCGTCAGTGGGAGCAGGAGATGCGCGATCGCACCGCGTCCGTGAGGCGCCGGCGCAGACGAATGTCGTGGATGGCCGCCTCGGTCGTCTCGTCCTTCATGCTCATTTGGTTGTTTTCATGATCGTTCTGCGTCCGGGACAAAAGGAGAATCGATGTATTTCAGTGATGGTACCAGCGAGCGCGCCGAGGTCAGGAATGCCGCCGTTCCGTCTAAATGCCCGGCATGCGGATCCTCGGATGTGAAGCCGTCGGGCAAGGTCGTCACGGATTCCTCTTATTGGAGATGTGACGGCTGCGGCGAAGTCTGGAACCTCGGGCGCCGGAGAGACACCGCGGCACGCGTGAATCGGTTCTTCAGATAACCCCGGAACACGGCGGATACAATGAGGCCGGGAATCGCGCCATGCGCGCAACCGTCCTCCAAACCTACGCCGCCCAGTACCCCGACCCGATCAACGTCTCCGCCGGCGCGCGCGTGATCGTCGATCGCCGCGACGAGCGCTTCACGCACTGGCTTTGGTGTCGCGGCCCTGACGGACGCGAAGGATGGGTCCCGGAAGACATCCTGTCATCGACCGAGCCCGGAGCCGCGGCCGTGACTGAGGCGTACCAGGCCACCGAACTTCCGGTGCAGGCGGGCGATGTGGTCGATGTCCTGCGTGAATTCGATGGATTTGCCTGGATCCGCCGGAGCGACGGGCAGCTCGGCTGGGTACCTTCCAAGATCCTGGGGCGCCAGACATGACGGGACCGACCCTGATCAAATGGGCCTGGCGGATCTTTGCAATCGACGCGCTGCTCGGCGCGCTGCTGATCGTCGCCGCGCTCACGGATACCGGCGACGCGGCCGGTCGCGGCCTGGCACAGGTCTTCGCGGTTGGATGTGTGATCGCTCTCCTCGGTCTTGCGGTGATTCTCGGTATCAGCACGTACTTCCGAAGCACGATTCTCTTGTGGCTATCCATCGCGCTGATGGTTGCCCCACCCGTTCTGTACTTTGTCGGCCTAGTGGGACAAGTCCTGAACTGACGAATCTCAGTCTTGGCGGGTCGCGACCTGAGCAGGCCGCGTGATTTCCTCGACCGCCTCGTGCGTCTCCAATTCCGACGAGGCGATCGCCATGCGGTCGGCGGGATGATTGGTGATCCACCAGGTGTGTGCCTGTTCTTCGGTCCACGGTGTGAGCGGGATCGCCGCGAGCGCGTGATCCAGATCACCCGCAGTCTGCGGTCGATCCTCGGGACGTCGAGCGAGGCACGCAAGCACGAGCGCGTCGAGCGCCGGCGGCACCGGCAGTTCGGTCCGCTCGGACGGCGGCACGGGCGATTCGTTCAGCCGCCGAGCGACCATCTGGACGACCGTGCCGCCTTCGAACACGAGGTGTCCGGTCAGCATGTAATACGCGACGCACCCCAGCGCGTAGATATCTGCGCGCCCGTCGACCTTGTCGCCGGTCGCCATTTCCGGCGGCATGTAGGCGGGCGTCCCGTGGACGATGCCGACGGCGGTCGCGAGCGACTGCGCGTCGTCGGCGCCGGCGATGGAGGTCACGAGACCGAAGTCGAGGACCTTCACGAAGTCGTCGCGAAGGCCGACGCGCCCGACGTGGATGTTCGCCGGCTTGATGTCGCGGTGAACGAGGCCGCGCGTGTGCGCTTCTTCGAGCGATTCGCAGACCTGTCGCAGGATGTAGATCGCGCGGGCCGCGGGAAGCGGCCCCTTCTGCCGGATGAGCGTCTCGAGGTCCATCCCCTCGAGGAGCTCCATCGCAAAGTACAGCGTTCCATCGTCGGTCACGCCGAAGTCGTAGAGCTCCACGGTGTGCGGCGATCGCAGTGTGGCCGCCGCTTCGGCCTCGCGATGGAATCGCTTGGCCGCCATTCTGGCTTTCTTGCCCGTGCCGCCCCCGATCATCTCCGGACGAATCAGCTTGATGGCCGCCGGCCGCGCGAGCATCCGATGCGTGGCCTTGTACACCTCACCCATGCCGCCCCGGCCGAGCAGCTCGCCGAGCTGGTAGCTGCCCATCTCGCGCGCCTTCGCCACCTGTTGGCCAAGCCTCGTCACGACGTGCGAGATCACCACGGCGACACCGGCGAGAAGGTAATCGGGATAGTGCATGAGGACCACGTTGATGGTGGGCCCAAAGTCCCAGACGCCTCGCGCTCGCGCGACCAGCATGCCAATCGGATTCGCCGAGGCGGAAATCAGCGCCGCGATGAACATCTTCGTCGGCGTACTCGGCAGGATGGCGGCAAACATCAGGATGACAGGGCCGACCCACGTGATGATCGGCATCACCGACCGCTCCTTGTTTCCCATGTCCCAATGCCAGATCAGCCCGATGGCGAACGCCGTCAGCACCATGTACACGAGGCCCAGGTTCAACAGGAGCTGCGGATCGCGATCGCTCCGGCGCGTGTAGACGAACAGCGCCAGCGACACCACGACGCTCGTGCCCGCGATGGCATCGCTCGGCTGCAGACCGGTCCATCGCGCGTCAGCTTGACCGACAATCCGATCGACGATGTGGTAGAGAACGGTGGCGAGCAGCCACATGACTGCCGCGAGCAGCGACATGATCCCGAGCCGGCGGGAGGCTTCCCGAAGCAGGTCTTCCGGCAGCCCGGGCCGTGTGCGGCCCAGCGTGAGCTCAGCGGCCGTGCTGCGCGGGGGCGGGGCGATGCGGCGAGGTCGATCGGCCACTGCTTCCACGATACTAAGCTTCCAGGCTTCCAGGCTTCCAGGCCTCAGACGCCGAATTGCCGCAAATGATGATCCATGTGCAGATAGCCCCACCGCAGCCACGCCCGCTCCGACATCGCGCCGAAGATCGGATGCACGCGCCTGTCGAGCGTACCGATTCCGGCGATGACGCGATCGACGAGCGCTTCGACGGCTGCGACATCCGCGTCGAAGTCGCCCGGTCGCGTCCCGCCGATCTCCTGGTCGATCTCCGGCCGCGTCAGGATGCCTCTTGGCCACGGCACGGGCAGATAGAGCGCGGCCCACTTCATCACGGTGCGCTGCGGGAGACCGGTCGCGAGGCTCACCGGCAGTTGATCGATCAGCATGCGAAACGCGTCGGCGAGATGACACACCACCTGAGGCGCGGACATCCGTCCCCACCGGCGGACGCTGTCCGGACGCAGGATGCGCAGGCGCCGGAGCACGTCTTCCCGGTCGCGCTCGCGAGCAAGCGTTTTCATTGTGACGTTCGAAGTTTGAAGCCTGCCTCGCCGAAGCCAAAGGCGAAGGCGGGTTCGAAGGTCGGCCGCGCTCGTCAGCGGCCCAGCAGCTTGTCCCCTCCGGCGTTGCGGAAGGCCTGCACCGACAACTGACGCCCGGCTTCAGCGTCCGCCAGCAGCGACTGGAACCGGGGATTGTCGCGCAGCGGATCGAACTGCCGGGCGCCGGCCAGCGTCGGGGCCACGAAATAGTTCCGCGAGACGGCGCGTTCCAGCTGTGCGAATCCTGGTTCGAGCTGACCGCTGTCGCAGAGCATCCAGCCCTGGAAGAACATCGCCTCCGGATCGTCCAGGATGTTCAGGTTGGTGACCGCGGCAATGCCGGCGAGCATGTCGGCATTACGGCCGTCGAGCCACGCGGCGATGTAACCGATCCACGCCTGAAACGCCGGAATGCGCGGGATTCGGCTCATCTGGGTGAGCGCCGCCCGCGCTTCATCGCGGCGACCCGCCAGTCCGAGGCCGATCACCCGAATCCCATCGTCCGCGCCTTCGACTTTCTCGCCGTGCGTGATCGCCACGAGCCGATCGAGGTCACCGCTCAGCAGGAGGGTCTCCTCGAAGCTCGTCGACATGTTCGGGTCGAGACGCCTGGCTTCGGCATCGGCGGCAAGAGATTCGTCGTTCAACCCGCAGTACCGGCATGCGTGCACCAGACCCGCGAACAGTTCCGGATCGTTCCCGTGGCGCGTGGCCTCCTGGATCAGACGGACCATCGCACGCTGCGCGTGGCCGATATCCGATTCCAAATTGGCGTAGAACTTGTGCGCGATCGTCAACCGCGGATTGAGCTCGAGCGCCCGCCGAAATGCGGCCTCTGCGAGCTCATTGGTTCCGACTGCACCGTTGATGTACTTGCCGATCACACGGTGACACCGCCCGAGCCGGGCCCACGCCGGAGCGAACGTGGGATCGAGATCGACGCACCGTTGATACAAGTCGCGCGCGCCAATCAGTCCGTCGTAGCTGCGGCCAATCTCATTCGCGCGCAGATACAGCTCGTACGCCCGCGCATTATGCGGCGCATCGGCCGTCGGCGGCGGCGTCGTGCCTGCCAGCGGAAGTGACAACGC
>Ga0114129_10001116_pt1 | contig 35431 bp, 27 predicted proteins | sample RhiMetdeltSRZDD1_FD_80071 | JGI IMG/M metagenome (GOLD analysis project Ga0114129, IMG submission 80071) | Populus rhizosphere microbial communities from Tennessee, USA - Rhizosphere MetaG P. deltoides SRZDD1 (version 2) (version 2) | ecosystem: Host-associated > Plants > Roots > Rhizosphere >...
CCGAACCCTCGAGGCGTTGCTCGTCGCCGTGACGATCCAGTCCCTTCAGCACCGCGTGCGACGGCCGCACGACGGTTGCGTTGAATCCAGGCACGCTCAGACAACCTTCTTCCTCGAGCTGCATCCCGTCGCGCTCCACGAACTCGGGGTTGATCACCACGTGGAGCCCTGCCGGGTCACGTCCGGCCGAGACGTCCACGACAAAGATCCGAAGAGGAATTCCAATCTGCGGCGCCGCCAGCCCAACCCCCGGCGCCGCGTACATGGTCTCGACCATGTCGTCGATCAGCCGGGTGATTTCGGGCGTGATGGTGTCCACGGCGCCAGCGCGGTCGTGGAGGATCGAGTCACCGTATTTGAGGATAGGACGGATCATCGTTTGAACAAACGACGGTCACCGCAGAGGCCGCGGAACACGCAGAGACTTATTCTGGAAAGCCATTCACAAAGCGTTCCTACTTTACATCCTGAAAGGCGCAGATACGAGATTAGCTGAGCCGAGTGAACTCGCTCGAAGCGCTCGACGCATTTCACCTCGATCGAAGATGCGTACACCGAGCCGTCTGAGGTTAAAAAAACCTCACGCTGCGAGCTCTGAGAGTTCTGCGGTTGTCGTGGTAGCAGTTAAGGACATTGGAACCGGGCACTGGTGCGGTTGGTGAATGCCTTCCAGTTGGCCACGAGCTCGTCGACCGAATCGCCGCCGAACTTCTCAATCAGTGCGTCGGCGAGGACGATCGCCACCATGGCTTCGCCGACGACGGCGGCGGCTGGGACGGCGCAGACGTCGCTGCGCTCGATTGTGGCGGGGCTCTCGCTCATCGTCGCGAGGTCGACGGAGCGGAGCGGCTTCATGAGCGTCGAGATCGGCTTCATGTACCCCGTCACTCGGAGATCTTCGCCGTTGGTCACGCCGCCCTCGAGTCCGCCCGCGTTGTTCGTCGGCCTGCGAAGGGGGAGTGACGACGCGCCCGCTTTCGCGCCCGGAAGGATCTCGTCGTGAACGCGGGACCCCGGGATCGTGGCGACTGTGGGTCCGAGACCGACGCCGACGGCCTTGATCGCCGGAATGGACATCAGCGCCTGCGCCAGGCGCCCATCGAGCTTCCGGTCCCAATGCACGTGGCTCCCGAGACCTGGCGGCACGGCGTGCGCGATCACCTCGAAGCTGCCGCCCATCGTATCGCCGGCATCGCGGGCGCGATCGATCTCCGCGATCATCTGTGTCTCGACCGCCCCGTCAACGCAATGCAGCGGTGACTCTGACGAGATCGCACGTACCTGGTCGAACCCTACGGCAACTGGATCTGCAACGGCGGCCGCTCCGATGCGAGTGACGTGGCTGACGATCTCGGTGCCGACGGTGTTGAGCAGCTGTCGTGCGATCGCGCCGACGGCAACGCGCGCGGCAGTCTCGCGCGCGCTGGCGCGCTCCAGAACGTTGCGCATGTCGTCGTGGCCATACTTGACGAAGCCCGCGAGATCTGCGTGGCCAGGCCGCGGGCGCGTCACGGCAGGGCGGTCTGCTCCGCTCGCACCCTCCGGCATCTCCGCTTCGACGTGCATCGTCCTCTGCCAGTTCTCCCAATCCTTGTTCGGAATCAGCAGAGCAATGGGCGATCCGGTGGAGAGCCCGTGGCGGACGCCGCTCAGTGCCTGCGCGCGATCCGTTTCGATCGCCATGCGGCGGCCGCGGCCGTAGCCGGTTTGTCGTCGCCGGAGCTGCGCGGTGACGGCGTCGAAGTCGATCGGGAGGCCGGCAGGCATTCCTTCGAGAATCGCGACGAGCGCCTGACCGTGCGACTCGCCGGCCGTCAGAAATCGCAGCATGAGCGACTCATTCTATCCAAAAGGCAGGCGGCGTTCTTGCACCGGATCCAAACCATCGCACAAGGAGGAATGGATGCAGCTCGTGGCGGATCGGTTTGTGGTCGAAGACCGAAACGATGGCGATGATATTCGCGCCGTCGATCGAGCCACCGATCTTGCGACCGGCGCGCGTGTGGTTCTGACGGTCGGCAGCGCTGGCGGCATGTCTGAGCAGACACGATGGACATCTCGCTGCGAGACGTTGCATGGCCTGCAGCATCGTGCGATCGCCCCGTTGCTCGATTTCGGCATCGTGGGCGAGTCGTCGAGGTTCGAGGCGTGGCGGTGTGGAGGAGAGTGGCAGGGATCGCCAGACGTGGCGCGTCGCGTACGCGACCAGGCGAATCTGTTCCTCCATTGGAACGGATTGACGGCGAGCGTGTCGGGACGGTCCGGGGTACACGTCGGGAGCACGGGTGCGATGTTGCTACCCGACACGGGAAGCGGCTACCGATCCGAGACTCCTTCCGGCTTTGGGGACGTTTCCATCGGCACGTGTGGCATCGCGATCGTTCACCGGCCGGCGCTCGCCGGCCTCACGGAGATGTTTCGCATGCCTTGCGGTGATCGGCCTCACGTGGCGGCTCTGTGGGGACCACCAGGATCGGGAAAGACGATGGCCGTCCGGGAGCTGGCGCGAACGGCGCGGATGCAGGGCTTTGTTCCGATCGCATCGCGATTGATCGCCACGCGGTATGCGGGCGTGTGCCGAGGTCGCAGCCTGTTCATCGTTCACGATTGTCAGTCGGCGAGTGGGTGGTCCGCGTTTCTGAAGGCGGCGTTGACGTCAGCGCAGGCCCATGTCCTGCTGCTTGTGGGTGTGGATGAGGCTCGCGGGATCGATGGCATTTCGCTCGATCGGCTCGGCGTCGACGCGTTAGTCGCGGCCATACGCCCCGCGGTTGAACATGATGCGCGAATAGCGAGGATGGCTCGACGAGCGGCGCGGCACGCTCACGGCATTCCGGGCCGTTTCGTGCGACTTCTCTGGCCCGACATGGCAGTCGACGACGGGGGGCGCCTGCTCCGGCGCGGATCAGCATCACTCGCGGCCGAGGGAAAGGCTACGTATGGTGGCCAGGACGATGGGTGTCTGGCAAGTGTGGAGGAGCCGGCCCGGCCATCGGTTCCGTGTTCGTGGCCCGCGCCGGGAGAGCTGGCCGCGGCGCGCCGACGGATCGAAGCGGCGCGTGCGCAGCTCGCGGCAGGCCGCCACGCTCCCGGGATTCGACAGCTCCGGCAAGCCGTTGGAACGCTCGCGCGCCGCGCCGACTGGTCTCAGGCTGCAGAAGGCGCCCTGTCGCTTGGGTCCGCGCTGCTGCGCCGGGGTCGTGTTCTGGATGCGCAGTCGGTGCTCGACGAGGCTCAGGGCTATGCGTCGCGTGTCGGCGGGGAACATCTGCTGATTGACGCCGCGACTCTTAGCGGCGATGCGTGGGTCGATCTCGCGCGTCTCGGCGAAGCGGAACGCGTTCTTGCTGCGGCTGTCGCCGCAGCGCGGGCCACAGGGGACCCGAAGCGATGTGCGGCAGCGTCGATGTCGCTGGCGCGCTGCCTGTTCTGGCGCGGGCGATATGCCGACGCGCAGGCTGCGCTTCCACGGCCCGACGACATACCGTCGGAATTGGCTCTCCGCCATGTGCGCGTGTCGGCTTGTCTAGCAGTTGGCTTGAGGGATCTGCCGACGGCTATGGCCGCCATCGCGGAGGCGAAGCAACGCAATCACGGGCGGGCCGATGCCGGAACGACCGCTGCCATTGCGAGCGCGGCCGCCTTCGTTCACCTGGCGGTCGGGGACCTCGACGCCGTCGATCGCGACGCGATCGAAGCGATCGCAGCTGCACGCGCAGCGCACGACCCTCTACGTGCCCTGAAGGCCCGACTCCTGTTGGTCGAAGCGGCTCGGCGCCGCAGCCGGACCGCGAGCGCGCAGTCGCAGCTTCGTCGATTGAACCGGGCGGTCAAGACGTTGCCGCCGGTCGTACGAGCGCGGTGGGAGCTGCTGTCGGGGCTCGCATCCGGTGCGGATGTCCGCGATCACGTGTGCCGTCTCGTTGCCTCGACCGGACTCGGTGCGCTGGCGCTCTATGTGCCGCCGCGAGATGGAGACCCGCGGCTCGTAGGGCTTGGAACGGACTTGATGGAACACGCCGTCGGCGATCTCGTGGCCATCGTGCGGGTCTGTCAGACGGCAGTCGACGAGCCAGCGGTGTTGAAGGAGGTCTGCGTTCGCGTCCGCGATCAATTGCACGCGGCGGCGGTCGGTTTCGTCGTGTGTCGCGGCGGCTGCAGCGAGATCATCGCAGGCGATGGCCCGCGGCTCGATGGCGACTGTGCCGAGCGCGCGATGGCCGCCGCCATCCCGATCGCCCCTCATCGTCGCGGCGACCGAACGGAGGCGGCGGCGCCGGTCCATTACGGAGGCGCACCGATTGCCGCCTTGTCTGCGCGATGGACGATCGGATCAACCTACAACCTTTCACGCGCGACGAGTGTGCTGGCGATGGCAGCGGCTGCCGCGGCACCGATCGTTTCGGCAGCGTTGGCGCGCAAGAATCAGCCGGTGGCAGGAGCGCTCAACGGACTGCTTGGCGCAACGCCCGTCATGATTGAACTGCGGCAGACGATTGAGCGCGCGGCGGCGGCACCGTTTGCCGTCCTCATCGAAGGCGAGAGCGGAAGCGGTAAGGAGCTCGTCGCCCGCGCGATTCATCGCCTCGGCAAGCGGCGCGAGCGCGCGTTCGCGACGCTGAACTGCGCCGCGCTTCCCGACGATCTGATCGAGGCGGAGTTGTTCGGCCATGCGCGGGGCTCGTTCACCGGTGCCGTTGCGGACCGAGCGGGCGTCTTCGAGGAAGCAAACGGCGGCACGCTCTTTCTGGATGAAGTCGGTGAGCTCTCGCTGCGGGCGCAGGCTAAAGTCCTGCGCGTGATCCAGGAAGGCGAGCTGCGCCGCATCGGCGAGAACTCTTCACGGCGGGTCGATGTCCGTTTGGTGTCGGCTACCAATCGCGACCTGCGCCAGGACGTGGAGGCCGGCCGCTTTCGGCTCGACCTGCTGTATCGGCTCGACGTCTTGCGCATGACGCTGCCGCCGCTGCGCGAGCGGCGTGAAGACATCGCATTACTCGCCGAGCATATCTGGCGCGAAGCGACCGCGCGTGTGGGGAGCCGCGCCACGCTCGGCGCCGCAACTCTGGCCGCCCTCTCCGGCTACGATTGGCCAGGCAACGTGCGCGAGTTACAGAACGTCCTTGCCGCGCTCGCCGTGCGGAGTCCGAAGCGCGGTGTCGTGCCGCCTACTGCACTCCCTTCCGTGTTCGCCTTCAGCCGCGATCGGCAGACCTGCCGCCTGGATGAAGCGCGCCGCACGTTCGAGGAGCAGTTCATACGCGCGGCGCTCGTCCGCACGGGAGGCCGCCGAAACCTTGCGGCTCATGAGCTCGGTGTCAGCCGTCAAGGATTGACGAAGCGGATGAATCGCCTCGGGATATTGTCCGACGACGAGGCAAGGGCCACCGATTAACGATTCGCAAGCTTCGAACGTAGAACTCAGAACTCTGGAACTTTAAAACTTTGGTTTGAGGCTTTCACTTTTGACCTTTAAGTTCCGGAGAACCGTATTGCTCGGCTCTTTTTCGAGGCCACGAAGGACGACTGCGTGCGCCGCTTCCGCATCCCCGGCTTTGAGATGGGCGTCAGCGAGCAGGGCGAGGAGCTTCACGTCGTTGGGCGAGGCAGACGAGGCCTGGTCCAGCCAGTCCACGGCGGTGTCCGGGTCGTTCAGGCGCAGCGATAGCGCCGCGATCCGTGTCGCGCGGGATGTGAACTCGCGGTCTTCTCCCACCACGCTTCCGTACAGGATCAGCGCGTTGCGCGCGGCGTCGAGATGGTTTTGCTTCTCCGCCGTCGACGCGTAGAGGAGAAACGCCGCCGGGTCGACCGGATAACGGCTGGTCGCCTGTTGCAGTGTGTGCTCAGCGGTCTCGACGTCGCCGTCCTGCAGGAGCGCTCGTCCGTATAACAGCAGCACTTCACTGCTGGCGGTCTGGCTCGATGCGGCGCGCTCGAGCGCTTCGCGCGCCTTGCTGAGATAGGCGCGATCGTCGCGCGGCCGCTCGAGCCATACCTGGCCGAGCGCGCGGTAGATCTGCGGTTCCTCCGGACTTCGCTCCAGCGCGTTCCCCAGCGTGAGCACCGCGAGATCCCAGTGCCCGGCGCGCGCATGCGCGCGCGCCAGGGCGACCTGCCGTTCGACGTGGTCGCGGTCCAGCGCAGCCAGCACCTGCAGCTGCTCGAGCTCGTCGCCGCGCCGGCCGAGCGCTGCGAACACCTCGGCCAATTCCTCGCGCGCGGCAATCAGACCGGGTTGGAGGCTGATCGCTTTTCGGAACGCCGGCAGCGCGTCGGTCATCCGTCGCTTGTCTCGCAGGCAGATGCCGAGGAGGTAGTAGGCGTCGGCCATGCGGTCGTCGAGCCGCACGGCCTGATTGACGGCTGCCACGGCCCCATCGAGATCGCGGTCGCGGTAACGCGCCAGCGCGAGCTTGTAGCTCACGCGCGCCGAACGGTCGTCGAGGCGGAGGCATTGCGCAAAGGCGTCGGCCGCGTTGGCGTATCGCTGCAGCTGATACAGAACGTCGCCGAGTGCTTCGAGCGGGTGCGTGGCGCCGGGGTCGAGCGACGCCGCCTTTCGGAAATCGCGCGCCGCCGCGTCGAGGTCGCCCCGGTCGCCGCGCCGCTGATAGGTTTCACCCCGGCGAAGGTGGGCGAGCATCGAGTCGGGCCTGAGGGCGATGGCGCCGCTATAAGCTTCGATGGCGCCAAAGGTTTCGTCGTTGTGGAACGCGGTGTCGCCGCGGGTCAGCAGGGTCCGGTAGTCGCGTTGCCGGGCGATGGTCTGGTACGTGCTGGCGGCGCCCACGGCGCTTATGGCGAGCACGGCCACGACGGCAAACGCGCGCTTCACTCGGGATGTCGCCTCGGCTCTATCCTACCAGCCGGCTGGAACTTTCGGCCACGGCCGGGGTCTAAATTGATATAGTGGAGTTCTCTGTGAAGCAGGCGCGCGTTGCAGCTTGGAGCGACGTCGGCGGTCGCGAAGGGGCGCTCATTCAGCGCTGCGCGGTCGGCGAGGAATCAGCCTGCGCAGAGCTGGTCGCCGAACATCAGCGGATGGTGGTGCAGCTCGCCATGAACCTGCTGGGCGACCACGACGAGGCCTTGGACCTTTCACAGGAAGTCTTCCTTCGCGTCTTCCGCACCATCCACCGATTTCGAGGACAGTCGAGCCTCCGCACCTGGATCTACCGGATCGCGGTGAACCAGGCGCGCAACAAGCACCGGTTCTGGCGGCGGCGTCATCGCGCCGATCAGGTGTCGCTCGATCAGCACATCGCCGATCATGGCGAGTTCCGATCGAATGGCGAGGCGACGCCGGAGCGCCTCCTCGCCCAGAAAGAGCTCGCGGCGCGGCTTCAGCACGCGCTCGATCAGCTGCCGTTCGATCAGCGGACCGCGATTGTTCTGCGCGAAATCGACGGGTTGAGCTACGAGGAAATCGCCTATTCGCTTGGCGTCGCCATCGGCACCGTCAAGTCGCGGCTCACGCGCGCCCGTCAGGCGTTGCGCCTCGAGCTCCGCGAAGCGAGGACGGCATGAAACCCCTCTCTTGCGCCGCCGCGCGCCGGCGTCTGCAGGCATTTCACGATCGTGAGCTCGACGTGCGCGATCAGATTGCGGTCGGCTCGCATCTGGAATGGTGCGACCAGTGCGCCGCCGCGCTCGCCGAGCTCGGCGAGGTACGCTCCGCGCTCCAGTCGTGTCTGGGCGGCCGTCCCATGTTCACGCATGAGGAAGCCGCCGCGTTCAACGCGGGCGTCGTCAACCGTCTGAAGGCGGAAGAGGACGCCGCGCTGCTGACGCGCGTCCGCGCGATGTTCGACGACATGCATTTCGTCTACGCGGGGCTCGGTGCCGCCGCGGCGGCGTTGGGATGCGTTGTCATCGTGCTCGGCATGATGCGTTTTGCCGCCGACGAACGGCCCGATTCGCTTGCCGCCATCGTCAACGTCCTGGCGACACCGATCGAGTGCGATTCGGTGACCGATTTGGGCGAAACGCTGGCGTGCCGCGAGCGGTGGGCCGAGCGCTTTCAACGCGCGAACGCGTCGGCAGGGCAGGACGCCGTGTTCACGCTGGAAGCGCTGCTGACGCGGCAAGGTCGGTTGCCGAATCTGCCACGGCTCCGCGACGGCCGCCAGGGCGCCGCGAGCCAGCTGCAGTTGATTGAAGGGCTCCTCGATGTCGTCTCGCGCTCGCGTCTCGATGCGGCGCAGGCGGCGCTGCCTGGCACGGCACAGGTGCTGCTCCTGGTCGAGCGCGCGACGGTGCGCGCGAACAAGCCAACGCTCGACGTCCCGCTGCCCCCGAAGAAGCGCGCCGACCATAGCGCGCAGACCCGCTCCATCCGAGCATAAGGAAGAACCAGGCTCGTCCCGGCCGCCCGCGACGTACTCGTCTTATTTGCGTCGCGGCGGCGGGACGTGCATCGTGGCGACGTTGTTCATCGAATCGCTCGCGCGCAACGTCAGGCCGCGCTCGCTGAGCTCGCCCTCTACCGACAGCTCGTAGTGCTCCTCGCGCGAATCGGCAATCCCGTCTACAGGGAACACACCGCGCCAGCGCTGGCCATCCTGCGAGAACTCCACCTTCTGCACCGGTGAGTGGTCGTCCTTCACGTCGAAGGGGATGATGGTGCGTCCGCGCTCGACGCGGACGGCGCCGACACTAATCGTCGGAGGTGTGTTGTCGACCTCGAACGCTGCGCTGTCGAGCTCTCCGGTGAGCGCGCTGCCCGCTGGATTCGACGGCGAGTCTGACGCGACAATCTTGACGAAGTAGGTGCCGTTCGGGATGGTCGTGGTGTCCCAGACGAGAATGGTCTCCGGCGTCGCCTTCCGCAGCGTCTTCCACATGGTTTCGCCTTCACGGCGATACAGCACGTCATACACCAGGTCGTCGTCGTTCTCGTCGTCGGCTTTCCACATCAGCGTCTGCAGCGATTTCTGGTACGTGCGCCGGCCGAGCGACGAGGAGGATCCCGGCTGCGCGCTGGCGGCCGCGGCCAACTTGCGCTCCGGCGTCGATTGATCTTCGAAGCCGGCGAGCTCCGGATCGCCTGTCGTGAACGGCTTCTGAAAAACGATTCCCGGCGGATGCACGGTGATCGACCGGACCTGAGGCCGCAAGTTTCGCTGAAGATATGCGGCGGTCACCGAGGTCAGCACGGGACTCGTGGCCTGGCCCGTCAGCACGGCGCGCCACTGGAGGTATCGCGCCTTGGGACTCGTGACGGGCGATCCGTCTGCGTTGACGTAAGAGGCGGACCAGGCGCTCCACGTGTCGTCTGGCGTCTCGGTGTTTCCGGACCTCGTGTACATCTCCACGCGGCCGCCCGCCGGCGCGGTCGCGCGCCAGCTCAACGCGCCCCACGTCGACACCATCTGCGCATCGCGGACTTCGGACTCGTAGGTGCCGCGCGTCGCCCGTTCAGAAGACAGGCGGAACAGTTTTCCGGGATTCGCAGTGGCGTAGTAGAGCCTTCCGCGCGCGTCCTTGTGGAACGCCGTGACCTGCTGGGCGCTCGCGCGCGCGAGCAGCGTGGGCCGAGGTGGATCGCCTTCCAGTCGATACAGCTTGCCTTTACTTCCGGTGCCGATGATCAACGTGCCGCCTTGATCGAAGGTCAGGTCGTACGGCGCGTCGTCTCGCGACTCCCAGAGTTGATCCCACAGCCCGTCGGGAGCGATGCGATACACGGCGCCTTTCGGCTGCCGGCGATCTTCGCGCGATGCTCCGCTGGAGGCGGCGCCGCCGACATCGACCACGGACATCGACGTCACCTCGACCGACACCGAAGGAGTCGGCGCGCGAGGTTCGGCGCCGGGCGCGCGATCGCCGCGATCGTCCGTGAGGACCGGAACGCTGCCGCTGCCACTGCTACCGCGTCCGCTGAGTGCGGCGACGTACAACGTTCCCTTGTCGTCCAACCGGAGCGCCCGGATTTCCTGGAACGGCGAGTCGAGGAGGACGAAGGCTTTGCCTTCGGCATCGATGCGCAGCACTTTGCCGGGCGTGCCAGTGCCCGCCAGCAGGTTGCCCGCTTTGTCGAAGGCCAGCGCCATGGCGTGTGTGGCGTTCGTCTTGTAGAACGGCGCACCCTTACCGTCGGGAGTGATTTTGTAGATGATGCCCTTGTCGCCGGTCCCGGCGAAAAGATTGCCCTTCGCGTCAACGGCCAGCGCCCATATGTACTTGTCATCGGAGCTGAAGAACGGAGACGCTGAGCCGTTGCGATCGACCTTGTACACGCGCCCATCCGGCGACGTGCCGACATAGAGGCCCCCGTTGGGTGCCGGCGCCAGCGCATGCGCCTCGAGCTCGGCGCTGTCGAAGAACAAGGACCCCTTCCCCTGCGGATCGACGCGGAACACTTTGCCTTCGTTCCCCGTGCCGACGAAGATCGATCCATCGGGCCCGGCGATCATCGACCACAGAAAGGGCGCCGAGGTCTCGAACACGAGCTCGGTGGCGGGACCGAGCGTCAGCTGACCGTGGCTGTCGATGGACAGGTTCTCGACGTCGCCCTTGAGAAAGTCGTTCTGTGTCGCCGTTTGAAAGAATTTCGGCGACGACGCCTGCAGCGTGAGCACTGCCAGCGCTACGAGCGCCGCAGCCGTGAGGTAACGCATTAGTTCTGGGCGACGGTGATGGTCAGCGTGCGTGCGCCGGAGACGGCGTGGTCGGTCGCGAGCTCCCATTCGCCGAGGGTCGCGCTGTGGAGCGGGTTGAAATTGCCGCCGTTGCGGTCCCCTTCGAGCACTCCGAGCACCGAAGGCGGCAGCGACGACAACAACTCACCATTCACGACAGCGCCCGCGTCGGAGCCAAGCAGTTTGATGTACAGCGTGTTGTTGCGGCGGCCCTTGTTGAGCGCCTTGATCATCTGGTCCACGCCGCGTGATTGCGCGCCGCGCGCCTCGCGCTGTTCGGAGAGGCCGAGTCGGTTGCCGTCGGACACCAGCACCGAGAGCGAGCCGCTCGCGTTGGCGGGAATCGATATCGGCACCGTCCGGACCACGTCTTCGCCGCGATACGTCCGGAACAGGACCTTCAGCGGCACCTGCCGTCCGGCGCGCGGCCGCGGATCGTCGAGCCACACACGCTCCAGCGTTGCCGTCCTCGGCCCTTCCGTCGCGCGAATCGTGACTTCCACCCCGTCCAGGTCTACCTTCTCGTAGTCGTTGCTCATCAGATAGGTAATCGGTGCAACAACGTATGCCGCAGCGGCGGTGGGGGCCTGCTCACCGGAGAAGAGGTTGTTGAAGCTGATTCCGTCGTGCTTCCGCACCTTCGCTACGCCGCGGACGGCGAGTGTCATCGACTCGAACTGACGCTCGTAGGATATCAGCGTGTTCACGAGCGATGCGTACGTCATCAACGGCCCGAACAGCGGATCGTTGACGACCCCAAAATGGAACGTGCGCGCCGGCCCGCGGCTCGATTCGAGCGACACCGTGACGGGGAGCATGCGTGGCCCCGGCCCCAGCTTGCCCGCGATCGCCGTCGCCCGATCCTGGAGCACGGTCCCGATGATTTCAGCCGTGCTCGAAAGCTTCATCGAGGAGAACAGGCTCGGCAGCACGGTGTAGGTGTAAGCGCGCGTCATCGGAAATTCAGTCGGCCCGAGGTTGTACATCGGGTGGCCGAAGGCGTAGACGCGGTCGCCGTCGATGTGCGTCACGGTGCCGGTCGCGCCAAGCATGAGATCGCCGCTGACGAGCATCACGCCGACGCCGTCCCCAGGCTTCAGCGGACCTTCGAACGGCTTCTCGCCGGCGTGAAGCCCTGCGACGTTTCCGCCCATCGGGACGAAGCCTTGCTCACGGAACGCGCCGCCAAGCATGTCGGCGATCTCTGGCTCAAAACCCGCCATGACGAGCGGCGTGGCGATCGGACGCAGCAGCGTCCCGAGCTGACCGCCGCCGAGATCTCCCACCGTGCTCGCACCGGACCATTGCGCGTCGGCCGGCCGATCTGCGAACGGGCGATTCCAGTTGAGGGCCTTTCGAAATGCCGCTGTGAGATTCTCGCGCGTCAGCGGGTACTCGAGATGGACGCGCGAACCTGCCGGCCGCGGCGTGTTCAACATGGTCGCGTCGGTCATCTCCGCGATTGGCGTGATGCCCGCTATCGGTTCCTTGGAAAAGCTACCGAGCGCGTACGAGACGGCGCCGACAAGGCGACCGTCGATGTAAACGGGGCTGCCGCTCATGCCGGCGATGACGCCGGTGTTGGCGAGCGGGCCGCCTTCGAGCTTGGCGAGGATCAGATTTCTCTGCGTGCCGATGACGTTTTCGAGCACCCCCAGGATGTGGACCTTGAACTCTTCGACGTGGGTGCCATCGAATACCGTATGGCCAATGCCCACCATGCCCGGGCGGATGTCCGCGACGGGCATCAGGGTGGTCGCTGCCCGCGGGGCACGCGCCGCCAGAGACACGCCGATGGCAAAACCGAGCAAGATCGAGAGGTTACGGCGAAGCATTACCCATTATTTTGACACGGAACGGTTCGGTTTGTTATGGTGTCGGCGAATGGTCGGTCAAGCGACAACTCTTCAGTCGCTCGTGCCAGCGAGCGCGTGGTGGTGGTATCGGGCCCCGACTGAAGAGGCGTCCGCCTTGGCCTGACCTGCCACCGCGCGACCGAGAACCGAGCCTCTTCAGCCCCACGGTTGAAGAGGCTTTTTTTATTTATGGCGCAACCGCAGCTTTGCGTGACAGTCACCGCCACGACGACGGCCGATTTGCGCGCGAAGCGCGACGCCGTCGCCGATGCAGATCTGATCGAGCTGCGCCTCGACACGGTCAGCGATCCGAACGCTGCCGGGGCACTCGCGGGACGCCGACGGCCCGTCATCGTCACCTGCCGGCCGCCGTGGGAGGGCGGTGGATTCACTGGCTCGGAAGAAGAGCGTCATCGCATCCTCGCTGACGCCCAGGCACTGGGCGCGGAGTACGTGGACGTTGAATGGCGCGCGGGATTCGATGATCTCGTGAATCGCGACGGCGGTCGTTGTGTCGTGCTCTCGATGCACGACTTCACCGGGATGCCGGCCGATCTGCCTGGCCAGGTCCAGGCGATGCGTTCCGCCGGAGCGGCGCTGGTCAAAGTTGGGGTCAGGCCCCATTGTCTCGCCGACTGCGTCCCCCTTCTTGCGCTCGGTGCCGCCGAATCGGCACGCGGCATCGTGATCGTCGGCATGGGGGATTACGGCTTTGCGACACGGCTGCTGGCGGGACGATTCAGATCGGCGTGGACTTACGCGGGCGCTCTGAGCGAGATCGGCCAGGTGGGCGCGCCGGCATTGCTGAACGATTACCGATTCCGTTCGATCAACGACTCGACCGCGATTTACGGCGTCGTCGGCGGTTCGTTGAGACACTCGGTGTCTCCGGCCATGCACAACGCCGCGTTCGCCGCCGCGCGGCTCGACGCCGTGTACCTGCCGCTGCCCGCGCGGAGCGCGGATGATTTCCTGACCTTCGGTCGCGCTATCGGCATCAGCGGCGCGAGTGTGACGATTCCGCACAAGGTGGCGTTGTTCGACCGCCTCGACGAGATCTATTCGGTCGCGCGCCGCATCGGCGCCATCAACACCATCCGCGTCGTGGATGGCAAATGGATCGGCGGGAATACCGATGCGAGCGGCTTCCTTCACCCGTTGTTGGGTCGCGTCGAGCTGAAAGGCCGCCGCGCCGCGGTCCTGGGCGCCGGCGGCGCCGCGAGGGCCGTCGTCGTAGCGCTGGCGTCGAGCGGCTGCGGCGTTCGAGTTCACGCGCGCAACCGCGTTCAGGCCGAGGAGGCGGCGGCATTGGGAGCCGGTGACGTCGGGCCGTTTCCGCCAGAGCCAGGGAGTTGGGATCTCCTCATCAACTGCACGCCGATAGGGATGTACCCGCGGGTGGCCGAGACACCGGTCCCGGCCGACCACCTCACCGGCCAGGTTGTGTACGACCTCGTCTACAACCCGACGACAACGCGACTGCTGCGTGAGGCCGCAGCGCGCGGCTGTCACACAATCGGCGGTCTCGACATGCTCGTCGGCCAGGCCGACGAGCAATTTCAGTGGTGGACGCAGATGAAGCCTCAGGCCGGTGTGATGCGTGAAGCCGCCGTGAAGCGGCTATCGGAGTTTGTGCGCGATGAGAATCACGTCGTTTGACGAGTTCAAGGACCTGGCGCGGCGGGGGACATTCGTCCCGGTGTGCAAGGAGATCGTGGCCGATCTGCTCACGCCGGTGTCGGCATTCCTGAAGATCGCCGAGCACGCAGACTACGCGTTTCTGCTCGAGAGCGTCGAAGGTGGGGAGCACGTCGGCCGCTACTCGTTCCTCGGCAAGGACCCCTTCCTGATCTTGCGCGCGCGCGACGGGCGCACGACGATCGAGCGAGGCGGCGCAACGACGACGAGCGAGCGCCCCTTCGTCGACACGCTGCGAAGCCTGATGGCCGACTTCCGGTCGCCGTTCGTGCCCGATCTGCCGCGTTTCACCGGCGGCGCGGTCGGATATCTGGGGTACGGAGCTGCGGCGTGGTTCGAGCCGGTGCTCGGCGATCTCGGGGCGGGCGTGGATGGCGCCGACGAGGCAGGGTTCATGCTCTTCGACACCGTGCTCGCATTCGATCATGTCCGGCACCGGATTCTGATCATCGCGAACGCACGGATCACCGCCGACGATGACCTCGAGTCGCTGTATCAGTTCGCGTGCGCGAAGATCGAGTTTCTGGAGCGCGAGCTCGAACGGAATCTGTCGCATGTTCGCCACGACTGCGCGAGCCAGCTCGCCTTCAGTTCGAACCACTCACGCGAACGCTTCGAGGAGCAGGTTCGCGCCGCGAAGGAGCACATCGCGGCAGGGGACATCTACCAGGTCGTCCTGTCGCAGCGCTTCGAGGCCGAGGTCGCGGCCGATCCATTTACGGTCTACCGCGCGCTCCGCCACGTGAACCCGTCTCCGTACATGTATTTCATCCGAATGGGCGGCGTGTCCGTCGTCGGATCGTCGCCGGAGATGCTCGTGCGGGTGGAAGGCTCGCGGGTGGAGACGCATCCGATCGCCGGCACACGGCCGCGCGGCAGGAACCAGGAGGAAGACCTGCGTCTTGGCGAAGAGCTGAAACGGAACGAGAAGGAGCGCGCCGAGCACGTGATGCTCGTTGACCTCGGACGCAACGACGTCGGACGCGTCTGCGAGTACGGATCGGTGCGCGTCCCGCAGTTCATGGGCCTCGAGCGGTTCTCGCACGTGATGCACCTCACCTCCATCGTGGAGGGGAGGCTGGCCGACGATCGCGATCGCCTCGACGCGCTGGTGTCGTGTTTCCCCGCCGGCACGGTGTCGGGCGCGCCGAAGGTGCGCGCGATGCAGATCATCAAGGAGCTCGAGCCGTCGGGCCGCGGGCTGTATGCAGGCGCCGTCGGCTACCTCGATTTCGCGGGAAATCTCGACTTCTGCATCGCGATTCGCACGGTGATCATGTCGAAGGGCAAGGCGTACGTGCAGGCCGGCGCCGGCATCGTCATGGACTCGAATCCAACGGCCGAATACGAAGAGACGCGCGACAAGGCGAAGGCCCTGCTTCGAGCGCTGGAACTTGCGCAGGCAGGACTGTGACGTTGCGGATTGCGGATTGAGCTTCCGCAATCCAATCCGCAGTCCGCATTCCGAGATCCGCAATGGTATTGGTCATCGACAACTACGACTCGTTCACCTATAACCTCGTCCAGTACCTCGGCGAGCTCGGCGCCGACGTGAAGGTGATGCGAAACGACGTCGTGACGCTGGAAGATGTGGTGGCGGCGAAACCGGAGCGGATCGTCATCTCGCCAGGCCCGGGCCGGCCGGAAGAAGCGGGCGTGACCATGAGCGTCATCCGCGAGATGGGGCAGTCGACGCCGATTTTCGGTGTGTGCCTCGGTCATCAGGCGATTGGCGCCGCATTCGGAGGCTCCGTCGTCCGGGCCGCAGTGGCGATGCACGGGAAGACGTCGACGATCGAGCACGACGGCTGCGGGTTGTTCTCTGGCATTTCGGGTCCGTTCGTCGCCGCGCGTTACCACTCGTTGATCGTAGCGGCCGATTCGGTGCCGGCCGATCTCGTGGTGTCGGCGCGCACGAAGGAAGATGCGACGATCATGGGGCTGCGCCACCGATCGTGGCCGGTGCACGGAGTTCAATTCCATCCCGAATCGATTCTCACCGGCGAAGGGCGGCGCATTCTGCGCAATTTCCTGGAGGGATGACCCGACGTGTTTCCAGCGCTCATCGAGAAGTTGGCCCGGCACGAGGACCTGACGACCGAGGAGGCGGCCGCGGCCATGACGGAGGTGATGGAAGGTCGCGCGGCAGCGTCTCACATCGCCGGGTTGCTCATCGGCCTGGCCATGAAAGGCGAGCGGCCGGCCGAAATCGTCGGGCTGGCGCAGACGATGCGCGCGCATGCTGTCCGGGTGTCGAAACGCTACGATGCTCTCGTCGACACGTGCGGCACCGGAGGCGACCGATCGGGGACGTTCAACATCTCGTCATGCACCGCGCTGGTCGTGGCCGCGTGCGGCGTTCGCGTCGCCAAGCACGGCAACCGGTCGGCATCGAGCCGGACAGGCGGCGCTGACGTGTACGAGGCACTCGGTATCCGCGTCACTGCGCCGCCGGCAGTTGTCGAGCGATGCCTCGCGGATGCCGGCATCGGTTTCTTTTTCGCGCCAACGTTCCATCCGTCGATGCGTCATGCCGGACCGGTGCGCCGCGAGCTCGGCGTACGGACGGCCTTCAACCTGCTCGGTCCGTTGACGAACCCCGCAGGGGCGACTCGACAGCTGGTCGGCGTGCCGCGGCCCGAATTCACCGAGCTGCTGGCACGGTCGCTGATGCTGCTCGGGACGACGCGCGCGTGGGTCGTCCATGGCGCTGACGGAATCGACGAGCTGACGACCACCGGCTACACGAAGATCTCTGAATGCCGCGGCGGCACGGTGAACACGTTTTACCTGCACCCGGCCGACGTCGGCTTGCCGAAGGCGCCGGCAGGATCGCTGCAGGGCGGCGACGCGCGCGACAACGCTCGAATCATCGTGGAGATCCTGGACGGAAAGCGCGGGGCGGCGCGCGACGTTGTCCTTCTGAACGCGGGTGCGGCGCTCTTCATCGCGGGCGCCTCGTCGAGCGTGGACGAAGGGATCCTGCTCGCGTCGCGGGCGATCGATCGCGGCGACGCGAAGCGGACGCTCGAGCGACTGGTGGCCGTCTCAACAGCCGAAGAATGTGGCGGGATGAGCGCGTGACCGTCGAATCCGCCACCTCGAATCATCTGCCCGCGACAGCGTCGCCGGACTTGCTGGCCACTATTGTGGCCGCGACGCGACGTATCGTCGAAGTCAAGCAGGCTGCGGAGCCGATGGCCGTTCTCGCCGAACGGGCCGCATCGGTTCCAGCGCGTCCGGATGTGTTTGCTGCGGCAGTGTCGAACCGAAATGGCGTCAACGTGATCGCGGAGTGCAAGCGACGATCGCCTTCGCGTGGTGTGCTTCGGGCGGAGTACGATCCCGCGGCGATCGCCGCCGCGTACGCGGATGCAGGCGCTGCTGCCATCTCGGTGCTGACCGAGCCCACGTTCTTCGACGGATCCCTCGAGCATCTGGCCGCCGTACGCGCTGCCGTGACGGTCCCGATCCTCCGAAAGGATTTCATCGTTTCGGAGTACCAGCTGCTCGAAGCGAGAGCAGCGGGCGCCGACGCAGTGCTGCTGATCGTCGCGGCGCTGCGCCCCGTGGAGTTGAAGGTGCTCCACGACCACGCCGCACGTATGGGCCTGGATGTGCTCGTCGAAGTGCACGACCGAATGGAGCTCGCGATTGCGCTCGATGCCGGGGCGCGCATCGTCGGCGTGAACAACCGAAATCTGCGCACGCTTGCCGTCGACGTCCACGTGTCCGACGAGTTGATCGCCCTCATACCCGGCGACGTCGCCGTGATCAGCGAAAGCGGGCTGCAGACGGGCGCGGACCTGCTGCGCCTGCGGGCTCTCGGTTATCGCGCATTTCTGATCGGGGAACGATTCATGACGGCCTCAGACCCCGGACGTGCGTTGAAGGGGCTACTCGAGGGTTGCGTCACCACCAAGGACGCCAAGGTGAAGACTTGATGCGCGTAGTGATTCGGCGCTGGAGTTCAGCGGGATGTTCGTAAAGATCTGCGGCATCACGCAAAGGGAGGACGCGGTCGCGGCCGTGCGGTGCGGTGCCGATGCGCTCGGCTTCGTATTCTGGCCCGAGAGCCCGCGCTGCATCGACCCGTACCGCGCGCGAGCGATCGCCCGGACGCTGCCGCCGTTCGTCACGACCGTCGGCGTCTTCGTCAATCAACCGCGAGAATATGTCAGCGGCGTGGCCAGTCTGGTTCGCCTTGGTGCGGTGCAGCTCCACGGTGATGAAACGGCAGCATACGCGTCCAGCATGAACGTGCCGGTGATCAAAGCTGTGACAGTCGGCGATCCGCAGCTCTCTTCCTGGTCGTTCGCGACGACGCTGTTGCTCGACGTGCACGATGCGCAGAAGCGCGGCGGCACGGGCCGTACCGTCGATTGGAGCGCAGCTGCGAGCGTCGCCGCGCAGCGGAAGATTCTGCTCGCCGGCGGGCTGACGCCGGAAAACGTCGCAGAAGCCGTTGGTCGCGTGAAGCCCTTCGGGATCGATGTCTCGTCGGGCGTGGAGCGATCGCCCGGCGTGAAGGACCATGAGCGCCTCCGCGCGCTATTCGAGGCTTTGAATGACACCACTCGCTGTGCGACGCGATCCTGACGCCCGCGGCTATTTCGGCCAGTTCGGGGGGCGCTTCGTGCCCGAAACGCTGGTCGAGCCGGTCGAGGAGCTGGAGCGCGCGTACTTCGCTGCGCGCGACGATCCGGCGTTCGCGGCGGAATTGGACCGGCTGCTCCAGCATTATGTCGGCCGCCCGACGCCTGTGTATGAGAGCGCGAGACTGGCGGAAGCCTGCGGCGGCGCGCGCATTTTCCTCAAGCGCGAAGATCTGACCCATACGGGCGCGCATAAGATCAACAACGCACTCGGCCAGGCGCTGCTGGCCGTCCGAATGGGGAAACGGCGGATCGTCGCCGAAACGGGCGCCGGTCAGCACGGCGTTGCCACGGCGACCGCGTGCGCGTTGCTCGGCCTCGAATGTCATGTCTACATGGGCAGTGAAGACATGGACCGGCAGGCGCTGAACGTGTTTCGGATGCGGCTGCTGGGCGCCGAGGTGTCGCGCGTCGACGCCGGCAGCCGTACGCTGAAGGACGCCATCAACGAAGCGATGCGCGACTGGGTCACGAACGTCACCGATACGTATTACCTGCTGGGATCGGTGCTCGGTCCGCATCCGTACCCGTTGATGGTTCGCGAGTTCCAGTCGGTGATCGGCCGTGAAGCGCGCGTGCAGATTCTGGAGATGGCTGGAAAGCTGCCGACGGCCATCGTCGCCTGTGTCGGCGGCGGGAGCAACGCCATCGGCATCTTCGACGCGTTCATCGACGACCGCGACGTGCGGTTGATTGGCGTGGAGGCGGGCGGTGATCGGATCGCGCGCGGCCGCCACGCCGCGCGCTTTGCCGGCGGCAGTGCGGGCGTGCTGCAGGGCACGCGTACCTTCGTGCTGCAGGACGACGATGGAAACATCGAGCTGACGCATTCCATATCGGCGGGTCTCGACTACGCTGCGGTCGGCCCGGAGCATGCCTGGCTGCGCGAGCTCGGACGCGCCGAGTACGCTTATGTGACGGACGCCGAAGCGCTCGAGGCTTTTCAGGCGCTTTCGAAGCTCGAGGGAATCCTGCCGGCGCTCGAATCGGCGCACGCGATCGCGTACGCGCAGCGGATCGCCCCGCACCTGGGCGGTGAGGCGGTCCTGCTGGTCAATCTATCCGGGCGGGGCGATAAGGACGTGAACACCGTGGAGAAGATGCTTGGGTCGAAATAATCACCACAGAGGATACCGAGGACTCGGAGGTGAAATCCGTTCTGTGGGATTTGCTCTCCGCCTCCGTGTCCCCCATGGTGGAGCGTTGGCATGAGTCGCCTGGCCGACACCTTCACACGGCTGCGCGCCGCGGGACGCACCGGGCTCGTCACGTATACGACGGCGGGGGACCCGGATCTCGCGCGATCGGCGGAGATCCTGCTGGCGCTGGATCGGTCCGGGGCCGACGTCCTCGAGGTCGGCGTGCCGTTCTCGGACCCGCTCGCGGACGGTCCGGTCATCCAGCGGGCAACGGAGCGTGCGCTAATTGCGGGCGGAAGCCTTCGGACGGCGCTGAAACTCATCGCGCAGATACGGCCGCTGGTGGCGGCGCCGATTGTCGTGTTCAGCTACGCGAATCCGATGCTTCGCCTGGGCGTGGACGCCTTCGCCCGGCAGGCGGCCGCCGCCGGCGTCGACGGCGTCCTGGCGCTGGATCTGCCGATAGAGGAAGCAGGGGACTTCCGCGAAACACTGGGGGCATACGGGATCGATACAATTTTTCTCCTGAGCCCGACGACGACCGACGCGCGGATTTCGAAGGCGGCGGAGCTCGGTCGGGGGTTCTTGTATGGGATCTCGCGGTTGGGAGTGACCGGCGCCCGCGACCAGGTCGAGTCGGGTGCGCGGGCGCTCGTGAATCGGATTCGCGCGCTGTCATCGATGCCGATTGCGCTGGGATTCGGCATCTCGCGGCCTGAGCACGTCGCCGAGGTCGGCACCTTTGCCGACGCTGCGGTGGTCGGCAGCGCACTGGTCTCGGTGATCGCGGAATCGAATGGCGCGCCCGATCTGATTGCGCGTGTCGAGGAGTACGTCCGGTGGCTACGCTCGACGACTTGAGAAACGACATCGATCGCGTGGACGAAGTGCTGGTGCGCCTGCTCAACGAGCGGGCACGCGTGGCATGCGAGATCGGCAAACTGAAGAAGGCGCAGGGCATCGACGTGTACCAGCCCGAGCGCGAGAAAGAAGTGCTCGACCACGTGCGGAGCGTCGCCACGGAAGGGCCCCTGGGCCCCGAGGCGATCGCGCGGCTGTTCGAGCGGATCATCGACGAGGCGCGGAGACTCGAGCGCCGGCTGATCCACGAAGGAGGCGATTGAGGCAATGTTGGTGGTAATGGAAGAACGGGCGACGGAAGCTCAGATCGAACAGGTCGTCAAGCGGCTCGTCGAGATGGGCATGGACGTTCATCGATCGACCGGTGTCACGCGGACGGTGCTCGGCGCCGTCGGACAGGGGCATCCCGTCAAAGGCCTGATCGAAGTACTGGACGGCGTCCACGAGGTGCTGCGCATCAGCTCGCCGTACAAGCTGGCGAGCCGAACATTCAAGCAGGAGCCCAGCGTCATCGCGATAGACGACGTTCGCATCGGCGGAGACGAAGTCATCGTCGCAGCGGGGCCGTGCTCGGCGGAGAGCGAGCCGCAAGTGCGGGCCGCGGCAGCCGCGGTGCGGCGCGCCGGAGCGAAGATCCTCAGGGGCGGCGCCTTCAAGCCGCGCAGTTCTCCGTACAGCTTCCAAGGCCTCGGCGAAGAGGGGCTGCGGATGCTGCGCGACGCGGCGAACGCAGAGAACCTGAAACTGGTCACCGAGGTCATGGACCTCAGTCAGATCGAGGTGATCGACAAGTACGCCCACATCTTTCAAGTGGGCGCGCGCAACATGCAGAACTTCACGCTGCTCCGCGAGCTCGGACACGCGCGCAAGCCGGTGCTGTTGAAGCGCGGGATCTCCGCGACGATCGAAGAGTGGCTCCTCTCGGCCGAGTACGTCCTGAGCGGCGGCAACAACGACGTGATCCTGTGCGAGCGCGGGATCCGCACCTTCGAGACGGCGACGCGGAATACCTTCGACATCTCGGCGATCCCCGTCGTCAAGAAGCTCAGCCACCTCCCGGTGGTCGCCGATCCGAGCCACGGCGCCGGCCGGCGCGACATGGTCGCGCCGATGGCGAGAGCGGCTGTGGCAGCGGGCGCGGACGGATTGATCATCGAAGTGCACTGCGATCCCGATCACGCGCTGAGCGATGGCGCGCAATCGATGTTTCCGGCGCAGTTCGACAGACTCATGGCGGAGCTGCGGATCATTGCCCCGGCCATCGGCCGCACCATCTGCCTCGAGCCCGTCGCCCGCCGCGGATGGGGTTCTTAGGGATACTGTCGGTCAGCCATGTCGAAGATTCTGCCGGTCGTCCAGCCCGGCCAGCGACCGGGAGGCGCAGCGATCTTCGACAAGATCGGCATCGTCGGCCTCGGTCTCATCGGCGGTTCAATCGCGCTGAGAGCGCGCGAGCTGTGGCCTTCGTCGCTGGTCATCGCCGTCGATCAGAAGGATGTGCTCGAGACCGCGATGCGGCTTCACGCGATCGACGTCGCGGCGGACGATCTCGTCGTCCTCGCGGAAGCCGATCTCATCGTGCTGGCAGCGCCGGTGCTTCAGAACATCGAGCTCGTCCGCGACCTCGACGAAAACGTCAGGCAGCCGGCGATTGTGACCGATACCGGCAGCACCAAGCGGGAGATCGTTTCGGCGGCGCGGGTGCTGCCGCCTCGATTCACCTTCATTGGCGGGCATCCGCTGGCAGGGGCGGCGCAAGGAGGCCTGGAGCACGCGCGGCCCGACTTGTTCGTCGGCCGGCCGTGGCTCCTCACGCCCGCTCTGGCGCGCACGGATCTCGGGCGCGCTCAGGCGTGGCAAGCCGGCGTGGATGCTCTGAAAGGTGAAGCCAACGAGCCACTCGAAAAACTGTCGGAATTCGTGCGCGCCCTGGGCGGCGAACCGCGCGTGATGGCGGCCGACGCGCACGACCGTCTCCTGGCCTTTCTCAGCCACCTCCCACAACTGACAGCGAGCGCACTGATGCACGTGGTCGGCGACGCGGTGGGCCACGACGGTCTCGCCCTCGCCGGCCGCGGCCTTGCGGATACGACTCGGCTGGCGTCGAGCCCCGACGACATCTGGAAGGACATCGCGGCAACCAACGCGGACCAGATCGGCCCCGCGCTCGACTCGCTGGTCGAAGTACTTCAGGCGCTGAGAAAGGATCTACCGGAAGGCGACCGGCTGTCCGAGATCTTCACGGACGCGCGGCGTTGGCGCGCATCGCTCAAGAAACGAGATTAGTTGTCTCGTGCTTATCCGGTTGTTTCAACCGACCCCAACGTACCCCTCACGTCCAGCTTGCGCCGGATCGCTCCCAGCAGCAGTCCGGTAATCAACCCGCCCAGTCTCTTAACGACGTACACGTGCACCACTTCATCGCTCCTACGCTTTCGATGGCACGAGGGCCCTGGCCTCGGCCATCTTGCCGCCCACGTAGGTCAGAGGAACGAGCGACAGGAGGAACGTCAGGTGATACCAGACAGGAAACTTGTCCCAGAGCATGACGTGCTGTGGAATGAACACCACGAGCAGAAGCGCACCTGCGATCAGTCTTGCGGCCAGCGATCGCCCGGCGATGGCCGCTGTGACCAATCCCGTTACGAGGGTTGCGAGAGCACCGATTGCCAGGCGCGCGGACATCATCGGCAGGGTAAACGTCATTGCGTCTGCCACGCTTGCGTACTCGGGCCACGCCGCACGCATGATCAGGCCCGCGACAATCGCGACGGTCACCCACGCCGCCAGCCCCGCGACGACGCCGAGAGTCGTCCTCGCCATCTCTGTGTCCTCTCGAACGATCGGAGACAGATCAGCCTGGATTAAGCGTGATAACCACGCCCGTCCGATCGTCTGGATCGAATTCTATGGAGTGTCGTCGCAGCGGGTCTTGGAAAAATCGGCCACGCAGCTGGACGCCAGGTGACGTGGTGTCGCAGCCGCAAATCGAGCCAGGTCCAGTGTCAAGTGGGCTTGATCGAAATATCCAGTCTCGGATGCCAGCGCCGCGGCTGGTCGGGTGGGTGACTCCTCGATCTGCTTCAGCGTCGCCTGAAACCTGACCATGTTGGCAAAGTACTTCGGACCATAACCAACCCAGATCCGCATTAGGCGGTTCAGGTGACGCGGACTGACGTGGCAACGGGCGGCGATTTGCGCGACCTGCAGACACCCGTGCTCACGCTCAACCTCGTGGAGCGCCCTGGCCACGACCGCGTGCACGCTCACGTTCCTCAGTCGCTCGATGAGAAAACGCTGGAGCACGTCAATGCACTGCTCTGGTGTGTGCAGCTGAGGTTCCTCACAAACGAGTTCGCGAAACCTCGCGTTCGCGTTCAGCCTGACACGACGACCGACGATGGCATGCGCGGCAATCCCGGTCAGGATAAACGCCACGCCTGGACGCAGTCGAACGCCGATCAGAATCGTCGGCGACCGGAATCGCCGCTCCTCAGGGCGGACGAGCGGACCGCGCAGGAACCATCCCGACGGTCGGCCCTTCTGCAACTCGATGGAAATGGCGGTGCTGCCGTCGGGCACGACGTGGATCGCCGCCTGTCGCTCCGCTGTGACGATCCAGAAGCATCCGACGTGTGATCGGAGCGCGTCGGCAGCCTCGTGGAATCGAATCTCCGCGCGATGGACGAGAGTGCTCGTTATGCTCACCCGTCGTACTAGCCCTGAGTGGCAGCGGGCACGAGCGTGACCACGGTGGAGCGCTCCGCAGGAAAGTATTTCTTGAAGATTTCCTGCAGGGTCTTTGGCGTCACCGCGTCGATCCGTTGCCCGCGCGTCAGAATGTCTTCCGGGTTGGCGCCCAACACAGCCGCCGACTGAAGGCGACCGAGCCAGTAGTTGTTCTGCTTCAGCGCCAGCTCGTAGTTGCGACGCGCAGCTTCCTTCGCACGATTCGTCAGATCGTCGCTGGGTCCGTCCTGCTGGAGTCGTCTGATTTCTGCCATGACGCGCGAGGTCATCGGCTCGATGTTTTCGGGCGCGGCGCCGAATCGAATCTGGATGTGCCCCTCGCCCCGCTGCGGCAGCGGCTGAGACAGCGCAACGGCGACCCCGTAGGTCTGGCCCAGGTCCTCGCGCAGGATGTCGCGGAGCGCAATATCGAGGACCGTGGTCGCGGCGTTGATGTTTTCTTGCTCGACTGGATCCGGTGCCGGATCGGCGAAGAAGCTGATGACCGTCTGGCCGCGCGGCTCGCGTCCCTGTTCGACCTTCACGCGCTGAGTCGATTCTGGAAAGTGGATGTTGACGTCCTTGTATTTCAACGTGCGCTGGCCGGTCGAGGGCAGCGATCCCACGTACCGCGCGAGAAGCGGAACGACCTCGTCGACCTTGAAGGCGCCGACCATGAAGAACGAGAAGTCGGAGGCGTTCGCAAAGAGCCGGTGGTAGAAACTCACCATCTTCTCGCGATCGAGCGCGGCGATGCGCTCGGGCGTCATCGGCTCGCTCGTGTAATGATTCGACGTGTTCACCTGCGACACTTTTTCGCCGAACACCTGGGCCGGAGCGCGTCCGCGGTTGGCGACCATCGCGTCGAGCTGCCGCTTCAACAGGCCGAAGGCGTCGGGATCGTTTCCGGGCGCGACGAACCGCTGATGAAACAATTGAAGGGCAGTCTCGAGCTGCGCCGGCGCGGCGCTTCCAGAGATGCCGTGTACCGACAACGAGACGAACGAGTTCGCCGAAACGAGCTTGCCGCTGAGCGACCGCGCGATGTCGCCGGGCTTGAGTCCGCCGGCCCCGGACAACTCGATGTAGGCAGGTGCAAGCGTCGCTTCCGCGTAGTCGGCCGGCGGCGCCAGCGACGCGCCGCCCAGCGAGGTCAGCGAGAAGAGTATCTGGTCGTTCTTGAAATCGGTCGGCTTCAGCCATGCCTCGACGCCGTTCGAGAATCGGACGACGGTCACGCCCAGGCTCTCAATCGTACGCCTGCTCGCCACAGCACCGGCCTCGGGCAGCCGCTCCATGAGCTCGCGCGTGACGCCGCTGTCGTTCCACGCATCGACCGGCGCGGCGGCGCCAGCCTTCAGCGCCCCATCCAGATCGGCTTCCGTCGGAATCTTGATGCCCGGCTTCTGCGGTGACACGGCGAGCACCACGCGGCTATCGTCCGTCAGGATCGACTTCGCAAGCGCTGAGACGTCGTTCGGTGTGATCGTCGGCAGAAGCTGCTTCACGAGCTGGTACTCGTATGCGATGCCGGAAACCGGCTCGGCGACGAAGAAATGCCGCAGGTACTCGGCGGCAAGCGTGGGGCTTTCCGCCTTGTCGCGCTCGTTGTAGACGCGCTCGTAGAACGCCGTGATCGCCTGCTTGGCGCGCTCCACTTCCGAGGCCGTGAACCCGAACTCTTTGACGCGCTTTGCCTCTGTGGCCAGCACGCGAAGGCCGTCCTCGAGCCTGCCGTCCTGTACCCCAGCGCTCATCGAGAAAGTCGAGACCGAGCCGCTCAGGTTCCCAAAGTTGACACCTGCGCCCAGGAACTTCGCGTCGGCCTTGCGCGCCTGATCGCCCAGCCGCGAGTCCATCATGCGCTCGACCATCCGCTCGATGAGCTGGCGCCGATAATCGCCGACCCGCTGCTCGCCCTCGCGCGGTCGCTTCCGCTCGATGGTGACGCTCGACCGCGTGACCTCGGCATCCGTCGTGACCGCGACAAGGAGTTCCTTATGAAGCGGAACGGTCTGGTCCGGGGTTTTCTCGGCTGCCGCCCGCGCCTTGATCGGCGTAAACATCGTCCGGATCGATTGCTGGATCTTCGGAACCTCGATGTCGCCGACCGCGATCACTGCCATCCGCTCGGGGCGGTACCAGGTGTCGTAGAAGGCGCGCAGCCGCGCCACGGGCGCATTGCGGATGATGTCGGGCTTGCCGATCGGCAACCGATCGGCGTATCGCGAGTGGTAGAAGAGGATTGGAAACTGCTTGTCGCGAATGCGTGACCCTGCGCCGAGGCCGCCGCGCCATTCTTCGATCACCACACCGCGTTCCTTGTCGACTTCCTGTTGCGACAGCGAAAGGCCACCGGCGAAGTCCGAGAGAGCGGTCAGCGCCTTCTCCACGATTTCCGGCTTGTCGCTCGGGACGTCGAACATGTACACGGTCTCGTCGAAGCTCGTGTACGCGTTCACGTGCGGTCCAAGCCGCGCCCCCATCGTCTCGAAGTACTTCACGAGCTCACCCGGCTGGAAGTGGGCGCTACCGTTGAAGGCCATGTGCTCGATCAGATGGGCAAGGCCCTGTTGATCGTCCGCTTCGTTGAGGGATCCGGCCTTGACGCCGAGCCGGAGCGAAACGCGCTTGGCAGGCCGCCCGTTCTGGCGGATGAAGTACTTCAAGCCGTTGGGCAACGTGGCCGAGTGGATTGTCGAGTCGAAGGGGATGATCTCGCGGTAGTCGATCGGGCGCAGCGCTCCCGTTGGTTTCGACTGAGCGACGGCAATCGACGTCATCGCCGCCACGATGAGCAGGGACACCCGCGCACGAAGGAACATGCCAGCCTCCAGGATCAAGAGATCGTAACACGTATAATTGCTGCATGGACAAGGACTTCGAGGTCGTCATCCTGGGCGCCTGCCGCACGCCGATTGGGGCGTTCGGCGGTGTGTTCAAGGATTTCGGCGCGGTCGATCTTGGGGCCGCCGTCATTCGCGAAGCTATCGTGCGCTCTGGCGTGAAACCGGCCGACGTCGGCGACGCGATCATGGGGTGCGTGCTGCAGGCGGGCGCGGGCATGAATGTCGCTCGACAGGCGGCGCTGAAGGCCGGACTGCCCGTGGAGGTGCCTGGCGAAACGGTCAACCGTGTGTGCGGTTCGGGCCTGCAGGCGGTCGTCCATGCGATCGAAGCGATCCGTGTCGGGTATGTCGACACACTGATTGCCGGCGGCACCGAGTCGATGTCCACTGCGCCGTATCTCTTGTCCGACGCCCGCTGGGGCTATCGCATGGGAAACGGCGAAGTGCTCGACTCGATGCTGCATGAAGGGCTGACGTGCGCGATCGCGATGTGCCACATGGGGATCACGGCGGAGGAGGTCGCGAGCCGCTATCGGGTATCACGCGAGGATCAGGATGCGTTCGCCGCCGAGAGTCAGCAGCGGGCCGTCCGCGCGGTCGGCGAGGGGCGGTTCAAGCTAGAGATCGTCCCGGTTCGCGTCCCGCGGAAGAAGGGCGATCCGGCTCTGGTGGACACCGACGAATACCCGCGTCCCGGGACGACTGCTCAATCGCTGGCAGCCCTGAAACCAGCCTTCACGATGGGGGGCTCGGTCACCGCAGGAAATGCGTCGGGCATCAACGACGGCGCGGCTGCGATGGTCGTCACGACCCTGCGAAAAGCGCAGGCGATCGGCGCCAAGCCCTTGGCACGGATTCTTTCGTACGCCTCGACGGGCGTCGATCCGAAGGTCATGGGCATCGGCCCTGTGCCCGCCGTCAGGAAGGTGCTCGAGCGGGCAGGGCTCAAGATGGGCGACATCGATCTCTTCGAGCTGAACGAAGCGTTCGCCGCGCAGTCGCTGGCGGTGATGCGGGAGCTCGACATCGATCCGGCGAAGGTGAACGTGAACGGCGGCGCGATCGCGCTCGGTCACCCTATCGGTGCGAGCGGCGCGCGCGTGCTGACGACGCTGATCTACGCACTGCGCGAAAGGAAACTGCGCTACGGCGTCGCCTCATTGTGTATCGGTGGCGGCATGGGAATCGCGATGGTGGTGTCGTCGGAAGTCTGAAGTTGGAAGTCTGAAGCAACGTCGAATGGGAGTCTTCAAGTCTGAAGTGCTCGCCGCCATGGTGGCGCACGCGCGCGAGGCGGCGCCCGACGAATGCTGCGGTGTGCTGCTCGGGCGCGGTGATGAGGTGGTGGAAGCTGTGCGCGCGCGGAACGCGGCCGAGCACGCGGCGACACGGTTCCTGATCGACCCGAAAGATCACATCGACGCGCGTCGAGAAGGACGAGCGCGGGGGCTCGACGTCGTCGGCTTCTACCACTCGCATCCTCGCTCCGAAGCCGCGCCGTCTGAGACCGACGCCGCCGACGCCGCTTATCCGGGTCATCTGTACGTCATCGTCGGACTCCTCGCCAATCCTCCCGAGGTTCGGGTGTTCGGATTCGACAACGGGAACTTTCACGAGCGCCCGTTCGTCACAGTCGGCTGAGTGCTCAGGTCCGCGCTGCCTGTCGCCGCATGGTTCTGGTTGGTCGCGCCCGGCGCGATTTCTGCGCAGGATTCCCCTCCATCGAACGTCCAGACTCCGCCGCCCGTTCGCGAGGTCCGTGTAGCCGGAGTGAAGGAGCTGTCGGAGGAGGTGGTCCGGCGCGCGGCCGGCGTCGAGATCGGCGCACCCTTCGGCGCCACGATCGAGCAGGTCGCCGGTGCCGTGGAGCGGAAATACCGCGACGAAGGCTATACCTTCGCGCACGCGAAGGCGACGTTCGATCCTCCATCAGGCGTCCTCACGATTGAGGTCGACGAAGGCGTGATCGACGGCGTCGAGTTTCAGGGGATCGACGAGAAGCTCGCGCGCAGGTTTGCCGTCGAGTTCGCCTTGCGCGCGGGCGACGTGTTCAACCGGTCGCGCGCACAACACGCGCTCGACGCCCTCCTCCAGCAAACGCGCGGCGCGGTGCGTCCGGGCCGCCTCTACGGCGACGGGTCGACACTGATGTCGAGCCGCGACACACGGCGTCGCCGAGGATCCTTCGACATCGTGGATCGGAACGGGCAGCGCGTCCTGCTCGTGGGGCTGCGAGAGCCATCCGGTCGCTTCAAGCTCGTCCCGGACCTCGGCGAGCGCGAGGACTGGTTTTCCGCCGTCGACGGTTTCGTCCCTTCACTCGGTTTTGGCGCCGCGGTGTTCGACCACGAGCGCTTCAACCACGCGTACGTCGCCGGCCATTTGTCGTACAAGATGGCGGCCGATCGCGCTGGATACGCGCTGGGATTCGAACGTCCACTCTTCACGGCGCCGCGACTCTATCTCGGCGGCGAGCTTCACGACCTGACAGCGAGCGACGATCAGTGGCAGATCTCGTCCTCCGAGGCGAGCCTTGCCGCGATCGGGCCGCGCCGCAGCTTTCGCGACTACTACCGCCGGCGTGGCGTCCAGATCGGCGGTGCCCTCCGCGTGCATCCGCAGGTGGAGCTGCTGTTCGCCTGGCGCGGCGAGCGCCACGAACCGCTGACCGTCCGAAGCGATTTCAGCGTGTGGAACGGCGACGAGTCGTTCCGGCCCAATCGCGCCGCGGTTGATGGACGGATGAATGCGGTCGTCCTCGGCGCGTCGATTGACGGGCACGGTTTCGATCGGGAGTCGCTGGAGGCGACGTATCGGCGGCATCAGCTCGAGACGCCCTTTGGCGAGCGTTTGAACAGCGCGGACGACGACCACGATCGGTCGGCGATGTGGCGGATCGACTGGACGTCTGAGATCTCGACACCGAAGACGCTCGAGAGCGACTTTGATTTCCGCCGCCATATCCTCACCGGCCGCGCCCGCCTCGCGCTGTCGCCGCACCAGGATTTCGGCGTACGTGCGATCGGCGGCTGGTCCGATGGCGTCCTCCCGCCGCAGCGCCAGTTTGCGATTGGCGGCATCGGATCGGTGCATGGGTACGAATTCAAAGAGGCGATTGGCGACTCCATCGCCCTGGTCAACCTCGAGTACGCGCTCGGCTGGAGAAGCGGCTTCAAGCTGTTCGGCCTGTACGACATCGGCCACGTCGGTTCGCGCCAGGGATTGAGTTCTCGCGACACGCCATGGCTGAAAGGCATCGGCTGGGGCATCGGCCTCGGAGATTTCCGGATCGACTTCGGCTACAAAGTTGACGCGATCCCGAGCTCCCTTCAGGTGCTCCTCCGGTTCGGCCGGACGTTCTGACACACTACGAGCATGCGCGCGGCTTGCGCATTTCTCTTCTGCCTGCTGGCCGCTACGCGCGCGCTGGCGCTCGATCTTCAAGTGAAGGACGTGCGTACGGTCGCGTCCACAGTCCGGACGACGATCGAGGTGCGCGACGTCGTTCCGGATCGCTTCAAGAAGATGCTGGAAACAGGAAGCGTTCTCCATTTGCGCCTCCAGGCAGAGCTGTGGGAAAGCCGCCCGGTCTGGGATCGTCTCGTCTATCCGGCGATCACTCGCGTCTTTCGCCTCGCGAAAGCTGTCTCGGGCCGCGACGTGTCGATCTCGGACAACTCAGGAACTTCCACCGCGTATCCCACTCTCCCCGAGCCGCTGCCGATCGCCGTGGACCTGGGGAGTCGCGATCGCGTGTCTGCTTCGCAGAAGTACTACGTGCATGTCGTCGCCACACTCGGCACGGTCGCCGAGCGTGAGGTCGATGCGGCGGGCGACGCAGTGTTCGGGAAGGAATCGGAGACGAACGGTCTCGGTTCGCTTGGCCGGCTGGTATTTCGAACGGTTCTTCAGGTCAGTGACTACATGCAGAGCGTGTCCGGCGAGGCGCGGAGCCGAAAGATGTCGGGGGCGGACTTACTGAAATAGACCGCGGACTTGGACCACGAAGACACGACGCGCACCTTCGAGTCATCGTGACTTCGTGGTCTCGGCAGATCACTGGGCTCTCAACGCCTCAACGGGCGGGATCCGGGAGGCGCGGCGCGCCGGGAGGTAGGTGGCAAGCAGTGCGGCGGCGCCAAGGACGCCTATTACCGCTGCGAACGTCACCGGGTCCGTCCCTGTGGTCTGGTAAAGCAGCGTCGCGATCGTGCGGCTCAGACCGAGCGCCAGCAGCAAGCCAATCGCCAATCCGACGACGGCGAGGCGAAGGCCGTCGAGCACGATCATCGTCAGGACGTCGCCCATCGTGGCGCCGAGTGCGAGGCGAATGCCGATCTCGGATGTGCGCTGGCTGACGGCGTAGGACATGACGCCGTAAATGCCGATGGCGGCGAGCGCCAGCGCGAGGTTCGCGAAGATCGTGAGCAAAGTCGAGCTGAACCGCGCCTGGGCCAGCGACTTCGCCACCCATTGATTCATCGTCCGCACTTCGGCAACGGGCTGATCCTTGTCGAGCGTGCGGATGGCCCGCTCCACGCTCGGCGCGAGCGACAATGGCTCTCCGGCGGTGCGGACCGTGAAGGTCATCCCTGAATAGGCGAGCTGTGGGTGCGGCCAGTACGTCGTCGGGTGTGGCTCCGTCGTGAAGTCCGCGAACTTGACGTCGCCGACGATGCCGATGACCTCGGTGGGGACGTTGGGAAGGGTCATGGCGATCACGAGGCGTTTGCCGAGCGCGTCGCCCTGCGGGAAATACTTGCGGGCCAGCGATTCGCTGACGATGACGACGTTCGACTTCTCCTGCATCTCGCGCTCGCTGAAAAAGCGCCCGGTCTTGAGCGGTACGTTCATCGCTCGGAAATAGCCGTTGTCGCACACGCTGACGTCTACGACGTAATCCCTGCCCGGCGGCGGTGGCGGCTGACCTTCGATCGTGAACCCGGTCCCGGCGCCGACGCCGCTGAGCGGAAGGTAGCTGATGGCGCCGGCCGCCTGAACGCCCGGGACCTCCTGGATCCGCGCGATCGCCTCCCGGAAGAAGCGGATGCGTTGCACATCGTCCCGGTACTTCGTGCCCGGAAGCTGCAGCCGCATCGTCAGGACGTTGCTCGTGTTGTATCCCGGATTGACGCGCCGCAACGATCCGAAGCTGCGCAGCATGAGCCCGGCGCCGACGAGCAGGACCACCGCCAGCGCGATCTCAGCGACCACGAAGGTCTGGCGCAGCCGCCGATGGCGGACTCCTGCGCCAACCTGCCGACCGCCGTCTTTCAGCGCTTCCTGCACCTCGGTGCGCGATCCTTCGAACGCCGGCGCGAGCCCGCAGACGATGGCGGTCAGGAGCGAGGCGGTCGCGGTGAACAGCAGCACGGGATAACTGAGGCTCACCGTGCCGGTCGTGTTGAGATCGACCGGGCTGAGCGCGAGCAACAGCGCGATCCCCCACTGGGCTACGAGAAGGCCGAGGGCGCCGCCAAGAGCGGCGAGCACAAAGCTTTCGGTCAGCAGCTGGTGTACGACTCTCGAACGCGTGGCGCCGAGCGCGGAGCGGATGGCGATCTCGCGCTGGCGCGCAGCGCCGCGGGCGAGCAGCAGGTTGGCCACGTTTGCGCACGCAATCAACAGAACGAACGCGACCGCGCCGGACAGCACGAGCAGGGCCGCTCGGTACTCGCCTGAGAGCTGTGCGTGCAGCGGAAGGACACGAGCGCCCCACCCGGTGTTGCGCGCTGGAAACTCTGTGGCGAGGGCCGCTGCGATGGTGGAGAGTTCGGTCTGCGCGCGCTCAACGGTGACGCCGGGCTTCAGCCGCGCGATCGCCTGCATGTAGCGGCCGCCGAAGTCGCGGGCATCCGCGGCCAGGACGGACGGCGTCCAGAGGTCGGAGGGTTTGCCGGCAATCGAAAACTCCTTGATGAACAGCCGGAAGCCCTGCGGCATAACGCCGACGACGGTCTGCGGCCGGCCGCTCAGCTGGATGGTCTGGCCGACAATGGCCGGATCGCCGCCGAAGCGGCGCTGCCAGAAGTCATAGCCGAGAATCACGACGGCCGATCGCGGGTCGTGATTCTCTGCGTCCGTGAACGTGCGCCCGAGCAGCGGCGACACGCCGAGGATCGGAAAGAACGGGGCTTCAACGGTCTGCACGACGACCTCTTCGGGGTCGCCGCGACCGGTCAGGTTCGCGCGCAAGTCGACCATGGCGGCCATCGCGTCGAACGACGAGCTGCGCTCGCGCCACCGGATGAAGTTCGCCGGTCCCACACTGTTGTTCTTGCCGGGCCGGTGCGCTCCTTCCTCCCACAGAGACACGATGCGATCGGGCTCGCGAAACGGCAGCCGTTCGAGCAGCACGGCGTTCACGACGGTGAAAATTGCGGTGTTGGCGCCGATGCCGAGCGCCAGCGCGATGACCGCGATGATCGTGAATCCAGGCGTGCGTACGCAGAGCCGGATGGCGTAGCGAAGGTCTTGAACTAGAGTGTCCATCGGGGACTTAGAAGGCCAGCGGCGTGCCAGGGTTGGAACGCGCCAGCGCGACGAAAACGGCGGGAAAACGTGCCGGCAGGAGGCTGACGGCCGTCAGAGTGTCCGGTTGTGGGACGTTAGTGACCGCCTTCGCGGAGACCGGGGCGAATCTGAATGTTGACCGTGGCGAAGCCGACTGCCTTGTCGTGACGCTTCAGGCGGAACGTGACGCGGTACAGATCCGCGCGGCGGAACACGTGCTCCACAGTGAACCGCCGCTTGATCTCGGATTTACCGGCTTCGTACGGGGCGCAATCGGTGGAGTTCTCGGACTCGGTGCCGTCGCCCCAGGCCCACACGACAGTGGGGCAGTAGTACTCCTCGTAATCGTTCGCGCCACCCTGAAGCTCGGCGGTGAGCACGACGCGGGCAGGCGAGATCGCGATCATCGGCTGCGCCTTGAGCGAGACCTTCGGCTTCTTCGCGTCAGGTGTTTCTCTTGCGTCGGGTTTCTGCGCGGCGAGCGATGAAGCGCTTGCAGCCCACAATGCTACACACGCCGCGCCAGCCCACGCGTAACGCCGCAGGTGTTTCATGACTCAACCCTCGCTCGGCAGGAACTGCACTCAATTGTACCGTCCGCACTGGGCGCCGGCAAGCGGCATCAGTGATAATACGCGCGATGCCCACTGCGACACCTTCGACATCAATCACGTGCGTCGGCGAGCCACTCTCCGGCGTATCCGCCGATCTACTCGTGGTTCCGTGGTTCGAGGATGCGTCGTCGGTGGTGCCGGGGCTCGATGCTGCAACCGGCGGCGAAATCGGACGCGCATTGGCAGGCAAAGAGTTTCAGGCCAGGCCGTTCGAAACCTTTGTGACGCCCATTACGGACCGCCAGTGGCGCGCGCGCCGCGTGGCCCTGATCGGCGCCGGCCGACGGGAGCTTTGCACGGGCGAGCTCGTCCGCAAGCTCGCGTCTGCGGCCGGTTGTTCAGCGCGGCAGAAGCGGGTCGGCAGCGTAGCGTTCATGCTGCGAGGAAACGGCGACCTCGCCGAGCTGACACAAGCGGCAGCTGAAGGCCTTACGCTGTCGGAGTTTTACGGTGGGACCTACAAGACGGCGCTGACAGAGGACCCGCTGCCGGCCGAGCCTCCCTCGTGGACACTCGTCGTTGAAGGCGGCGCGGACGCGCTGGAGCGCGCGGCGGGCGCCGTGACGCGGGGGCGCATCCTCGGCGAATGCAGCAACCTCGCGCGCGAGCTCGCCAACGAGCCTGGGAACGCGCTGACACCGCGCGAGTTTGCGAAGCGAGCGGCGGTCATCGCCGGCGATGTCGGTGTGAAGGTCGAAGTGCTCGACGAGCACCAAATCGAAAAACTGGGGATGGGACTCCTGCTCGGCGTGGCACGCGGAAGCGCCGAGCCGCCGCGTCTGATCGTGTTTCGCTACGATCCGCCGGGCGCCGCCGACACTCCCGTGCTCGGCTTGGTCGGCAAGGGCATCACCTTCGACACCGGCGGGATTTC